>WNFB01005148.1_pt1 | contig 18531 bp, 25 predicted proteins | sample 5400501 | NCBI WGS metagenome assembly WNFB01 (sample SAMN13153341, study PRJNA577476) | soil metagenome | isolation source: 200 cm saprolite under Douglas fir tree site 2 hole 1 | place: USA:California | collected 2015-04-18 | reverse complement strand
GGCGAGCGCCTGGAGCAGGGCGCGCTCGGTGAGCACCGTGGCCAGGTGCCGGCGATAGTCCGCGGAACCGTGCACGTCGCTCGGCGGATCGCAGGCCGGGCCCGCGGCGACGCCGGCCCGTGCGGCGCTGTCGGCGTCGAGGGGCACGCCGGTCAGCAGCCATTCCGCGCCGGTGAGCCGGACCGGGCGATCACCGACGCCGAAGCCCACCAGGCGTACCACCTCGGGCGGCCGTGGTTCAGACGCTCCCTCTCCCCCGCGAGGGGGAGAGGGCAGGGTGAGGGGGTGTCCGACGCGCACGACCGCCGCCACGCCGGCTAGCGCGAAGTCGCCGGGGCGTCGCGCGAGCTCGACGAAGCCCCAGCCGGGTGGCTGGGCCGGGACCTCGATCGCGGTCAGGATCTCGTCGGCCTCGAGCGCGGTGGTGAGCAGGCCGCGGAAGAACATGTCCGCCGCGACCTCGCGCGCGCCGCGCGGCCCCGTCATCCGGACGCGCGCGTCGAGGGCCACCAGCGCCGCGGGCAGCTCCGCGGCAGGATCGGCGTGCGCGACGCTGCCGCCGAGCGTGCCCTGGTTCCGGATCGCCGCGTGGCCCACGTGCCGCGCGGCCTCGGCCAGGAGCGGCGCCCGCTCGATCACCGCGGGCGAGGCCGCCAGCTCGGCGTGACGCGTGAGCGCCCCGACGCGGAGCCCGCCCTCGGGCGTCGGCGTGATCCCGCTGAGCTCCCGCAGCCCGTTGACGTCCACCACCACCGCGGGCCGCACGAGCCGCATGTTCATCATCGGCACCAAGCTCTGCCCGCCGGACAGTATCTTGGCGTCTCCGTGGCCAGCCGCCAGCAGCGCGATCGCCTCCGCCAAGCTGCCCGCCCGCGCATAGCGGAACGACGCAGGCTTCACGGCAGCCCGCCCGTCGGCGAGATGGAGGACGGGGAACCGCGCGGGGGGCGGCGGGGGGGCGGGGCCGGCCGAGCGAAGTGGGCCCCCCGAGTCCGGTACGCCGCTCGAAGAGCGGCGAATCCGGCGAGCGGGTGACGAAGTCCGGGCGGCCCCGCCCCCCCGCCGCCCCCCGTGCGTCGCGCGCGTCGGTCTATGCTACCTTCGGAGCCCGAGCCGTCATCCATCACGCATCGAGGAGAGCCATGAAGATCCATCATCTCTACGTGGACAAGCAGGGCGAGTCGCACTTCGAGGACATGGAGATCCCGTACACCGAATCGGGCCGGACCGGGAAGCTGTCGGCGCGGCTGCCCGCGACCGGGATCATATTCCGGGAAGTCGCGCCCGACTACGATCTCGATTGGCACCCGGCGCCGCGGCGGCAGTACATCATCAACCTCGACGCGGGCGTGCAGATCACCGCGAGCGACGGGCAGTCCCGCAAGATCGGCGCCGGCGAGGTGATCCTGGTGGAGGACACCTGGGGGAAGGGTCACCTGTCCAAGGCGCTCGACGGCAAGCTACGCCACTGCATCTTCGTCCCCATAGAGTAACCGCCGCCGCTCTAGGTTCGGTTGGCGAGCACCAGCGTGCCGGCGGCCGAGAGCATGCCGCCCATACCGTTGACCAGCGAGCAGCTCGTGTTGGGCACCTGGCGCGCGCCGCACTCGCCGCGGAGCTGGCGGGTGGCCTCGATGATCGGGAAGATGCCGTACATGCCGGAGTGGGTGTAGGAGAGCCCGCCCCCGTTGGTATTGATGGGCAGGCTGCCGCCCGGGGTGGAGCGTCCCTCCGAGAAGAACTGCACGCCCTCGCCCGGCTTGGCCACGCCGAGCGACTCCAGCATGATCGGCGGCCCCGAGGTGAAGGCGTCGTAGAGCATCACGTGGTTGAAGTCCTTGGCGGAGACGCCGGCCATCGAGAAGGCGCGCTCGCCGGCCAGCCGGGTCGCCGCGCTCGAGGCCAGATCCTCCATCTGCGTCACCATCACGTGCTCGGTGGCCTCGCCGAAGCCGCGCACGTAGACCGGCGGCTTGGCGCAGTCCTTCGCCCGATCCGCGCGCGTGAGCACCACCGCGCCGCCCGCGTCGGTGACGAGGCAGATATTGAGCAGGTTGAACGGGTAGGAGATCGGGCGCGAGTTGAGCACGTCGGCCACCGTGATCGGATCGCGGAAGCGCGCCTTGGGATTGAGCGCCGCCCACTTCCGGGTGGAGACCGCGACCTGCGCCCACTGCTCGAGCGTGGTGCCGTGCTCGTGCATGTGGCGCGTGGTGATCATGCCGAAGTAGCTGCTGGCCCCGCCGAAGCCGTAGGGGAACTCGAACTGCCCGCTGAGCGCGGTGTCGCGGGTACGGGTGACGCCGGTGCCGGAGCGGCCGGACTCTCCGTGAGAGACGACCGCGACATCGCAGAGGCCGTGGTGCAGCGCGGCCACCGCGTGCCCCACCATGATGATGAAGGAGCAGCCGCCCACCGTGGTGCCGTCCACGTAGCGCGGCTTGACGCCGAGGGCCTCGCCGAGCGTGGCGGGCGAGTGCTGGCCCGCGGTGAAGATGCCGTCGACGTCCTTGACCTTGAGGCCCGCGTCGCGGACCGCGTTCGAGATCGCTTCCAGATGCAGCGAGAGCTGGCTCGTGTTCGGCAGGGTGCCGATCTGGTCGCTCTCGTCCACGCCCACGATGCAGGCGGCGTTGCGCAATTCCCGCTGCCGGTCGGAAACCGTGGCCATGGCGCTCACCGCCTCGGCTGGAACAGCGGCAGGGTCACGTCGTCGCTCACCTTGGTGAACACGACCTCGACCGGCATGTCGCACGTGATCGCCTTCGGGGAGGGCTCCACGTTGATCAGGTTCGACATCATGCGCGGCCCCTCGTCCAGCTCGATCATGGCCAGCACGTAGGGTGGCTTGATCTTCCACGCCTTCTGGAAGGCCTGGTGGGCGATCTCGAACGAGTGGAGCTTCCCGCGCCCGCTCGCCTGCATCCAGCCGACGCGCCGCGAGTGGCAGCGCGGGCACAGGATGCGCGGGTAGAAGAAGACGTGCGCGCACTCCTCGCAGCGGGGCAGCATCAGCTTCTCGGCCTTGCAACCGTCCCAGAACGGCTTGGCTTCCGGGGTGATCGGCGTGGGCAGCGGGCGATCGACGTCCATGACGCTCCTCTCTCGCGACGGGGTAGTCACCAGACCGTTGAGACTCTACTTGGGCGACGGGGAAGGTGTCAACGAAGGGGGCCCGCTCAGACCGCGGGCTCGCCCGCGGTGACCGAGATGCACTGGCCGGAAAGGTTCTTGGCCGCGTCGCTACAGAGGTAGACCGCGAGCGTGGCGATGTCCTCCGCGGTGGTCATGCGCTTGAGCGGCGACCGCTCGACGAAGCTCCGCCGCATGTCCTCGACCGCCACCCCGCGCACCTCGGCCTGCCCGGCGATGACGCGGTCGATGCGGTCGCCCTCGACGGCGCCCGGGGCGATCGCATTCACCCGGATATTGTGCGGAGACAGCTCGAGCGCGAGGCCGTAGGTCATGCCGACCTGCCCGGCTTTCGCCGAGCAGTAGCCGATGCGGAACGGCAGCCCGCGCCGGCCCGCGGTGGAGGAGACGTTGACGATCACCCCGCCGCCGGCTCGGATCATCTCCGGCACCGCGAAGCGGGTGCACATGTAGGAGCTGGTGAGGCAGGAGTTGATCGTGTAGAACCAGTCGTCGGTCGTGTACTCCTGCACGCGCTTGGTCGGCCCGCCGTCGCCCGCGTTGTTCACGAGGACGTCGAGCTTGCCGAAGGCCTTGACGCCCGCCGCGACCATCTTCTGCACGTCGCCCTCCGTGGCGGCGTCGCCGGTCACCGCCACCGCGCGCCCGCCGTCGCCCTTGATCAGGGCGGCCGTCTCCTCCACCAGGTCGCGGCTGCGGGCCGCGCAGACCACCGCGGCGCCTTCCTTGGCGAACAGGCGGCTCATCACGCGTCCGATGCCCTTGCTGGCGCCGGTGATGAGCGCCACCTTCCCCTCGAGCTGTCCCATGGGTCCTTTCTCCGTTCTCGGGTAATTCTTACGTCGCCGGGAGTGTACCTTTTTCTCCGTCGGATCGAATCGCGAACGTCTCGGGCTCCAATTGCCGGCTATTTACGCGCGGCGTCGTGTTTTGCAGTGCTGGCACGCGGGTTGCCATTAGGACGCGCAAGGAGGTGCACCATGACGACGACATCCGTGAAAAGCAGAATTGCATCTGCCGTGATCGGCCTCTCGCTGGTCACGCTCGCCGCGACGGCGTGTGGAACGCTGGGCGGCGCCGCGGTCGGCGCCGGTGCGGGAGCCGCGATCGGCGCCGGAACCGGGTACGGGGCCGGCAAGGGCGCGCTGATCGGTACGGGCGTAGGCGCCGCGGCCGGCGCCATCTACGACATCACCAAGAAGTAAGTGGAGGAGCTCATGACACCGTACAAGGCATTGGCGGTAGGCATCGTGGTCGCGGTCCCGCTCTGGGCGGGGTTCGCGGCCGGACAGAGCAAGCCCTCATGCGATCAGATGAAGGCCGCCGCGCCCCAGAAGGTGGAGGGCCGGGTGGTCCGGGTGGACGCCGCGGGCGGCAAAGTCGCGGTGGCGGAGAACGACGGCAAGACGCACGAGTTCCAGGCCTCGAAGGAGACGCTGAAGGATCTCAAGGTCGGGGACAAGATCGAGGCCAATCTCCGCTCCCTTCCGGCCTGCTGAATCGGCTGGTTTGTTAGTTCGCCGGCGGGGCGGTCGCGTAGCCCCGCCGGCGTCATTTCGATGCCGTTTCGCGCGGGGATGCGCTACGATCCGGGCCGGAGGGAGCCCCGGTCATGAACATCCTCAAGTCCCTGGCGGTGAAGAACGTCGAAGAGGCCACGCGGGACATCCCGGTCATCGATTTCGCCCCCGCGTTCGCTCCCGGCAACCCGGCGGGCCTCGAGGCCGTCGCGCGCCAGGTCAAGCAAGCCAGCGAGACCGTGGGCTTCTTCTACCTGGCCGGGCACGGCGTCCCGGACGCGGTGGTGGACGCGGCCTTCGCCGCCTCGCGCGAGCTCCACGCGCTCCCGGAGCCGGAGAAGCTGCGCCTGAAGCTCAATGAGAACAATATCGGCTACCTGGCGGTGAACCAGTCGATCCAGAAGGCCTCGACCGTCCTCAAGGCCACGCGTCCCAACTACAACGAGAGCTTCTTCATCAGCCACGATCGCGGCGCCGATCATCCGGACGTGGTGGCCGGCGTGCCGCTGCGCGGCCCCAACCAGTGGCCCGAGAGGCACGAGCGCATGCGGGGCGCGATGGTGACGTACTTCAAGGCCCTGGAAGCGGTGGGGGAGCGCATGCTGCCGGTGCTGGCCCGCGCCCTCGGCATGCCCGCGGAGTATTTCGCCCCATTCTTCGCCAACGAGGCGCACATCAATCTGCGGTTCCTCCACTACCCGCCGCAGGACGTGAGCGACGACGAGCAGTTCGGCCAGGGCCCGCACACCGACAACTCGTTCATCACGATCCTGGCGCGCACCGAGGTGCCCGGGCTGGCGGTGCGGCTGCCGGGAGGCGAATGGCTGGCGCCGCCGCTGATCCCGGGCACCTTCCTGGTCAACCTGGGCAATATGATGAAGCGGTGGTCCAACGACCGCTTCCTCTCGACGCCGCACGCGGTGCTGAACGAGTCCGGGGCCGACCGCTACTCGATCGCCTTCTTCTACAGCCCGAACATCGCCACGCGCATCGAGTGCCTGCCGAGCTGCGCCGGGCCCGACGATCCGCCGCGCTACCCGCCCGCGGTCTACCGGGACCTCGTGCTCGACTTCTATAACGCGAACTACTTCCACCGGAAGAATTTCGTGCACGCTGATCGCGCGTAAGTGCGCGACGTGCCAAGGGTGAACAACTAACGAGACTGCACTGAGGGGCAGTCAAACGCACCCTTGGTGCAACTGGTGCACGCAGTCGGGGGCGCGGGCTCTGAATCATCAGGGCTCGCGCCCCTCGCCCACCTGAACCCAATAGGCCCACTGGGAGGTCGCACGCCCTCGTAGCTCAAACGCGGCCAGACCTCCGGGGTTAGCAGACCGAGGAGAAATGGTAGTTCACACGCTCACCCCCGCTAGTGTAAGTTCGACCCGCTGGCCGCCGCTCGCGCCCCCGTCCCTCCTACGCGCGGCCAGACGGAGGCCCGCTACGAACCGACGTACGTTCCTCGGCACCTTGACTGGTGGCCTCCTCGCCGCGCCGCTCGCCGCCGAGGGGCAGCAGGCGGGGAAGGTGTGGCGGATCGCGTACCTTGGCAATTCGTCGCCCGCGCTCGAGTCCGAACTCGTCGCCGCCTTTCGCCAGGGCTTGCGCGATCTCAACTACGTCGAGGGGCGGAATATCGTGATCGAATACCGCTGGGCGGAGGGTCAGTATGATCGGTTCCCTGGGTTCGTCGCTGAGGCGGTTCAATCCAAGGTCGATGTCATTGTGACGGCCGGTACGCCTGCCATTCTCGCCGCGAAAGAGGGAACGAGAACGATTCCCATTGTCATGGCGGTGATCGGTGATCCCATCGCCGCCGGTGTCGTTCCGAGCCTCGCGCGCCCCGGCGGGAACATCACGGGGTCGGCCTCGATGACCCCCGAGATCGACGGCAAACGGCTCGAATTGCTGAAGGAGCTGGTACCGCGCGTGTCTCGCGTCGCGGTGCTGTGGAATCCCGCCAACCCGAATAACGCGGCCCGGCTCAAAGGCATGCAGGCCGCGGCTCAGGCGCTTCGACTCACATTGGAACCCGTCGTGGGCGCCGCGGACGGTCAGCAGCTCGACAAGGGCTTCGGAGCGATCGTCGCGGCACGGGCTGAGGCGCTGATCATGGAATCGGATCGTGCCTTGCTGGCTCAGCGGGCGCGGATTGTCGACTTCGCTGCCAAACGCCGGCTCCCTCGAGGGGGGTGGTCTCGCGTCGTATGCGCCGAGCTATCCGGCGATGTTTCGACGCGCCGCCAGTTACGTGGACAAGATCCTCAAGGGCGCGAAGCCCGCCGACCTTCCCGTGGAGCAGCCGAGCAAGTTCGAGCTGGTCATCAACCTCAAGACCGCCAAGGCCCTCGGCCTGACGATCCCGCCGTCGCTCCTGCAGCGGGCGGACCAGGTGATCGAGTAGTGTAGAGGCGAGCGTTCATCGGAGGGGTGGCGGGCGTTTAATGTCGACTAGGCTCTTGCGGAGGCGTTCATGAAGACTATTCGAACTACGGCATGCGTGTTCGGGATCGTGCTGCTCGCGGCGGTGATGTCAGCGTCCGGTTCGCGCGTGGCCGCGGACGCGGCGATCGATCCGGAGGTGCTGGTCGCGCGCGAAGCGGCATGGCGGGCGTTTTACGATGGGGACGTGAAGGCGCTCGGCGACATGCTGCCAGAGGAGTTCATCGGCATAAATATGAACGATGCGCCCTTCACGAATCGGGCCCAGATACTTGATGCCGCGCGAGTGTTTCGTGAACGAGGCGGTCGACTGGTCCGCCTGACGTTTCCTGAAACGCAGGCGCAGCGGTTTGGCGATGTCGTCGTGCTCTACGGGCGCTTCGAGGTGGTGTTCCAGTCAGGAGGTGCGGAGCGCACGCGGCGGGGTCGTCTCACTGAGATGTTCGTCCGACGTGACGGGAAGTGGTTGCACCCGGGTTGGCATCTCGACCTGACGGCCGGACCGGCGCCCTCGCAGCCGTGACCCCACTGCGCCTCGATGCGGATGCCCCCCGACCTGCCTGTGGAGCAGCCCGCCAAGTTCGAACTGGTCATCAACCTCAAGACCGCCAAGGCCCTCGGCCTGACGATCCCGCCGTCGCTCCTGCAACTGGCGGATCAGGTGATCGAGTAGTGAGGGAAATCCTTCCCGCGATCCTGGCCGGAATCCTCTGGGCCGCTATTCTCCCGGGCTGCTCGATCTCCCCGGCTCAGCAGGACGCCATCCGCCAGGCATGGGAGGAGAGAGACGCGGAGCGGGCGCGGGAGTGCCACCGGGCCGGACGTGGGTTTGTGGCTGGTGGCTGCGGTGGCGGCGGCGGGCCATGAGCCGTTGACGAGTACGGGAAAGCCGCGCTGGCTCGCCACCTACTCCTGTGGCTGGGAGCGAGCGTGCTCATCCGAGTGGGCGGCGTGATCGAAGGGCCGGGCTACTTGAGTGGCGTGCATGAGGGCGGGCGGTTCGAGGCGGGACACGCCGGGCAGTATAGGCTGAGGGAAGGATAGTCCGCCCGGTAAGGGTTCCTCCAGGACTGGCACTCGCTACAGGAATCCTGGAGTCTGGTACTCGCAATATCCGTCTAGTATGTTCGGGCGCCACCAGCCACCCTGCCGCTCGCAAGTGGCCCTGAGTTCTTCCGGCGTATACAGCGGCGGGCGCGGGGGGCCGCCGCAACCGACCAGGAGGGCCACGGCCAAGCCCAGGAGGAGCACTCGACTCCACGCCATCGTCGGCATCGCGCGAACCAATTGACGGCCCACACTTCCAACTCTACGGTGGGGGTCAACCGGGCGATGGAACGTTATCCGGCGGCGTGTCAGCCGAAGGGGCTGAGCCTGGGAAGCGGCATGGCGCAGCAGGAAGGAGTGTTACTTGGTCTATGTGGAGGTTGAATTGGAAGACTTCCACCGGAAGGGATACGTCGGGTAGGTTAGCCGCTCAGGGGTCCTGCAGGATCATGCGGCGGTAGGACTCGGCTGCCTTCAGCTTGCGGCGCCGGCCCTGCTCGGCGGCCCATTGGGTGATCATCTCGGCGGGGTCCCACTCGCCCATCTGGCTCTTGTGGGCGCGCAGCGCGGCCACCTTCACATCGAGGGTCTCCGCGATGTCCACGTAGGTATCGGCACGCTCCGCGCCGTGGATGTACACCTGCCGCACCTCGTGCGGCTCCAGCCCCTCCGCCAGCAGCTCGGGGAAGATCAGGCGCGTGCCCGCCGACGGAAACACCGCGTCGAGCGCCACGTCGGCGGCGACCCGGTGATCCGGGTGGTTCATGTAGGTGGTCCCGTAGAAGCGCACGGTGGGATCGCCGGTCAGCACCACCTCGGGACGGTGGCGACGGATCAGGCGCGTCAGCTCGCGCCGAAGGGCGATCGACGGCTCCAGCATACCATCCTCGTAGTCGAGGAAGATCGTCTCCTTCACGCCCAGGATCCGGCACGCCTCACGCTGCTCGTCTTCCCGGATCGACACCAGCGCTTCGCGCGTCATGTCGGGCGGGGTGTACTTGTTGGAGCCGGCGCCCCCCCGGGTGATGCAGACCGTGACGACCTCGCAGCCGGCGCGCGCCCACTTGGCCAGCGTCCCGCCGACCGTGAACTCCTGGTCGTCCGGATGCGCGTGGATGCTCATCGCGCGCTTCGGCGCGGGCGGCTCGCTCGGCTTGGTCTTGGCGGGCACGCTGCAGGGCCGGGCTAGCGGGCGAGTGCGTCCCAGCAGACGCGCGCCATGCGACCGATCACGCCGTTGGCCGCGGTGAAGCCGGGGGTGCCGTCGGGCAGAGCGGCGGGCACGCGGTCGGTGTAGGCGGTGAGGATGAAGAGCGGCCGGTCGCCCTGGTAGACGATGCCCGCGTCCATGAAGCCGCGCGACCCCGTCCCGGTCTTGTGCGCGATCTTGGTGCCGAGCGGGAGCTGCGAGGGCAGGCGCGCCTTGAGCTTCTGCCAGGAGAGGATGTCGAGCGCGAGCCGGCCGAGCGCGGGGGTGACGCCGAGGCGCGCCGCCGCCGCCGGGTCTTCGGCTCCCTTGAGGATGAGCTCCAGCAGCAGCCCCTGGTCATTGGGCGTGGTGCTGGTGACCTGATCGAGCGCGTGGTCGGGGCCGAGGCGCGGAGGAATGCCGAAGCGGTGGATGGTGCGCGTCATCCCGACCGCCTTGCAGAGCCGCTGGATCTCGCCGAGCCCGACGAGGTCCACCACGAGCCCGGTGCAGGCGTTGTCGCTGACGATGATCATCATGACGAGCGCGTCGCGGAAGGTGATCGAGAAGCCGGGGGTCAGGTGCTGGAACGTGCCCGAGTCGTTGTCCTGGTACTTGGCCTCGATGGTGACCTTCTGGTCCAGCGCGAGCTTGCCGTCGGCAACCGACTTAAGAGCGGCCATCAGGATCGAGATCTTGCGCGTGCTCGCCGAGGGCACCGGCACGTCGCCGAGGCGATCGGCGCGCCGGCGGCTCACGAGGTCCTTCAGGTACCAGCTCGTCTGGAACGGCAGCGCGTCGCAGAGGGCGTCGAGGCGGGCGGCCAGCTCTTTCATGGCGCTACTCCCCGAGTCCCGGCATCGTGAAGGCGGCGCGGCCCAGCTCGGCGGCGAGCGCCGCGCGCTGCTCGGGGGTGAGCGCGACCAGGGGCGGGCGCACCGTGACCCAGGCGCCGTCGCCGCCGTAGCGGGCGATGACCGCTTTGAGCGCGGGGATCATCGGGTAGCGCTGCATGATGCCGCGGATCTCGTCGAGGCGCGCCTGCTGGGCGTCGGCCTCGGGGGTCTGCCACTCGCGGTGGAGCTTCGCGATGGCCCCGGGGTTCACGTTGGCGGTGGCGCTGATGCAGCCGGCGCCGCCATTGCGCATGTTGGCGAGCAGGAAGGTCTCGCTCCCCGCGAAGACGTCGAAGCAGGAGGCCGCGAAGGCGTCGAGCATCGCCTTGGTATTGTTCCAGTCGCCCGAGCTGTCCTTCACGCCGGCCACGATGCCCGGGTAGGCCTTGAGCAGCCGCTCGATGAGCCCGAGCGTGATCGGCACCTGGGAGACCGGGGGGATGTGGTAGACGTACAGGCGCAGCCGCCGGTCGCCCACCCGCTCGATCACCTCCGCGAAGCTCTTGAAGAGGCCGTCGTCGGAGACGCCCTTGTAGTAAAACGGCGGCAGCATCAGCACCCCGCCCGCCCCCAGCTTCATGGCGTGCGCGGTGAGCCGCACCGAATCGGTGAGCGCGCAGCAGCCGGTGCCCGGCATGAGCCGCCCCGGATCGACGCCGCCCGCGACCACCCGGTCGAGCAGCTCGATCTTCTCCTCGGTCGACAAGGAGTTGGCCTCCGAGTTCGTCCCGAACACCGCGAGCCCCACGTCCTGCGAGAGGAGCCACCGGCACTGGCGCACGAAGCGCTCCGGGTCGGGGGAGAGGTCGGCCTTGAACGGGGTGACGACGGGGGAGAGGACGCCGGTGATGCGGTCGGGTGTGCTCACAATCGCTCCTCCATCCAACGATAGATGGCTTACGGCCCGCTATGGTAGCACCCTTGCCGTCGGGCGGGGGCCCCGACTAGTACTCGGTGTGGTCTCCAACTGGACAAGAGTGTTACCAACCGAACGGCTGGTAACAGCGTTGAGCGATCCTCCGATCACAAACCAATTGCAGGCCGGGTAGTGGAGTCTCATTTGGCCCGGCCACGCGTCTCGCGATCTCCTCGATCCCATAGACCGGAGAATCGCGCCCGGTATGCTCGAGGTGGGAAGTGCAACGTGATCACCCGTCGGGAACTCGAGGCTGGCTCCTGCGCCGGGGCGCGGTCGAGGTGAAGCGCCCCGACAGGCACAAGCACTTCAACCTTTCGGGGCGTCACGTTGTTGTCCTCGGGCACGCAGGAGCAAGCCGGGTATCGTCGAGAACGCGCCTTGACATGCGCCCGGGGACGGGTTTCTACTGAGGGCGCGATGAGGCAGGATGGCTCATCGTGGTAGGTGCACCATGGAGGTAGGGATGGACACTCCACCCGACCACCTAGCTGCGTCATCGGCGAGGTAACAGGCCGCCAGTGACGCCCCCGCAGCACCACAGCCTGCACTGAATCCCGACTCGTGCCGGGCCGCGCAGCGGGAGCTGCGCACACACCTGAGGGACCCGCGGGCGGGGCGTTTGTCCCGCCCGCCCCCTCTACCCTCGCCTCGCCCCGCGCGGCGCATTGTGTGATGGCGTTGGGGTTCCTCAAGTACGATGATGCCGAGCGGAGTAGCCTCTTCTCGTCATCGTGGGCCGCGGCGACAGCCAAGAGGCCCAAGACCTTCTAGATGTGATCAAGGAGAGACTGTTCTCCTCGAGTTTGGCGGTCTTCGACGCGACCGGCGGGAATGCCAATGTATCGCTGGAGTTTGGTCTCGCTGAGGCCAACGAGATCCCGTGCGCCAAGACGGCGAACAAGATGACGGCCATCCCGGCGGACATGGTGGCAAAGGTCAAGGCGGCCATCAAGGACAAGAAGTAGCGGGCCCCAGGGACGAACCGGGGGCCATCGGCTTTCAACGACGGGTTGTGGCTGCGAGGTCATCTCGAAGTGCAGGCAATACATCAGCGCGTTCCAATCACGTGGACATTGTGCCACTACGGCGGTCCAGCTGAGCGGGTAGAAGACGAGGCGACGGCGTGGATTGAAGCACACGAGCCAGAGCCAACGCAAGCGTCCGTCATGCCCCCACCATGGCGCGGACAGTACCATGCAGACGGGTGCCCTGGGCAGCGGACGGGCTGAGCGGGTGATACGATTTGAGATTGAGCGGAGTTGGCCCCCCAGCACTATGGAGGTGCGCCATGCCCAACAAGTGCGACTACTGCCCCACCCCGATTGACTGGAAGAAGGACACCTGGATCGAACGGCACACGCCAGGGAAGCCGGTCGAGAGCGCACACGAGGACTGTTACTCGAAGCACCGCTTTCTGGTGAAGCCACCCGGCAAGGTCCCAGCGTTCTCAGAGCACGTATCCACCCCCTGATAGAACACGCGGGGGCAGGAACAATCTGCCCCCGCCAGTAGGCTCTCGGAAGCGGTGATGCCCTTGCGATCGTGAAAGAGCGCGATGTCCGCCCCGAAGAAGACGCCGGCGAGCATCCCGAGCGCCGTGGCGGGAAGGCGTAGTCGAGCCGGGCGGTGACGGAGCCACCATGGCAAGAGCACCGCCGCCACGATCAGCATCCGCCAGAAGGCGGACGCTTCACGGGGAATCGCCTCACACTTCGCCAGGATGCCGGACAGTGCGATAGCGACGATGCCTGTGGTGACCGAGAAGTAGGGCATGCCGAGGCGACGGCCTCCGTCGTTCGCGTCTGTGCCGACACCGGAAAGCCTGCGGTGTGAAACGCGGAGCGATAGCGCGGTCAAGACGAGGGGGTCGGGAGCCAGCGGTAGCTGGATTGATGGCCCGAGACGATGTCGCCCGACGGACCACGGCCCCGCGCGATGGGCACCAATCTCGTCGAACGGACCCTTACCCGCTTGAAATCTCTTGCCGAGTAAGGACAAACTCGACCACACAGTTGAGTATGAAAACCGGGAACTATCGCTGGCGTGACTAGAAACGGCGTATGTTCCAAGCACAGCATCGGCGAGAGCGGCTTATGCAGGTGCTAGTCAATGGCGTGCGACTCTTTTTTGATGTCGAGGGCGCCAGCCTCGTGCCGGATGGTCGCACCATGCGGGAGAAGGCGACGCTGATCCTCCTCCACGGTGGCCCCGGCTTCGACCATTCGATTTACAAGCCGACGTTCTCGGCCTTGGCGGATATCGCGCAGGTCGTCTTCCTGGACCACCGCGGGAATGGCCGCAGCGATCCCGGTCCTCGCGAGGCCTGGACCTTAGCGCAGTGGGGCGACGACGTGCGCGCGTTCTGTGAGGTGCTCGGTATTGCGCACCCGATCGTCTTGGGTGTGTCGTTTGGCGGCATGGTCGCCCTGGCGTATGCGACGCGCCATCCGGCCCACCCCGCCAAGTTAATCCTGGTGAGCACCGAGGCAGCGGGCGGCATGTATCGCGAGCGGCGAGTGGCGCTGTTTGAACGCTTCGGCGGTCCAGAAGTCGGCGCCCTAGCCCGCCGCCGGTTCCTCGAGGGACACACAGATGAGGCCACGCTTGAGGCCTGGCTCCGTCTAGCCTTCCCCCTCTACACGCGCACCCCGCGCGATCCGGCGGTGGTACAGCGCGCGGTCCGCCATCCTGAAGTCACGCATTGGTTCACGCGGCCGGGTGGAGAGGGTCACACGTTCAACCTGTTCCCGGCCCTCTCGCGCGTGCAGTGTCCGACCCTCGTGTTGGGCGGGGAAGAGGATCCCATGACCCCAATAGAATGTCAGATGGATATCGCGGCGGCCCTCCCGGCGCATCTGGTTCGTTTCGAGCGGTTTGCGGGGTGTGGGCACGGGGTGCTCCCCGATGCACCTGAGCATGCCATGGCGGTGATCCGGGACTTCATCGTCCGCTGATATGCAGGACGGGAACGAGCGACACTGTAGAAGCGTGAGCAGAAGCGAAAGCAGTTTACCGTCCACGAACCCGGGGCCAGTCCACCCTGAACCGCGCCGGGATTCCCGGAGGCTCCAGTCCTTGAGAGGATGGGGTCATGGCCAGAGCGAGCAGGTTCTCCCTCGAGGTGCGGGACCGTGCAGTGCAGCGCAGTCGGGCAATGGGGGAGGTACAGTGGGCTAGTCGAAGCGACCGCGCCGTGTCGGGAAGATTTGCAAGGAACGTCGCACCCCGTCGGCGCTGCAAGACAGATGGAGGCCATCCTCCTACCACTGCTTCCACTCCAGACCGCACTTGCAAGTATGTACGTTGTCATCATGCCCCACCTTCTTCTGGCAGCGATGGCGCTTACCGTCGTCGGCGATTTTTTCCTTCACGCAACGCGCGGTCCACGGCTCATCGGGGTTCACTTGCGGGCACCAGTTGGGGATGGCCTTTGGGTGCACGTGGGTCATGGCGGGTATCCTCCTGTGGCCCCTATAGCGCAATCGCGCCGCCGAGGGCAAGGGGTTGCGCAAGCCGAACGAAGCGTCGGGCCTGGCGGGCCGCGGCGCGACACCGACCGCCGGACTGCCGGGTGAACGCCCACACGGCTCATCTTCCGTCGGGCCGGACCCGGCGGCTTCGGCCGGCAGGCGTGGTTACCGCCCACCGCGCCCCACAGGGCGCGCGGGTTGTCTTCCGTGACATCAGCTCCCTCGCCCGCCGCTAGGCTCGTGTCGCCGGCACGATCTCCCAACGCTGCTTGCTGAAGTCAAACTGCCAAACATATCCGGCTCGGGTCAGCGCGTAGAGCAGCGCCTGACCTGTCGCGTCGGTCGTCGCGGTGATCTGTATGAAGTCGGTGTCACTCATGCCTGTCTCCACTCGGAACCTGCCGCCAGCCCTCATGACCGTGACGCATCCTGCTGGCGGCCTGGGGTGGCGCTTCCGCCACGCCCTGGTTTCCGGTCAAGCAGTGTTTGTTGGCGGGTGGTACGGCTCGGACGAGAAGGTCTCATCTGCCCTGCCAGCCGGCGCCTCCGCCCGCGCCGCTTGGGCGGGGTCCGCGGTCGCCCCGAGGCCCACCACGGCCCCGCTGGGGCTGAGGCCGAGCTTCATCCACGACCAGATCGCGGTCGCGGAAGAGGCGTCCGTTCAACATCTTGATGGCCTCCGCGGCTTCTTCCCGCGTGGCCATCTCCACGAATCCGAACCCACGCGATCGCCCCGTGAACTGATCGGTGATGATGCGAACCGCCCCCACGGTCCCGGCATGCTGGAAGAGCTCCCGCACGTCTTCTGCCGTAGCCTGGAACGAGAGATTCCCGATGAAGAGCCTCGTGAACATCACGCACCTCCTACCGCACGCAGGACCGAGCGTCCTTCTTCCCAGCTCGCCTACGGCGTGGGGGGCATTGCGCCCCCGACGATCAACACGCTCGGACGGGCTCACGCACTGAGTCCGCTGAGCTTGGCCTCACGGTACTCAGTGCCAAATCAACTGTCAAGGAACCTGGGTTGACGTTGTGTGTTCCTCCACGCAGATCGCGATGCAACCGGGGGCCCCCGCGATGCACCCCCAGTGAGGGTTCCCGGCCGAAGCGGCGTCTTCAGGCGTTGTCCGGCACGTAGCTGTCTCCCTCCCCCCAGTCGTCGTTCGATTCCGCGAACCGGTGACCCGGGACTGGGATATCCAGCGGCGTCAGGACCCTGGGGCTGTCCGTGATCCTCAGCTCTTTCGTGAGGTCTTTGCGGTAAAGATCGCGATCTGGGGTGTGATCTCTCCGCCGCCACAGGTCGGGCACGCAACCTTCGCGGCAGCCCGCTCCGCCACGGGGCGCACCACCTCAAAGCTCTTCTTGCAGCGCTCACACATGAACGTGTACGTGGGCATCGGCTTCCTCCCGGCGCGGCTACCAGCCTTCGCGTCCCGAGCGAAAACAGTCTGGATCGGGCGCTTCTTGAGCGCCTATCGTGGTCCCGTGATCAGCCTTCGTATTCTGGCCAGCACGAGCAGTAAGGAGTCCATGAGTTTTCTCATTGCTGATCCTCCCTTGCCCCGAGCAAAGCGGGATTCTCCAAGCGCATCGGCCGCCTCACACCTCGATCTCAACGTCGGGGCCGGTGACCCTCACCGGGTAGCTTTTGACGGCCTGCCCAGCGGGCGGTCCCAGGACCGCCCCGGTCCTGATGTCGAACGTCGCTCCGTGCCACGGACAGGTCACTTCAGCTCCCTCGACCGTCCCTTCCGACAACGGTCCCCTTCGATGGGTGCAGGTGTCGCTCAGGGCATAGAAGACACCGTCGACACGAAACAGGGCGATCTTCTGGCCCTCCACCTCGACCAGTTTGGCCTGTTGGTCTGCCAGCTCGTCGGTCGTGACCACCTTGATGAACTGGGGCATCGATCTCTCCTCGTATATGCTCTCCATCTTCGGGGGTATCTCCGCGGGCGGGCTGCGCGTCTCACGACCCCGACAGACTCCTAGGCCAGGTGGATCCGCTCCCCGGGCACCTCCACCCGCTTGATCCCTTTGAAGCTGAACAGGAGCTCGACGAGGTAGACGGGCGGCGCGGGTGAGACTTGCTGCACGATAGTGCCCAGCGCCTTCTTCACGTTGCCGCTGAACGAGACGCCCTTGATCACCAGGCCGGAGAGATCCACCGTGACCCGCTGACCGGGTTCAAGCATCTCGCGGGTGCGCGCGCGCGACCAGTTGCTCGACACTGTGGCGATGAATCGTGCCGTCCTGGCGGCAGTCGATGAGTCGCTTCTCGCACGCCACGATGCGCCAATCCGCGTAGAGGGCAGCCAGCTCACCGGGCGTGAAGTAGTCGATGCGCTCGCCCTTCTCCCTGTAGATGGCCCGGTCGGTGAACACGATGTGCGCGTGGAGCCCCTCGGTCCGTGTGAGCGCCTGGAGCCTCCGGAAGAGCCGGCCCCGCATCGTCCGGGGCACGTAGTGGACCGAGCCACATGAATAGATGAGATCGAAGCTCCCATCACCCAGGCGCCGCGTGGCCCGCCCACCGATGTCCCCGCACACCCAGCGCGCGCGGACGCCCCGGGCGCACGCCAGGCGCTCGGCCTTGGCGAGCCCCGAGCGCGCGATGTCGACGCCGGTCACGTCGAAGCCGCGCTCGGCGAAGAAGACGCTGTCGCGGCCCTCGCCGCAGCCGACGTCGAGCACCCGGGCGCCCGGAGGCAGCAGGGCACTGACCTGACGCGCCAGCAGGGACGCCTCGGTGCCCCAGATGTAGGTCTCCGGGGCACGCGCATACTCCCGGGCCCACGGGCTCCGAGTCATGGTTTGATCCAGCCGACGTAGATGTCGCTGCGCCGCACCTGCACCTCGTAGGCGGCCACGCTGTGTCCGCCCGGATGATCGGGCCGGCCGGTCCTGACATCGAAGGTCCAGCCATGCCAGGGGCAGGCCACGACATGGCCGTCGAGCCGGCCGTTGGCGAGGGGTCCCCCCCGGTGCGGGCAGACCGCATTGATGGCGAAGACCTCGCCGCCCACGTTGAAGAGCGCCATGGGCTTGTCGAAAGGGCCCACGACCATCATCCCGGTTCCGGGCGGCAAGTCGGCGAGCCGGGCCACCTTGGCGAAGTGCGCCATGGGACCGATCCCTTCAGACACGAACGCCGACCATTTCGGTCAACGAGGACGTCGAAAGGCTGGGGCTACCGGGCGCCGATCCGGGGGCATCTGCGCCTCCTGAGGGCCGCACCTGAAACTGGTGGGTCAACTGTCCTCTCCCACCAGGCGGTTGTCAAATTCCGATTCTTTCCCGTCGACCGGCCCCTCGTTCTGGCGACCTTTGGGCCGTTACCAACCGCACGGTTGGTAACAGGCCAGGAGGTCTTCGACGGCAAGGTAAGGACAACGTAACCCTAGAGGCGAGATCCCCCGTCCCTCCTCGGTTCGTTCCGGTAGGCGCTCTTCTGCGACCTGGAGGGCGCCGTCAACCGACTACCGGCTGCACCGGCTCCAGGGGCAGCCCACCGTCTACGTCGTGGAAGGCGAGAAGGATGCCGAGCGACTCGCCGCGCTCGGCCTCCCCGCGACGTGCAATCACGGCGGCGCGGGGAAGTGGCGGCCGGTGCACAGCGAGGCCCTCAAGGCGGCCGGAGTGCGGACGGTGGTGATCCTGCCCGATCACGATGCGCCGGGCCGGGCCCACGCGTGGTGACCTTCGGCCAAGCCCAGGGGCTGCAGCCGATGATCTCGGTGGCCAGCTACATGGACTTTCGCCATCAAGTTCACGCTCGCCTTCGGCGTCGTCTTCGAATTGCCGGTGGTGATCACGCTCCTGTTCATGCTGGGCATCGTGACGCCACAGTTCCTCTCCAGGAACCGCAAGTACGCCATCCTGATCAACTTCA
>WNFB01001779.1_pt1 | contig 18540 bp, 17 predicted proteins | sample 5400501 | NCBI WGS metagenome assembly WNFB01 (sample SAMN13153341, study PRJNA577476) | soil metagenome | isolation source: 200 cm saprolite under Douglas fir tree site 2 hole 1 | place: USA:California | collected 2015-04-18 | reverse complement strand
CCTGGGATCCCACCCAGCCCCTGCCGCCGGAGTCAGTCTCCGGCTTCGAAGCCGTCATCCATCTGGCCGGGGAGACGGTGGTCGGCCGCTGGACGGAGGCGAAGAAGAACCGCATTCTTAATAGCCGAGTACTGGGAACACGTCATCTGGCGGAGGCTCTCGCCCAAGCGCCGCAGCGGCCGCGAGTGCTGATCTCTGCTTCGGCGATCGGGTACTACGGCGATCGAGGCGATGAGATCTTGCATGAAGCGAGCCCCTCGGGGAACGGCTTTCTGCCTGAAGTGTGCCGCCAGTGGGAGGCTGCCACGCAGCCCGCGACCCAGGCCGGCATCCGCACCGTCCAAATGCGGATTGGGGTGGTTCTGAGCTCGGTTGGCGGTGCTTTGCCAAAAATGCTGCTGCCCTTTCGCTTGGGAGTGGGCGGCAACATGGGTAGCGGACATCAGTGGTGGAGCTGGATTCACGTGCAGGACCTGGTCGGTGCGATTCACCACATCCTGAAGAGCGACTTGCTGCAGGGTCCGCTGAATGTGGTTGCGCCCAAGCCGGTGACAAACGCGGAATTCACCAGGGTTCTGGCCTCTGTGCTGTCACGTCCCGCAATTTTCCCTATGCCTGTCTTCGCTGCCCGCCTGGTATTCGGCCAGATGGGCGAGGAAGTATTGCTTGCCAGCCAGCGCGTGGAACCGGCCAAGCTCATTGCGAGCGGATACCCGTTCCACTATGTGGACTTGAAGAAGGCCCTAGAAGAGATTTTGAAGCGGTAAAACCCTGTCACCAATGTTCGCGGATCAGAGGTGCGGTACGCGCCGATCTTTGATTTCCTGGAGGTGTTCCCGCAGCCTGCGGAGGACTTCCTGCCGCTGTGCGTTGCTGAGCTCCTGCCGGAGTTCATCGAGAGCGAAGTGGATGACGTCGTGGTGATGAATCTCCTCAGGGGCAACGTCGCTGCTAAGTTCAAGCCAAATACTGTGCAGGAGATCAATTTCCTTGGGCGTAAGGTGCGGCGCGTGCGGGCCCAGATAAAAAATATGTTCCTGGCCGCTGGGGAAATAGATTTCGAGGATTAATTGTGGTTTCGGGTCGGGTAAACGCTCCCAGGCCAAGCCTGCGATACGAGCCTCTTCGGCAACAGGTCTAGTGGGAGAAGGCCCTAGTACAACCGTTGATGAGTGCATGCTTTGGGCAGCGCGCAGGATGCCGTCCCATTTTTCCGTGGCCGCAGCGACGGCCAAATGGATGGTCTTGCCCTTCTTCTCCGCCAGCGCGAGGGCGCGTGTAAAGAGCTCTTGTTCGTTCAAGCTAAAAAGCTGCTCCGGCGCCAATTCGTACTCGCCTGACGCCGCGCGCGCCAGAAGTCGAAGGTGAAGGACCACGACGTCCTGTTTATGAATATCGACCCGGTCGAGGGCCGCCGCCAGGTTGTAAAGCGTGTTGTAGTTACGAACCATGACCAGAACGTTCCCCGGTCGCACACCAAGCGCCTCGGGAGTGAGGTCCGCTCCCGGTTCTAAATTGAATTGGTCGAGTTCGGCGTGATCCGTGGCGCGCTTCCTGGTCACTCTTTCGGAGGCGGTGAAAACGGCAAAGAAGATAATCGTGAAAGCGACTCCTGAAAGCGTGGCGACTTGCTTGGTAAAGAGATTGATTATGCATAAAGCGAACAGAGTGATTGTTATCAAGCCAAGACCCAAGGGGATCTCCAGGTTGCCAAACTGCAGGTTCAAGGGCACGCGAAATTCGCGCTTGCCGGGTTCCTTGTAGCGAAGCACAAGCACCGCCAGGCCCTTCATGGCGAAGCTCCACATCACACCGAAGGCATAAGCCTCGCCCAGCACAAAGATGTTTCCTCGGCTCAGGAAGATCGTGAAGAGCTGAAGGCCCACGACGAGGTTCAGGAGGCGATGGGAGGTCCCGAAACGACGATGCGGCTGGCGAAACCAGTGGGGAAGAATTCCGTCCTCAGAAACCCTGTTCAAGACGCCGTTAGAGCCCACGATGGCAGTGTTGACCGCCCCAGCCAGCATCAAGACGCCCACCACCACGACAAAAGCCCGGAACGCGAGCCGCAGTGATAAAGGTCCGACGAGGTACATCGCCAGACCGCCGATCGGATTGTCGAAGAAGCTCTTGCGCACGGAATCGGGAATGATCATGACCGCGAAAAACGCAACCCCGGCAGTGAAGATCAAGCTGTAAAGAAAAATTACGAATCCCGCTTTTTCCAGGTTGCGCAGTTTGGGGTGCTCAATCTCCCGGTAAACCTGAGCCATGGTCTCCTCGCCGCTCATCGCCAGAACGGAATGACCCAGGCCAACCAAAATGCCGATCAGTCCGACGGTGTAGGGCAGCGAGGTGTGACGCAGCCAGCCCAGGGCATCGTCTGAATAAACCAGATTCGAAAGCCGCGGCCAGGGCGGGAGATGAGCTCCCCGCAGCCAGAGGGTATAGCCGCACCAGGCGATCATCAGGACCACCATCACCGTGGTCACATACATGATGCGCAGGGCTTTCTCGCTCGATTCAGGGATGCCTTTGATGTTCTCCCACCAGAAGTAGATAGTGACCAGCGCCGCAAAAAGGGCGGCCGTCCAGTTGATGGGTAGAACGAAACTAGAATGCGCGTGGCGCAAGAGTTCGTTCAACAGACCTACCAGGTACAGCCCCGCGGATACACCGCTGATGGGTCCGGTCAGGATATAGTCGAACATGAGGGCCGAAACCGAGAACTTTGCTAACGTTCCGCCCATGGCCTCCTTCACCACGCGGTATACGCCCCCTCGGACAAACATGCTGCAACTCTCGATGTAGACCGCTCGAACGGCGTAGGAGAGCAACATGATTGCCAGAATGAACCAGGGCGCTGCTTTCCCAACGAAGTGTTCCGCAATCGCGCCCGCGTAGAATGCGGACGAACCCATGTCGTTGAGCACAACCGCTGCGGCCCGCCAGAAAGAGATAAAGGCAAGCATGGCGGTGGTGGCGACCAGAACCCGTTGAGCCCCGGGTGCGGCTACAATGGGCGTGGCTCGTCCAGAAGGATCGCTAGGCATTGGCATTTTCCAACTCCGCGGCCCGACCTTTTCGTCGCCAAAAGGGCGTCAGCATCACCGTGAGGACGGCGAAAACCTTGACCAGGGGACATTTGAGGTTCTGGATGGATGAGGGCATGCCCTTTGCGCCCAAATCGGGGCAAACCTTAGAATTTAGCACATTGGCGAGCAACAGCATACAGAGCGGCAACGGCGATGACAGTTCCAGACCAGAACAGCGCCCGTTCTTGCTCATCGTCCGACTGAACAACCGAGCCCTGTCGGTTCGTGACCTTGTAACACAGGCTGTCTTGGTCCTATGATGCGGACATGCTAACGGCTGCGACTCCCTTGGCGACTACAAATCACTTGATTCACCAAGGTGACGCTCGGAGTCTCGACTGGCTGGACGATGCCTCGGTACACCTGGTGCTGACATCACCTCCGTACTGGACGCTAAAGGAGTATCCGCACGCAAAGGGTCAGCTTGGGTTAGTGGCAGATTACGAACAGTTTCACGACGAACTGGACAAGATCTGGCGACATTGCTTTAGGGTCTTAGTACCGGGTGGTCGACTGGTTTGTGTGGTGGGTGACGTGTGCCTTTCTCGCCGAAAGAACGGCCGGCACGTAGTCATGCCAATGCATGCTGACATAGTAGTCCGTGCTCGAAAGATCGGTTTCGACAATCTTACTCCGATCTTCTGGTACAAGATCGCTAATGCGAATTATGAGGTAGAGAACGGTTCCAGTTTTTTGGGTAAGCCTTACGAACCAAACGCCATTATCAAAAACGACATCGAGTTCATCCTAATGTTGCGCAAGCCGGGAGGATATCGGCAGCCCACTACTGAGCAAAGGGAAGCGTCACGTTTGAACAAGGCCGAGTACCAGGAGTGGTTCCAGCAGGTCTGGAATATCAACGGTGAATCGACAAGAGATCATCCAGCGCCATACCCTGAGGAGCTGGCTTACAGACTCGTGCGGATGTTTTCCTTTGCGGGTGACACGGTCCTAGATCCGTTCATGGGAACGGGGACAACCCTCCTAGCGGCTGCTCGGTGCGGCAGGAATGGCATTGGAGTGGAAATTGAACCTCTCTACGTGGACCAGGCCATGCAGCGGCTCGAGCGGGAGCTTCACGATTTATTCGGAACGAACAACGTGGCAATAAAGGTGCGCCGCTAAGAACGCTCTACTCCGAACCTTGCTTGATATGTCCCGCACATTCTTCGAACAAAGTTGCCGTAGTGGACTTGACTCTCTGGCGAAGGTGACGGCAAATCGCCAACCAACCGCGCGGGATTCGTGCCGTCGTACTCAATCAGAACAACGGTGAGGCCCTCAGGCAGCTCATTTGATTCGTTCGGCCCGTTGCGAAGGGGAATTTTCTCGAATAGTTTTACCGTGTCCGTAACAACCTTCTCCATCTTGAAGGCGGGGCGCTTCAGCCCTTTTGCGAAGCCATCAGGATTCACGTAAGTGCTGGAAGTATTGATCACCAGGACTGCTCCGGCCACGCATTCTCGCCTGTGATTGTGTACGTGGTTGCAGTACGCGAGTATGTCGCCAAAGCGATTCTTGCGTGCCTTTCCGTGGGCCGCCATTATGGTCTTGTTTTCAACGGATAAGCGAACCTGTATGGCTTGCTCATCCTGTTGGTAGACGACCAAGTCGACGTCCCGCTCCGCGACAACTGTGGCTACTGAAGCGTTCTTCTGGGACTTGATCATGCCGCTAATGAAGGCCGCCTGAAGTGCAGGGCACTGTCTTTTCAGGTCTTCAAGAACAAAATCGGCCAGAGCGTTCGAGGCAGCTTGGGATCTCGGGTTGAAACCCAAGTGTTGATTTATCCACTCGACGTAGGCTTCGGGCGCGGCCAACTTCTCGCTCCTTAGTTTTTCAAGCCGGGGGCTTTGCGCTTGTTAGTTTCGGCGCCATGTACGTTCGGGTGATGCGATCGTGCCAGCAGAGCTCATCTTCGTCGAGGAAGCACCACGCGTATCCCAGTCCCAGCGACACCCCGGACAGCATCGACGCCAGCACGCGCCACCGCCGGATGCGGCGAGGGACCGGGCTGCCGTCGAACCGGCTCAACTGCAGCTTTGCCAACTTCAGTCCGGGTGTCGTGCCCGTGTACACCAGCAGGAGGTATTCGTAGCCCACCCAGAACAGTCCCGCGAGCGTGACTGTAATTCCCGCCACTTGCGGCAGCGGCGGAATTACGGCTGTGATCTTGAAAAAGATGTAGGCAAACCCGGTGAATGCCGAGAGCAAGAGCACGGCATCAATTGTGGCTGCCACTAAGCGCCGCGACATCGGCGCCGGCTGCAGCGGCATTTCGAAGCCCGGCCGTTTCTCGTTTTCCTTCTCCTCCGCCGGGTCCATCAGAATGCCTCCAAGCGCCGGTGGGGGCGGCACAAGCTCTGCAGCTTCCAGGATTCGCGGGCGGTCCAGCACAGGTTCGGCCAGTTCGTCGAGCAGACTCATGGGCGCCGCCGTTGACCGCGGAAACTCCAGGACCTTCGCGGTTGTTTCTGGCATAGCCATTTGCGCGGGGAGGATATGAGCCGCTGGCCGTGTTTCTACCTCCGGAGCGGCGGACACGGCGCGGGCATTTTCCACGGCGAGCGCTTGCCGCGCAGCAAGGGTGGGCGCCGGCGGCTCGCTCGCTTCAAACTTCAGCCGCAACGACGGATAACGCGGTCCGCGCGGACCCCGACGTGTCCGATAGTTGTTGACCCGCGCGGCCACCTCCTGCCGCCAGGAAGCCGCGTCCTCCTGCTGGATAAGTTCCCCTTGGACGGGGCGTAGCGCCTGCGTGTCTGCGGTCATCGGCATTGGCCCCGTGCGAACCGTACAGGACGCCCTCACATCCTCCTCGGCCGGTAAGATCCGATTTTTAGACAGGCCCGGTAATGTGCCCGGTCGCACCATCGAAGCTTCGGTGCCCTGCTCCTCAATCACGGATACCCTCGCGGATTCGACTCTCTCCGTTCCCTCCACCACGAACCGCGGCTGCGGAGGCAGGGCGTCCTCAAGGCTGGCAGCAAATTCTTGTTCGCTCGCATCGTAAGCTTCGGGATCGATCAGCGTAGCCGGGGGACGCGCACTCACGCCTGCTTCAGCATCGGGTTCGAATTTGGATCTCATACGGGGCGCGAATTTGTGCCGCGCGTGTTTGCGTGGCGCTGCGGCAGACCTCGCCGCGGAGCCGGCAAGACATGCGCCGGTCTTGCGAGAAAGTAGCCACAGCTGAAAAAAACCGTGGCCATCGGAATGCCTGGCGCTTTGCCACTCGGGCTGGCGCCGTGCTAACGTCACGGGTTACCCCGGCGTGGAGTTCCCACGCGGGGTTTCGTACGCTTCCGATGACTTCCCGCACACGATTCCTTATCACGGCGGCGTTCGTTTGTCATCTGCTACTCGCGCCTTCATTAGTAACCAGCCAGTTGCTTTCTCCTGCTGGCCAGGCGGTCACGCCGCAAGTCCTGCCCTCCGCGCCCTCCGCAATGAAAGAGGAAGATGTCACCATTCGCGCCTTGCAGCAAGAGAAAGACGGCCCCATGTTCAAGCTACGTGGCCAGGCTGAGATTCATTACGGCACGTACGTTCTCTATGCGGACAAAGTGGACTATAACTCCGACACCGGCGACGCCACGGTAGATGGACACGTTGTGCTCGATGGCGGCCCCAATGACGAGCACGTCGAGGCGGGTCACGGCACCTACAATATCCGGGCCGAAACCGGACGCTTCGAAAACGTGACCGGCACCACCGGCATAAGCCGCCGCGGGGCACGGCTCATCCTGACATCGTCAAGTCCTTTTGCTTTCACCGGCAAAGTGGTGGAGAAGACCGGTCCCGACCATTACGTTGTCTACGACGGTACAGTCACGACCTGCGAGCTACCCCACCCCAAGTGGGAATTCAACGCACACAGAGTTGTTGTGGACGTCGGCGACAATGCAAAGATCTACCGCAGCACCTTCCGCCTCAAGGGGATTCCGATTCTGTATCTTCCCTTCGCTACGCATCCGGTGGAACGCTTGCCGCGGCAGACAGGATTTCTCATTCCTAACGTTGGCCGTTCCTCCGTCAAGGGCACGATCCTGGGTGAATCGGTCTTCTGGGCGATCAATCGCAGCATGGACGCCACCGTGGGCGCAGAGTATTTCTCCATGCGCGGTTGGGCTCCCAAGGGCGAGTTCCGCGCCCGGCCCAGCGAAACATCTTTTATGGATCTCAATTATTTTGGCGTGCTCGATCGCGGCTTCGGACGGTCAAAGGTTGACCAGGGCGGTCACAATGTGCGCCTCGATGCCGAAGGCGCATTTGGTCACAACTTCCGCGGTGTCGCCAACATTGATTACCTCAGCTCCTATGTGTTCCGCCTTGCCTTTAACGAGGTATTCACCCAGGCCGTGAACTCAGAGGTAAAGTCTCAGGTATTCCTATCCAACACCACGCGCGGCTTCTCCTACAATGCGTCGGCACAGCGCTACCAGAACTTCGAAAGCACGATTCCGGGCGACGTCGTCACTATCCTCCACGCGCCCAGCTTTGAGTCCTCCAGCGTGGATCGCCAAATCGGGCATTCGCCTTTCTACTGGTCGTATGAGGCGGCTGCCGAGGGGCTATCGCGCAAGGAGTGTGAAACCGTACAACCCTTGGGCTGCGGACAGGTCTTCTCAACTGCGCCTCTGGTCGGGCGCTTGGACCTGGCTCCCAGTCTATCTCTGCCCTTCCTGGTTCGCGGATGGGCCTTTCGCCCCGAGCTTTCGGTCCGCGATACCTTCTACACCCAGCGACTTTTGCCTTCCGGCGGAGTCGGCGTAGCAGCCTACGACCCCGTCAATCGTAAGGCTCTGGAAGGCTCGATCGAACTCCGCCCTCCGGCTCTGGACCGCGTTTTCGATCGCGAACTCCTGGGACGCAAATGGAAGCATGTCATCGAGCCAAGGGTCGTTTATCGCTACCTGACAGGAGTGAACAATTTCTCCAACATCCTGCGTTTTGACGCCCGCGACATCCTCAGCGACACCAACGAAGTCGAATATGGTGTGGTTAACCGCCTTTATGCCAAGCCCACGTCCGCACAGCCGGAGGACTGTGGTCCCACTGGCATGCCGTCCCTCATTATTGGACAAGCCCAGCAGAACCGCATCCCGTGGGGGCAGGAAAGTGAGCCGAAGGAGGTGCCTTGCCACACCGGTTCCCGAGTGCGGGAGGTCGTTACCTGGGAACTGGCTCAGAAATATTTCCTTGATCCCACCTTCGGGGGCGCACTGGTGCTGGGAGGCAGCAACGTCTTCAGCACCACGGCGGACTTTACCGGTATCGCCTTTCTGACCGACGCTCGCCGGCTTTCACCACTCATCTCCCGGCTTCGCATCCAGACCAGCGACCGCACCGAGGCTGAATGGGACCTCGATTACGACATCAAGAAGGGCCGAATCAATACCAGTACGGCATTGGTGAACTATCGCATCGGACTGTTTACCGTTGGCGGTGGCGATGCCTATCTGCGGGCGCCGGGTGAGAATTCCACTCCCACACCCCAGGCCTTCAACCAGTTCCGGCTGCTGTTCGGGTACGGACATCCCAACAAGCGCGGTTTCAGCGGCGCAACCAATTTTGGCTTTGACGCCAACCTGGGCTTTTTGCAGTACTCCGCCATGCAAGCAGCGTATAACTGGGACTGCTGCGGCCTCAGCCTCGAATACCGCCGCCTCGCCTTGGGCTCCGTGCGCAACGAAAACCAGTTTCGCTTCACCTTTGCCCTGGCCAATATCGGCGCACTGGGGAACCTCAGGCGCCAGGAAAGATTGTTTTGAGATACTCTTATATCCATGCCTGACGATCTCGCCTCCAAGCGCGCTGCTCTCGACGCCCACCTGCGCGACTTGGGCCGCACGCTGGTCGCCTACTCCGGCGGCGTGGACTCCGCTTTTCTGGCCTGGGCTGCCCATCAGGTGTTGGGCGCAGACATGCTGGCAGTCATTGCCGATTCCCCCAGCTTGGCCCGCACCCACCTGGCCGATGCTATCGCCTTTGCCGGTGAGCACGAGATTCCGCTCGAAGTCATCGCCACCAGCGAACTGGACCGTCCGGAATACGTCCGCAACGACGCGTCCCGCTGCTTCCATTGCAAAGACGAATTGTTCACCGTGATGGAGGACTTTCGGCGCACCCACGGCTTCGACTCTATCGCTTACGCTGTCAACCTGGATGATCAAGCTGACTTCCGTCCCGGCCAACTTGCCGCTGAGCAACACAGAGTCGCCGCGCCCTTGCGAGATGCCGGGTTAACCAAGCAGGACATTCGAGAATGCGCTCTCGCTGCCGGCCTGCGCATCTGGAACAAGCCCGCTTCCGCCTGCCTGTCCTCGCGCATCGAGTATGGACGCCCGGTCACGCGCGAAGCTCTTAGCGTTGTTGAGCAAGGCGAAGATGCGGTCCGTGACCTCGGCTTCCGCCAGTTCCGTGTCCGCCACCACGGCGAGATCGTGCGCATTGAGATCGCCCGCGAGGAAATGTCCCGCGCTTTAGATCCCGCGGTGGTTGCCGAATTCACCCGCATCTTCAAGGCTCTCGGCTTCAAGTTCGTTACCCTCGATCTCGAAGGCTTCCGCTCGGGGTCCATGAACTCCCTGCTGCGCGCCGATCAACTTACGCCGGGCCGGTAACACGAAGACTGCGGCCGGATTGGCCAAAGTGTGTCGAAAACCCGCATAATCAGGCGCATCGGCCGTGTCCCGTGTGAGATAATTTCCTAATCCTTCAATGTACAGGCGGTTCTTAGTGACGCTTCTGCGACGTTCCATTCTTGTGCTCCTGCTCATTTGCCTGGGCTGTTCCGCCCAGTCCGCGCCTACTGACGTCGCCCAGCGTATCGAACGGCAGGTGCGCACCTACTACAGCGTTCCCGCTCACGTGAAGATTATTCTGAGTCCACTGAAGCCGAGCGAATTCCCAAATTACGACGCGCTGACCATCACCATGGACAGCGGCGACAAGAAGCAAAATTACGATTTTCTTCTTTCCAAGGACGGGAAGACGCTGATCCGCATGACCAAACTCGACCTCAGCAAGGATCCGTATGCTGAAGTGATGAAGAAGATTGATGTCAAAGGTCGCCCCACCCGCGGCAACAAGGATGCCAAGGTGGTCGCTGTTAACTACGATGACTTCCAGTGCCCCTTCTGCTCGCGCATGCACCAGACGCTCTTCCCACAATTGCTCAAGGAGTACGGCGATCGCGTGGTCTTCATCTACAAGGATTTCCCGCTGTCCGAAATTCATCCCTGGGCCGCGCACGCCGCCGTGGACGCCAACTGCCTGGCTTCACAAAGCAACGATGGGTACTGGGACTTTGCCGACTACATCCATAGCAATCAGGGAGAAGTGAATTCAGAGAAGAGCCGCGATGGCCAGTTTGGAGCGCTCGACCGCCTGACACTGCTGCAGGGGCAGAAACACAATTTGGACGTGGCCAAGCTCCAGTCCTGCATCAAGTCGCAGAGTGAGGATGCGGTCAAGGCTTCCATCAAGGAGGCTGAAACGCTTGGTGTAAACGCCACTCCCACCCTGTTCGTCAACGGACAGGAGGTAGATGGAGCGTTGCCCATCGGCGAACTTCGCGCTGTGTTTGATCGCGCCCTGGAGCAGGCCGGTGTACCTGCGCCCGCGCATCCTGCCGCGCCAGCACCCGCCGCCGCTCAACCGTCCAGCAAGTGATGCCAGCATACGCGCACGCCACACATTTTCGGAGAAGACAAAATATCCCATCTGCGTATTTTGTGGGGAGGGTCGATTGAAAACGGAGCTATTGCGTCACGGTCTGGTTGCGCTGTTTGCCATTTTGCTTCTCGTCCACGCCACCGGTTGTGCGTCCAAGCCAGGTGGCGACGACGTTGCGGCCACGGTGGACGGCCGCAAGATCTATCGCGCTGACGTGGAGAAGTACTATCAGAACCAGACTTCCGGTTCCGTTCAGCAGCCGGCCGGCGAACAGGCCACCAGCCTGCGCCTCAGCATTCTGCGCGAGTTGATCGACAATGAGATCCTCATGCGCCGCGCTGAAAAGCTGGGCTTGCTGGCCACCGACGAGGAAGTCGACCGCAAGCTGAACGAGATCAAGTCACCCTATACCAAGGAAGAATTCGACGCCCGCCTCAAGGAAAAAAAGATCACAGTCGACGACTTCAAACGCGATATCCGGCGCTCCCTGACGGTGGACAAGGTACTAAACAAGGAAGTCTCTTCCAAGATCAACATTTCCGATCAGGACATCGCCGGCTACTACAACGCACACAAGTCTGAATTCAACTTTATCGAGCCCCAGTACCACCTGGCGCAGATCTGGGTCACCACCATGCCCAATCCCCAGGTGCACAATCTCAAGAACGATAAGGCGCAGAATGAGGCCGAGGCCGGCAAGAAAATTCAGATGATCGAAAACCGGCTGGACAGTGGTGACGATTTCGGCACGCTGGCCATGAACTACTCCGAAGACACGGAGACGTCCGGTAACGGCGGCGACCTGGGTCTCACTCCGGAATCTTCCTTGCGCAACACCGATGCTGCCACCCGCGAAACCGTGGCCAAGTTGAAGCCTGGCCAGGACAGCCCCATCATCCCGGTGATCAATCCCATGACCAAGCAACTCGTCGGCTTCCGCATCGTAAAGCTGGTGGCCAAGCAGCCGGCGGGACAGCGCGAGTTGTCCGATCCCAGGCTGAAACAGGCAATACGCGCCCAGCTTCAGGACCGCGGCGAGCAGCTCCTCAAAGCCGCCTACTACGAGATCCTGCGGGACCAGGCCAAGGTGGAAAACTACTACGCTCAGAAAGTGCTGGACAGTAACGGCGCGGCACAATAAGAAGCGCCAGCAACCGCCTGAGCACGCAGAATTGTCCTCCTGAACCAGCAGCCCGTGAGGGGCCTTACAAGCTATCTGATAAATAGCGGTACATGCGCCAAAATACTGGGGGAGGAGCCCAGGAGGCACACAATCTGGGTGGAACCGGAATATCTCCAGTTGGAGAACTCCTGACTTTCCGTCTTTGGGTCAGCTTTCGGTGAGGGTTGTGAGTGCAAACGCCTGTTTTCGTCAACTATCAGACGCGTCAGAAATCGTCTGAAGTTGGAAATCCATGGGACTCTTCAAGCTGTTGTGACAGTCCCACTAGTCGGCTTGAAATCGTCCCCGGACCGTTGTGCGTCCAAACTGTCGGCAAGAGGTCGATGATGTCCTTACAGCCGCCAATTCGTGCCAGACATTCCAAATTGAGAGCAAGCGCAGCATCCCGCTGCTGAGGGGTAGCCTTAGTGTCGAATTCCACAAGCCCGTTCCACATCTGCTGACTAGTCCCGTGGGGATTGACATCGAAACGCACACCGCACGCATGGGCGCACATCCCTTGCTGGACATGAACGACGGGGCTATTTCGAGCCTTGAGTGCGGTCCTGTACTCAAGCATCGCGACCTGCAAGGACCCCTTGAACACGGTGAAGCAGACATTCATTTCCGTATAAGGGACGACACGCAACCTTGAGATGCTCCCATTGGAAAGACTCATTTCATATTGGCAGAGTTGCTGCGTGCAACCCTCAATCGCGTGCAATTTGCTTCCATACTTCCGCCGCAGCAGTTCGAAGCTTGCCGTAGGGTCTTTTGAGGTTCCTAGCTCTCGGAATTCGTTCAATGCCGCCCCTGCCTCTGCGCGGGTCTTATATGCGGAGATGACGACAAATGCACAGAGCCCGATTAGGGTCACGGATAGAACCACTAGCGTGTTTCTTGCAGCCATTTCAAAACTATTAGACACCACTCAGCAGTCATCTTGGAGGTTGCTGGTGAAAAATCGCCATTTCACCAGTCAACTGCTGGGACAGCGCATTTATCACATGACCGTGTGAGAAGGAGGTTTCTGCGGTGTTGGCGGGCTTCTGCCAACTGTCACTCCACGATGGCCAGCACATCTCCCGCGTTGACATTCGCGCCTTCGGCGGCCACGATCTTCTTTACAACCCCCTTCTTCGGCGACTTGATCTCATTCTGCATTTTCATTGCTTCCACCACCACGATGCCCTGTCCCGCTTCGACTTCCGCCTTCTCGTGGACCAATATCCGAACGACTTTGCCGGGCATGGGCGCCACCAGTTTCTTCGGACCGTGCTCGTTGCCGGCGCCATCCTTGCGACTGCGCAGGGACCGTGGATCGCGCAATTCGGCAGCGTAGCGCGCGCTGCCCACCCATAAATGCATGTCGGTCGCAGTGCGCTCACGCTTAATCTCATAACACTTGCCATCGATCAGCACGGAAAGTACGTCGCGCCGCGCGAGCACGGCGTCAATCTGGATCTCGCGACCATCCAGCCGGCATTGCCAGCGCCCTCCCGCCCGCTCTAGCTCCAAGCGGTAGCTTTTCCCGTCGATGGCGACCTCGTAGACCATGAGAACCGGTGCCCGTGACCAAGCGGCGAGTGGTTAGTTGGCTGACCGTGAGCTAATTTCCCTCGTGGCCATTCTTCACCAGCCACTGACCACTTCTTACCTGAGTGCTTCGACCCTGGCCGCTCCTTTCCAACCGGAAGCGGCTGAACGATTGCCCACTCCACTGCCGCCATTTGCGGAGACCGCTCCCTCGGGCGTGGCCGCAGATGCTGGATCCAGCATGGCGAAAAATCCTGCCGCGATGGCGGCTATGCCTGCATCTTCACGGTTCAGTTCGGCAGGCTTGGACTTCAACAGCCGGTCAAGGTAGCCAGTGTCTATCCTGCCCGCTTGAAAGTCCGCGTCGCTCAGAATGCGCCGGAACAGCGAAATATTCGTCTTGACACCGCCCACAAAATATTCATTCAGCGCTCGCACCAGCCGCGAGATCGCCTGCGGCCGGTCCGTTCCATAGCCGATCAACTTGGCCAGCAGCGGATCGTATTCAATGGGCACTGTCCAGCCTTCGTAGATACCGCTATCGCGCCGGATCCCCGGCCCCGAAGGCGCCAGCAGCAAAGTGATTTTCCCGGGGCTGGGAAAATAATCATTGTCTGGATCCTCGGCGTAAATACGGCACTCAACCGCGTGCCCGCGAATGCGAACCTCTTCTTGCGAGAATGGCAGTTTCTCCCCTGCCGCAATGCGTATCTGTAGATGCACCAAGTCCAGCCCCGTGATCAATTCGGTGACCGGATGCTCCACTTGCAAACGCGTATTCATCTCGAGGAAATAAAACTTCTTCTCCTCGTCCACCAGAAACTCGACGGTCCCAGCGTTGGTATAGCCCGCTGCTTTGGCCACGCGCACCGCGACTTCGCCCATGCGGCGCCGCATGTGCGGATCGACAATTGCCGAAGGTGCTTCCTCGAGTACTTTCTGGTGCCGGCGCTGGATCGAGCACTCGCGTTCGCCGAGATAAACGGTGTTGCCGTGTTCATCCGCCAGCACCTGCATTTCGATGTGGCGTGGATTAACGATCGCTTTCTCGATGTACACTTCGCCGTCGCCAAACGCCCGCTGGGCCTCGCTCTGTGCCGCTTCCAGAGCTGACCCGAGTTCTTGCCTCGTATGCACCAGGCGAATGCCCTTGCCGCCGCCCCCGGCCGCTGCCTTCAGCATGATGGGATAGCCGACCTTCGCGGCCACCTGCTCCGCTTGTTCGGGCGATTCCAATCCCCGAGAAGTCCCAGGCACAAACGGGACGCCGGCTTTCTCCATCTCCTGCCGCGCCCGCGTCTTCGATCCCATCATTTCCATCGCCGCCGTCGTCGGCCCAATAAATTTCACTCCCGCGTCGACGCAGGCTTGCGCAAACTTCGCATTCTCAGAGAGGAAGCCGTAGCCGGGATGGATGGCATCGGCTCCGCTGCGCTTCGCGACCCCCAGGATTTTCTCGACCTTCAGGTACGATTCCGCCGCCGGTGCCGGACCGATGTGATAAGCCTCATCTGCCTTGCGCACATGCAGTGCCGCCCGATCCACATCCGAGTACACGGCCACCGAGGTGATTCCCAGCTCGCGGCAGGCGTGTATCACCCGTACCGCGATCTCCCCCCGGTTGGCGATAAGGATTTTCTTGAACATGCTCAGATGACCTGGCGGTCTGCCGCCCGAACCCCTAATTTTAGTGGAGTCTGAGGCGTCCCGGGCGCCACCTCGCCGTCTCTAATGTAGCAATTGAGGTCTGCGTAGCGTGTGCGCTGGGACACACGCTGTTGTTACCCGCCAAGACTTACCTAGGGTCTCAAGCCTGGGTCCGAAGTCTCGCAGCCAGGGAAAAACGACCAACCACCCAAATGCAAAAGCCCTTCCGCATTGCGGAGGGCTTTCATTTCTGAGGAGCGGGAAAAACTGCTTACTTCGGTATCATTTCGGCTGATCCAGGGTGATGCCTTGAGCTCCTGGCTGTTTTTCAGCCTTGGCCTTCTTGGCGGCCATGGTCTTGTCCACCCAGTCGTCCGCCGTCTTCAGGTCCGCCATCCGCGCCGCGGGATCATCGCATTGCAGGTCAGCCCGCTCCCGGTACAGGAGATTCATGTACGCCATGGCGTCATCGTAATTCTCACGCAACTGCAGCGCTTTTTCCAGCATGGACATCCCGTCTTTGATAATGTCCCGGTTCTTATCCCGGAGCATTGCACAGACTTTCTTGTCCTTCAGCGGTTCTTCCTGCTTCAGGCCCAGTTTGGCGCGCTCTTCCATGCGCGGCTGGTAGGTCTGCGTCCAGTCGATCACCGCCACTGAGTAATAAGGCTCAGGATCATTGGGATCGATTGTGATCGCCTTGCGGTAGTACGTCTTGGCATCCTCGAACCGATGCATATTCAAGTAGAGATAGGCGATGCCTTTAACACTGTTGATGTTCTTCTTGTCCCGGTCCAGGACCTGCTTGTAGGCGTCGATTGCCTGCTCTGCCATGCGGTTGTTTTCCGGTGTATCGACGCCGGCGATGTATTGCTGGGCATAGGCCGTTGCCAGGTAAAGGCGGGCATTTATCAGGGTGGGATCCAGCGACACCGCCTTCTGAAAATGATCGATCGCCTCCTCGTACCTGGTATTTTTATAGGAGGTCACGCCTTTGTTCAGCTGATCGCGCGCCCTCAGCTTGTCGCAGCCCACGGTAGAAAACAACGCCAGGCCGAGCGCCATCAGTGCGAGCATTCGTAGGCTTTTTTTCATTGCGCTGTAAGTCTCCCTTGCCACAGAATCGTCAGGACCTGTACAGCCGGAACAATCTGCGTGGGTAAACCTCACAGACCCGCGGTCACGCCCACACGTTCCTTCGTCCGCTTCAGCCGCTGCCAGTCTACCCGCCGGCCTCGATCTTGGCGGTAATCAGACCCACTTTGTCTACGCCCGCAGCGTGCGCGATGTCAATCACGTTGGCCACGTCTGCAAATGGAACATTGTTGTCCCCTTTGACGAACATGACCTTCTCCGCTCGCGTTTTGAAGATATCGGTCAAGCGTCCCTGCAAGTTCTCCCAGGTGGTGTCCTCCTGGTTAATCTTCAGGGCCGGCTCCTGACCCGCGCCGCGATCGATCAACTGCACCACGATAGTGCGGTCCGGGGCAACGTTCTTGGGCGCATTCGGTGGTGGTGGTTGCGGCACCAGCGCGTCCAATCCCTTCGGGGTTAACGGCGTGATCACCATGAAGATGATCAGCAGCACCAGCAGCACGTCAATGAGTGGGGTAACGTTCATGTCGGCAGTCTGACCGCCTTTCGCGCCTCCCGCTGTCATTCCCATAGTCGTTCTCCTGTAATTCTTTCTTTTATTGCCCGCCGCCGGAAGGAGCCGCCGGCGCACCCGGCGTGGTCTTCCTCTGGTCGGTCAACAAACCTAGCTGGTCCACGCCCGCAGCGCGCACGTTATCCACCACCTCCACCACCGAGCCGAACTTGGCCCGGGCGTCGGCCTTGATATATACCCGCTTGTCTGTCTTGTTGGCGATGCGGTCCTTGACCTTGCCGGTGAGTTGGTCCACCGCGATCTGGTCGTTGCCGAAGTACACCCTTCCGTCCCGCATGACCGCGATCAGCAGCGCGTCTTCTTTGTCCGCGTCGGGCATACTCTCCGGGTTGTTCACTTTCGCCAGGTCCACGCTCTGGCCATGCTGCAACATGGGCGTGATCACCATGAAGATGATGAGCAGAACCAGCATCACATCCACCATGGGCGTGACGTTGATATTGGAGTTGACGTTCGCTCCTTCGTTCCGTTTTGCCAATGCCATAGGCTTATGTCTCCCGCATGTCAGGTTGCGCCGCACCCGCCTTGAAATCAGCCCGTTACGGCCTCAAGGTTTCGCATCTGGCGCCGGAGAATTTCTCCGGCGCCAGAGCAGCAACTCAAGTCCACAGGACGTATCCTGCGTCGGGCTTTACTAGCGGCGCACGCCCCGCCGCTTCAGGAAGTAATCAATCAGTTCGCTCGAGGAGTTGTCCATCTCCACGTCGAAGGCTTCCACGCGGCCAGTCAGATAGTTGAACATCATCACGGCCGGAATGGCCACGAACAGTCCGATGGCGGTAGTCACCAGAGCTTCTGAGATCCCACCCGCGACGGCCGCCAAACCGGTGGCCTTTTCCGTCTGAATACCCTTAAAAGCATTCAGAATGCCGACCACCGTGCCAAACAGTCCGACAAATGGGGCTGTCGATCCGATGGTTGCCAGACCGCCCAATCCGCGCTTCAACTCGGCGTGGACGATGGCTTCGGTGCGCTCCAGGGCGCGCTTGGAGGCTTCGATGGTTTCGCCCGGAATCTCACCGCTTTCCTGGTGCGCGCGGAACTCCATCAGGCCGGCGGTGACCACCTTGGCCAGATGGCTCTTCTTGTTGCGCTCTGCCACCTTGATGGCTTCATCAATCTTGCCATCGCGAAGGGCGCCGGCCACCGCGGGAGCGAACGCCCGCGATTGCTTGCGCGCCGCGCTGAAGGCCATAGCGCGATCAATCATCACGCCGATCGACCAGCCGGACATGATGAACAGGATGATGACCACGACTTTCGCCAAGATACCCATCTGGTGCCATAGCGAAATTGGGTCCCAACCCACCGCCTGCTCCTGGAAAACCCAAGTGGCCACGGTGGACATATGTGTAAAGGTAAGTGCTGTTAAGGTTGCGAACATGAGTTGCTTTTCCTCCTCAGACCTTGTAATGGCGAATCGCCTTGCCGCTTACTGATGATCTCTGCGTTTGAAATCTACTGCCCATGTGCGCCGGGGCTATGGCTTGCTTTCTGCGGATCTGCCTTCCCAGCGTCTCAGCTACCTGGGTGGACAGCTGAGGGCAACCTTCGATTTTTCAATCGTCCTGCTCCCGGACACTGATCAAACGCGGGATAGGGGAGGGCGCCCGCCAGAAACTCCTTTCACAACTGACATTGCTCGCCACCCGAGAGTTTAGCCCCCGGACAGCGTGAAGTTCACCGTAATCTGCGTTTCCACTTCCACCGGCTCTCCGTTCAGGATGTACGGCTTGTAGCGCCATTGCTTC
>WNFB01001778.1_pt1 | contig 18543 bp, 19 predicted proteins | sample 5400501 | NCBI WGS metagenome assembly WNFB01 (sample SAMN13153341, study PRJNA577476) | soil metagenome | isolation source: 200 cm saprolite under Douglas fir tree site 2 hole 1 | place: USA:California | collected 2015-04-18 | reverse complement strand
TATATACCCGGCTGGTACATAGTTCTGGTTTAGCTACCCGCCTTTTCGACGGCCTCCCTGTCTTTGCGGCGCTGACGCAAACGTCACCACGGTTGAAGGCGTCGGGCGCAGCGGCACTTCGTGTGCTCTGCTTTGACTAGCAAGCGCACGGCTTGTAAAATTCGCGACACTCCGCTAGAGGAGGAAGACATCCCAGTGACACCGTAGCGTCTACGGTAAGATGATCTAGCCATCGCCCTGGCGGCGCGCGCCGTGCGAACCTTGACCCCACATCCAGCCCAAGAAGTTCCGGGAGGAGCGCTTCCCCCGCGGATGCGAATTTGCCGTACTTGCGCTGGGGCTGTGCTCGTACTGGCGTGGTTGGCCTTCGCTCAGCAGCCAACGACGAACGGCAAATCGAACCGAAGCAAAGACTCTAGTCCCGCATCAGCCGAGACGAAGTTGAAAGACGTGCTCGAATCGAATGTCAGGGCTGAGTGGGACGCGTTCAAGAAAAAGGACAAGAAGGCGTACAGCGACCTGCTGGCTGATGATTTTGTGGCTGTTGAAGACGATGGCCAAGGCGAACGGAGCAAGATACATGCGGTAAATGAGGTCGACGCATCCAATATCTACAACTACTCGCTGGCCTTTTTCAAACTTGTTCCGCTCGCTCCCGATTTAGCGTTTGTTCGCTACGAAATCACAATGGAGTTTCCTCCGAAGGCGCAGATACGGTACTCGAGGGTGTACGTTAGCGAGCTTTGGCTGAAGCGTGACGGGCAATGGAAGGAGCGGCACCATCAGGAGACTCGGGTCAAGTAGTCTTAAACAATCCGCCGTCGCACACGCTCCGTGCGCATTCAGAATCTTCGCAGCGGGGACCAAGCCACACGACTAAACCCAAAAAGTGAAGAAACCCGGACCCATCATTGCATCCCGTTGCATCCGGGCTTCTCGGCTCGCGGTTACGTCAAACTTCTCTCCTACTGCTGCGCATAGACGCCGATGCAACCGTTGGCGCTCTGAGTCGTACACGGCGCGCCCGACTGCAGAGGCACAAAGACATGATTGTTACTGGGATCGACCGCGACGCTGTGGGAATTGGCGTTGGTGGCGACATTTTGCAGCCACTTGTTCGTCTTGGCATCAATGACGCCGAGTACCGGCCCGGCGGGCATATCTCTGGCCGCCAGATAATAGCGGTTGTCGCCGGGGTTGTACCAGGTCTCGTCCACGCCGCCCACATTGTCGACGGTGGCAATGATGTTGCCCGAAGTGCCATCGATCACGTATTCGTTGGGCGGGAAAGCTATGCCATCATGGTCCGCGCAACCCACCAAAAAGTTGTTACCCGGTCCTTGAACGATACTAGTGGGCATGCAGTTCGGCGTGAGGAAGCTGTTGATCACCACCGGCCCATTCGGATCGCCGATTCTCGGATCGATTTCGTCCACAGTGCCAACGGTCAGGTCGGTAGTAGCGTTCCCATTCGTGACCAGGAAATGGCCAGTGTTGGGATTGAAGGCTGAGCCGCCTATCCCAGCAAGAGCAACGGCTCCGGCGCAATTGGAGGCAGGGCTGGCTTGATTGGCGCAGAACGCCCCGGCAGTGGTGAGCATGGGTCCGTGGTGGCAAGGCACATCCACCCCTACGCCGCGCGCGTTATGGCCAGAAGCACCTGAGGGCGCAGGGGTAGAAGGATCTGGACAGACTATTCCATTTGCCGCGTTCGGACCCACGTCATCGACTGCGACGGCGATGTTATTGGCGAACGCTGCGTCGTAGTAGATCTGGCCCAAAATACAGGTTGGATTGTTGTAGACAGGGGTGCCAGCAACGGTCCCGACCTGAATCATGTAGGGCTGATTTGCCACGGTAGGGAGGCAATTGCTGGTGTGCCCGATCACCCCCGACATGTCAATCAAAGTCACAAAGGGAAGGCCAGGATCGCCGTTTGCCACCAAAAGGATGTGGTCCTTCTCGTCGTAAGCCATTTCGTCAGCGCGCATGTCTCCACAGGTCGGGTCTGAAAGAGCTCGTCCCTGGGAGGAGGCAATACAGCCGGCGATGCCGGTCGGATTGACAGTCCCCGCCGTATTGAGTCCGGAAGGAGGAGTCGGCTCATTCTGCGGCGTTAGGCAAGGCGCTGCAAGGCAGCCGTCGTAATCGGGAGAAAACCCAGTCGGAATATCGGCAATGACGGTGGGTGCGGTGGGCGGGCTTTGGGTCAGGTCCATCGTGGTCAGATCGAAGACCACCACAGAGCTGCTGCCGTTCCCGATAAAGAGAGTCTTGCCGTCCGCGGTTATCACCTCGCCGTCGGGGGCCGACAAAGGATTTACGCCATTCGCGCGGGCGGCACAGCACTGGGCCCCGGGAAATCCGCCAAGGTGAGTGCTGGCGCCGAATCCGGGAATATGGAATTTTACTCCTCCCGATGCAGAGAGGTCTGTCCTGCACCCGAACCTGGTCAAGTTTCCCAAGCCGGTAACCATAGGCGGAATGATGTCATTGCCACTCGCGTCTTTGATGCAGGGAGCGGGAACGTCACCCGCTCCAGCGACGCCGTTATCTCCGGTGATTATGTTCACCGCGACGTTCTTGATCGTGTCCACGACCACTACGTCCAAGCCGATGCGGTCCGAAACAAAAAATCGGTGGTTGACCGGATCGACGACGCTGATGTCGAACGAGTTAAATGGTCCGCCAGGTGCGCCGGTGGGATTGTGCTCCGGCACCGGGATGATGTCGATGATGCCGTAGCCATCGTTCACGGTTGTGCCGCATGTGGGACAGTTCTTGGCTGTGCCGCAGCCGTTCGCGAGCACGAACAGCACCGTGAGAAGAAAAGAAAGCAGAATTCTGGATCTCATCGAATGTCCTCCTGCGATTTTCCCTACGGGACCGGCCGCTGTTACAAGGCTGCTCTCCACTTGTAACCTTGGGCGGCTTCGTCCAAACCAGCAACACTGCGATGCCACACAAAAGTCGGAGAGTCCTCTAGAACCTGAACTGCAGCCGCTGCAGCAACACAAAGAAATTCTGTGGCTCTTGGCCTTGGACACTTGGATCTTTCAGCCGATCCACGGAAAAGTCGAGCATGTACCGAATCCAATTGTTGGGGTACCAATTGATTGCGGCAGTGAACCGGTCGGTGTGGTCGTCAAAGGTTGGCACGAACCCCGGCGTAAACGCTGTCAGTTCATCTGTGCCCGGTTCCTTCGCTTGTATCTTGTCGTACCGGAAACCGAGTTCCCAAGCTCCCCATCCGTGTGCCCCTCCCGCTCCCTCCGGACCAAGGAATGGGTGCTTCACCTTTGGCGCTCCGTTTTCCGGTCGAGTTTCACCGGTTAGGAGGTAAGTGGCCTGCAAGTAGCCAGCCTTGGCTATGATCCCGGGAAGATCTTGGAATCCCAGCCCTCCGGACTGCTCCGAGCCAACCCCGCGCCGGAACTGATTGAGCTGATCGTATTCGCCGCGCACAGCCCAAGGGCCGTGAGTCCAGGTAAACTCACCGTTATAACGCTCGATCGGGCCATTGATCCTGAACGACGGGAAGAACGTGTAGGCGGCGTCGGGCATAGTACCGCTAAAGCTAGTTTCGTTAGAAAGGCCCCTGGAGCGGCCGCGGCCGATTCCTCCACCGAAAGCAAATCCTTGAAGCACGTTATCTTTCTTCTTCTTCCAAGGATAGAAGCGAAGCCTGCCGATAATTTCCGGTTCGTTTGTGGTGTTAGCTGCCGCTATACCTTTGCCGTTGAATGCTCCCACCCAATACTGGACGACACCGCCCGAAATGTCCCCGTGAATCGTGGCGCCGGGGCTGCGGAACGCGGTCGCGACCGATGGGTACAGAAGCGAGGCTAGCGATCGTTCCACAAAATCGATGTTGGTGACAGCGGTTGTAACTTCCTGAGCAAAGGGTTCTTTGAACTGACCAACTTGGAATTGGAGGGCAGGAACGGGCTTGATGTTGATGTAAACGTCCCGTACAACGGCGCCGCTGGTGGCGGCAGCATCGAGCAGCAAAGCAAAATCATAATGCGAGCCGTAATTGCCTTGAAAACCGAAACGGGCGCGCCGAAGGACAAAGGTGTCCGCGGGGGCTCCGTCACCCTGGTAAGCACGGTAATCAGACTGGACGTATCCGTAGGGCTGAATTTGAAATTTACCGTCTGCGCTCTTTATGAAGAAGTGCTCCCCATTCCAGCCGGCGACCACACCGGTCTCTTTTTTCTCAGCAGGCTTTTTGTCCGATGGCTTGGCGGCTTGAGCGGTCTCCGCCGGTTCAGCAGCGGCCTCGGGCTGCACAATCACGGCATTCACGAGGCGAGCACCGTCCGTTGTTTGCTGGGTGGTCTGGGGCGAGTGGGAAGTGTTGGCTGCTTGTGGGTTAGCTTCAGCCAGTCGCTGAACCATCGCTTTCAGTTGTTCGATAGTTTGCCGTTGCGCCGCGACTTCGCTGCGCAATTGCTCGACTTCTTCCCTGGTTGCGCCTTCCTTGGTTGCGCCCGTAGGAGGCGATGCTACGTTTTTGTCGGCGGATCCATCGCCTTGTGCGTAGGCAAACGAACCCGGCACGATGAGAAACAATACCAGCACGAAGCATGTTGTTAGCGAGCGCATGTCTTTACTCTCCCAGAAAGATTTGTCGAAACCGCCCGAGGCATACGAATCTGTCAGGGCAACTGACAAAAACCTCTATCTGAATGAATTCGTCCACCGGTCTGAAAAGCGGACCAATCTGCCGGGTTGCCGATTTATCACGTTCGAATGCACAATGTCAAGTAATTTCAATGGCGGGGTAGTGGGCTACTTGTGTGTTTGCTGCTGGCGTGGGGCCACGCTATCACTTCGGATTCCATCCTTTTGAATGATCTTAGTGCCCTCGCCAAACGTGCAAGCCGCTGGCGAGTTTGCCGAATTTCATCTTCCCTGTACTAGCTTTCTTCATGCCCTCATCTCCGCTCGTGTCCGTGCAGGAGGTCGGTTGAGGCCGCGTGCGCGAGGCAGACCTCATTTCTCAGCTAATCGCCGGCGACCGCTTTCTGTTCCGACTTGCCGGATCAGATTTGGACCGGTGGCGCCGGGCTGTTCTCCACAGCCTCCAAAAAGTCGCGCCCCATCGAAAAAACCGGCCCCCTCGATAGTGCATCTAATTTGTTGGTGGGATTCGGAAAAATAAAGCACGCGCTCAGACGCACTTATGCTGATGTGGTCGAGAACCACACGATGCAGATGGCCGCTGCGTTGTCTTACTACTTCGTTCTGTCTCTTTTTCCGGCTCTAATTTTTTTATCTGCCATTGTGGCCTATTTGCCGCTCCCGGATTTGTTCAACCAAACCTTGGCTTTAATGGCGCGTTTCTTGCCGGCTGACACGATGGGCCTAGTCCGCAGGGTCTTAGCTGACGTTGTCTCTCCCAACAAAGGAACGTTCCTGTCGTTTGGAATCCTGGGCACCCTGTGGGCGGCATCCGGTGGTTTTTCCGCAGCGATTGAAGCTTTGAATATTGCTTATGATGTCAAAGATGATCGGCCGTTCTGGAAAACACGCCCTCTCGCCGTCGGCTTGGCCTTCATAACAGGAGCCCTTTTGCTGGTTGCATTAGGCGTCATGATTGTGGGGCCCGAATTTGGAGGTTGGCTGGCTGCTCGAGTCCATCTGTCCGCAGTTTTCGTCCTGTTGTGGCCCTACATTCACTGGACCATCGCCATTGGGTTCACCGTCCTCGCGCTCGAGACTCTCTATTTCCTTGCTCCAAACATCAAGCAACGTTTTCTCGCAACCCTGCCCGGTGCGGTTCTCGCCGTGGGCTGCTGGATTGGCTTGTCTTATCTTCTCGGGATTTATTTCCGCCATTTCGCTAACTTCAACAAGACTTACGGAACGCTGGGCGCGGCAATTGCGCTGATGATATGGCTCTACTGGACAGGTTTTGCCATGCTCGTGGGAGCAGAACTGAACGCAGAACTGGCAAAGGTAAGCAGCGAGGGCAGGTTAGAAGAAAAGCGTGAACCTCCCCCAATTACGAAGATTGATCTTGTTGCCTGAGCATTGCATCTTCTCGAGCCTAATGCAGAAAGGATCAATCACTCCAGCCAGCCTTGGTTCCCCAGTGCTAGACTATCCCGTCGTTGCTTCACTTTCTGGGGACTGATTTTGTCCAAGGATCCTGTTCTGGTTGTCCACGGCGGTGCCTGGGGCATTCCTGATGACATGGTCGAGGCTCATCTCAACGGCGTGCGCAATGCGATCGCTGCAGGCTGGCACGCGCTAAGTCACGGCGGTTCCGCGGCCGACGCAGTTGAGGAAGCCGTGGTCATCATGGAAGATGACGATGCTTTCGACGCGGGCCGCGGTAGCTTCCTCAACCGTGAAGGCAAGGTGCAACTCGATGCTCTCATCATGGACGGGGCTACGCTACGCGCCGGAGGCCTGGGCTGCGTGGAGCATATCCGGAATCCGATTCGTGCCGCCCGCAAAATCCTCAGCGAGAGCCCGCACGTGTACTTTGTCGCCGAAGGGGCGGAACGCTTTGCCGCCGAGCACGGCATTCCGCTCTGCCAGAACGAAGACCTGATCATTCCTCGTGAAGTCGAACGCCTGCGTGAATTCCAGGCTCGCGTCTCCGAAGAGAAGGCGGATATCTTCGCGCCTACCATCTCGCACGACACTGTCGGCGCGGTTGCCCTTGATCGGGATGGCAATATTGCCGCCGCAACGTCCACCGGCGGAACGCTCAACAAGGCTCCCGGCCGGCTGGGCGACTCCTCACTCATTGGTTGTGGCTGCTATGCCGATAACGAAAGCGCCGCCGCCTCGACCACCGGCTGGGGCGAACCGATCATGAAGTTGGTGCTGGCGAAATGGTCCGCTGATCGAGTGTCCGCCGGGAACGCGCCGGAGTGGGTGGCCCTCGAGGCAATGGAGTACCTGAAGAACCGCGTCGCCGGTCACGGCGGCATAATTCTTCTCGACGCCCGCGGCCGCTTCGGCATCGCTCACAACACTCCTCGTATGGCTTGGGCGTTCAAAACGAAAAGCGAGGAAAGCTCCGGCATTGACCGTAACGCGTAGCATTCCGGCGAGACAGCACTTCTTGGCAGCTTTATGTGACGTGACACTGCATATGCCAGTAGGTGGGCTAAAAGGAGATTCCGCCGCAAGATGCTCTGCAGAGCAGCAGTGAGCAACAATAGTATAGGATGATTACAGCCGCTCAGTATCTCAGAGCCAAAGCTCACTCCAATTCAGGATTGTAAAATGCACGGCATAGAGCCGCGCACCATCCAAAAACACCGGACTCTAAATTGCGAAATTAGAAATACTCAACTGCAGATGGACGACGTTCCCAACATCCTTATTGCAAGGGAGGCACTCATGGACGAAGTACCTACCGTGTCAGTCGGCTCGCGCCGCAATGAAGATATTGCGCTCGATTTGATGAAATTTGTCGCCATGACTACAGGTTATGGCCGGACGAGCTCTACTGGAGTCGGATTTCAGGGTGGAGGCGCAGACAAGCCCGAAGAGTACGCCGCGCACCTGCTGGAACTTTACGGACGCTGTCTCGCAGCGGTGCGGGATGCTTCACGTCCGTGATTTTATGCAGAGACTCGCGGAGGGGAACTAACGTGCCTTCGCTGGTAGGGTCAAAAAGTCTTCTTCGGAACCATCCGAAAACCTATGGCACCTCAACGTGACCTCCGGATGTGTTTTGTGGTCGATCAATACAGCATATCCGACCCTCAGCATGCCGCCCTGTAGATTCACTTTCAGCCATTCCTTGTCTCGTTCATGTTTGCAACGGATGGTCTCAGGCCGTTCTGTAAACCGGCTGATGTGCTTCCACTCCATCACTGCAAAGGGCTTTTGGCCAGGGCCACGGAGTTCCGTGAGATGCTTTATGCCTGATAGGTTGCACTTAAACGGAGTCGTTTTCGCCTCTGACCAAATGGCAATATCCTTGCGAGCCCCGAATTTCTTCTTCGGCGAAGAGGCGACCTGAAGCACCGGGACTTCGATCCCGATTCTTGTAAGGTCCAGTTTGTTGTGTTGGAACAAGGGGACAAGATGTCCAAATACAAAAAGGTTGACCACTTCGTGTTCCCGAATGTACCACTCACAACAGCGGAGATCATCGAATAGGCTCTGGAGGGATTCCCGAAGTATTTTATCGAGCAAATTCCCAAATACGCGATCATCCGGTGGAAATATGTGAGGCACCACAACCGCAGACTTATAGCAATTGCCAACCGGTCAGTCAACTATGTTATTGCCCAAAATTGGGCGCTTGTTGGCAGAGTTAATTCGGGAATCGTTTCGATCATTCCTGCGCTTGGCGAGAAATCAGCGATCCCGGCGGGCAAGGGAACGGTGCGGTCTGGACTGGTTAGAGAGCCGTCTCCCACATGGCAAAAAAGAAAGAAGCCGCGGGTCACCAACCGCGGCTCATATCATCCGACTCCGAATCTTGACACACGGGCCGAGAGCGCCCGCGCGATGATCACCGACACTGATGAGCTTTCACTTTGCTCCCAACCGGGAACGGCTGGAGTTGCAGGGGCGTACGCCGCTTAGCGGCGGCGGCCGCCCTTTCTGCTGCTCTTTTTCTTGCCACTTGATTTTCTGCCAGCGGATTTTCCGCGCCTGCTCCTGGATCGCGTACCACTCGACTTTTTCCGAGCCGGAGCTTTCTTCTTGGCCGCCTTCTTCTTGGCTGCCTTCTTCGCCGGTTTTTTCTTAGCTGCCTTTTTCGCCGCGGCTTTTTTCTTGGCCGGCTTACCTTCGCCACCTCCGCCACCACCAGTCGGAGTAGGACGCGGCTCGGGAGGCGCGGCCCCTGGCAAGGTCACCGGTTCGCTCCCCGAGATTCCGGATTCCTCCTCTTCCTCTTCCTCTTCGTAATCTTCTTCTAGCGATTCGCCATACCCGCCGGCTTCTCCATATTCATCCGTTTCGTCATCACGTCCGTAGAGGGTTACGTCGTCAAAGGTCATCGTTCCTCCTGAATTTTTGGCTGCCCAACGCGCCCAAACATCGCGCGAGAGCTGTGAGCCTTTAGAGAAATAGAAAGACAGCTGCGGACAGAAACTTCATCACTCGTCAAACGGCGCGCGATTATAGCACAGCGGTTTTCGGCGACATTAGCGACAGCATTGATACGAATCACTGCCACTCCCCTGCATATTACACCTTCTCCGCAATCGCTGGTCATTGGTCGTGGTAGGGGTCGTGGTCAGGGGCATCCGCTTCCGGCTTCGGGCTTCCAGCGGCAGGTCGCAGTTCGAATAGGCATTGGAAAGTTTCAAACGAGCACTGAGAACTGACCACTGGTAACCGGGCCCTACTGCACTTCTCTGATGAGCAGAACCATCCCCGGGCGTAGGATAGCAAGGTTCCGGTTGTCGCGTTTGAGGGCCGCGACCGTGGTGTTGTAGGAGCTGGCAATGGAATGTAAGGTTTCGCCCGGCTTCACTTTATGGTGGACCACGTTATTTTCGGTCGCCTGCAAGCCTTTCTTATTCTTAGACTTACTCGTCTTCCTTGAGCTTGGGGCCACTTGGCTCTCGAGGACATTTGGCGTGACCGGCAGGTGGACATAAACCACGCGACGCCCGCGCAGGCTGCCTCCTTTGATATGGTTCCAACGACGCACCATCGTCGGCGGAACGCCGAAGTTTTCGGCCACTGTCTGGACCGTATCGCCTTTGCGGACCTTGTAGCGGGTGGCGTGACGCGAGTAGGCGACAACGTCTTCACCGAAGGGATGTTTGCCGGGGACAATAGGAATAATCAGCTTACTGTCTGGATCGAGTTCTTGTCCGTCGAGATTATTAGCTTCGGCGATCGTCTTGGAACTGGTGCGGTATCTGCGGCCGATTGAAGCCAGCGTATCCCCGGGGGCGACCTTGTGATACCGCCACCAGACCCGCATTCCCGGCGGAATGGCAGCTATCGCGGTCAGGAACTTGTCTTTGGTGCCAACGGGAAGGTGAAGCTCGAATTCCTGATTCTTGGGCGTGGTCAGGCGCAGAAGACTGGGGTTCAGATCCTGCAAGTCGGCGGCCGATGCGTCCACACACTCGGCAACCAAGCGTAGGTCCACCGGATAATTGATCTTTGCCGTGTCATAAGGGACTGGCTTCTCCCGGACCACGTCATCAAGCCCATACTGCTCAGGATTCTTGGCCATGATCGTCACGGCCAGAATGATCGGAACGTAATTGCGCGTTTCTTTGGGCAGAACGTTGCGCCGGTAGAGTTCCCAGAAGTCGACGTATCCAGTGCGCTTAACGGCGCTCTGCACTGTGCCCGGGCCAGAGTTGTAGGCCGCCATGGCCAGGTACCAATCACCAAATTCGTTGTAGAGATCTTTCAGGTGCCGGGCAGCGGCTCGGGTGGCCTTCTCTGGATCCTGGCGTTCGTCTACCCACCAGTTGCGCTCCAATCCATAACCTTTTGCGCGGCTCGACATGAACTGCCAGATGCCGCGCGCCCCGGCATGAGACAACGCGAGTGGATGAAAACCTGATTCGGCTTGCGCCAGATAAATGAGGTCTTGCGGGACGCCTTCTTTTTTCAGAACCCGCTGGATCATGTCCTGGTAGCGGCCGGCGCGAGCTAGCGCATGCTCCAGGGTGCCACGGCCTCGGCTGGAGAAATAATTGATATAGCCGGCGACCTGGTCGGTCATCATCAGCGGCAGGTCAGAGTGCGTGGACTTGATCTCGGCTTCCGCTTTAGCCTTTATGTTGGGGTCAACCGGGAAAGTAACCTCGTTCGCTTCGTCGATGGGCGCCGGCTCAGGCTTCTGTTCGGCAAAACCGTCTCCTTCCTGCAAAGCCATCAGTTCCGGACCATTCACGCCCTCGAGGATGCGGTCGAATTCATGCTGCAGGCGCTCGTCCGAGTGGATGTCCAGATTGCTGCCCAGAAGCAAGTTGAAAGCACGGTCGAAATTTTGCTTGGCGGCCTCGGGGTGCCCCGCTTGGTAGTTGTCCTGTCCCGCCTCGTATTCCTTTTCTACCTGCGCGATGAGGTCGGCCACGGCGTCGGCCCTGACCTCAGATTTGCCTTCAGACGGGGATGATTGCGGTTCCGTCCGTACCGGTTGCGCGGCCCCCTGAGACTTGGACGCAGGCGCACTTGGCGAGGCCGCACTCGTCAGGGCCGGCGGAGCAGCTTGTGCTGGGGGTAATAATGGCTTTTGCTTCTGCGCGGTTTGGCAAGATGTAGTCGCCAGAACCGCGGCAAGGGGCGCGATCAAAGCATAGAGTTTCAGAACTCTCATAGTTCTCTATGGGTTACCGTCGCCTACCCCTGGATTCAACACCAAGCCGTAGCGAATGGTACTACCCGCCGATTCTGGGGGTCAATCGGCAAGAGGCTGTCCCTCATTACTTTAGGAACAGGCGCCGGATATTACCCGTGCTCTCCGCTGATTGCAAGTCCTTTAGGGTCTGGGCGCAGAGGGTAGTCGAAGCGGGGCTTTTTTTGCGATTGATTAAGACGGAACTATGAAGCTTGAACGTCTTCTTCGGCGCGCTGCAGCCATTCCGACAATATGGAAAGCGAACTGTCGCTCATCCCCATGAACCTGATACCGCAATTCCCTTCGGGGTCAGCCCATGCGATTTCCCCGCGAGCTTGGATAGAGATGGCACAACCGGGCAAGCAACATCGCAGTTGCACGACATCGTCACCTTCGATGGGTTCAGAAACCCTAATGCCTAGGCCGCCAAGACTGACGTTGAAAGCCTCAGCGCGGCGGTCCAGCACTTGGCCGAAGCTGAGGAATACCGGAATACTAATGCTGAAGCGGCGATTGGCCCGCTGGGTTCCCACCATGTTCTTGCAAGCTCTTTGCAATTCAGATTCTGCTCGCTCGGGCGTGATGGGCTTGCATGCAACCAGGTTTGCACCTAAATCGATGGCATCCGCCGCGTGCGTACCGCCGTTAGTTATTGCCAGTAAAACCGAGCATCTATTGGGAAGGGAGGTACGAGTGGAACGGAGCAACGATGCTCCGCCGTAAACATCATCGCAGTCAATGAGCACCACGTCGAATCGAGTTTGCTCGACAGCTAACAGGGCTGACTTACTATCTCTGCTGACCTCAAGCTCGGCGCCGACACCTCGAACCGCGCCTTGAAAGGCGGCTTCGACAAATTCGTCATGCGATACGAGCAGAGCACGCAACGCCATAATTTTGGGCTCGGGCCAGTATCCTAAATTCAGCCACTTTGCTCAATTTACGAACGTAATGCTGAAAGTGACTGGAGTGTAAGCTCCGTGTCGCAAGTTCCGAGTAAGAAGGAGCTAGCTGTTAGCCTCTAGCTCTTATCTGTTAGCTTGAATCATTGTCACAACCGCCCCGACGGAAGGGCAGCTCTTAGAGCCTCTTTGTTGGTTTCCACGGGAACGGGAGCACCGATTAGCTGAACCAAACTCCTCGGCCCACAGCAAGCCTTGCTTAACCGCTGGAAATCGCGTTGCAGTTCTTTGTCCCGTCTCAGCGCGTCAACTGTGGTCTTGAGTATGGAAGCCGCGTGCAAATCGGGGGGAATCCGGAGTCTGTAGTGCATCCACTTGCCATCTCGGCGTGTCGCAACCATGCCCGCCCTACGTAGATAAGCTAAATGCCGGGAGATCTTGGGCTGTGGCGCATCGATCACTTCCACGAAGTAGCAAACACAAATTTCTTGCTCTGCCATCAGGTTGATGAGTCGCAGGCGCGTCGGGTCGGCCAGAGCACGGAACAACCGTTCCAGCGGGTACTTGTGCTGTCCCTTCATATCTTGAATACTAGCAGAATACATGCGCCTTGACAGATGTGATCTGCGCGGCGTAAGCTCATCGTATTCGCCTAAGCGTATATTACTTGGCGGGAGGCTCGTATGGAGAAGCAACAGGTGCTGGAAGTGGTTCAGCAGAAATATGGAGCCATTGCTCGTGGAGAGCAGTCGGGATGCGGATGCGGCTCCAAAGATAAAGAAACGCTCGCAGTGGCTGTCGGTTACTCAAAGGAAGATTTGGCTCTGGCAGGCGACGGCAATCTTGGTCTAGGCTGCGGCAATCCTTTGGCACTGGCCGAAATCGAGCCGGGTATGACCGTTTTGGACTTGGGCAGTGGCGCGGGATTCGACGCGTTTCTCGCTTGGCGGAAGGTTGGGCCATCCGGACGTGTGATCGGCGTGGACATGACGGACGATATGGTCAGCCGTGCGCGAGAAAACGCCATGAACCTCGGGGCTACCAATGTCGAGTTTCGCAAGGGGCACATTGAGAACTTGCCCGTCGACGATAATTCTGTCGATTTCATAATCAGCAACTGTGTAATCAACCTCAGTCCAGACAAGCCTGCTGTTTTCCGCGAAATTAATCGTGTTCTGAAGCCGGGCGGGAGATTCGCCGTCGGCGATATCGTCCTCCTAGCTGACCTGCCGGAGCGCATCAAGAACGATGTCAGCGCGTATGTGGGATGCATCGCTGGGGCGAGCCTCGTGAATGACTATGTCCGCTTTCCTCTTGAAGCCGGTCTCGTCGATTTGGCAATTCCTCAAATCGCCAACGGGGCACAACTTGCGTCAGTGTTGGCGCCGGAGGACAAGACCTCGAAAACAGCCGAATTGCAGCTTGTAGCGGCACACGCGATAGCTTCTATTAAATTGCATGGACGCAAGCCGAGCTTGGAACAATCATGATCAAGCCAAAGGTGCTCTTTCTCTGCACAGGCAATTCTGCTCGCAGCCAAATGGCTGAGGGTTACCTCAGGCACGTTGCTGGGGACAGATACGAAGTGCTCAGCGGTGGAATTGAGCCCAAAGGCTTGAACCCACTGGCGGTTGAGGCCATGCGTGAGCTTGGCATCGACATCTCGCACCAGAAATCCAAGGACGTGCGGCAAACGCTTGGTATTCCGATACAGTACGTGGTCACGGTATGCGACAACGCGAAGGAGCACTGCCCCATATTTCCGGGCACGTACAAGTACATGCACTGGAGCTTGGAAGACCCGGCAGCAGTGGTGGGCAGCAAAGAAGAGAGGCTGACAGCTTTCCGGCGCATCAGAGATGAAATTAGCCACAACATCGAAGAACAATTCGCTGCTGTTCCACAGTCGAAGCCATGACACGGCACCCGCTGTCCAAACGGACCGCCTACTTTTTCTTCAGATCGTGGCTCACCCGGTTGGCGATCCGGTCCATGCCCGTTAGAAATGTGTCTGAAACGTTGGCGGAAGCCCGCTCCAGAATGTAGGTATCAACGACTGGGTCGTAATGGGAAGCGCGAAACAGCGCGAAAGCAATTTGCATGTTTTCACGGTAGACAGGCCCCGAGTTACCGCCCAACGGATCGGCTGCATCCACGCTCGGCACTGTGGCGCCATCACGCCGAAGCGTCGGCGGCGCGGCCGGATGTGCCCGCGACTCCACGATTTGTGTCAGCAGCGTGTAATCGCACTGCTTATCGTCCGCCTCTTCGACATTCAGGCGCGTCGGCCTGAGGTTGCGGTCCATGGTTGTGCTCGAGTCCATCGCCATAGCTTCTACTTTGCCGCGCTTCAGACTCTTCGCCAGGCGCTCGGTCAAACGTTCAAGGGGAGCCGAAGCAGTGCTGGCATTGGCCACCATTGCAACGCAAACTTTTGGGTTTTTCGATTCGGGCGATGGCGATTGCGCCAGGAGCAGCGCCGGACAGAGAAGCATCAACAGGGCAGCTAAGAGAAAAGGCCTCATACAGCACCTCACCCCGTCAGGTAATATGCGCTGCGGAGTTCCTCAATTTTAGATCGTCCCTGAAAACAATGGGTTGTCCGCCCGGCTCGAGGTCCCCATTCTGGACCGTGTCGGGTACTTTGGCGGCCGACTTAAGATCTGTAACGCCGAACGTCGTGGTCGAAAACAGGCCGTCTCACGAGCTGCGAAGCGATGCCGTTAAGGGGCATCCAATCCGTCCAACCCCAAGGTGCCCGGTGGGATAATACTCGCCAATGGCTTCGATACTGCACCCTCCGACCCAAGACACCATCCGCCGCATTCACCGGATTCAAGCAATCACGATTATCTGGATGAGTGTGGAATCTGCGGTATCCCTTTGGGCAGCGTGGATGGCTCGTAGCCCCGCTCTACTTGCATTCGGCGGTGACAGTGTCATCGAGCTTCTCTCGGCCGTAGTCGTATTGTGGCGTTTTCGTGTGCATGCGACTCAAGAAAGGGTGGAGCGCCGTGCTGCCCGTATCGCAGGAGCATTTCTTTTTGCGCTAGCCGCTTACGTACTTGTTATTTCGGTGATGACGCTACTCGGGTACAGCGAACCTAAGCCTACCTATTTGGGAATAGCAATTTTGGTCGCAGCCGCCGCGATCATGCCGTTGCTTGCCAAGGAAAAGCGAAAACTCTCGGCGGACACTGGCAGCGCCGCCCTGAGAGCGGATGCCGCTGAATCGGCCTTATGCGCTTATCTGTCGTTGATTGCTCTGGCAGGACTCGCCCTCAATACTATTTGGCACGTCGCATGGGCTGACCCGGTCGCCGCCTTGGCGCTTACGCCGCTCATTGTTCGGGAAGCGCGTGAGGCAATACGCGGGAAAGCTTGTGGTTGTTGCTGAAGCGCAACAGGCAAACGGTTATACGAATGTTGTGCCTGCCGTCTGAGTTTTCTGCCATTATCATTCGCTAGACGCCTTCGACACACAGCACCCCTTCGTGGGCTCAGACTCTTTTCAGAGACGGTCACTCGGCCGGCGGTTGTTGGTTTTCGTTATTGTCGGACACGCCTTCCAATCGGAATTGCTCGCCCAGAATCACTGCCAGTGATTTCAAATCCTTGGCGAGTGCGAGCCGCCACCGTCCCACGGAATGTTGCGCCAGTTTTTCCATGTTTTGCTCGAAGGATTGCAGAGTCTTCGCGACCTGCGTCCTCAGCAACTCGGAAACCGAGGCTTCGATTCCTTTCTGGATAATCTTCAACCTTCCACATGCGTCATCGAGCTGATTCCCGAGCTCCTGAGCGTTGCGCGTTCCCAGTTCCTTAAGAATCGCATCTGCAGCGCTCTCAAGTTCGCTATGCGCACTGGATACTGTATCGCTGGCCATTCGCGTCAAGCGCGCGTCCAGGTCTGACTCAAGGCGGCGTGCAGATTCGTCCAGCTTCGCTACGCGGCCGCCAAGATCAGCGATTTGCCCCTGCAGGTACGACGATTCTGACGCAACCGCTGCCTGAACGTCTTGCATCTCCCGGCGGTGTGCATCGTGCTCCTCACTGAGGCGCTGCTGCAGAGCTAGTAAGAGTTCCTCGCTCCGCCGATCGAGACGGTTTCCTGCCTCCACCACCTGCTGCTGAAACTCTCCCAGTCCAGCACGGAGATGCCGCCGCACCCTGTCATCGATATCCGCCGAGATACTCTCCGCCCGTTGCTCAACAGCTTGCAGTTCTTGTGCGACCCACGGCCGAAACTCATCTTGGGCTTCGGTTATCTTCTGCTCGATGGCCGCTTTGGCCGCCCCAAGCACCTGTTCCGCCTGCTCGCGTGTTTGCTGCAGGGTTTGCGCCCCTAGGTCTTGCCGCAGGCGTACCCACAACTGCTCTTCGAGCTCCGGAGGAATCTGCGACAGCGACACCTCAAATCGGCTGCGCTTTGGGTCTCCTCGTGCCAGCTTTTCCCGGAGATCCGCCAACTCCGCCTGTAACGGCTGAACGAGGTCAGCAACTACGGCTCTCAAATGGTCGTCGGAGAGTTGCTTTTGGATTTTGTCGAGTACGATTTTCAATGAGGGCGCAACCTGATTTTGTGGCTGATGTGTTGCCTCGGTGTTCGCAGCCACTTTTCGTGGGACCTGTCGCGGGGTACTCTCAGGCAGCCTCGGCAATCGCACCCAATCTTCAGGACAAGCTTTCAATCCCCAGAAATTTTCCGGTTCATCCAGCCTCGCGCCCAGCCTCCAGCCCTGCTGATCAGACCCCATCGGTTGGCAGTCCACAACTTGGGCCATCGTCTGGCGACCTTCCTTGCTGTGTAAGTGCACCGGAACGCCGGCTTCCAGCCGCATAGGAGAACGCATCGAACAGCCATGCGCACTGACGACCAACGTCTCACAGATTTCGGAGAAGTGGGCGCCCGGCTCCAAACTGGTGACGAGTATCGGGACGGTGATCGGCACCCTCGAGCTGCGCCGTAATGTGTCGGGTATATTTGCGTGCATAGTTTATGCCTTGTTGCGACGAGTAGGCGCCCTAGGACCGTGGACGGGCTCAAGTCTCGTACACCAGTAAGTTAACGCAGGTTCGTTCATAACGCCCGACCCAGTAGTGTCATTCCGGGTGTTCGAGTGGGCAATGGTGATACCCGCCCTCGGTAATCGACCCGCCTGGCTCACGGGCCCGCGCCCTCTTTGGAATGGTCCTCCAAGTTGCAGGAACCATCACGCCACAAAGCCCTACGTTTACCAAGTCCTTACGTTTACACGACTCTCCTGCTAGAGCTATTGCCCGTTCGCTCCCACCTACTTAAGGCTCAAACCACCAGAAAGGGGCCATCTCGGGATCGTTCGAGCTTTGCTCCACACCTCGGTGACAGACCGAACGGACTTAGCAGTGTGCGCTTCGGCCCAAGCGTGCTAATGCCTGCATAGGACAGTACTCGCTCGCCCAGGGCGCTTTCCCCAGGATTTGAGGTGGGTTATGAGAGTGGAGACTGGACACTGGCCATTCAGCCTGCGCCAGATGAACCAGGGAGTAAGCCTGGTTCGGGACTTTATGTGGTAACTTGAACACCACATCAGCTACAGCGCCGAGGATCAAAACTGGCATGACAGAACCATTACTAAAGCGAATCTTGGAGAGGTGCTGCCCGCATCGGTTCTCGTGGCCGCATAACGGCGCTCATGGCCAGGACTACCAGGTATGTCTGATCTGTGGAGCTGCCTACGAATACGACTGCACAACGATGCGCCGGACCGGCCGGTTGGTGACCCCGGTAAGTTCGCCATACCAATCTGTTCCCAAGAAACCGCTGGCGAGTAAAGAGACCACGGATTAGCTCAGGGCTCCAGGCCTCATAGGAGCCGATGCCTCTTTATTCTCTGAAGGATGTCCCGACTCCTTCCAGATATCCGACCGATTATAAGTACATAATTATAAGTATATAATTGCCACTATAAATTCGCGGATACAAAATGTTCCACGTGGAACACTAGAAAAATCCGGTGGATGTTCCCACATGGAACACTTCCAATCTCTTCGCCTCTCATCTCCGAAGGTCGTCTGCTGGGCTGCGGAAGGGAAAGCGATGCCGACCCACTCAGCGCGCCGCAATTTCTGCCACGCCCACCTTGTTGACTCCGCTGCAGGCCAGGTAGAGCTTGCCATCCGGGGTCGCCACCATATTGCGGATCACTCCGCCACCGGAAGGTACCGGGGTAGTCCCAAATTGTTTGGTGCGAGGGTCGAATCTTACGAGTGTGTTGGGCTGCACTCCGGACTCGCTATACCAAACGATTCCGTCGGACGTAACCGCGATCCCGTAGGGGTGTGACGCAGACCCGTCGGGCGAAG
>WNFB01001777.1_pt1 | contig 18546 bp, 14 predicted proteins | sample 5400501 | NCBI WGS metagenome assembly WNFB01 (sample SAMN13153341, study PRJNA577476) | soil metagenome | isolation source: 200 cm saprolite under Douglas fir tree site 2 hole 1 | place: USA:California | collected 2015-04-18 | reverse complement strand
GGAAGAGCGGGCAAAAGACTTCTACGCACAGATGGCACAAAGGAAGTCGGCTTAGCCGCTGCTGCATACACGGATACAAACCTTAACCGCAGAGCACGCGGAGATTTCGGGACAATGCAGAGCACCTAAACTGCTGACTCCCAAGATTTCTCTCCGCGAACTCTGCGGTAAGTTTTTGCCTTGCTCCGCTCCGCAGGGTGGGGGCGAGCTTTGCTCGCTTTGGACGGCGAGGAAGTCCGTACGATTATGCGGACTTTTCCCGCACTGGGGACTTCGTGAACAGGATTTCGAATACTAGCAGGCCCGCGCCGATCACAATAGCACTGTCCGCAACATTGAATGCGGGCCACTGGTATTGGCCGATGTAGAAGAGAAGAAAATCCACGACGTGACCGTTGACCAGACGATCCCAAAGATTACCCAGTGCGCCACCGAGAATCAACGCGAGGCCCACTCCTGTTGAGGTCATCGAGTGGCTGTTCTTCCAAAGCAGGGCAGAGACGATTACCAGCGCCACTAGAGAAAAAAGAACGAGCATGGCGATCTTCCATTCCGAGGGAGAGTCGGCGAAGAGGCCGAAAGCGGCGCCGCGATTCTCGACGTGAGTGAGACGGAAAAAGCCCGGTATGATCTGAATACTCTCGTGGAGAGAGATGTTTCGCTCAACTGCCCACTTCGCCAGCCGGTCGAGGAACACTACGAAAAACGCAATCAGGAAGTGGTACTTACGCATGGCGTGTTGGTCGGTCATCGCTTGGCCTGGTTCTCAGAAAAATCTAAAACCGCAAAGGGCGCCGAGGTCTCGCAGAGGAGGTTTTCCCAAGAAGAAGACAACGCTTTTCTCGGCATTCTCAGCGGCTGTTCTCCGCGAACTCTGCGGTGAACCCTTAGAATTCCTCAGTCCCAAGTCCTTTAACACCCACTTAGATTACTTTTCGGCGTCGCCGGCTTCGATCTCTTTCAACACGGCACTGCAGCGTTCACAGACCGTCGGGTACTTGGTATCCTCGCCGACATGGATTGAATAATTCCAGCAGCGCTCACACTTCTTCCCGGCGGCCTTACTGATTTGGACGGTGACCCCTCCAGTCCCATTAGTCGAGACACCCAACTCAAGGTTCACCGCGGACACGATGAAGAGGTATCGCAGCTGGTCTCGGTAGCGTGTAAGTACAGAATACACCGGTTCAGTGGCGGTGACCGATACTTGAGCTTCGAGCCCGCCTCCAATCAGTTTATTATTGCGGGCCTCTTCAAGTTTCTTCATAACCTCTTCGCGCACTCTGAGGAGCGTCTCCCATCTAGTTTCGAATTCGTCAGCGTCCCCAAACACATTGTCGTGTGAACGCTCTCGCACAGCCCCGCCGCTGGCAAGCATTTCATCATCGCCGGGGAACAGTGCCAGATGCACGCTCTCCGGTTGCTGGGCAGTTCTTGGAAGATAGTTCCAGATCTCTTCGGCGGTAAAACTCATGATAGGTGCGACCATGCGGACAAGAGCACCGCCGACGTGCCAGAGTGCGGTCTGTGCAGCACGCCTGGGCCGGGAGCGCGGCGCAGAGATGTAGAGGCGGTCCTTAAGCACGTCGAAATAGAAAGCACTTAGGGTCACAACACAAAAATTCGTTATCAGCTGATAGATTTTGTGAAATTCGAACCTGTCATACCACTTCCGTGCATTTTCAACAACCTCCGATGTCTGCAAAAGCACGTAGTGATCCAATTCCTCGATCCGCTCCAAGGGCACAGCATCTTTCTCCGGGTCAAAGTCGTACAGATTACCGACGATGTAGCGGAAGGTGTTGCGGATCTTCCGGTAGTTCTCCGCCACACGCTGCATCAGGTGCTCGGAGCCGACCACGTCTTCGCGGAAGTCCACGGAGGCGACCCACAAACGCACGATTTCTCCGCCGAGGCGATCAGCGATCTCCACCGGATCAACGTCGTTGCCCCGAGACTTGGACATCGCAGTGCCTTTTTCGTCGAGGGTCCAGCCGTGGGTCACCACCATGCGGTAGGGCGGAGTTCCCCGCGTGCCCATGGCGCAGAGCAGCGAAGAATGGAACCATCCGCGGTGTTGGTCGCCGCCTTCGAGATAGAGATCAGCCGGGAAGGGCAGGTTCGCTTCCCGGCCAAGGACAGCGGCGTAGCTCGAGCCGGACTCGAACCAGACATCGATGATGTCGGTTTCTTTCCTGAATTTTGTTCCGCTGCACTGGGCGCACTTGCTGCCAACCGCAAGCCCATCGGCTTCTGGCGTATACCACGAGTCCGCGCCGGCGCGGGCAAAGAGCTCGATCACTCTGCGGTTCACCTTGGGATCGCTCAGGGGCTGGCTGCAGCCTTCACATAGAAACACCGCGATGGGCACACCCCAGACGCGCTGGCGCGAGATGCACCAGTCGGGGCGGGTGGCGATCATGTTGGAGATGCGCTCTTCGCCCCAGGCGGGGTCCCACTTCACTTTCTTGATGTCCTCCAGCGTGCGGCTGCGCAGGGTTCCACCCTGCATGGGTGTTTCCATGGAGATGAACCACTGGTCAGTGGCGCGGAAGATAATCGGATTGTGACAGCGCCAGCAGTGCGGATAGGAGTGCTCCAGCTTTTCCGCATGCAAGAGCACACCACGTTTCTTTAGCAGCTCGATGATGGGTCCATTGGCTTCGAAGACCTTCTTGCCCTCGTAATCCGGCAGCCCGTTGTGCATGAAACCGGATTCGTCCACGTTTGTAGTGAGGTCGAGTTTGTACTTCACCCCTGTAGCAAAGTCTTCCGCGCCATGGGAGGGAGCGGTGTGCACCACGCCCGTGCCCGTGTCCATGGTGACGTAGTCGGCCAGCACACCCAGAATCGCCCGGTCGAGGAAGGGATGAGCGAAGTTCGCGTACTCAAGCTTCTTGCCAGGGAAGTGGACGATTTTTCGAATCGCGGTCAAGCCGGCCTTGGCGGCAAACTCGCTCGCCAGTTTCTCGGCCACCACGTACACTTCGCCGCCCGATTCAAGCGCAACGTATTCTTCGAGGGGATGGAAAGCCACGGCCATCGAAGCGGGCAGGGTCCAGGGGGTAGTGGTCCAGATTACAGTAAAAACCTTCTTACCTTTCAAACCCGGATCGAGAGTAGCGGGATCTCCTGCAAGCGGATACTTCACCCATACACTGGTGCTGGTATGGTTCTCGTATTCGACCTCGGCTTCGGCCAAGGCGGTTTCGTCATGGATGCACCAGTAGACCGAGCGCAGCCCTTTGTACACGAATCCCTTCTCGAAGAACGTATAGAAAGTGGCCAGCACCACCGACTCATACTGCGGCGTCATGGTGGAGTAAGGATTGTCAAATCGTCCAAACACGCCGATTCGCTTGAATTGTTCACGCTGCAGGTCCAGATATTTTTCCGCGTACTTGCGGCATTCCGCGCGGACATCCATTGGCCTCATCTGGAGCTTTTTGCCGCCGAGTTGCTGGTCGACCTTGATCTCGATGGGCAGACCGTGGCAGTCCCATCCTGGAACGAAGGGCGAGTCAAATCCCGCCATGGTTTTGGACTTAACGATGAAATCCTTTAAACATTTTCCCATCGCAGTGCCCAGATGAATCGGACCATTGGCGTAGGGCGGACCATCGTGCAGCACGTAGATCGGCGCCCCCTGGCGCGCCTCGCGAATGCGCTCGTAAATCCGCATCTCTTCCCAACGGGCCAATATCTTGGGCTCGTTCTGCGGCAGGTTGGCCTTCATCGCGAATGCGGTTTTAGGCAGATTGATAGTGGATTTCAGATCGAGCGCCACTCGTTGGTATTCTCCCAAATGATTGATTTCCCTCATTATAGGGAGAGGGAGGAACAACGTCCATTAGGGCACGAGAAGAGACGAAAGTACCGGCCCCAGAGGCACTGTGAAAGTACTATAGCCAGCGAGAAAAAGCGTGTACAATTTTCTTCCAAAGGAACGTTTTGCGCATCTAAAATGTCGGGAAGGAAGGCGTTCGGCTGGGTTGGTCGCGAAGCTGCGAGGTCGGCATAACGAAGGCGTCGCGTGGAGTTGTAATCCTGGAAGCAACGTGGCACGTAATGTGCTCATCATTTAAAAAGAGCGTTTCCCCCGCCTGGATGAAGAGAAGGGGCATAACTCGGGTTATCTTATGGCAACTGTAAACATCGAATCTCCGCGCCCGACCGCCGAGCCCGAGCTCCATCTCCTGCTGCCCAAGGAAACTGAGCAGCCCTTGTGGAAGTCTCTTTTCAGGAACGTTGACGATCTTCTCTTCCCTAAGAAACTTCCCCCACTGGTCCTGACCTCGAGGCCGGTGCCAGTCAAAGATATTTGGGGTGAGTACAATTACAAAAAGCCTGGAGCGCTAGGATCAACTGCCGTCCACGTCCTGTTGATTGCTGCCATCATTGGGGGAACGCTGCTCGGACGCAGAGTGGTGCAGCAAGTTACCAAGCCCCACGAAACCGTAACGCTGGTTGCCCCGGATGAAATTCCGCCCTTGCCACCTTCTAAAACACAAGCTGGCGGTGGTGGCGGCGGTGGTGACCGCGATAAATTCCAAGCTCCCAAGGGAAAACTGCCTAAGCAGGACATGCAACCGATCACGCCGCCAGCCGTGGTAGTGCGCAATGAACATCCCAAGCTGACTGCCGAACCCGCGATTGCGGTGCCGCCACAGATTCACCTGGCGTCGAATAATATGCCGAATTTCGGTGACCCGATGTCCCACCTGCCTTCCGGGCCGCCATCAAACGGCACAGGTTCGGGCGGCGGAATTGGCTCAGGCAGCGGTGGCGGTGTAGGTTCGGGCGAAGGTCCAGGGTACGGACCCGGACGCGGCGGCGGTACTGGTGGTGGAGTGTTCCGAGTCGGCGGCGGTGTGTCGGCACCGAAGGCGGTTTATGCTCCGGACCCCGAGTACTCGGAGGAAGCCCGCAAAGCTAAGTATCAAGGCACTTGCGTTCTATGGCTGGTCGTCGGACCGGATGGTAAGCCGCGTGATTTGAAGGTAGCTCGCACACTCGGACTCGGCTTGGATGAGAAAGCTCTCGAAGCCGTCAAGACTTGGCGCTTTGAACCTGCCATGAAAGACGGTAAGCCGGTTGCTGTCGAGATTAGTGTGCAAGTGGAATTTCGTTTGTACTAGCCCCGACTAATGTCAGCGGAAGTCCAGCGGAAGATAACCTCGTGTTGCAGAAGGCGGCCGCGCATTGCGGGCCGTTTTTCTTTTTTGGAATCCCAACCACCTTTTTAGAATTCCAACTACAAAGGCGCACTAACGCGAGGTCGAAGCCTGTGGCAGGCAAAAACGTGTAGGCCCGGACGCCCTCGTCTGGGCGGCCGAGCAAAGCTCGGCTATGTTCGCTTCAACCACAAAGGGGTTTAATTGAACAGAACTAACCAACACACTTTCCCTGCCACGAGACGCCCCTCTCTATATCGTCCCGGTACTACTCCTTCAGATCCACATGCTGCACGTCTTCGACAGGATGCCCAAGAAATCGCTCACCCAGGCGGCGAAATTTCTCCACTGAGTCAGTGGCGAAGAATTTCAAGCGGGGCAGGTTTCGGCGTTCCTCTTCCGTCGAGGTCCGCACAGGCGCGTGACCAAGTTTCTCGGCGACAAACTGGGCCGTGGACTCCGCCGAATCAACAATGGTCACATGGGGCGGCGCCACGCGGTGCAGCAGCGGCTTGATCAGCGGGTAATGAGTGCAGCCGAGAACGAGAACGTCGGCAGAGCGAAAGCCATCGGCGAAGGCCTCATCGAGGTAAATGCGTGCGACTTGCTCCGTGACCGGGTGCTCAACCCATCCCTCCTCGACCAACGGAACAAACAGAGGGCAAGCCTTTTCTTTGGCTTCTACACCGCGCATTTCGAGAGATCGCTTATAGGCGTGGCTGCTGACCGTGGCCTCGGTTCCGATGACCACCACCTTGCGGTTTCGGCTGGCGGTTGCGGCACATTGCGCGCCAGGCTCGACCACGCCAACGACTCCGACCTTAGCTGCGCTTTCGATTTTGGGGAGCGCCAGCGCGGTTGCTGTATTGCAGGCGATGACCAGGAGTTCCGCGCCGTGGTCTTCGAGATATTGAGACGCGTCGAGCGCATACTTGGCGACAGTCTCGGCGGACTTTGACCCGTAAGGGAGGCGGGCGGTGTCCCCAAAATAGATGTAGTCGGCGCCCGCTATAAGTTCAACCAAAGCTTTAAGGACAGTCAAGCCGCCAACTCCGGAATCAAACACTCCGATACAGGGACGTCGAGTAGTCATGTCTGATCCGATCATAACCGGGGAAGGGGTCACAGCGGGTGATTAGACAGATGCGCTCGTGGACGGCAGTCCGCAGTGAACAGACCTTCCATCCAGGTTTCCAGACCTTGGTTGAGATTAGGAACGAGAGCGGCGTCCGAGCCTCTGTTCACAGCGTGTCCGCGAGTGTGGCGGAGCTAAGGCGTCTTCTCTTCGACTATGGCACCCTTGAACCCCGACATGAGGGCCAGAAACTCCTCTTTGAGATTAGCTGATTTCACCGCACACGAATCGCCTGAACGCTTGCTGGATCGTCGATCTTCACCGGTCTCCCGCAGCACGGCCCTGGAGGGATTGGCGCGCCGTGAGGGCAGGTGCGCGGATGCCCGAGGAAGGCGCAGATTTTATCCGTAGCTTCGGGAGAGAGAATGTGCTCGAACTTGCACGCCTGCTGCTCGATCTCGGTTTCACTATCCATGGCCAGGCTGTCGGTGAACAGGCGCTCGGCAAGCCGATGGCGGCGGATAATGCTAGCGGCGCGTTCGCGACCCCGAGCAGTCAGTTCCACGATCATGCTGCCATCTCCGCTCGAAACCCCGGCAGGCTTAAGCGCTTCATGACAAGGGTTCACAAAGGGCTTGTGATCGTGCGGCTGGGGCGGATGTGGGCTTGCGGTAACGAGTCCCAAGGCGACCATCTTGTCGACCGCGATGCTGACTGGCAGGGCACCGTGAACTTCCATATGTTCGATCTCCGCGATCTCTCCCTGCTCGTCCAAGGCCCAAAGTTCCTCCAGCACTTCATCGAACTGTTCTTCGTCGGCCATAGCGAAGACTTCCTGGGCGGCAACTTTGCCGTGGTGCAGTTCAATACGGCGATCGGCGAGGCGGGCAACAACCGGGTCGTGGGTCACCATAATGATGGTCCGTCCCTGTTGATGCAATTCGCGCAACAAACGAAGAACGATTTCTTCGTTCTGCGCGTCTAGGTTGCCGGTGGGCTCATCAGCTAATACGATCTTGGGATCGTTGATGAGGGCGCGCGCGATGCACACTCGCTGCTGCTCACCGCCGGATAGCTGGGAAGGCAGGTGATGAGCGCGTTCTTTCAGTCCCACACGATCCACAGCTTCAAGCGCCTCCTGCTCATCGGTCATGCTGTGGAAGTACTGCGCGAGCATGACATTTTCCAGCGCGGTGAGATACGGGATAAGATGAAACTGCTGGAAGACGAATCCGATTCTTTCCGCGCGCACGCGGTTCAGATCAGCCGCCGAGATGCTGGCCACTTCCTGTCCATCGAGCCAGATTTCGCCCGAGGCTGGCCGGTCAAGGCATCCGATCAGATTTACTAAAGTGCTCTTGCCGGAACCCGAAGGACCCATCACGGCAAGCCACTCGCCGGGATCGACCGAAAGGGAGATATCGTCGAGGGCGCGGATGACACCACCACCCGCTTCGGCCCGGGCCGGGTACAGCTTGCTGACATTTTTCAGCTTAATCATCTCACTCGCCTCTCAGTATCGTAGCAGGCTGCACCCGCCGCAAGAGGCTAATCGGCAACACCGCCGATAAGAGGGCCACGGCCACGCTGCCGGCCATCACCACGGGCAGCACGCTGAAGCGCGCTACCACCGGGGCGTGGAAATTCACACGGCCAATCCAGGCGGCAACTCCGATCCCGATCACGAAACCAACCAATGCGCCGGCTACTCCCAGTGCCCCGGCCTCAGCGGCAAAAAACACATTGATGAGCCGTTCCGATGCGCCCAGCGCTTTCATAATGGCAAAATCGCGGCGGCGATCAAAGACCCAGCCAATCAGGGTGGCCAGCACACACAGTGCGGCAGTCACGATGATCAGCACAGCGGATGCGAGGAGAGTGGCGCGTGTTTTGTTCAGAACTCGTGCTTCGCCTTCCAAGATCTGGCGCACCGGGCGGACTTCGGCAGCGGGAAGTGCCTGCGCAAGCCGCTGTATCGCGGTGGTCACGTCTTCAGCAGAGCCGGTTGCGGCGACTTCAATGGTCGAGGGCTGCACATCGGTCCAAGACACGAAATCAGATAGAGACATATAAATGCGGCTGTCTTCGGCGGCCCCCGTCTCGAGCATTCCAGCAGGTCTGACGTGAACCGTGTGCCCCTGAAAGCTCAGGTCGAAAGGCTTCCCCTGCGGGCTTACCACAGCCGCGGCACGCGTCCCGACCAAGGTTTCTTCTGCAGCGCCGGGCCAGGCACTAACCTTCCACCAGCGATCGAGCTTGCGGACTCGGTTGAAATCTGTGCCGACGACCACCACAGAACTGCCATCACTAGTGCGAGCCACGACGTAGGCAAATGGTGCCGCAAGCCCGCGATCCCCTAGCGTCGATTCGACAACCTGCAAAGCATTGGTTGGAAGAGACCCGCGACCATTATCGACGATGACAATATTTGCGCCGTAGTTGCGAAATTCGGTGCGCAGCTTGGCCTGTACGTCGACGTACAGATTCATCATGGCCGTTGCCACAGCGGCGGCTACGATCATTGCAAGAAGAGCTGAAGTAGCACGCCCACGGCGCAACATTGCCGCACGCAGCAGCATCCGCAAGAACATCGATTGGTGAGGAGAATCGGCGCGCCGGCTGGACACATCGGTTGCGGACATCTGAGTTGTGACCGCTGGTTGCGAGGGACGGGAAGTCATGCCTCACCTCGCAGCGCAAAGACCGGATCGAAACGCACGGCGCGGCGAATGGCTGCGGCGCTGCCGGCAAATGTTACAAATACGGCAATCGCCAGAATCACAGGAAACAGCACGGGCTGAATCGTAATCTGCGAATCGAAAATCGACCGGCCGATCTGACGTGCCAGCAGGGTTCCGCCGGCAAAGCCTACTGCGCCGCCAAGGAGGGCCAGCAGCATGGCTTCGGCAAAGAACAGCGCGGCGACGGCAGTATTGCCTGCTCCCAGAGCCTTCATCAGTCCGACTTCGCCGCGCCGCTCGAAAATCGCCGTTGCCATTGCTGCGGAAACAGCAAGGGCCGAGGCGAACAGCGCCGCCAAGGTAACCAGCAACATGAGTCCCTTGATGCGCAAGAGCACCGTGCCTTCGTTTTGAGCGACCTGACGAATTTGTTCAACATGAGAATGCGGGATGGCCTCCTGCAACTGGTAAGCGATGGACTGCACATATGGTGAGCAGTACCAGCGATCGAACAGCTCTGCGCCCATGCTCTTCGGATCGCGACGCGCCAAAGCGTCTTCAGGCTTGGTCAGCGCGCTCACGTAAACGCGGCGAACGGCACCAGGCCTGCCAAGTATTTCCTGCGCCAGTGCCAGAGGAGCAACGATGTTTTCGTCCTCGCTGCCGCCCGTGGATAGAATGCCTGTCACCCGGGGCTCCCTGTCAACCAGGTCCAGGTGATCACCGGGTTTTAAGTCTAGCTTGGCGGCCAGGCGCTCGCCGAGCAAGATGTCATTCGAATTGTCATCCGGCCACGCTCCCTGAACCTTCCACCATGGATGCGTAATCCGCACTCCTGTAACGAAATCTTCCTTACCGAACCTGAGCTGCTTGGAAAGGTATGTGCCGAGGAGAGTCACGGGTTTCGAGTCGTTGCCCGTACGCACGTTGACGTTGGCTGGCAACATGGGAGCGAAACCGACGATATTATTCCGCCAGAACATACCCTTGATTTTGGGGAGATCGGCTTCGTTCAGGAATGCGCCGTCGCTTGGTGGTTTAAGGTTCACACCGCCGATTTCGACATCGAGTGTGTCCTCTTGTGGAGTGACCAGCAAGTTGGCGCCGTAACTGCGCAGTTCGCGGTTAATTTTGTCGCCGATGTCGGTGGCCACCGCAATCATAGCCGTCGCCACAGTGACACCGAGAGTCACAGCAATGCCAGCCAGCAGCTTGCGGCGTTTCTGTCGGCGAAATGATTCGTAAACCATCCGCACAAACATTGGCTATTGCTGCCGGAAGTAGCGGGTGCCTGCCGCCACGTCCGCCTCCGTGATTATGATCGCGTCCGAAGTGACTGTCGCCTGCAGAGGAATGGGATTGCATCCCCCGGCCGTACCCACCGACTGCGAGTTGATGGGGGCAGCGCAGTTCCTGCAAACCACTCCATTAGGGCCCTTGTGGAAACCCACGGGACCACAGATCTGGCAGGCGTCAAAAACCGTGGCGATCTTGCCGTCGGGCTTCTGATACAGCCAGAAGCGGATGTTGACGCCGTTCTCTGTGGCGGCGAAGGCGTGGAGATCATGATCGGAAACCTGCGAAAGCGGGATGGTCGCCTTGCCATCCGCAAACGTTACAGCGGTCGCGGGGGAAAGCGTGTTCACGCTCTTGGCGTAGATGAATTCTGCCGTTACCAGCAGGATAAACAGGAACGAGCTCGCGTACACGGAAGCCATCCACAAGCGCTCGCGGCGCGCACTCCACATGGCTTTGCGGCGCTCGGCCGGGGATGCCGAGACGGGCCCAGGCTCCCGCCGCTTGATTTCAAACAGTACCATCAGCGCCGCCAGGGCGAAAATCGTAATGAAGAAGAAGAGGTCATTGCGAACGATGGGCCCGATGATGGCCATTTCCCGCCGGGAGGAGGGAAGGACGCCATTTTCCGAAAGCTCATGCAATCCGGAAACGATTAACTGGGCCGCCACGAAGAGCAAAATGATGGTCGTGACTCGGAAAAATTTCCCCAGATTGATGCGCACGCTGCCCTTCACGAACGTCACGCCAAAAAGCACGGCCGCGACCACACCTAGCAACGTGCCAAGAAAGCTCATCAGTTCAGTCGAGTTGAGGGAGACCCCAGAGAGAATCAGCACCGTCTCGACACCCTCGCGCAAGACCATTAGGAATACAAAGAAGAACAAGCCAAAGCGGGACCCTCGGCCCGCCAGCAGCCCCACCTTGCCTTCAATCTGACCCTTCAGCTTACGGCCCGTCTTCATCATGAAAATGATCATCGTGACGACGAAGAAAGCTGCAGCCAGCATGACCCAGCCCTCAAAGATGTCTTCATTCCATTTCGTGCGGGAGAGCACGACGGCTACGCCGATGCTGCCGACAGACGCGGCAATCAAGGCTGCATAGACGGATTTGCGCAGATCATTGCGCTCAATCTTGGCCAGGTAGGCCAAAGTAATGCCAATGATCAGAGCGGCTTCGACGCCTTCGCGCAAGGTCACGATAAAAGCTTGGAGCATCTAGAGAAAGTGCCTTCCCTTATTGCAACTCAATTGCAATTAGAACTCCTTACAGGATAACCTCGCGGCTCTGGAGGCGTCAACGCGGCGAATTAAGACAGCTTGTGATCCGGGCCATAAAGAGAAAGCGGCGTCGGGCGTCCGGCTCCGGACTTCGGCATCGTGCGATGAGAAGTCACAGCTGTTTGAGAAAACGCTTCGCCTCCTCCAGATGAGAGAAGAGCCTTTCCTCGGCGGCGAACTCGGCCGGATGCACACAGCGGCGGCTGCCCCGCAACTTCACCGGATGCTTGAGATGCAGCATCTCGTGATAGACGATGTACTCGACTGCGTACCGCGGCACTTGCGGACTGTCGAACACGCGGCTGACGACAATTGCATTGTGAGCCGGATCGTAATGCCCGAGGCTGTTGCGGGCATGATCGCGGCTCCAAGTCATGTTCGGCCGGGCGAGCAGGCGGTGGAAGTACTGAGTGTTCAAGGTTTCGAAAATCGCCTCCAGATCGTAAACCCTGCCGCGCCCCGATTCGATCCGCTTGCGACCACGCATCTGTCGAATCAGGTGCACCTTGGTGGCGATCTCACGACTCGAAACGTACCTTCGATAACGAGTAGCACGCGCACGCTCAATGGGCTTGCGATACATCTTGGCCAGGAGGATGTGAGCAATGGCGCGCAGCACCGATTCAGGCGCTCCTTCCAGCAAGTCGGAAAGACGGACGAGAAGTTTGCCGTCGCGCAAGCGAATGGTGTTGTTCACGTTGGCAAAAGCAAAGAATTGGATTGCGAACTCGGGCATGGGTGCCCGCGGCCGCACTTCGCGATAACTTTCCTGGAAAATGTGGGGAAGACTCTCTCTCACGTTGGAGGTAGATTAGCACGAGAAAATCTTTAATCGCAGAATACGCGGAAGAATTCGCAGGCAGAAGAAATGGAATTGGTCTTTCTCTGCGATCTTAGCGTGTCGCTTAGCATTCCGCGGAAAAACGCGGAGATTGGCAAGTTGTGGGAGGGGCACGGCTTCAGCCGTGCCGTAAGTGCTACCACATCAACCATACGGCACGCCTGAAAGGCGTGCCCTCCCAGGGCTGAGCCACTCCAATTAGTTTTCCGCAGCCTGGTAACATTCTTAACCGTTAAGGGCTCGCTTTCTTCTTTTTATGCTTGGCCGCTTCTTCTTCCTCGGCGAGGAGTTTGCGGTGATCTTCAGCCCCGCTATCCACCGCGTCGATCGCATTCGAGAGGACAAACTCGTACTGTTTGGCTTCAGCTTCCTGGATTCCGGCGGCATCCTTCAGCGCGCGCAATTTTGCCTGGAACTCGGTATCGGCCTCGATGACGGCCTTGAGCGGTTTGCGGATGTCGTTCTTGCGACCGGCGTACGTATCAATGTTGTCGTTAAGTTCGTCGTAGAGGGCTAGGAACTCTTCGAGTTGGTCATGGGTCTGCTTGCCGCGGTCAGTGACCTTGGGATCGCTGCGCATCTGTTCGAGTGAGGCAAAGCGGGCACGCGTGAACTTGACGAACAGCTTGAGACGCTGGTCCGGTTCCATGGCCGTGTCCCGCAACTGGTCAGCTTCAGCAGGAGTCAGTGAGGCGTGCCTGCCTTGCGCGCTACAAAAGGCGGTCGGAAAGCAAAGCAAGAACGCGCAAATACGGACAAACGGGCTGGGGAAAATCATTTTTCACCCTTGACGCCGAACATCTTACTCAGCAGGTCGGTGCGAACGTGCTCCAGGCGATCAATCGCGTTCTGTACTGGAGGTTGATCTTCAAAGCTGAGAGTGCGCTTCAGGTCTCGCAACTTGTGTGCCATCTTTCGCACGACAATTTCCGTGTGCTTGAGCTTCTTGCCCGATGTTGCGGCCGCGTCGCCGGCCCGTTCCGAGTAAAGGACAACGTCATCGATGGCGGTGCGCGCCTGCTCTACCTTGCCGTCGGTATAAAGTGTGTGGGCGGCGTCAAGCTGGCGCTCGGCAATTTCAGTGCAGATGCCGGGACGGTCCGCAACCTTCGCGGACTCTGCACGGCTCTTGAGTGTCTCTAGAGTCTCCTCCTTCCGCGCCCACGCGGTGAGCGCAGTGCCCAAAAGGACGGCGAGAATGACGCCCCAGTTCCTCATACGAGTTACTTCTTCGGCTCGATCGCGATCAGGCGGTGGCGGGCCTGCCATTCCTGGTCCGGAAACTGACCATTGGCGGCCTGTAGGAACAAATGATAATTTTCCGCAGCCTGCTTGTAATCCCGGAGATGATCATAGGCAATGGCACGCAAAAAATAGCTTACCGGAATTTCCGGGAGAAGCTTGGCGCGCGCGTCCAGCGCCTTGATCGTGAGTTCATAGTTCTTATTCTCATTGGCTACCGCAGCCAAATCGCCGTACACGGCGCCAAAATCCGGCTTCAACTTAATGGCGTTGAGAAATTCCTGCTGCGCCTCGGGGAATTTCCTTTGCTTCATCAGCGTATGGCCGAGTCCCTGATGAAGCTCGGCATCATTGGGTCTCACGCCCGAGAGCGACCGATACACGGCTTCTGCCTGATCAAATCTTCCTGCAGTCGCATAGAGATCGGCTAAGTCGCGTTGCGCGTCCGCATCAGCCGGAGCGAGTTTCAGTCCTGTCTGAAGTTGGGCAATTGCATCATCGGTCTTTCCCAAAGCGGCCAGCGTACGTCCCAGCTGGACGTGTACGCCGGCATCTTCGGGACGGAGTGCAACGAGCTTACCTAGCGCATTTTCGGCTTCCGGCAGATGCCTGCTGTGCATGTAGATGTTGGCCAGAGCGGTGAGCGCGTCGACCGATTGGGGTTCCAGTGTCAGCACCTGCTGATATTCTTTCTCTGCCCCGGCTAGATCCCTCTGACGTTCGAGTAGCAGGCCAGCGGAGATGTGAGGCTCAGGATCCTTAGGCTTCAGGGCAGCAGCTTCACGGTATGCCTCTAACGCTTCCTGCGGCTTGTTTGCCTCCAAGACATGACCCAACGACAGCCAGGCGCGTTCGCGGCCCTCTTCCACGTGGCCCGCCGGAGTCAGTTTGATCGCGGCGCGAAGAAAGCGCTCAGCATCCGCTTGCCGTGCCTTGGCGAGCATCAATCCCAAATTCAAGTTCGATTCGAAAATGTCCGAGTTGGCCGCGACAGATTTGCGGTAGGCCGCAATTGAGTCTTCGCTTCTGCCCAGCGCGTTGTACACAAAGCCAAGATCGAACCAGGCTTGGTAATCGGAAGGAGTTCGCTCCACTACTTTCTTAAGCAGCGGTTCTGCACTCGTGTAATCCTTCTTCTCGATTGCGCTTTCTGCTTGTGCGAGCTCCGGTGAGGATTGGTCAACGACCGCTTCTTTGTGGTGGCGCACGGTCTTGCCCGTGGTCTGAGCAGACACGATCCCGCTGCTCAGGGCGAAGGCAAGCACCGCACCCAGAAATCCTCTACTTGTTGCCATTGGAACGAGCGGCTCCGTTACCATCTAAGATGCGGGCCAGGTACTTGCCAGTGTAGGAATCGGGCAGCTTGGCGATCGCTTCAGGTGGTCCCGAACCCACGACATATCCGCCGCGGTCGCCGCCTTCGGGACCGAGATCGACCACCCAATCCGCTGTCTTAATGACCTCAAGATTGTGTTCGATCACGATTATCGAGCCCCCCGCATCAATTAGACGACGGAAGGCAGAAAGCAGTTTGCTTACGTCATCAAAGTGCAGTCCGGTCGTCGGTTCATCGAAAATGTAGAGCATACGATGGCGATAGCGCTGCCCATTTTCGCGCGCCGTCAAGTGTGTTTGCCGCGCTGCTGGTTGTAAGTGCGCTGCCAATTTCATGCGCTGCGCTTCGCCCCCAGACAGAGTTGTCGCCGATTGTCCCAGGCGCAAATATCCAACCCCTACCTCCTCCAAGACACGCAATTTCTCCGTCACCTTGGGGACCTCGGCAAAAAATCTCAGCGCCTCTCTCACGGTGAGGTTTAGCACTTCATGGATATTCTTGCCTTTGTAACGAACCTCGAGTACTTGAGGCTTGAAGCGCGTCCCTTTGCACTCCTCGCAGATCAGCTCCACATCGGCCAGGAACTGCATCTCCACACTGACCGTGCCGTCTCCCTGGCAGTTCTCACAGCGCCCGCCAGGAATATTGAAAGAAAAGTGGCCGGCGGTGAAGCCGCGTCTCCGGGCTTCGGGCAGGGAAGCGAACAGATCGCGGATGCCGTCGAAAGCCTTGATGTAGGTTACTGGATTCGAGCGCGGTGTGCGGCCGATGGGCGACTGATCCACGAGGACCAGGTCATCGATGAGCTCTGCGCCTTCAATCCGATCCCATGTTGCCGCCACTGGCTGCGCGCCATCGTTTTGCTTCTTGGCCACCGTCACAGCCTGAAACAGCACATCGTGCAGCAGGCTGGATTTGCCTGACCCTGAAACACCCGTGATAGCTACGATCATCCCCAGGGGGATCTTCAGGTCAATGTGTTTCAGGTTGTGCGCTCGGGCGCCAAAGATCTCGATGAATTGCCTTCCAGGCTTGCGACGGGCCGTAGGCACCTGGATGCGCAGTTCTTCCGCGAGATAGCGGCCGGTGAGCGATGCTGGTGCATTCTTGATCTCCTCGTAGGTTCCGGTGGCGATGACCTTGCCACCGTTCTCGCCCGCACCCGGGCCGAGATCGAGGATGCGGTCCGAGGCGCGCATGATATCGGGATCGTGCTCGACCACCAAGATCGTGTTCCCCAGCTCGCGCAAATCGTGAAGGATCTTGATCAGACGATGCGTGTCCCGGCTGTGCAGCCCAATAGAAGGCTCATCCAGAACGTAAAGTGTGCCAACCAGGCGTGAACCCAGCGAGGTGGCAAGCTGAATCCGCTGGGCTTCGCCGCCCGAAAGTGTGGAAGAAAGCCGATCTAGAGTGAGGTATTCCAACCCGACTTCGTTCAGGAAGAGCAACCGTTCCCGAATTTCCTGCAGAACTTTCTCTGCAATCGCGGCTTCCTGCTCGGTCAGCACGAGCTGATCGAAAAACTTTGAGGCCTCTTCCACCGTCATGCTGCACACGTCGCAAATGTGCCTCCCATTGATCTTTACCTGACGAGCCTCCCGGCGCAGGCGCGCGCCGTTGCAAGTAGAGCAGAGGGAATATCCGCGATACCGGCTCAGGAACACGCGGACATGAAGCTTGTACTTCTTGCGTTCCAGATGATTGAAGAAACCGCGCACTCCCGGAAATCGGCCCTCGCCATCGATGATCATCTTCTGGTGCTCAAGTTCGAGTTCGGCCCAAGGCAGATCGAGAGGGATTCCAGCCTGGCGCGCGAAGCGCTTGAGTTCTGTGAATAACGGCCGATACTTGGGTTTGGTCCAGGGCTCAATCGCGCCCTGATTCAGAGTCTTGGATTTGTCGGGAATGACCAGATCGAGATCGAAATCGATCGTGTTGCCGAAGCCCTGACAACGAGGGCAGGCGCCATAGGGATTATTGAAGGAGAAAAGCCGAGGCTCCGGCTCCTCGTAGCGGATGTTGCACTGCTTGCACTCAAACCGCTGCGAAAAACGGAACTGCTGCGGAGCTTGATCGTCTCTGGGCGGGGTCTCAAAGACCACCTCGCCCGCTTCGCGATAAGAGATTTCGGTTGCATCTACGATGCGAGGGCGAGCGTCCGCAGAAACCACGAGGCGATCGACCAGCACAAACACTGGCTCTTCGAAATTGATTTCGAGCAGCGACTCAGGCGTCGAGAATTCGAAAATCTGCTCCTTCTGGTAAAGACGATTGAAGCCGCGCTGGCGTAGATCGAACAGGCGATTCTTCAGTTGATCAGACGGAACACCCAATTTACCGGCCGCTACCTTCTTACTGCCGCGACTCTTACCAGTGGAGGCACGGGCGTCTCGCCCGTGCGCTGGTTGGGGCGCCGCGCTCTGCAGCGGGAACAGAACATTCAGCCGCGTACCTTCTCCCAACGCGAGAACGGTGCTAGCTACTTCGTCGACCGTGTCCTTTTTCACTTCATTGCCGCAGTTCAGACAATACGTCCGGCCGACACGGGCAAAGAGTAGCCGCAGGTAATCGTAAATTTCGGTAGCGGTCGCGACGGTGGAGCGCGGGTTGCGGGTGGTGTTCTTCTGGCGGATCGCCACCGCCGGAGCAATGCCATCGATCAAGTCCGCGTCAGGTTTTTCGATCCGCTCCAAGAATTGCCGAGCGTAAGCGGAAAGCGACTCGACATAGCGGCGCTGGCCCTCGGCGTAGATCGTATCGAACGCGAGGGAAGACTTGCCCGAGCCCGAAACCCCAGTGACGACGGTGAGACTGTTATGGGGGATTTCGAAGTCGATATTCTTCAGGTTATGGACCCGGGCACCGCTAACCACAATACTGTCGTTGGACATCGTAAAAGGGACCGTCGCAAACACCCTACGCCACGAAGGACAGCATTCCCGTGGTCGGGTCCTCTAGTGGTTTCAGGAAGGCTACAGAATCTTTCTATTATAGGGTGAGTGGAAAATCCTCTCAACCGTGAGGGCTAGAGGGAATGACCACCCATTCACGTTGCAGAAGGAGAGAACAAAGAGAAGGCCCCGATCGGTCGGAGCCCCGAATCCTGTCATGGTGCATTTCAATTATCTGGCGAGAGTATGCACACGTCAATATCTTCCGATCCGTAGCAGCGCCTGACTGGTCCGACCGTGACTTTCGTGCTGGGGAGTCGTTGACCTTCGTTAGCGTGGTAGGACCTGGGCGCTCACAGCCGCAGCCACAGCAACATTCTTGAACCTTTGGCCCGCATTGAGCGGTCGTAAAACCGAGTCAGGATTCTTGGGCATAGTTATGCAAGATCCCGGTTTCACCATCAACTGCTTGGCATGGTATTTATGGGATGGCTATGGCTTGTAATCTTGTGCTGACTGCTCTTCTTCGTCCCTTTTCTTCCCGTAGCGAAAAGCCCAGCCGACGCCTGCGGTCATGACTCCCAGCGGAGGAATGAGTAGCACAAGGATGGCGCGGCTGAGGGCACGCTGTCCGTCTTTGGTGGCGGCGGCAGCAGTCGTATAACACATGGCACAGCCCTGGCCGAAGGCAGGAGTCGCCCACAAAGCCGATAGCAGCACGAGG
>WNFB01001776.1_pt1 | contig 18550 bp, 13 predicted proteins | sample 5400501 | NCBI WGS metagenome assembly WNFB01 (sample SAMN13153341, study PRJNA577476) | soil metagenome | isolation source: 200 cm saprolite under Douglas fir tree site 2 hole 1 | place: USA:California | collected 2015-04-18 | reverse complement strand
CGCCCGTCTCGGTTGATTGCCACAAACTCGCCGGCGTGGTCGGCTTCCAAGCGCCGTGCGTATCGTTCGTAGAGCCTATCGTCTTCGGCTGCTCGTTTAGATACCCACTCCTGAACGCGTTCTCGATTTGCCATGGTGGCACTCCTTTGGAGCACATTATCTCACGAGCAAGCAAGCGAAGCGACACAGCAGCGTAGCTGCGAAGAAGGGTGAGAGCTGCAGAAAGCTGTTCGTCAGTGAGGCGGCGGCGGAAGTAGGGCCGGGGCGAGAGCCCGCCTGAGTTCATCGAGAATGTGCTCGGATGTAACCAATTCAAACGTGGCGCCGCGCCAAGAATGCAGCAAGCGAGCTGAGGGACTGTGCCGGTTTAGAAAACCGACAATCCCGGAGGCCAGTACGTTCGTGTCGAGAACACTCTTAATCACCGCGTCCGTGATTGAGCGCTTGGCCCGTGTCTATTCTCACGACGAACAGCCGCTACGGCTTTGGCGACCTCGCCGTCAATTTCGTCGGGCGGCACGTCTTTGAATGCCAGGCCGATTTCATCCAGGATGGCGAAATCCCGTTTGCGTTGCTCCTCAGCGCGGTTAAGGGTTTCGAGATCGCTGGCGGAGACGATAGCGGCGACCGGGATGCCGCTTTTCTCAACGACGACCCGCATTTCGCCCTTGAAGACGCGATTGAGCACCTGGCTGAAGTTTTGCCGGGCATCTGATGCCTTCATTGTTTGTGTCATAGGTTCACGCTCACGCATGCTCCCACCTCCTTTCACTGCGTGTAGTAGTTTGTACATAATAGTACAATTATGTACTTATTTGACCGGCTAACGCCGATTTGGCGACAAACGGGGCGTTCGCGACCAACTCCTCGCCAAGGAGACGGTCGCGAGTTCGAATCTCGTCTTCCGCTCTAAGTAACTACAAGCGGCCCGAAAGGGCCGTTTCGGCTTGCTCTCACGCTCAGCTCAGATATCAATCTGAGCAACACTCATTCCGCTGCCCGATAAATCGGCTTGCGAAATGTGGTCGCGTCATTCTCCCTGACAACTCAGCGGCACGAAGCCCTTCATCTTCCGCTAGGCCAACCTCACCTCGGCGCCTGAGTGGCTCTCCGAATTAACTCTCGACGTGAGCTGATGCCCAGCTTATCGTACACGTGATGCAAGTGCGTCTCGACAGTCTTGACGGACACGACCATTGCCCGCGCAATCTGCTCATTGCTCAAGCCCTCGCCGGCTAGGGCTGCGACTCGCGATTCCTGCGGCGTCAACTCATCTGGATGCTTGTTGCGCAGGCGCCGCCCTCCAGCCGCCTCCAGTTCCTGGCTGGCTTCTTCGGCGAGCCGAACGGCGCCGGAGGCCTCGGCCAGTTCGAGCGCACGCGCGAAATGAGGGCGTGCCCTCCGCGGTTCTGACTGTCTCCGCAGGAAGCCGCCATAGGCCATTAGCGTTCGGGCCTCGACGAGCGGCATCGGAAGACCTGCGTGCCATTTCAGCGCCGCGTCGTAATGTCTTAGGACTTCTTCAATCTTGCCCTTCCGCTCGGCCATGTCGGCCCGTACCCTCGCGGCCGCGATTTTGGGCCAGCGGCAAGCCAAAGGCGACGACAGCTCCTCCAGCCACTGCAGGATTCGGTTCGAATCCTCAATGCGATCGCAGGCCAGGTAAGCCAGGCCTGCCTCCTGCATCCAGGGCACGATACATGGTTCGAGGACCCTGGCTGTCCGAGCGACGCGTTCCGCCCGTTGAAAGAATTCACAAGCATCCGCGACGCGCCCCTCGCGTCGCAGCTGAGCCGCGCGTAGGTGGTACAGCCACAGCCGCAGGATTGGCAATCGGCTCTCGTCGTCACCAAGGAGCTGAGTTAAGCGCTCACATGACTGAATGCTCGCTTCGGCGGGGCCCATCTCGGAGAAGATGAGGGCGCGGATCCATGCTGACCAAGGCGCGAGTGTCGGTGTGAGATCGAGCAGAATGTCCGCCCGATCCGCCAGCTGCAGCGCTTCGGCCAGCTTGCCTATCCGCACCAGCCCACCGGCCCGAGTAATGGCCAAAGCCACAATGGACATCGGAGTCCCGACCCGTTCGGCGGCATCGAATGCGATCTGGAACACGCGCTCGGAATCGCCAAAACGCTCTGCGAAGTCGGCGACGGCCAGGTACATGCCGAGCGAGCCCCAACTCCAATCCAGATTCGAAAGATCGGCCACGGGATCTCGCTCGGCCACTCGGGCGACGGCCTCAAGCGCCCCTAAGCCGGCCGGATCACCGCACTGATACGCGCAAAAACCCCATGCCGCCTCAGCTCTGGCGCGCACTTCGGGCGTGCTGTTGTGCGCCATCTTCCTGGCCCGCGTAGCGAACTCCAGGCCGCGTGTTGGCCCGCGCGTGATCCAGTGAACCGCCGACATGTCGAGAAGCGCCTGCACAGCTTGGTTCGGATCCGCCGCCGCAGATTGAAACGAAGCGTCCAGCTCCACGTCAGACTCACTGGCCTGTCCGGCCACGTACAGTGCGACTGCCAAACGCCTGTGGGCAAGCGCTTTTGCTTCGCGAGCAATATTTGGCCGCTCCAGGATGCGTCGGTAAATGGGGATGGCTTCTACCACCTGCCCGCTGGCGAGCAAGGTTTCGGCTCGAAAGGCGAGCAAGCTTTCCGACGCCTTATTCCCTGCGAGCTCGACGGCAGCGCCTGCATGCTCACGCGACACTTCAATGGCTCCGGCTGACATTGCCGCTCGGCCGGCTTCCTCGAGGGCAGCGACGGCCTCGGCGTCTCCGATAAGGCGACCGCGGAGGGCATGCTCAGCCGCTAGCGATGAGCCCAGCCCGTGGGCCATGATCGTCCTGAACGCTTGCGCGTGGCGGCGGACGCGAACTGGCTCCGAGAGGTCGTCGTAAAGCGCCTGTCTGAACAGCGGGTGGACGAACTCGGCGGAACCGCCGGTCGCGTTGCGCACAAGCCCGCCACTGCATAGCGCGTCGAGCGCTTCATCCGCGTCGGCTTGCTCCATCCCCGCCACTTCGACTACCAGCCCTGGCTCAAAGCGCGTCCCAAAGATGCTCGCGGCCCGCGCGTATCGCATCTCTCTCTCGGAAACGCCGAGGAATCGAGTCAGGATCAACTCCCGTTCCGTGGCGTCAGCATGTCCGCCGGCCAGCTCCGGAATGCCCGCACCGCGCCGCATGCTGAGCGCCACTTGCTCTAACAGCAGCGGGTTGCCGCCAGCAAGCGCCCAAGCCCTTGGCGTCTCATCGTTTCCTACGGCACGACCCGCGCGATCTTCTAGTAATCGCCGAGCCGCCTCCCGAGTGAGGGAAGTGAGCGTTTCCACCCGGGCATAACCGGCGTGAACTGCTTGCCGGCTGGCTTGCAGGGCGCTCTGAGGCCATGGCCGCAACGTCGCCAACGCCGCAACCTTGAGTGACGGGATTCGGCGGACCAGGAACGTCGCCAGGCGCAGCGAATCAGGATCCGTCCAGTGCAGGTCGTCGAACATGAGCAGGGTTGGCCTTTCGGTCGACTCCTGCAGGAGCCTGAGGGCCTCGTAAAAGAGAGCGGCGTGTGCCTCGGCGCCCGGACTTGGCGGTTTGAGGGCCACTGGCGTCCAGCCAGTTGGCAGATCGCGGAGCGTCTGGCTCACGATGCCAAACGGCAGACTCGACTCCATGGGGTCGCCGCATCCCAACACGACGTCGAATTCACTCCCGCCAAGCGAGCGGGCTAGCTCGAGCATGGTGGTCTTGCCCAGACCCGCATCGCCGACCACGAAGAGAGTGCCGCCACTTCCCGCGCGCGCCTCATCCAGCAGGCGCTCTATGGCACCTATGGCGGACTCACGCTCCCAGATTGGCGCCGGCATCGGCGCCATTATCGCGCCCTGCCTCCTAGTCAAAGATCAGGGGAACTGTTGACGACAAACGCGTGTCGGCGCCGCACGCTACGGCTATGGACTCAATGAGCGCACGAGGAGATTGCCCATGAGCTTACTGTCTCGGATCAGACTGTTGTTCAACGCCCATGCCCACGCGGCACTGGACCAGCTCGAAGATCCGCCGATCATGCTCAGCTACGCCTACGAACAGCAGAAGGAGCTGCTGCTTAGGGTCCGAAGGGGCCTTGTCGAAGTAGCTACCTCCAAGCAGCAGCTGAAGCAGCAGTCGGAGAAGCTCCGAGCGCGGGTGCCACAAACAGAACAGCAAGCGCAAGAGGCTCTCGAGCTTGGTCGCGAAGACCTGGCACGGATAGCTCTTCAGCGAAAGCATACAGCCCTGGCTGAACTGCAAAGTCTGGACGCGCAACTTGCTGAGGTATCAGAGGAGGAACGCAAACTAACCGTCGCGCAGCAGCAGTTGTCTGCGCGAATCGAGGAATTTGGCGTTCGGAAAGACGTAACGGCTGCGCGCTATACCGCTGCCGCCGCGCAGATCAGGGTCAATGAAGCTCTCACTGGTGTATCAGGGGAGCTAGCCGAGCTAACGATGGCACTCGGCCGCGCGGAAGAGAAAACCGAGCGTATGAGGGCGCGCGCATCCGCAATCGACGCACTCATCGACGCCGGCACGCTTACTGGCGCTTTCGGTGCTGGCGACCCGGTCGACCGCGAACTGCGCGATTTGGCGGCAGCCAAGGCGGTCGACGAAGAGCTTTCGGCGCTGAAGGCCAAGGTAGTTCAGGCGGCCGAGAGCGCAGATGCGAGCGGAAAGCCTGCCAACAGAACGGAGGCAAACAACTAATGGCTGTTGATAGCACTGCCCTTCCTCATGCGTCAGGTAAGCCGCATGAGGGCAACGATAAGACGCCCCGACTCACCATCCCGTATGCGGACGACCTGGCTTTTGGCCAGATTGTCATTGTCACGGCACGCTGGATCCTGGTTCTCGCCGGGTTCTTGCTGGCACTGTGGAACCCCGGCAAACTGTCCGAGCTGCAGGTGGTCCTGGGCTTCGTGCTGGTCCTGGCGGTTTGCAACTTCTTTCTGCACGCGCGGCTGCTGATGAAGCGATCGCAGGTGGGGAACGCCGTGATCGCCTATGGCACCAGCATCGCCGACATGACGATCATTTCCATCATCATCGCCGCACTGGGCGGGGCGAGGTCGTCGCTCTACATCTTTTATTATCCGGCGATCCTGGGCTTCTCTGTCGCGTTCCGGCCAGCGGTGACCTACCTGCTGGCGGGCGCGGGCATGCTGACCTACGCCGTCATCATCCTCAGCACCTCAACGCTTGCGGACGCCGATTTGCAGGCGGCGTTGGTGCAGCTGCTGATGATGGCCGCGGTCGCAGTCTGCGGCAGCGTGTACTGGCGCATCGAACGAGACCGGCGCGCTGAAGCAGCCAAGGCACGCGCAGGACTCATGGCCCAAATTCGCGAGCACAGCAACGATGGCCAGGCAGCTGGCGCCGCAGCCACTTAGTCGAGAAGGAGTCAAGAGATGCAAGACACTCGCACGCCAATCCAACAAGCAGCCGAGGACGTGTTCTTTGGACAGGTGGTCATGATCTGGGCGCGTTGGTTCATTATTCTGGCCACCGCGATCGTCATCTTCTGGAGCGCCAGCAGCACTTCGGCCCTGGCCCTCGGCATCCTGCCGGTGGTCGCGCTGATGGCGATGAACTTCTACCTGCATGGCCGCTACCTGATGGAGCAGCCGGCCAACCGCTACCTGATAGGCGTGGCGTCAGCGCTTGACCTGGCCATCATCAGCTTTATCGTGCTGATCGGGGCATTAGGCAGGCCAGGTCTGCAAAGCCCGTTGTTCGTGTTCTATTACCCAGTGATCCTGGGTTTCGCTTTGGTCTTCCGGCCGCACTTCACGACAGGCTACGCGCTGGTCACGATGGTGGTCTACATGTTTGCTTGCGCAGTCAACGGTATGTCGTTCGACCCGACCCAGGCCGATCTCAAGATTCTCGTCCTACGGCTTATTACCCTGGCAACGATGACTGGCCTGGGCACCTACTACTGGCGTATTCTCCGCGGTCGCCGGCGCGCCGCCCAGGGCCTCGACCCAGGCGCGGTGCCCGGACTGCGTTCGTCAATGCTCAGCAGTTAGGGCCATGGCCCTGCTCGACCGGCTGAAAGTCACGTTCAAAGCGCTGGCCGCACCGGCGGACGATCCGCGTGAGATGTACGGCGAAGGCCTGGACCGGCAGCGGACGCTGCTAACGAAGGTGCAGCACGCACTGGTGGACATCGCGGCGGCGAAGAGCCGTTTGCAAGCCAAGACCGCCGAGGTGCGCGACAAACTGCCGGCGTTGCAGGAACGGGCCAAGCGCTGTCTGCAGGCGGGCCAGGAGGACCTGGCCCGCACCGCCCTGCAGCAGCGGCAAGTCGCGATCGTGATGCTGGACGCACTGGAAACTCAGGTCCGGGAGCTGGAGCAAGAGGAGCAACGCCTGGTGGTAGTCGAGCAGTGCCTTTCGGCGCGGGTCGAAGCCTTTTTCACGAGACAGGTGGTCATCATGGCGCGCTACAGCGCTGCCGAGGCGCAGGTGCGGATCAACGAATCGCTCAGCGGTGTTTCCCAGGAGTTGGCGGACCTGGGCGCGGCCCTGGAACAAGCCGAACAGAAGACGGAGCACATGCAGGCTCGCGCCTCAGCTATCGATCAGCTTGTCGAGATGGGCGCGCTGGACATGCCCGTGGTGTCGAGCAGCGACACGGTCGAACGTGAGTTGGCCCAGCTCGATACGGCAAAAGCCGTCGACGACCAGCTGGCGGCGCTGAAGAAGGAGATCGTCAGCGATGGCCGTCCTCCGCGCTGATTCACTATCCCGAGGGTCAATTTCTCATGCTGTTCCTGACAGCCTTGCGCGTTGCGAGGCGGGCGTTAGTGGAGCTTTAGAGACGAAATTGGCTTACCGGTGCATCCACCCGAATGTGCCAAACATCAGGGCTTTCATTGATGCCAGGCTGCGGCTGTTCACCGATGCTGATTGCAGAAAAGATGACGCTCAAAACCCTTGAACGATTGGTGAACCCAACCAGCTCCGCGAATAGCCCCGAGCACCTGTACGAGCTACTTGCGAGGCGCGCCCAGGCTTGGCCCGACGCCACAGCCGTAGGCGCCCAGCGCGGACTTGGCTGGTACACGCTAACCAGCCAAGAGATGCTGGGCCGCGTCGATCAGCTCGCGCGAGAGCTGGAGCAGCGTGGGATCAGGGCCGGAGATCGGGTGGTGCTGTGGGTGCCGAATACCTGGCTCACGCCGGTGTACCTCTTTGCGCTATGGAAGCTAGGCGCAATCGCGGTGCCCTTTGACCGTGAGATGAACCCGTCAGCCGGAAAACAAATCGTGGGACTGGTTGAGCCCCGACTAGTGCTCGGTGGCTACCATGAGAAGCCTGCCTGGCTCGGCAAGGCCGAACTCAGTGAGTGGTGGGAGCCCGAGACCAGCGCCAGCGGCACTGTCGCTGACCTTCATTGGACGGGTCCGTCCGAGGAACTGGCCGCCATCTCCTTCACTTCCGGAACGACTGGCAATCCCAAGGGCTGCATGATCAGCCACGCCAACCTATGCTCCCAGGTAGCGGTCCTCCAACAGAATATCCCGCTCGATCCATCATGCCGGCTGGCCAGCATCCTGCCACTCTCGCACCTGTTCGAGCTGACCTGCGGGCTGCTGTACCCGCTTTCAGCCGGGGCAGCCATCCATTACGTGCCCAGCCGTAGAGGGCGGGATATCTTGCGCGTGCTGAGCGAGCAGCGGGTCACCCACATGATCGCCGTGCCACAGCTGCTCACCATCATGGGCGAGACGATCGAGGGTCAGCTGCGAGCCAAGCTGCCAGAGCCCCTTCTTCGGGCGATGTTCAAGCTGGCAGACCGGCTGCCGATGACCGCCCGCCGGCGCCTCTTCACTCCGGTGCATCGCAAGCTTGGCGGCGAACTGCGGCTGATTGCCGCGGGAGGCGCGGCCCTGCCGGTGGACGTCGAGCGGCTGTGGGAACGGTTGGGCGTGCGGATCGTGCTCGGTTACGGCACCAGCGAGTGCTCGCCCGTCGTCGCCTGTGGAGCGCCGGATGGCAGCACGCCGTTGGGTAGCGTGGGAAAAGCGCTGAATGGCGTGGAGGTCCGGCTTTCTCCAGAGGGCGAGCTGCGGGTCAAAGGGCCCAACGTCATGCGTGGGTACTTCAAAGATCCAGCGCGCAGGCGCGAAGTGCTGCACGACGGCTGGTACTCGACGGGCGACCTGGCCCAAATCGATCGCGAGGGCAACATCACCCTTACCGGACGAGCCAAAGACCTGATTGTGCTGCCCTCTGGCCTAAACGTATGGCCTTCAGACGTTGAGGATGCGCTGCGGAAGGACCCATCCGTCCAGGACGCCGCCGTCATCCCGGTGCCAACTGCCAGCGGCGGCATTGCCTTGCACGCGTATCTCATCCGCCGAGGAGCCGGCACGGAAAGCGCAAAAGAGGTTGCGGCCCGCTGCAACCGTGCGTTGGCCCTGCCCCAGCGGATTAGCACCGCGTCGTGGTGGACTGAGGGCGATTTCCCTCGCACCAGCACCCTGAAGGTTCGACGTCACCTGCTACCACTCCCCTCGGTCGGACCCGAAGCCAAGGTGAGCGAGCAGGTAGCGCCGCCAATCAACAGCGCGGTCGCCGAAGCTGTGGCCGCGGCAGCACATCTCCAGGCGGTCCGGGCAGACCAGACGCTGGCCGAGCTGGGGCTCGACAGCCTGGGCATGGTCGAGCTCGCGCTGGCCATCGAGGAGAAGACCGGCGTCACGGTTGATGAAGGCAGCCTGTCCGCGGAGATGACCGTCGCGCAGCTATGCCAGCTCATCGAAGCACCAGGATCGTCGACGACCGCGCAGCGCGCGCCAATGACGGTGCCAGTGTGGCCCTATACTTGGGGCCGCTGGCTGCGATGCCTGAGTTGGCCAATCGACCTGCTTTATCGCCGGGTCGTAACGGAGACGGTCGTGGTCGGCGCCGAAAACCTTGAGGCGCTGCCCGAACCAGTCATGTTCGCCGGCACGCACCATGGTTTCGGCGATATGCCGCTCATCCAACACGCTCTAGCCAAGACTCCGGCACGACACTTCGCGCGCTCGCTCGTCATCGCCATGGCGGGGGACATGCTGGCCAACGCCGGCTGGCTCGGCAAATACGGGATAGCCGCTTTCGGGCTGTTTCCGCTGGCGCGCAGCGGCAACCGTGAGGAGAACCTGCGCTTGCTGCTGCGCATTGCGCGCCACGGCAATGCCGTCGTAATCTTCCCGCAAGGCAAGCATGTGAATCCCGAGGACGAGAAGCTGGAACTTCAGACAGCCAGCTTCCGGCTGGGGACAGCCGTCCTTGCCGAGGCTCTGAGCGCCACGGTTGTCCCGTTTGGCGTGGCGGGAACCGAGCGGGTCATCCCGCCACGCCACGAGCAATGGCACGGCCGGATGATCGCCGGTATCCCAGTCTCGCTCAGCCCCACGCCCCTGGCCATCGCTTTTGGCCAGCCGCTGCAGCAAGCCGAAGGTGAGAATGGCGAGCAGTTCACCAGGCGGCTGCAGGCGACCTGCTTCTCCTTGGCCCGCCAGGCAGAGGCGGCGCTGCAGGCCCGACGATGATTGACCAGCAAGAGCCGCTCAGCCCCGCCAAGATCGGTCTCTACAGCGTGGGCGACCTGGGCGCCAGCATCGTTTACTCCTTCGCCAATACGGCTTTCCCGCTGTTTCTAACCAGCTATCCAGCGGTGCCGAATTGGGCCGTGGGTCTGCTGGCCCAGGAGCGCTCGCTGGTCGGCGCCTTCATCCAGCCGCTGGTGGGCGCGATCTCCGACCGGCTGCCACCCAACCGGCTGGGTAAGCGGCGGCCGTTCTTTCTCCTGGGAGTGCCCCTAGCAGCGGTTGCGCTCCTGTTCTTCGCCTCGCATCCACCCATGGTCGCCGTGCTGGCGGTCATGACCATCTTCTCCTTCTTCCTCAACATCGCCTACGACCCGTACCTAGCGCTGATGATCGACATCGCGCCCGAGAAGCAGCGTGGGCGCATCGGCGGAGTCATGGCCGTGTTTCGTATGTGCGGCCAAGCGGTGACTATCACCATTGCCTTCCTGCTGTGGACGAACCATGAGCCACTGGTTTTTCTCCTCGTGGCGCTCGGCCTGGTGGTGGCCTTCAGCGTCACCTTCGTGTCCGTGCAAGAACCGGCCATCGTGCCACAAGTCAAGCCAGAAGGGCTGCAGCTCAAACCAGCTGAATACCTCCGGGATCTGTGGTCGCAGCGCGAGGTGATGAAGTACCTGGGCGCGACCTTCTTCTATTGGTTCGGAGTGGGAGGCGTGATCCCGTTCATCACCCGCTTCGGGGTACAGGCGCTGGACCTGAAAGAGAACGTGTCTTTCACCCTGCTGCTGCCGGCGCTGGTCGGGACGGCGCTGGCTGCCGTTCCCGCAGGCATCATCGGCGAGCGCGTCGGCAAGAAGCCGGTGCTGGCTGCGGGCCTGGCAATATTCGGCGTGGCCACGGTCCTCAGCGCGCTGCTGGCGCGCAGCTATGTTGAAGCCCTGATCGCGCTGTTCCTCTTGGGCCTGTGCAATGGCGTCGCCAACGCCTTACTCTTCCCGCTGTTCACCGAACTGATCCCTGGCCAGCGCGCCGGCGAGCTGACGGGGATCAGCTCCACTGTGTGGTCGCTGGCTCAGCCGATCGGTGCCTTCGGTGCCGGCCTCTTGGCCGATGGCACTGGTACAGTTCGCGGCGCCTTCGCCGCCGCGGGGGTGGCGCTGCTGATCGGGTTTGGGTTGCTGATGACGGTACGGGTACCGCGCACAGCAAGGGTGGTCCATACAGCCCCAGATCCTGAGATCGCTATGGCCAGTTCGAGGCCATGAATGCGTTCGTGAGGTTTGTGCCAGCTGGAATCTCAGCAGCGCGCCTCATGGCGATGTTGCCCTTATCCCTGCCACGCTTCCGGCCGCCGATCACATCGCTACGTCGTGTGTGGCATCCAAGTGATCAACCATGAGCTCCGGACAGGTAGATGTCGTGACCGGCGCAGTCAGCTACACGGGCCGCTTCATTGCTCAGCGTCTCCTTGCGGGCGGCCTCTGAACTCCAACGGCATTTTCGATGATGGCGTCCCGAGTTGAACCGAAGCAGAGGCTTCTTGCGCCAGCCCTCGTCATCCCGTTCGGGTTGGCCATCGGATTGGTTCTGTATGGCAACTTCCTAGGTCTGGTCGATAGTCTCACAGCCCCGGTACTGGTGCGCAGTGTCGGGGCAGTGGCACTCGGACTAGGCATCGTTGTCGTCGGCCTGCGTCGCGGTTTGCTCACGAGATTAGGACTTCGGCGCGGCAACCTGTGGCCGAGTCTGGGCTTAGGTACAGCTGTTGGGCTGATCATGGGCCTGCCTGGAGTGATCTACCTGCTGTTTGGAGCCCTCGTTCCGCTGTCTGCAGCCAGCGGATTCCATGAGCCGACCCATCGCGGCGAGCTGGCGCTATTTGTTTTCGGCCACTTGCTAATCGCCACGGCACTAACTGAAGAGTTGGCGTTTCGCGGATTGCTTCAAACAATGCTTAAACCGGCAATTGGCCAAAGGGCGGCCTTATTGGTGACCGCTTGCGCATGGGCCGCTTGGCACTTGGCGGTGAATGCACACACGCTGGCTTCCCTCTCCGCCGCACGTTCCGCAGCCGCTGTCGCCTTGGCTTTTTTGGTGCAAAACCTGGCCGTTTTAGCGGGCGGGCTGTTACTCGGTTGGTTACGAGAGAAGCACGACAATCTTGCCGGATGCATACTTGCGCATTGGATCGCCGACATCTTGCTTGTTGGCAGCTTTTATCTCGGCGGACTCATGTAAACGTTCGATGAAGTCGATTGCCGCCGCCAGTACGACGCGCGCGCGGGTCATCCGCCACGGTAAGCGCGCCAATGACTCGCTTCCCGTGCGCGTCTTCAGAACATTCGGCGAAGCGAAGATGGGCTACTACGCCCGCGGTTGAGGGATGCCTGCTCAAGTGATGCTTTTGCAGCTGGCCGGACACGGAGGGAAGGCTGTTCCCGACTAACCCGCCATCACGACTTCCTCGGCCTGCCTGGTCAGCGCGAAACAAACTTCCTGAAGCCGATGAATGAAGGTCAATGCGTCTTCGCCATTCTCTGGTGTTAGGGCCTGTCCGAAAGCGATTGCCAATGGCACTCGTGACAGTCTCGAGGGCACCTGCCAGGGCTTGACTCCGTGCAGGTCGGGCGGAATGGCCTTCTCCGTATTGGCCAGCCCGAAGGGCACGACGGCGGCATCGAGCGCTTCCGCGAGCCGGCTCACGCCGGCTTTGAAACCAACCGCCGGGTCGCCGGCTCTTTCCCTGGCAGGGTCGGCGTGGAGGCCTTGCGGAAAGATGACAATCGCGTTGCCCTTCTGCGCTATTTGCACCAGCCGCCGCAGGCTAACGTCGGGGTCGCCCGTGCGCTCCAGCGGAAACAGGCCAAACGCGGTGATAGCCCACCCACCGACGAGTCCGGTGGCGAAGCCTTCCGCTGCCGTTGCCACAACGAGCCGCCGTGTATAGCGTCTGGCCGCCGTCTGCCCCAGTCCGAACCGAACCAGCGGCAGGTCCGCAAAGCTGTGATGCGTCCCGGCGAAGATGACTCGCTCCGGCAGCTCCTCCACATGCTTCGCGCCAACCACGATGGTCCGCGTAATGAGCCTCTGATAGACGGCATCGAGCGGAAGGCTCAGGAAACGCAGGCTCCGACCAAAGGTGTATGGCCACATCGGCACCTCCCGAGAGTGGGCGGAGCGGGCTGGACCGTCCTGCCCGTGAGCGCCGGCCAGAACTCCCCGGAGCTGCTCGACCGTCATGTCGGCGGCAAGCTCGCTCTCATCGATGGCGATGCCGGTTTTCTCCTCAATCGCGAGCGCCAGCTCCACGAGACCGAGGCTGTCGATCCCGAGCTCGGCCAGCGTTTGCTCGTCGCGCACCGTCTTCTGGTGAGACGCGGCGGCAACAGCCTCTATAACCGCGTCCTCTGCTAAAGCCGCCGCAGCCGTTTCCGCCGGTGCGCTTTCAGGCGGCGCCAGCATGTGACGGCGAACCTTCAGCGTGTTGGTTCGTGGAAAATCGGATTCCGGCCACCACGACGCTGTTGCCACCCGCTGATGCAGCGCGAGCTCTTTGTTCGCGCGTGCGGCTATTGCAGTAGCGTTGACGCCCCGATCCTTGACGCTCTGCGGGATGAGATAGGCGTGCAGTGTTGCTCTGCCGGCCTTGGTTGGCACCGCAATGACGGCCGCGTCTCGGACAGCCGGGTCATTGCGCAAGGCATCTTCGATGTCCGACGGCCAGACGTTGAGGCCGGAAGGCAGAACGATGAGATCTTTGGCGCGGCCGGTGAGGGTGATGTTCCCCTCGGCGTCAATGGTGCCGATGTCGCCGGTCGAATACCAGTCCTCACGCAGCACCTCGGCGGTGCGTTCTGGGTCTTTGAAGTAGCCGCGCATGACATTCGGGCCCTTGACCTCGAGCTCGCCGTCAGATGACGGCCGCACTTGAACGCCAGCTATGGGCCGGCCGACACTGCCTGGGGGGGTCGTCCCGTCCGGCGAGCTGCAGGTGATGATGGGTGAGCACTCGCTGGCGCCATAGCCGATGACTATCCGCACACCGAGGCGCTCCCACAGCCGCTGCACGCGGTAGGGCAGTGCTGCTCCGCCGGCGGCGATGATCTGCAGATGTCCGCCCAGCCGGTGATGGACAGGCCAGAACAGCTTTCGGCGCGCCGGCATCGGGATCCCGTCTGCCACCTTGTACATCCGCTGCAGCACGGCCTGAGGCACCTTTGCCTTAAGCTGCGCTTCGAGCGGCTGCGCCATAAGCGTCAGGAACTGCGGGACGGCGATCATGTGCGTCACGCGTTGCTCTTGCAGGACGCGCAGAATGTCAGGGCCACGGCGGCTGGGGACGTAGTGGATAGCCGCACCGGCGGCGATCGGGAACAAGAGGCCGCAGGTCAGCTCGAATAAATGCGACAGCGGCAGGATGCTGGCGAGGCGGCTGGTGGCATTGATTGGAATCGAGTCCCTCAGGACCGCCACCTGAGAACAAAGGCCGACGTGCGTGATCAGGCAGCCCTTGGGATTGCCTGTGGTACCGGAGGTGAAGAAGATGGCCGCGAGCTCCTCGCTCGGCTGATCCCACGCGGAGTCGGGCCGGTCGCCTGGGCTTGGCTCCGACCACTCAGTCAACTCGACGGTCCCCAGCCACGCGGGCTGCTCTCCATACCCGCCCAACACGAGCCGCGGCTCGACCAGTTCGAGGATTTGCGCGCCGGCCAAGGGATTCATCTCGCGGTCGAAGGGCACGACGACGGCGCCGAGCTTCCACAGGGCGAATAGGTAGACAGGCGTACGCCAGGTGCTGGGCAGCCATACCACAACACGGTCGCCCGACCGGACGCCGCGCTCCTCCAGTTCATGAGCGACGCTAGCGACGGCAGACAGAAACTCGTGGCCGGTCAGGGTTTTCCAGAGGAGTCCCTGCTGGCTGCCAACCACGATGGCGTCCGGCCAGGACTGGAACCGACGCACGAGCAGCTGGTACACGTGCGCCGAATTTGGTGTCTCCGTCTTAGACCGGTCTGCTCGTTCTGATATGGCGGCCACAGGCAACCCCTCGCTGATGCTGCCTCACTTCGTAGCAGACGGCCGACGAACCGTCAAGGTCGCCAAACTTCCCTGACGTCGCTAAGCCAAGACCTCTACATCGGCGCTCCCCACGCTGGCGCGTGACATCCGAAGTGCTGCCTAATGGGCGTTAAACTGGAGAAGCTATCGGGTAGATCGCGCGTAAGTCTCCCTCGTTGCCCCATCAGTCCGAATTGGGAAACAGGGCAACCCGCGTCAGTCTCCTTGCCAAGGAGAAGGTCGCGAGTTCGAATCTCGTCTTCGGCTCTAAATCCTAAGATCGAGAGCTCTGTTCTGAGCACCGTGCTCGATGCCTCCTCCTATAGGACACTGCCCGCACAGGAGTAGACAAGCGCCGCATCTGAGCCGCCAGCGCTAGAGTGCGGCCTCGACAACTACGACAGCGATCGGCTATCGTGGCCAGGACAAGACCCAACCACAGGAGAGTGAACCGTGATCGTCGATATCCACGGCCACACCAACGCGCCGCCATCGCTGTACGCCTATAAGTCGGGCTTGCTGGCCAGCAAGGGTGCCCATGGCAAGGGCAACCCCGGCATCAACGAGGAGCAGCTGGCCAACGTCGTCAACAACCACATTAAGAACAACCTCGACGTGGTCGGGACGGACATCCAGTTCCTCTCACCGCGGCCGTTCCAGATGATGCATTCGGAGAAGCCCGAGCGCATCGTCCACTGGTTCACCGAGGCCTGCAACAACGCCATCGCCCAGACGCTGAAGATCGCCCCGACGCGCTATCGCGGCGTGGCCAGCATCCCGATATGCCCCGGTCAGCCAATCAGCCAGGCCTTCGATGAGATGGACCGCTGCATCAACGACCTGGGTTTTGTCGGCATCATGATCAATCCCGATCCTCATGAGGGCAGCGGCGAGCCCTTCCCCGGCATGGGCGACGAGTACTGGTACCCGCTGTACGAGAAGATGGTCAGGATGGACGTGCCAGCGCTCATCCACTCGGCCAGCTGCAAGGACCCCTGGGACACCTACTCCAACTACTTCATCACCACTGAGACGCGCGTGATCATCTCGATGATCTCGTCGCAGACGTTCAAGGCGTTTCCCGACCTGAAGATCGTGGTCAGCCACGGCGGCGGCGCCGTCCCGTACCAGGTAGGCCGCTATCGCGCCTTCTTCGGCCGCCACCTCGAGGAATCGGGTGGCTTCGACGCGGAGCTCAAGAGGTTCTACTTCGACACCGTCCTCTACAACCAGGAAGCGATCGAGCTGCTGTTCAGGATCGTGGGCAGCGACCGCTGCATGTTCGGGACCGAGAACCCCGGCACGGGCTCTTACAAGGACCCGCAGACCGGCAAGATGCTGGACGACCTGAAGCCGGTCATCGAGGGCATCCCAGGCATCACCGAGAAGCAGAGGAAGGACGTCTTCGAAGACGTCGCCAAGAACGTCTACAAGCGATTCAAAGTTTGAGGTAGAGCAACATGGCCAAGAACGGATTCCGCATACTCGACAGCGATCTGCACCTCGAAGAGCCGCCCGACCTGTGGCAGCGCTACGTCGACCCGCCCTTCAAGCACCTGGCGCCAGTCGGCACCCAGAACGGTGTCACCGATCTCTCCATGAACCATCCTGATGGGCGGCGCTGGGGACAGCACACGCCCGTGCCGACCCCGCCTGGCCACAGCTATGAGCACGATCAGGAGCGCTACACCCGCTATTTCAAGATGGGCTGGTCGGCCCAAGGGCACCTGGAGGCGATGGACGTCGAGGGCATCGACGTGGCCTTCTTGTATCCGAGCCGGGGTCTGCGCACCGTGGCCGAGGAGGGCATGGATCCGCCGCTGGCCGCGGCTCTGGCGCGGGCCTACAACAACTGGCTGTACGACTACTGCCAGGCCGATCCGCGGCGGCTGCTGGGCGTGGCCATGGTGTCGCCTTTTGACGTCGATGACGCCGTGGCCGAGACCCGGCGCGCGGTTAAAGAGCTGGGTTTCCGCGGCATCTTCCTGCGAGCCAACGTGGTGACTGGCCGCAACTGGTACGACCCGTACTACGGCCCGCTGTGGTCGACCCTGGAAGAGCTGGACGTGCCGCTGGGCTTCCACGAGGCGGGCGGCTCGGGCGCACCGTTCGCGGGCGAGCTGTTCGACAATTTCATGCTGCGCCACGCCTACTCGCACCCGCTGGAGCAGATGCTGGCTCTGGGCGCCATCTGCGCCGGCGGCGTGCTCCAGCGCCATCCGCGGCTGCGGGTCGCCTTCTTAGAGGGCAACTGCTCCTGGGTGCAATGGTTGCTGTGGCGATTGGATGAGCACTGGGAGTTGTATGCCGATCAATGGCCGCCGGCGGCCGAGATGAAAATGGTGCCCAGCGAGTATTTCAAACGCCAGGCATATCTGTCAGTCGATTGCGACGAGGAGGCCGTCAAATACGCTATCGAGGCTCTGGGCACCAGCCGCAACATCGTGTTCTCGACCGACTTCCCGCATTCCGACGCGAGGTACCCCCATTCGGTGGACACCTTCCTGGAGCTGCCCATCAGCCACGAAGACAAGCAGCAGATCCTATGGGACAACTGCGCGGCGCTATACGGGATGGGAGTGGCAGTCTAGGGTCGGACTACTTGAAGCCCTGAGCCATCAGCTTATCGACGATCGAGCTGTCGATCACCTTCTCGGCGCTCAGAGCTTTCACTGACGGATTGTTCTGGGCCAGGATGTCCATGCTCTTGGCGACGCCTGCTGGGTCGAGCTTCGGGGGCAGGGCGCCCTGGAAGTCCTTCTGCATCTCCTCATAGGCGGGCTCTGCGGCGGGCCCTTCGATCTGAAGGTACTTTTTCAGCCCCTGCACCACCTTGTCCTTCTGGCCGCGATCCAGCACCAGCTTGATGCCCTCCCAGGTGCCTTTGACCAGCGCTTCGGCACCGTCGGGCTGGGATTTCAGCACGCTTCCGGATATCGCCAGCCCGCCGCCGGCTAGGCCCATGTCGCGCTCCCGCAGGTCCATGAGGACCTTGAGCGAGCCGATCTTGTCCCGGAAGGTGGGATTAATGATGGTCGCCTGCACCTGGCCCGACTGGACCGCCTGGACGCGGGTGGGCTCGGTGCCCAGATTAATCAGCGAGATGTTGGTGCCCTGTTTAAGGCCGTACTCGGCCAGGAACACCTCCGCCACGACCGATGCCTGCCCGCCAGGATTCGCAATGGCAAAGGCTTTGCCTTTGAGATCTTCGACCTTCGTGATATCGGGCGTGACGACCAGCAGATAAGAGGGGCGTGTTGGAAAGCCCATGACGGAACGGATGTCGGAGCCGGCCGCGACCGCCTCGGCAACATTCGAGGGGTTGATGTAGGCGCCGGCGATCTCGCCCGATTGTATGGCTGCGATAGTGGTGTTGCCGACGCCGGTGGGGCTGAATTCGACAGTAGCTCCGTATTTGGCATACAGCCCCTGGTCGACGCCCAGCCAAATCGGAAGGAGACTGCTGTTAATGGCCGCCGCTCCGAGCTTGAGCTTAAGTGCCGCCTTGCCTGCTTGAGCGCTGCTGCTGGCAGCTGGCTGCGCCGCCGAGCCGCAAGCCGCCAGCACGAGCCCGGTGAGGAGAGCGAAACAGGCGAGAGTACGTCTGCAGAACATGGGCTGCATCCTATGTCCGCCCTCCGAGCCTGTCAAGATTTCGCCAGCTTTCTTCCGGTCTTGATCGGCTGGCCTTCGACTTCATTTCACCGCGCTGATGTAGGAGTCGTCGATCCACTTCGAAGGATCGAGCGGCCCCTTGAGCGTGCCTGCGTCGACGATGGCGTCGGCGTAGGCACGCATGCCTTCCACGTCGAACCTAGCGCCCTTGCTGACGACCTTGCCGTTGGTGCCCACGTACACGTCGTAAGTCTTGCTGGCGGCGTCCTGCGAGACCTTGGCCTTGTCGACCAGCAGCTGG
>WNFB01001775.1_pt1 | contig 18550 bp, 18 predicted proteins | sample 5400501 | NCBI WGS metagenome assembly WNFB01 (sample SAMN13153341, study PRJNA577476) | soil metagenome | isolation source: 200 cm saprolite under Douglas fir tree site 2 hole 1 | place: USA:California | collected 2015-04-18 | reverse complement strand
GGAGAAGGCCAAGGCGGCCGGCATCCAGATCATCGAGTTGAAGGACAAGAAGCCGTTCCAGGCGGCGGTGAAGCCGGTGTGGGACAAGTACGGGCCGAAGTTCGCCGAGATGATCAAGCGCATCCAGGCGGTCGAGTAGCGTGAATCCCAAGCAACAAACTCCGGCCTCATCCTGAGGAGCTCGCGAAGCGAGCGTCTCGAAGGATGGAAGCGGGCGAGTCTGTGGCCATGGTTCGAGACGCCGCACGCAAGTCGGCTGTAGCCGACTTGCGCATCAAAATTGCCGATCTCGGATAAACCCGAGATCGGTGCGCGGCTCCTCACCATGAGGGCGCAGCAGATCTGGGAGCCTGAATGTTGCGCTTCTATCGCCTGCTCATGGACCAACTCTACCTCGCCTGCGCGTTCGTCGCGGGCGTGGCGCTGGTGCTGATCTCCGCGGTGATTCCGTGGGCGGTGTTCACCCGCTACGTGCTCAACTCCGCCGCCTCGTGGCCGGAGCCGATGGCGGTGCTGCTCACCATCGTGCTCACCTTCTTCGGCGCCGCCGGCTGCTACCGGCGCGGGCTGCACATGAACGTCGGCTTCTTCGTCGACATGCTGCCCGGCCGCCCGCGGCGTGCGGTCCATCTGGTGGTCGAGGGGCTGATGGCCCTGATGGCGCTGTTCATGGTCCATTGGGGCATCAAGCTCGTCGATGCGACCTGGGACAACACCATCGCCGACTTCCCCTTCCTCTCGGTCGGCGTGACCTATCTGCCGATCCCGGTCGGCGGTTTCATTCTTCTGCTGTTCGTCATCGAGCGCGTCCTCATCGGGCCGCCGCCCGAGCCCGCGCCGGACCCCGCGCACGGCGCGGCCACCGCCTTCGAATAGAGCACGATCCCGAAAAGCGGGTACCGATTTTCGGAAAAGGATCATGCTCAAACAATAATCTTCGCAGAGACGCCGCGATGGACATTTTCGTTCTGCTGGTGACGATGTTCGCGTGCTTCCTGATCGGGGTGCCGATCGCCTATTCGCTCGCGCTCGCGGCGATCGCCGGCGCGGCATGGATCGGCATTCCGCTCGAAGCGGTGATGCTGAAAATTTCCGACGGGGTGAGCAAGGTTGCGATGCTCACCATCCCGTTCTTCGTGCTGGCCGGCGCCATCATGGCCGAGGGCGGCATGGCGCGGCGCCTGGTGCGCTTCGCCGACGTGCTGGTCGGCTTCTTCCGGCTGCGCGGCGGGCTGTCGGTGGTCAACGTGGTGGCGACCACCTTCCTCAGCGGCATTTCCGGCTCCGCCGTCGCCGACACCTCGGCGATCGGCTCGGTGATGATCCCGCAGATGGAGAAGGCCGGCTACCCGCGCGTCTTCGCCACCAATGTGACGATCACCGCCTCGGTGCAGGCGCTGCTCGTGCCGCCGAGCCACAACGCGGTGATCTATTCGCTCGCCACCGGCGGCACCATCTCGATCATCAGCCTGTTCATGGCGGGCGTGGTGCCGGGCCTGTTGCTCGGGTTCTCCCTCGTCATCCTGTGCCTGGTCATGGCCTACCGCGACGGCCATCCGCGCGGCCAGACTGTGCCGGCGCGCGAGGCGGCCACCATCACGGTCGAGGCGGCATGGGGCCTGATCACCTTGGTGATCATTCTCGGCGGCATCCTCGGCGGCGTGTTCACGGCGATCGAGGCCGGCGCGGTCGCCTGCGTGTGGGCGTTCCTGGTCACCATGTTCATCTACCGCGACTACCGCTGGCGCGACCTGCCGGCGCTGGTGCACCGCACGCTCAGCACCGTCGCCATGGTGATGACCTTGATCGCCTGCGCGTCCAGCGTCGGCTACGTCATGGCGCTTACCCAGATGCCGGCGAAGATCACCGCGTTCTTCCTCACCATCTCCAGCGACAAGAACGTGATTCTGTTCCTCATCAACATCCTGCTGCTGATCCTCGGCTGCCTGGTCGACATGGCGCCGTCGATCCTGATCTCGACGCCGATCCTGCTGCCGGTGATGATGAATTTCGGGGTCGATCCGGTCCACTTCGGCATGATCATGCTGCTCAATCTCGGCATCGGCCTGTGCCACCCGCCGGTCGGCGCGATCCTGTTCGTCGGCTGCGCCGTCGGCAAGGTCACGATCGAGGACGTGATGCGCCGCATCTGGCCGTTCTACGGCGTCATGTTCCTGGTGCTGATGCTGGTGACCTACATCCCGGCGATCTCCCTGTGGCTGCCGCGGTGGCTGGGATTGTAGCGGGAGGCCGCTTGAGCTCTACCTCGCGCTGTCGCAAAAAGTGGTCGACGGCCAGGAGAATCCGATCCCGGTGATCTACTTCAACAAGTTCTACGACGTGCAGAAGCACCTCGCCGTCACCCGCTACGTGTACAACAACATGATCCACACCGTCGGCGTCGCCACCTGGAAGAAGCTCACCCCCGAGCAGCAGGCGATCTTCCACGAGGAGAGCGCCGCCGCCGGCATGCAGGTGACGCTCCCCGACCTCGCCCCGTTCCGCGCCCGCATGGAGCCCGCCTACAAGCGCATCGCCGACTACGCCGGCGAGGCCAACGTGAAGAAATTCCGCGACCTGGTGGAGCAGGGACGGAAGGGATAGCTGTAGGATGGGTTGACCCCGGCGAAGGCCGGGGGAAACCCATCACGGTCCAGCAATTGAACAGATGATGGGTTTCGTTTTCGCTCAACCCATCCTACAATGCGGTCATGGCCCGCACACCGATCCATCCCGGCGAGCATCTCGCCGAAGAGCTCGAGGAGCTTGGCCTGTCGGCAGCCGAGCTGGCTCGGCAGATTGACGTGCCGGTGAACCGCGTGACCGCAATCCTCAACGGCCAGCGTGGCGTTACCGCAGATACAGCTTTGCGCCTGGGGCACTGGTTCGGCACCAGCGCGGAATACTGGCTCAATTTGCAGAAGCTCTACGAGCTGCGCGGTCGTAGGATGGGTTGACCCCCCGGCCAAGGCCGGGGGAAACCCATCACGGCCAGCAATCGAGCAGATGATGGGTTTCGCTTGCGCTCAACCCATCCTACAGGCAGAGGCCCCTCATGAACGACACCGTCATGTCCCCGGCCGCGTCCGATCTGCGCACCGGCCGCGAGGCCCGGCTCGCCTGCCGGCGCGGCCGGCTCACGGGCTCGACCGCCGGCGTCGCCCCGGGCTACGTGCAGGGGAACCTCGCCGTCCTGCCCAAGGACCTCGCCGCCGATTTCCTGCGCTTCTGCCAGGCCAATCCGAAACCGTGTCCGGTCATCGGCGTCTCCGATGCCGGCGATCCCCGCGTCCCGGCGCTCGGCGCCGATCTCGACATCCGCACCGACCTGCCGGGCTATCGCGTATGGAAGGACGGCGCGCTCGTCGAGGAGACGCCCGACGTGTCCGCCTGGTGGCGCGACGACCTCGTGGCATTCGTCCTCGGCTGCTCGTATTCGTTCGAGGAGGCGCTGATCGCCGACGGCATCCCGATGCGCCACATCGAGCGCGGCATCCGCGTGCCCATGTACCGCACCAACATCGCCTGCACGCCGGCCGGGCCGTTCGCCGGTCCGATGGTCGTCTCGATGCGCCCGCTCACCCCGGCGCACGCCATCCGGGCGATCCAGATCACCTCGCGTTACCCGGCGGTGCACGGCGCGCCGGTGCACATCGGCCTGCCCGAGGCGATCGGCATCAAGGACATCGCCAAGCCCGATCACGGCGACGCCATCGAGGTGCGGCCGGACGAGCTGCCGGTGTTCTGGGCCTGCGGCGTCACCCCGCAGGCGGTGATCGCCGCGGTGAAGCCGCCCTTCGCCATCACCCACGCGCCGGGCTCGATGCTGGTGACCGATCTCGCGAACCGGCACTTCGCCCTGCTGTGACAAGCGGCGGCGGTTGCGTCCGCCGCGCCGCTCTGCGATAGGCCTCGCCGACGCTGCACGATCGCGTCGAACCTGATAGATTCGATGCCAAGGTCTCGCATGACGACGCACGACGGCCGCGCGCCGTCGCACAACAGGCGCTAAGGAGAACACGCCATGACCATCAACCGACGCCACCTTGTGGCGGGAGCGCTCGCCGCGCCCGCATTCATCGCCGCGACCCGGCTCGGGTCGGCCGCGCCGTCCCAGACCCTGAAGATCTCGCACCAATTCCCGGGCGGGACCATCGACGAGGGCGACTTCCGCGACCGCCTGTGCCGCCGGTTCGCCGCCGAGCTGGAAAAACGGACCGACGGCGCCATCGTCGCGCAGGTCTATCCCAATTCCTCGCTGATGAAGACGGTGGCGCAGTTCTCGGCCTTGCGCAAAGGCGCGCTCGATCTGAGCCTCTACCCGATCTCCTACGCGGGCGGCGAGTTCGCCGAATTGAACATCGGCCTCATGCCCGGGCTGGTCAGCTCGTACAAGCAGGGCGCCGCGTGGAAGACCTCGGCCGTGGGCCAGAAGTTCGGCGCCTTCGTCGCCGAGAAGGGCGCCGTCATCCTCTCGTGGATCTGGCAGGCGGGCGGCGCGGTGAGCCGCGACAAGCCGCTGGTCCATCCCGAGGACGCCAAGGGCCTCAAGGTGCGCGGCGGCAGCCGCGAGATGGACATGGTGCTCAAGGCGGCCGGCGCCGCCGTGCTCACCACGCCGTCGAACGAAATCTACGCGGCGATGCAGACCGGCGCGTGCGACGCGGCGATCACCTCGTCGACCAGCCTGATCTCGTTCCGCCTCGAGGAGGTGTCGAAGAGCCTGACCACCGGCCGCGGCAAATCCTACTGGTTCATGCTCGAGCCGCTCATCATGTCGAAGCAGATATTCGATGCGCTCAGCAAGAGCCAGCAGGACGCGATCATGGCGCTCGGCCAGGAGATGGAAACCTTCGGCACCCGGGAGGCGATGGCCGACGACCAGAAAGTGGCCGACGTCTACGGCAAGAAGGGCGCGTCGATCCACGACCTCGACGAGGCTATCGTCGAGAAGTGGCGCGCCATCGCGCGCGAAACCGCGTGGAAGGACTACGCCGGAAAGACGCCGCTCGCCGCCGAACTGCTCAAGCTGGCCGAGCAGGTGCACGTCTCCTGACGTCGCCGGGGGGCGTGGGGATGGCGCACGGCATCGAGATCGTCGAGGTCGCAACCTCCGCGCCCGCCGTCGTCTACGCCGGGCCGGTCGACCGCGTCCTTGCCGCCGTCAACCATGCGGTGGTGGTCGTCTCGTCGGTCGCGCTGGTGATCGCCTCCGCCGTGCTCAGCTACAGCGTGTTCGCCCGCTACTTCCTGCACGTGCCGACCGACTGGCAGGACGAGCTGTCGGTCTTTTTGATCGTCGGCGCGGTGTTCATGTCGGGCGCGGCCGTGCAGGTGCGCCGCGGCCATATCGGCATCGAGGCGGTGGTCGCCATCATGTCGACGCGCGTCAACGCGGTGCGCCAGGTGCTGGTCGACCTCGCCAGCTTCCTGTTCTGCGCCTTCTTCGCCTGGAAGTCCTTTACCCTGCTGCACGAGGCGCTCGTCGAGGGCTACCACTCGACCACCACCTGGGAAGCGCCGCTGTGGATTCCCTATTCGCTCATGGCGGTCGGCATGAGCTTGCTCAGCATCCAGATCCTGGCGCAGGTCACCGCCGCGCTGGTGGGGCGTAGAGCCCGCCCATGAGCGTGCTGTCGATCGGGCTGCTCTACGGCGGCGCCACCCTTCTCGTCATGTTCTCCGGCATGCCGATCGCGTTCGCGCTCGGCGCCGTCGCGACCCTGTTCATGATCGCCTTCATGCCGGCGGCCTCGGTCGACACCATCGCCCAGAACGTCTACGAGGAAATGGCCTCGATCACCCTGCTGTCGATCCCGCTGTTCATCCTCAAGGGCGCGGCGATCGGGCGCTCGCGCGCCGGGCAGGACCTTTACGGCGCCCTGCACGCGTGGATGCACCGCATCCCCGGCGGCCTCGGCATCGCCAACGTGTTCGCCTGCGCGCTGTTCGCCGCCATGGCCGGGTCGTCGCCCGCGACCTGCTCGGCGATCGGCTCCGCCGGCATCCCGGAAATGCGCAAGCGCGGCTATTCCGGCGGGTTCGCCGCCGGCATCATCGCCGCCGGCGGCACGCTCGGCATCCTGCTGCCGCCCTCGATCACCATGATCCTCTACGCGGTCGCCGCCGAGCAGTCGCTCGGGCGCCTGTTCCTCGCCGCCATCGGGCCCGCCCTTCTGCTGGTCGCGATGTTCGCCGCCTACGCGGCCTGGCAGTTCCTGCGCGAGCACCGCCGCGCGCGGGCGCTGCACGAGCGCACCGGCGCGTTCTCCGAGCTGCTGCGCCCGGACGAATTGACCCTGCGCGACAAGTTCGCGCTGCTGCCGCGCGTGCTCCCCTTCGTGATCCTGCTGACCGGCGTGATGATCGCGCTCTACGGCGGCTACGCGACGCCCTCGGAGACCGCCGGCCTCGGCGCCGTGCTGGCGCTCCTGCTGATCGCCTCGATCTACAGCGTGTGGACCCCGCGCGAGCTGGAGCCGATCCTCACCGCGACGCTGCGCGAATCCACCATGCTGATGTTCATCATCGGCATGTCGCTGCTCTATTCCTACGTGATGAGCTATCTGCACATCAGCCAATCGGCCGCGCAGTGGATCGTCTCGCTCGAGTTGTCGCGCTGGGTGCTGCTCGCCACCATCCTGCTGCTCGTGGTCGTGCTCGGCTTCTTCCTGCCGCCGGTCTCCATCATCCTGATGACGGCGCCGATCATCCTGCCGCCGCTCAAGGCGGCCGGCTTCGACCTCATCTGGTTCGGCGTCATCATGACGATCGTCATGGAAATGGGGCTGATCCATCCCCCGGTCGGCCTCAATCTGTTCGTGATCAAGAACATCGCGCCGGACATCCCGCTCGCCGACGTGATCTGGGGCGTGGTGCCGTTCGTCGCGCTGATGATCGTGGCGGTCGTGGTGCTCAGCCTCGTGCCGGATATTTCCACTTGGCTGCCGCACAAGGTCATGGACACCGGCGTCGACTGGATGCAGGTCGTGCGGGTCACCGGCTATGGTTGCGCGCTGATCCTCGCCGCCGGCTTTCTCGTCAGGTTCGCGGTCAAGCGCTCCGCGCCGGCGAGATAATTACCCTTTCGTTTCTCGGAGATTGCGCGCGCAGCCGCGCGGCGGCTATCTCGCGCTGTTTGCTGGTGCGAATGCTCGGAATTATTGTACTTCAACAATCACAGGATCGATTGAAGCAATTCTGCAAGGTGCAAACAAACAAGCTGCCGGCGGCGGAGTCGTATTGCATATTGTCGATAGCGCAAACCGCCATCGGACAACGCACTTGCCCCGCGCCGACCAGGAGACCTCGCGCCTGCACCGGGACTACGTGCGACTGGTCATCGAGCGCACCGGCAGGCCGCCGACGCGGATCGCCAAGGATCTCGGCATCGCGCCCTCGACGCTCACGCGCCTGCTCAGGGGTCCCGAGGACAGCGCGGCGACGCTGCACGCGCGCACCTTGCGCAAGCTCGAGGAATACAGCGGCGTCGCGTTCGCGTCCGGCGGCGAGCAGGCCGCGGGCGCCGCGGCGCGCGGCTTTCGCGAGGACGCCGTGCCGTTCGACGCGAAGGGCGCCGATCCGGCGCTGTCCGCCGCGCTCAAGGCCCTGATTGCCGGCCGCAAAGCCGCCGATCCGTGGACCATCAAGACGCGCTCGCTCGAGCGCATCGGGTTCCTGCCGGGCGACATCGTGATCGTCGACCTCGGCCGCCGGCCGGAGTCCGGCGATGCCGTCTGCGCGCAGGTCTATGACTGGCGGCGCGGCACCGCCGAGACGGTGATGCGGCTCTACGAACCGCCCTATCTGGTGGCCGCGAGCCTGGACGAAGGCCTGCGCCGCCCGCTCGTCGTCGACGACGATCAGGTGGTGATCAAGGGCGTGGTGCTGCCGCATCGCCTGCGGCCCGGCGCGGCAGCAGGCGGCGGGTGAGGCGGCTGCACGCATTCGAGGAGCGTGTTGTCCACAGGGGTTATTGCGTTCATCGGCGTGATTGTGCAATCTATCGTAGCTACTACGCAATAAATATTGCGAATATCGAATAAACGGCGGAGGCCCGGATGGCTGTCGCGACCGATGTTTCGCCCGCCATGGTGCATGGACTGGCCGCGTTCGCGGGAGCCGGGCGGCTCTACCGGTTCGGCGCGGCCTATGGTCCCTCGCGCGAGCAGCCCCACGAGGTCGCCGCCGCAACCGTCGAGGCGCTGGCGCGGCGCGGCTTGGTGCGCACCGCGCGCCATCATGCCGACCTCACCGAGGCCGGCGTGCAGCGCCTGCTCGCCGGCGCGCCCGGCCTCGACGCCGCCGGCATGGCGTGAGCTTCCGGGCGCCGAGCAAAGCGAGGGAGCCCGGGGCGACGCGCCGGGAGCGACGTCGCTCACTCGCCCGTCACGTATCGGCGGATTCCTTCGCTTCCATTCCGATCTCGCGCAAGACCTCCCGCGTGTGCTCGCCGAGGCGAGGGGAGGGGCGTCCCGAGGCCATGCGCGCGCCGTCGAGGGTGATCGGCGTGCGCAGGCCCGGCAGCGAACCGCTCGCGGCCGCTGCGCACGGCATGTCGAGCTTCATGCCGCGATGGATCACCTGCGGATCGGCGAACACGTCGGCCAGCGTGTTGATCGGCCCGGCCGGCACCTGCACCGCCTCGAGCCTGGCGATGAGGTCGGCGCAGGCAAAGCGCGCCGTCAGGGTGAAGAGGTGCGCGATCAGCTTGTCGCGGTTCTGCACCCGGTCGGAATTGGTCAGATAGGTCGGGTCCTTCGCCAGCGCCGGCTCGCCCAGCACCGTGCACAGCTTGGCGAACTGGTTGTCGTTGCCGGCCGCGATGATGACGTGGCCGTCCGCCACCGGGAACACCTGGTAGGGCACCACGACCGGATGCGCGTTGCCCATGCGCCGCGGCGACTGGCCGGTGGCGAAATAGCTCAGCGCCTGGTTGGCGAGCACGCCGGTCTGCACGTCGAGCAGGGGGACGTCGACGTGGCAGCCGCGCCCCGTCCTCTCGCGCTGGGCCAGCGCCGCGAGGATGCCGACCGCCGAATAGACGCCGGTGAATATGTCGGCGACGGGAACGCCGACCCGCATGGGCTCGCCGTCCGGCGTGCCGGTCACGTCCATGATGCCGCCCATGCCCTGCACCAGGAGATCGTAGCCGGCGCGCGGCGCGTACGGGCCGTCCTGGCCGAAGCCGGTCACCGAGCAATAGATCAGCCGGGGATTGAGGGCGGAGAGGCTCTTGTAGTCGAGCCCGAACTTGGCAAGCCCGCCGACCTTGAAGTTCTCGATCAGGATGTCGGCGCGCGCGGCGAGCTTGCGCACGATCTCGCGGCCCGCCTCGCTCTCGAAGTCGAGCTCGATCGAGCGCTTGCCGCGGTTGGTGGCGTGGAAATAGGCGGCGCCCAGCGTGCCGCCGTCGGCGGCCGCCACGAAGGGCGGCCCCCAGCCGCGGGTGTCGTCGCCGGCGCCCGCGCGCTCGACCTTGACCACCTCGGCGCCGAGATCGGCGAGGATTTGGCCCGCCCATGGCCCGGCGAGGATGCGGGCAAGCTCGAGCACGCGGACACCGGCCAGCGGACCAGGCATGGAGGAACTCCTTCGCGGGGAGGGCGGAAAGACGCGCTTGGGGCGTTTAGTGGCGCGGTCACCCGGATTTGTCCATACCCGCTGCCCATTGTTTGGGCGAACCATTCGCCCTCTCGCGCATTGTCTGGTGTTGCAACGCGCGAATCCTGGCATACCTCCATGTCGCTACTCGTGGTCCGGACGAATGGGTCGAGGGGGATGAACACCTCGTTTTTCGGCGAGCTGCTGCAGACCATTTCCGAGCGCGGCCGGGCGCTGATCGACCGCACCCTGGAGCGCCGCGGCGTTGCGCCCGAGGCGCAGTCGGACGGCCTGGTCGAGCTGTGCGAGGCGCTGCTGTCGGGCCGCGGCGAAGCGTCCGGCGTGGCGCTCGCCCGCGAGATCCTCACCCGCTACGCCGAGCTCAAGACCGGCCCGCGCATCGCCTTTTTCGAGGCGCTGGCAACGCGGTTCGGCCCCGACCCCGACCGCATCGCCGCCGCGGTCGCCGCCTGGGAGCGCGCGCCGACCGACTCCGCGGCGGCGGAGCTGCATCATGCCGCCGAGGCGCGCCGGCAGGAACTGCTGCGCCGGCTCAACCTGGCGCCGGGCGGCACCGCCGCGCTCGTGGCCATGCGCGAGCAGCTCATGGACGTGATCGAGCGCCGCGACGACCTCGAAGCGGTGGACGCCGATTTCGTTCACCTGTTCTCGTCGTGGTTCAATCGCGGCTTCCTGGTGCTGCGGCGGATCGACTGGTCGACCCCGGCGATCGTGCTGGAGAAGATCATCCGCTACGAGGCGGTGCACGAGATCAACGGCTGGCCCGACCTGCGCCGGCGCATCGATCCGCCCGACCGGCGCTGCTATGCCTTCTTCCATCCGGCGCTGGTCGACGAGCCGCTCATCTTCGTCGAGGTCGCGCTCACCCCCGGCATCGCCGACGCGATCGGGCCGGTGCTCGCCGAGGAACGCGACCCGCTGCCGCCCGGGCGCGCCACCACGGCGGTGTTCTATTCCATCTCCAACTGCCAGCGCGGCCTGGGCGGCGTCACCTTCGGCCATTTCCTGATCAAGCAGGTGGTCGAGGAGATTTCGCGCGAGATGCCGCGCCTGTCGAACTTCGTCACCCTCTCGCCGGCCCCGGGCTTTGCCGACTGGCTCGCCCGCGAGCGCGCGGCCGACCAGTCGGCGACGCTCTCCGCCGAGGACCGGCTGCGGCTTGCGGCGGTCGACCGGATCGACTGGTGGCGCGACGAGGCGACTGTCGAGATCATACGCGAGCCGCTGCTGCGCGCCGCCGCGGCGTACTTTCTCGGCGCGCGCACGCCGCGCGGCGTGCCGCTCGATCCGGTGGCGCGCTTCCATCTCGGCAACGGGGCGCGCCTCGAGCAGCTCGACTTTCTCGCCGACCTGTCCGCCAAGGGCCTCGCCCAGTCGCACGGGCTGATGGTGAACTACCGCTACGACCTCGACGACATCGAGAAGAACCACGAGGCCTATGCGGCCAACCGCACCATCGTCGCCTCCAACGCGGTGCGCCGCCTCGCGCGCCACGCGCAGCCGAAGCTTCCGGCGGTCGCGGAGTAGATTCTTCCCCGGTGGAACAAGCGCTTTTTTGAACGGAACGCGGCGGCCGGCCGGTCGCTGTCACGTTGCGACCATAATTACATCGGTACAATGCAACCTTCGATAAATATCGGGAGGTTGGTCATGTTGAAGCACAAGCTGGCCTTTGCTCTCCTCGCCCTCGTCCTCGGCTTCGCGGCTGCCCCGAACGCGTTCGCGGCCGGACCGGCATCGCCCAATGCGCCGCTCTCCACGCCGGACAGCGATGTCTCCATGGCCCGGTTCTGCCCGATCAGCATCTTCTGCATCAAGGGCAGGGTTCCCAAGTGCCACTACGTTCCGGCCAAGCATCGCTGCGTTTGCCGCTGCGTCCCGCGGCACCCCTACTGAAAACGGTTCAGGGCGGTCGTGCGGCCGGCTCGTTATGACCGCCCGTAGACCGGGATGACGCCGCCGCGCGCGACGCGATTGTCGGGCGAGGCGAGGAAGGCGATCGTCGCCGCCACCTCCTCGACCTTCGGCCACGCGGCATGGTCGGCCTTGGGCATGGCGGCGCGGTTCGCCGCCGTGTCCATGATCGACGGCGCCACCGCGTTGACCAGGATGCCGTCCTTGGCGACCTCCTCGGCGAGCGCGGCGGTCAGTGCGGCGACGGCCGCCTTGCTGGCCCCATAGGCCGCCATGCCGGCGCCGGCGCGCCATTCGAGCGCCGGCCGCGCCGCCACGTTGACGATGCGCCCGCCTTCGCCCGAGCGCGCGATGGCGTTCACCGCCGCGCGGCAGCACAGGAAGCAGCTGATGAAATTCATGTCGAGCTGGGCCATCAGCTCGGATTTGTTCGTCGCCGCCAGCGGAGCGGCCGCGAAGCCGCCGGCGGTATGGATCGACGCCCACAGCCGCGGCACGCCGTCGTAGAGCCGCGTCACCGCCGCCTCGTCGGCGAGGTTGCCGACTGCCACCAGGCTCACCTGTGGATGATCGCGCAGCGCAAAGCGCTGCATCGCAGTGTCGCTCCGATAGGGAACATGGCAGTGCGCGCCGCGCGCGACGAGCGCGCGCACGACCGCGGTCCCGAGCGCCCCGGCTCCGCCGGTCACAACGACATGACGGTCGCGATAGTCCATCGTACGTTTCCGGAAAACTTGCCGGCTCCGTCATTGCTCAAGTGCATATTGTTGCAATGCGCCGGCTGAGACAAGTCTCGCAATCAAATCGCCCGGATAAGACCATCAGTACGCGAAGCGCGGTCGTACTGCGGCATTCGGGACACCTTGACCAAGAAGATCCTCGAACATCTGTTTCACGTCTTTGACTTGGTTCATATATGCGGTGTACTCGTGCGGGGCGAGTGCCCTCGCAGCATTCACATTGGGCACGCCGCCGGCGGGCTGGGCCGTGACAACAGCATCGCGGAAGGCATCTTCCGCCTTCTTCAACTCGGCTGCCGCCTTGTTCAATTCAGCGAAGGACGCGGGGTTGACGGCCTTGCCGCCGACGTAGACCGCCTGGCTCAAGCCGAGAATGCCAAGCAGCGTTGGCGGGATCGTGAAGGAGGCCAATTCAATGAACCCGTTTGTCAGCAGGGCCGCCGCGACGATGGCGCTCACGAACAGCATCTGAACATGGTAGACGTCAAGCTCGCCGTCCGCGCCGAGAATATCCCCCCATTTTGGCAAGTTGGCGGTCGCGAGCCCACCCCTGACCAGCCAGCCTTTGTTGACGAAATAAGCGTAGTTGCCGTAATCGAGACGGTTCTTCGTCACGTCCGTCAGTTTGGAGCCGGCCGCTGCCACGCCGGAAATGCCGAGCAGATAGGCAATGCTTTCCGATATATCCGACAGGCGGCCCTCGCTTGCGAAGATGTAAACAAGCAAGCCGCCAACGATCAGCGAAAACACGAATATCTGCAGCTTCGACGGGCTTCCCTTGCCGTTCGCGCCGGCCGTGATGACTATCGGATCGTAATAGTTCTCCCAGGTGTACTGTTGCGCCCGCTCGTCGCCTGCTTCCGCCCGATTAAACTGCGCACGATGTATGACAAAAGCGACGATGGCCGACGCCAGGTACATCAGCAAGACGAAAACAGCCGCTATCCCCGCACAAATCCATCCATTTGTAGTTCTTGATTCAAAAGATGAAACAAATATCGGCGCAGCATTGGCGCTCTCGCACCTGAAGAGATAAAAATTCGCGGTAAACCACAGGGACCAGAGCTCGGCCGGCACGTTGAAGGTGACGAGGGTAGCTGTGCTGGTGACCCGACCGTTGGTAACCAGCCAGTGCTTGTCGGAAATCGTCGACGCGTTGACGCTCTGCTCGCGGCTTAAGCGCGTGATGTTCGAAGTGCCCGTCACGAGTTGCCCGACGACGTACCAGATCTCTCCCTCGGTGTGACGGCGCTCGACAGCGACCTTGGCGGGCCCACCTGCCGGCAGAAAGGTGGTCGCCGGGACCGCCACGGCCTGTTGAGGCGCGGCCGAAAGGCCCGCGATGGCATTTTGGGCGTCTTGTTGAATCATCTTGCACGCGGCCGGCGCCTGGCCTCCGGGCTGGGCGAGCACGGGCGTGGCGGGCAAGTTGATGCCAAACAGAAAGGTGACGCCGATAACGCAAGCGCGAAGCGCCGCCGTCGGCAGGCGTGCCATGGGAAATCCCCCTGATCGCGGACTTGAATTGGCCCGTCCGCATGCCTCTTCTTTGAATTCAATTTAACCTAGTATCCGTGAGGTGCCAACGGGCTGAACCTGGACCTTGTTCGAGACGCTTGGCGGCGGCGCGAGATGGGCGGCGGCGCGTGGTTCGCCGCCCATGCCGGACCGCCAAGCAGAAATCCGGATCAAATCCCGCTCGCATCCGACAGCCGCCTTGAGCCCGACCGCCCGTCCGCGCCATGCTCCGCCCAAAGGATTCGGCGAACACCATGGCGGATTTCGACCTCGCCATCATCGGCGGCGGCATCAACGGCGCGGGGATCGCCCGCGACGCCGCCGGGCGCGGCATCCGCGTGCTGCTGATCGAGCAGAACGACCTCGCCTCCGGCACCTCCTCCGCCTCGACCAAGCTGATCCACGGAGGGTTGCGCTATCTCGAGCAATGGGCGTTCCGCCTGGTGCGCGAGGCGCTCGCCGAGCGCGAGGTGCTGCTGCGCATGGCGCCGCACATCATCCGGCCGCTGCGCTTCGTGCTGCCGCACCACAAGGCGCTGCGGCCCGCCTGGCAGCTGCGCGCCGGGCTGTTCCTCTACGACCGGCTCGGCGGACGCGACATCCTGCCTGCGACGCGCACGCTCGACCTGACCCACGGCCCGGTGGCCGTGCCGCTCAAGCGGCAATTCAAGCTCGGCTTCGAATATTCCGATTGCATGGTCGACGATGCGCGGCTCGTCGTGCTCAACGCCGTCGACGCCGCCGAGCGCGGCGCCGTCATCCGCACGCGCACGCGCCTGGTGCGCGCCGATCGCGCCGCGGACGTCTGGGAGCTCGTGCTCAATGTTCACGGCCGGCGCGAGGCCGTGACCGCACGCGTGCTCGTCAATGCCGCCGGGCCATGGGTGGCGCACCTGATGACGTCGATGCTGCGCCTGAAGACGGCCGCCCATGTGCGCCTCGTCAAGGGCAGCCACATCGTCGTGCCGAAACTGTTCGATCACGACCGCGCCTACCTATTCCAGAGCGCCGACAGCCGCGTGGTCTTCGCCATTCCGTTCGCGCGCGCGTTCACCCTGATCGGCACCACCGACGAGGATTTCGACGGCGACCCGGCCGCCGTTGCGCCGACCGCCCCGGAGGTCAATTACCTGTGCGAGGCGGTGAGCGCCTATTTCCGCGACTTGGTGACGCCCGATCAGGCGGTGTGGACGTTCGCGGGCGTGCGCCCGCTCTATGACGACGGCCGCTCCAAGGCCCAGGACCTGACGCGCGACTACGTGCTCGCGCTCGACCGCCCCTATGGCGAGGCGCCGCTGCTCACCGTCTACGGCGGCAAGATCACCACTTATCGCAAGCTGGCCGAGGCGGCGCTCGGCTCGATCGGCAGCTACTTCGCGGCGGGGCCGCCCTGGACCCGGGCGGCGCCGCTGCCGGGCGGCGATTTTCCCTGGGACGGCTTTGATGCGCTGGTGGCGCGGGCGCAAGGGCTGTGGCCGTTCCTCGGCGAGAGTAACGCGCGGAGGATGGTCGGCGCCTACGGCACGCGGCTCGACGCGGTGCTCGGCGACGCCCGGACCGTCGCGGATCTGGGCGAGCGGTTCGGCGCCGATCTCACCGCGCGCGAAGTGCGCTATCTGATGCGCTCGGAATGGGCCGAGACCGCCGAGGACGTGTTGTGGCGGCGCTCGAAGAGCGGGCTGCACGTAACGCCCGATGCGGCCGCCGCGCTGGCGCGCTTCATGGCAGGCGAGGGGTCCCGCAAGGCCGCCGCGGAATGAGAGCTGGGGCGCGCGGACCGCAGGTGTCGCGCGGCCGGCCGGATGCCCGCCGTCATTCCATTGTAACAACCACCGCAATAGGTTATGACTTCTACTACCCGTTCCGATGCGGCCGGGGGGGCCGCAGTCCGCACGAGGGACCTCGCCAATTTGGGGCGCGCGCGGTAAAAAATGACCGTGCGGGCAACAGCGAGCGGCGGCCTGACCATGTCGGCGACCCAAGCCATCCCTTCCGAATCGCGCCGGGATTCGCGCATCGAGCTTCTCGGCCGGCTTCTGCATGACGTCGATGTCGAGGTGACGCTGCCCGACGGGGAGGTGCTGAGCTTCGGCCAGGCGCCGCCGAAATTCCGCGTGACCATCAACAACGACCGCGCGCTGCGCCGCGGCTTCGACGAGTTCGCGCTCGGCCAGGCCTATGTCGAGGGCGACATCGATTTTTCCGGCGACATGCTCTACCTGCTGGAGATGCGCGCGCGCCTGGTGGAGCGCACGCCGCTCGCCGCCAAGCTCGCGTTCCTCTGGCAGCTGGTGCTGCGCGCGCCGACGCGCATCAATCGCGCGGCCATCGACTTCCATTACAATCTGGGCGACGACTTCTACCTCACCTTCATCGACACCAGATATCGCTTCTACTCGCACGGCATCTTTCACAGCGACGACGAGACGCTCGAAGAGTCCTCCGAGCACAAGCTGGAGACCATGTACCGGGCGCTCGACCTCAAGCCGGGCATGCGGCTGCTCGACATCGGCGGCGGCTGGGGCGGCGCGATGCAGTATTGCGGCGAGCGCGGCGTCGACGTCACCTCGCTGACGATCGCCGAGGATTCCTTCACGTATTTGCAGAACCTGATCCGCGCCGGGAACCTGCCGGGCCGGGTGCTCAAGCAGGATTTTTTGACCTACCGGCCCGACCAGCCGTACGACGCCATCGTGATCTACGGCGTGATCGAGCACATCCCGAATTACCGGCTGTTCGCGGAGCGCGCCTTCGACTGCCTCAAGCCCGGCGCCTCGCTCTATCTCGACGCCTCGGCCGCCAAGGAGAAATACTCGATCAGTCCGTTCACGCAGCATTACATATGGCACGCCGCGCACAGCTTCATGGCGCTGCCCGACATGATCCAGGAATTCGTCAACCACGGTTTCGAGATCATGGAGGTCAAGCGCGAGACGCACGACTACGAGCTCACCATGCGGCACTGGGCCGAGCGTTTCGATGCCGCGCGCGACAAGATCGTCGCGCGGTGGGGCGAGAAGACCTATCGGGCGTTCCGCGTCTATCTGTGGGGCGGCTGTCACGCGTTCCGCCGGGACATCCTGCAGGCCTACCACGTCGTCGTGCGCAAGGGTCAGGACGCCGGGCCGCGTCCCGGCGTGTGGCGGCGCACGCGCAATTTCATCCAGGGCCTCGCCTAGAGCATGTTCCGGCGAAAGCCTGCCCCGGACTTGATCCGGTGGTGGATGCCGGTTCGCCGATAAGAACATGCGCCACGCAAAGATTTCTAAGAGCACGTCCCGATTCCGAAGGAACGGGACGTGCTCCAGAGCCATATCCGATCATCATAAGATTTTAGCCTCGTAGGGCGCTCATCCGGGTCACGCGCCCCTGTCGCGTGTGATATCGTCCGTCAGGCGGTCGATGGACGAGGAGGGACGAGCCATGGAAAAAGCAGCCATTGCGCGCCGGGAGCATTCCGCGGTCGAGGACAACCGCCGGTCCGGTTCGTCGGCGACGAGGGCGGCCGTCCCGCTGCCGCCGGCACAGGCCCAGCCCGCGCCGAAGGCGTGCCAAAGCTGCGCGCGCATCGACATCGGCATCGACTACGACAAGGTTTCGCCGTGGCGGGTCTTCGTCGGCCTGCCGTTCGTTTATCTGCCGGTCCTCGTCTTGCCCTTCGTTCTGCTGGGCGGGCTGATGGTCTACATCCATCTGCGCATGCTCGGCGCGCGCAATCTCAAGACCCTGCGCGACTTCCTGCCGGCGTGGGAAAGCCACCGCTACCGCTTCAAGACGCAGATCGTGAAGCTCGACATTCACCCGCTGGCGCGCTGGGCGCGCACGCGCGCCTACTGGTTCCTCAACTGCACGCTCTATTGCCCGTTCAGCGTCGCCGCCCTGGAGTGGACCACCTACCTGACGAAGGCGGTGGAGAACTGGTGGTGTCCTTTCGGCCATGCGCAGAAATCGAACTACGCGGACGCGGCGATCGACTATTCGTTCTGGCACGTCTCCAAGGACGTCGCGCAGCTTCACCCCGAGGACCGCGACAATCCCATATGGAATTGCGGCCCGCGCTGACTGGCCGCGACGATCTCCGACCTGTCATTGCCCGCGAAGCCTGTCCTCGCGAAGGCGGGGAGCGGGCAATCCAGTATCCGCCGGAGCTGCGATTTTACTCCACCGCCCGTGTTTACTGGACCGTCCGCCTGCGCGGACGATGACGGCCGACAGGTCATCGCTTCGTGCCGTTGGCATAACCCTCTATGGTGAAAACAAACCACGCTGAGTGGGGGAATCGACGTGAGCCACCTTGTCGCGATCGACCAGGGCACCACCTCGACGCGCGCCATCGTGTTCGACGGAGCGCTGGCGCCGGTCGCCATGGCGCAGCAGGAACTCACGCAGATCTATCCCGCGCCCGGCTGGGTCGAGCACGACCCGGAGGAAATCTGGACGACGAGCGTGGCGACCGTGCGCGCTGCCATGGCCAAGGCCTCGGTTGCCGCCGAGGACGTGGCCGCCATCGGCATCACCAACCAGCGCGAGACCACGCTCATGTGGGACCGGGCGAGCGGCAAGCCGATCCACAACGCGATCGTCTGGCAGGATCGCCGCACCGCCGACCGCTGCGCCGAGCTGCGGCGCGAGCGCCACGAGGCGCTGATCACCGACAGGACCGGGCTCCTGCTCGACCCGTATTTCTCCGCCACCAAGATCGCCTGGATGCTCGATCACGCGGATGCGCGCGCCGCCGCCGCGGCCGGCCGCCT
>WNFB01001773.1_pt1 | contig 18562 bp, 21 predicted proteins | sample 5400501 | NCBI WGS metagenome assembly WNFB01 (sample SAMN13153341, study PRJNA577476) | soil metagenome | isolation source: 200 cm saprolite under Douglas fir tree site 2 hole 1 | place: USA:California | collected 2015-04-18 | reverse complement strand
CATCGCCATCGCCGTCGTGCTGGCGGGCCTTCCCTACGTGCGCTCGAAGGCCTCGTGGCGCGATATCGACTTCTGGGGCGCGGCGACCCTGGCCGCCGGCGTCGTGCCGCTGCTCATCGCCTTGTCGATCACACGCGACCACTCCTGGACGTCCGTCGAGGTGCTGGGCCTGCTGGCGCTGGCGGCCGTGATGCTCGTTGCTTTCGTTGCCGTGGAGGCCCGCGTGAAGCAGCCGATCGTGCCGCTCGAACTGTTCAAGAACCCGACGTTCTCGGTCTCGATGCTCGTCGGTTTCCTGACCGCGTTCGGCATGTTCGGGTCGATCCTGTTCACCCCGCTCGTGTTCCAGGGCGTGCTCGGCCTTACCGCCACCAACTCCGGCGCGCTGATCACGCCGATGATGTTCGGTCTCCTCGCCGCGAGCACGCTGACCGGCTTCGTCATGCGGCGCATCAAGTACTACCGCTTCCTCGGCACGCTTGGCGTGATCGTGATGATTGGTGGCATGTGGTTGCTTTCGCTCATTACCCCATCGTCCGCCGAGTGGCGGGTGGTCGCCGCTCTCATCGTGGTCGGGCTCGGCATCGGCGTCACCTTCCCGCTCTATCTGACCGCCGTGCAGGTGGGGCTGCCCCGGCAGTACCTCGGCGTCGCCTCCAGCCAGATCCAGTTCTGGCGCAACTTGGGCGGCACGGTCGGCAGCGCGATTTTGGGCGCGGTCCTGGCCAACCGGCTGCCTGACTACCTCAAGACCAGAGTCAGCGACCTGCACCTGCCGGCAACAGTTTCCAGCCGGCTCCCCAAAGGCGGCGCGAACACGATCCTCGACCCTCACCTCCTCGCTCAGCTGCCCCTCCCGTTCGTCCACGCCATCCGCCTGGCCTTGTCCGACACGCTGCACGACATCTATCTCTTCGCCGGACTGATCCTGATCGTGGCGCTGGTCTCGACAGTGTTCCTCAAGGAGGTTCCGCTCACGTCGGCACCCGCGAGCACGGACCTCACGGAGGTGCCCGCGGTCGAGGACGGAGAGCTCTTGGACGCGGGCGCCAAGCCCGAGCGCGTTACGGCCTAGCCCCACCCCTGCCCCTCCCCACAAGGTGGGAGGGCAATTGCTGCTACCTCCTAGGTTAAGGCGCGTCTCCAAATTGACGCTGGGCGGGTTAAAATCCCCCCGCAAACGCTGGAGGGGGTAGACCGGTCAGTCCGCCGGGCCTCTGAGCGGATTGGATTGCTAGGAGGCTGAGGTGAGTTTCGTGGATAGGACGTTGCAGTGCCGCGACTGTGGTCGCGATTTCATCTTCACCGCGGGGGAGCAGGAGTTCTACCAGTCCCGTGGGCTGCAGAACGAGCCCCGGCGGTGTCCAGAGTGCAGGGCGGCGCGGCGCTCGTCCGAGGGCAACGGCCGCACGCGCGTGATGCACGACGTGATCTGCTCGAACTGCGGCAAGCAGACGCAGGTGCCGTTCGTACCCACTGGGGCCCGGCCGGTCTACTGCCTCGACTGCTTCCAGACGGTGGGGCGCCGCTAAACCCACTCAGGCGCTGATAACGACCGCCATCTGTTCGAAGGTCTCATAGGCGGACTCGAACTGCGCTTTCGGATGCCACGCCTGGCCGAACCAGGGGTCGTTGATGAGCACTGCATCGGGCCTGACCCCGATCACGGTGACCGCGTGCTCGGTGAGCGTGTACCAGACCGTCGATCCGTCGTAGGCGGTATAGCTCGCGAGCTGCACATCGTGGTACGTGTTGCTGATCCAGGCCACGACCGGGTGCCCGTCCACGACCGCGTCATAAACGTCGACCGGGGCGATGGCCGACCCGTACAACCCAGAGCCTGACATGAGCACGTGCGCACCGGCCGCTACTGCGGCAATTGCGACAGGCCCGTAGTAGACGCCGTAGCCGGTGTAGTTCTCGAGGTACCCGTCTGGGTCACCGACAAATGCCTGGCTTGGATCACCCCACCTGACCAGCCGGCCGCGAACATCGAGCTGGGCCGGCCGCGCGTCGCGGGTCATATAGCCGATCAGGGTGAGCTCGTCGACCGAGATGCCCTCGTACGCCAGCGCCATCTTCAGGGCGGCGGCCTCGCAGCTCAACCGGTGGTCCTGGTAGTGCAGCGCGACCGCGAGAACCCGCTCGGTCGGGCGCGGCGATGGCGATGGCGACGGCGAGAGCGGCGGCGAGGGTGAAGGGGCGGTTGGAAGTGAGGCGGGGGTGGCCGCCACCCGGGCGGAGAGTGCGTTGGCTGCCGGTGAGCATGCAGTGAGTCCAATTATTGCGAGCACGATCAGGCCGGCGCCGAATCGCTTGCGCATAGCAGATAGAACGCGCGCCGGACGCAGATATGTACGTCTATGCCAAGGCGATGGGCCGGACTGGCGAGCCGGTGACTCCGCGCATCTTCAAGGGCAGGCAGACGAATGCGAACTCGTGGATGGCTGCGGCCGCGAGCTCCTCCAGGTTCAAGTTCTCGATGATGGGGATGCCGGCCCTCACGAGGAGCAAGAGATGGCCTGGCAGCGTGACCCCCAGCTCAGGATCCGGAGGACCGATGATGTCCCAGGCCATGTTGTCGGCGCCCACCGCGCGCACGCGCCGGTCGATGAGCCAGCGCGAACCGGCCGCGCTCACCCCCGCCGCGCGCAGGTACTCGGCGGGATCCGTCCAGAGCGCCCCGTACCCGGTGCGCACGAGGACCACGTCGCCGGCGCGGATCTCGACCCCTGCCGCGGATGCCGCTCGCTCCAGCTCCTCGGGCGCGATGACATGGTCGGGGGGCAGACGCTGCTCACCGGCGACGTCGAGGAGGACGCCCCGGCCCAACAGAGGACCCATCGTCTCGATGCCATGAACCCGAAATCCAACCGACGTCTGCACGCCGGTGTCGACGTGGATGCCCCCGTGCAGCATCAGGTTCTCGGCCTGGTGAGCGAGCGCGTCGATGTGGGTGCCCGAGTGCTCGGGCATGACCACGATCCCGGAAGCGCTCGTGCGCGCCTCCGGAGCTCCACGCGCGTGATGACGATGCAGGAAGTAGTTGAAGCCGGGCGCATGGGCCGGATGCGAGGGCGCGCCCGCGTATCGCGGCTGTTCGAGGTCGAAGACCCGCGCTTCGCCAAGCGCGCCGGCGAGGTCTATAGCAGTTACTCGCGGTAGCGATAGACGATGCGGCCACGCGTGAGGTCGTAGGGCGACAGCTCGACGCGGATGCGATCGCCCGGCGTGATCCGGATGAAGTAGCGCCGCATGCGCCCCGCCGCATAGGCGATCAGCTTGTGCCCGCCGTCGAGCTCGACCTCGAACATCGCGTTGGGGAGAGCCTGCGAAACTACCGCGTCCATCACGACGGCCTGCTCTTTCTGGTCGCCATCCGCAGCCTCGGTCCGACGCGCCTTCTCAGGGCGTCGCATACCTCGACGCGGACCTTTGGACTTTCCCAAGACGGCGAAAAGTCTACTGGGCGGTTGTCGGTGCCGTGAGACGAGCCTCGATGGCGGCCGCCAGCTCAGGCGTAACGCGGTCCACCGCCACCAGCCTCCGGAGAGTCTCCAACCAACGTCCGTCCTTGCGCACGACCTCGTCGAGGAGCTTGCATCCGCCGTCCATGTCGCCAGCGGCGGCCATCGTGAGCCCGGCGAAGAAACGGATCTGGATGATCTCGGGCGCAAGGGCGATCGCCTCCTTACGCTTCGCGTCGGCGGCCGCAGCGTCGCCCGAGGCGTTGAGACGGTCGGCTTCTCCGACCGCCATGTAGGCCCGCTTGATGCGCAGCAACCGGCGCAGCTCAGGAAGAGGTTCGGCCGCGTCCTCGACCCTGAGGTCGATAATGCGGTCTTCCCACGGACGTCCCGTCCCCGACGCTGCCACGACCAGCATCGCAGCCGACTGCCTGCCGCGAATGTCGCCGCCCTCGGCCTCAGCGGCCTCCAAAGCCGCCATCATCCGCTCCGCCAGGCGGCCGACGTTCGACTCGTAAGCGGCAGCCATGGCGCCCCACACCGTGTCCTTCTCCATGAGGTTGGCCTGGCAGCTGAAGCCTTCACCAAGCTTATGGCCCGCGGCGGGGATGCACTTGCGGCCCGTGTGAGCGGCTACGTTGCCCGCGGCGTCGACGATCGCGCATTGGCGCACGTCCGCGGACGGATCGCCTGCGGTCAGCGCTTTCAGGGCTTGCTCGGCGTTGTACCCGGCGCGCAGCAGCTCCAGGCCCAGAGGCCCATAGGCGATGTTGACCTGTGACTGCGTGGCCACTGCCCCGACGCCAGCGAGCGCCCAAGGCACCGCCGGGCCGACTTGGAAGTAGTGCGACTGAACGGCGACTCCAAAGGCGCCGGTTTCCTTGTCGCGCGCGACTATCGAGTACGTCATCCTTTTACTCCCCGTAGCGAAGTTCGCGTGGTTTGAGGAGGCGCCAGCGCTCGATCCATGTGCCCTGCAGATCGGGCTGCACCGCTTCGGCCGCCAGGGTGCGCACCGCCTTCTCCACCCGGGCGGTGAACTGGCGCGAGCCCTCGCCAGGCACCGGCGTCATCGGTTTGCCGATGCGCACACGCACCGGGCTCGGCAGCGGCAGCTTCTGGCCCTTCGGCATGATGCGGTGGGCGCCGCGGATGTGCAGCGGCACAACGGGCGTGCCGGTCTCGCTGGCGAGGTGGCCGACGCCAGGTTTGAATTCCTGGATCCGCCCATCAGGCGACCGGCTCCCCTCCGGAAACAGCACGAGATTCCAGCCGGACTTGAGCAGGTTGCTGGAGCTGTGCAGCTGGGCCTGCGCACCCTCGGTTCGAGAGAACGGGAAGGTGTTGAGGAAAAGACTCACCAGGTTGCCTAGCAGCGGGCGCTTGAACCAGTAGTCGGCGGCTGCCGCCACCACGGTGCGCTCCCGGGCGCGGTCTGAGAGGGCGTGGAGGATGAGCGGGGTGTCGGCATGGCTGGAGTGGTTGGCGGCGAAGATCACCGGGCGCTCGAGGTCGCGCACCCACTCGCGGCCCTCGACCTTGGGGTGCGCCATCGCCTCGGTGAACGGCAGCAGAAGGCCATGCTGGATGAGGTAGCGGATCGTCCGCATCGGCTCTTGGCGCGCCCAGCCGAGGTCACTCGCCGGAGCCGGCACGACCGCACCGCGTTCGGGCCAGCTGCGCGGGCGTGGAGTGTCCCAATGCCAGGCGCGGCGGACTCGACGCAAATCACTCACGGCGCCGCCCACGGCGCCGGCGAGCTGAGTCAGCCCGCGCTCACCGGAGTACCAGGTCATTTCGTTACTCGACGTCGCAGAGCATGATCGGGGGCGTCCGCAGGTGCGTCACGCTCGGGTGCCGGCCGACCGTTTGCTCGGCCATCTCAAACGCATCCTCGAGTGTGGTCGCGCACTTGAAGCCCAGCCGGTGCACCACCTCGCGCTCGCCACCGACGACGATGATGTCGCCCGCGTGCTCCATAGCGTGGGCGGCCCAGTACCACGCATAGAAAGGGTGGGCGCCGTGATAGGCGTTGGACTTGCGATAAAGCTGCCGGAACCACGGGTCTTCGGCAAACCGCAGCTCGTACCTGCTCTCGATTTCTAGCGGGTCGGTCGTGTCCGCGAGCACCTCGTCGTAAAAGTCGATGTAGCTGGGGTGCTGGACGGCGTCGAACTCGTAGCGGCACGGGTGCGTGAGGATGAGAACTCCACCCTTCCTGAGCACTGGCTTCGACCGGTAGAAATTGAACAGATAGCCCAGGCCCATACAGACCACCAGCACAGGGTTCATCGGCGCGTTGACGTTGTAGGGGCCGAGGTAAGGGACCCCCATCGTCACGATGTCGGTCTGTCCCTCGACGTGAACCGCGATCTGGGTCCGGACCGCCTCCAGCGTCTTGTCATGTACCGCATCGACCTGGCCGGCGTGCACGCCTGTCAGCCCGTAAGGAGCTCGCATCGCGTGGAAGACGTTGCGTTTGAGCGCCGGGGGCGCCAGGTCGGTCATCTGCTTCATGGCCAGGAACATGGCCTGGTCTTGTGTCGTCCAATCCGTCTCTCGCTTCTGCATGAAGTTGGCGATGGCGGGAAACGCGTGGTTGTTGACCGTCGTCTCGATGTGAAAGACCCGCACGGTGTCCTCGATGAGCTGACCCTGGCGGATGCAGGAATGGTGGAGCGCAGAGTCAGGTGGGTTCATATATGACCGCGAGCCCAGCAGGGTTTTCACGTTGTGATGCGCGCGTATGCCGCGATACGTGGCCAGGCCCGTCGACATGGACTTGTGCCCACCGTCCATCGGGACGAGAGTGAGGTTGACGTAGATCACGAGGTCTGATTCGGCGGCGCGCTTGTGGAGCGTGACCTCTTCGTTTTCGGCCGTCTTGCCGATGTATACGTTGGCTTCGGGATCCTCCCCATCGTGCTGGTAGAGGCGATCAGGCCAGAACGTTTCGAAGATGCGGTCGCCGACGATGTGGCGCACCTCGTCCGCAGTCATACGGCGGTGGAGACCGAGAGCGGCGATGAGATGGATATCCTCCACGCCCGCCTCGGCCGCCATATCGATCACCTCCTCCATCACCAGCTGGCGCACATCTGGCGCGGTCATCGGTGGCAATGGCAGGGAGAGGTCGTCGAACGCGATCGTGAGTTTCATGCCGCGGCGCAGCAGCGACTTGAGAGGGTCGTCCTCGAGCGGCTTTGCCAGCGCCCGCCTGATAGCCCGCTCGGGATGTCCTATGGGCTCGAGCGGATCGGGCGGGTACACGATGCGGGACCCCAGTGGCAGCTTCTCCAGCCGCACGCCCTCGCCGAAATGAAACAGCGCTGGCGGGGTGTTGCGATCGACCTCGATCACGGCTCCGGGACGAGGCATCAGGCCCGTAATCCTCGCAGATCGAACGCCACCTTCACGGCACCCAGCCGGCCCGCGCTCATGGCGTAGGCCACCGCATCCCGGTACTCGGCGAGGCCGAAGAGCGGGCCCGTCAGCTTCTGCAGGTGCAGCTCGGGCGCAGCCTCGAGTGCGAGCTCGAACGTGCGCTTGCCCTTGCGTTTCGGCTCCGCTCCGTACGCATAGGCTCCGGTGACGGTCAGCTCCCGCTGCCAGATCGCGGCCCAGTCGACCTTCTCGTCGCCAGGCATCCCCACCGCCACGACGGTGCCGCCGCCGCGTGTGAATCGCACAGCGTCGCTCAGGCTGTCGGCCCGGCCGACGCACTCGAACGTGATGTCAGCGCCGCCCAGCAGCAGCGAGCGGTCCACGCCGTCAAGACGGCGCGCCGCAGTGGCGAATCGGATCCGCTGGAAGACGTCCGCGGGCGCGATGACCTGATCGGCTCCCAGCTTGCGCACGAGGTCTCGCTGCGTAGGATGCTTGGCGACCGCGATCAGGCGTTTGGGCGGGGTGAACAGGCGCACGGCCGCCACGGTGAGCAGGCCGATCGTGCCGGCGCCAAGGACGACCACCACGTCGTCTTTGGAAGCGCCGCCGCGCAGGGCGGCGTGAACGCAGCACGCGAAGGGCTCGATCAGCACCGCGGCCTCGTCGGACAGCGAGTCGGGGATCGCGTGCAGTTGACTGGGATGGGCCACGAGCACTTCGCCCCAGCCGCCACCGGTGTCTGCGCAGTAGCCGGTCTGGAGGCCGACCTCGATCGGTCCCTCGGTGACGTTGTAGCAGAGGCCCGGGCGCCCCTCTTCGCAGCGCGGGCAAGGCGGTTCGATCCCACGCACCTTGCAGCCGAGCGCGGGCTCCACGACGACGCGCGTGCCGTCGGCGAGCGTGCCGACCACCTCGTGCCCCGGCACGAATGGATAGCTGGTCAAAGGATCGAGATATAGGGACGCATGGCCGCCGATCGCTGAGAGGTCGGAGCCGCAGATGCCCGAGAGCGTGGGCATCACGCGCACCCAGTCGCGCGCAGGCAGCTCGGGCTCGGGCACGTCGCCCAGATGCAGCATTGACAGGGCGCTGGTGGCGACCTCGGGCCGGCCCCCGGACGCCCTGACGAGCGCGTAGGACGGGATGGACCTCTGGAACGTTAATGCCAGCATGGCTCTCCCCACCCCGGCCGCGAGCGGCCGGACCTCCCCGCCAAGCGGGGAGGGAACTCTTTCATCGTCGGACTGCCTCTCTGTACTCCGGCGAGCGCGGGTCGGGCATGGGCAGGCGCCAGTTGCCGGGGGCCATGCGCCAGCGTTCTATTCGCCAGCCGCGCTGGCCAGCGACCTGCGACAGGCGCGCGTCCGGATTGACCGCGACCGGCGTCCCGGCCAGCTCCAGCATGGGTAGGTCGGAAAGGGAATCGGCGTACGCGAAGCTCTCGGCGAGCACCACCCCGTTGCGCGCCGCATACTCCTCGAGCAGCACGCCACGTGCCTCGCCTGCCGGCGGTGGCGACTCCAGGTCGCCTGTAAGGCGGCCCTCCTTCGTGAGCAGGTGCGCACAGTCGACCTCCACCTCGAGCAGCTCGGCCAGTGGCTCGACGACGACGTCCAGTGCACCCGTGAGAAGCAGCACGCGATGGCCGGCGCGCTTGTGCTCGCGGATGCGCCGCATACCCTCCGGGTAGATGCGCCGCAGCGTCACCGCGTTGAGCGCCTCGCGGCCGAGTCGCTTCATGACCTCGTAGTCGAGGCCGTCGTACTCGCGATAGAACGTGCGTTGGAATTCGGCCCGCGATCGACGCTCGAGGTAGAGCCAGCGAGGCGCGTCACGCAGCATCTGGGCCAGCACCCCAGGCCAGTCCTCGACCGGCTGTGAACGCAACCGCATCCACATGAAGTACTCGACGACGTTGGTCTCCACAAGCGTCCCGTCGACGTCGAAGACGGCGAGGACGTCGGAGCGGCCTTCGCGGCGGCTAATGGCTGCCCGCACGGTGTTCGCCGCCGGCTTGAGCGCGGTGCTTCCGGTCGGTTGCTTGCCCTTGCGGGCAGTCGTCTCGGCGCGTGACATGCGCACGACCGTGGGAAGGTGGACGTCCTGGAAGTAGTGGGTCCAGTCGTACAGGGCTGGATCGAATGGGAACACGTTGCGCTCCTTAGCGGGCACCTTCTCCCAGACCGACATCAGGTGGCGCGTGTCGAAGATGCAGTCCACGTCGGTGTAGATGCCGTAGAGCTGGAGCAGGTTGAGGCCGCGCTCCAGTCGCTCGCGCCGCTCGTTGAGATCGTCCGAAACCTGCGCCACGTCCGCACCGAGGGGCAGGCGTTCGACCACCCACTGCGCAGCCTCCACGAAGCGCAGAGCCATGCGGCCGCGCCACGCGAGCTCGTCTCGCGGAGGGTACGTGAAGGTGGACGTGCCGATCGCCTGGCCGAAACGGTCGCGAAGCGGGTTGGCGCCGTAGTAATCGGCGGCCTCGTCGGCAAGCCGGCGCAGGCGCAGCGGGTTCCGGCTCCCCGATGCGACGTGGTACACGCGCGGCTTGGTGTCGCTCGGTGGCGACGCCGCCACAGCGAGGACCGCGTTGACGACAAAGTCGGCGGGAATGATGTCGAAGACCCCGTCGGGCAGGCCGGAGAAGTCCTGTACTATGCCCCGGCCGTACGCAAGGAGGACAGGCTCCGACATGCGGAAGCCTTCGAGCCAGCCAGGAAAGGGCTCGTCGAGCGCGCTCTCGATGATCGAGGGCCGCACGATGGAGAGAGGGATGTCGCCGTGCAGCTCGGCGACGGCATGCTCCGCCATCGCCTTCGTGAACGAGTAGATGTCGCTGAAACCCATCGCGTTCGCGTGCACGCGACCGCGCTCGATGAGGCGATCCTTGACCCAGCGATCTCGCAAGCGCTCGGTCAAGCGGGCAGATGCCGGTGTCCCGGCGGGTCCCATACGCGAGCGCGCCTGGTGCCTCAACTTGGTGAGGATCTCGGGACTGCGCGACTCCTCCTCGACGGCGGCGCGGAGGTTGGTGAGCACCGCCGCCTCGTGCCGCCAGTTGAGGCCGGGGTCCAGGGGCAGCTCCTCGCGAATGAGGCCTCGAAGCATGCCGCCCACGTACGCCGTGGAGATGTGGACGAGGTGCGGCCGCGAGCTCGTGCTCTTGATCGCCTCTACGAACCGCGCCGCTCCCAGCAGGTTGGTCTGGGCAGAGAGGTCGGCCGGGTTGTCGAACTCGACAGCGGCCGCCGAATGAATGACGATCTCGCACGCGCGAAGCTGCTCGCGACCAGCCTCCGTCAGGCCGACACCGTCACGGCCGAGATCGATGTCGACGACCCCCAGCTTGTCGGCGACGAGCTTGGCGAACCCGGGCTCACCGAGCTCCTCCCGAAGACGCTTGAAGGCGGGACTGGACAGCACTTCCCGCTCCAGCCTTTCGGCCGCTGGACGTCGCGCGCTCGACCTGATGGCGAGGTTGATGCGGCCGATCCCGGGCACCGAGCGCAGGCACTTCTCGACGATCGACTTGCCGAGGAAGCCGGTGGTGCCGGTGACCAGAATGGTCTTGCCCTCGAAAGCCTCGGCTATCAAGACTTGTGATTCTAGTGTCCTGCAGCTGAGGTCCGTGGGCGGCGGCCGCCGGTAGCATCTGGTCACGTTGAGCTCTTTGGAAGGCCGCACCGTGCTCGTCACTGGCGGCTCGAGCGGAACCGGTCTGGCACTGGTGCGGGAAGCGCATCGGCTGGGGGCCGACATCATCGCCGGCAGCCGGAGTCTGGATCGCCTGGCGGAGGTGTCTGACGAGGTGGGCGGCGCCAGGTTTCACCCCTTCGTCGCCGATCTCACAGACGAACGGGCGGTGAACGGACAGCTCCAAGCGCTGGCCAAGCGTGGCCTGCGGCCGACCGACCTGGTCCACTCCGCGGCCGGCGGCCTGGAGCCCGTGGTGCGGCAGCTGGTGCGGCGGTGCGTCGCGCTGCGCCGGGTGCCTGAGGCGCAGCTGGCAGCCTCGCTCGAGAGCGCGCGATCCGAGGTGCGGCAGTGGGTCGATGCGAGTCGGGAGGGCGCGATGCGGGTGAATTACGAAGCGCCGCGGACCCTCTTCGACCAGCTGGCACCCCGCCTCCCGACCGGCGGCAGCATCACCTTTTACAGCAGCCTCTGGAGCACCTTCTACGCCCAAGCGGAGGTACCCGGTTTCTACCGAGGCATCGCGGAGTCCAAGCTCGCGCTCGAAAATTGGCTCGCGAGCCGCTCCGCCGCCTGGGCAGAGCGCGGGATCACGACCGCCATCATCAGCGGCCACATCATGTCCGACACGAACATGGGCGAGCTCATCGATCGCTTCCTGGTTCCGTTCATGCCGGCGGAGCAGCAGGCTCGCTTCCGATCGTTCTACGTCACCACTGCGGATATGGTGCGAGCCACCATCCCGGTGCTCGTGAATGCCGGCCACCACGATGCACGTGGTCGCTTGGTGCGGTCGTATGTGGTCGGGCCGAGCCAGATCGTCGACCATCTATCGGCCGACACGCCTGCGCTTGCCGACCTCATCCCCCTCTGACGGTGTTGTGCACGACTCGGGCTACCCCTCGAGCTGAAGGTTGGGGCGCGGCAGCTTGATCACCTCGGAGCTGTTGGCGTCGGTCCAGCCCAGGTCGGTCGTGACCGAGACCCAGAACCAATACGGCTGTCCGCGCCGGCCGTGAAAGACGGCTGAACCCGCGCCGCCGGCGCCAATCCAGTCCTTCTCGGTGCCATCCTGCTCGACAACCTGAACCCGGAACACGTTGCCGCTGCCTGAGCTCGACCAGGACACGTCGATCGCCGTCGGGTCGGAGGCGTCCATCACCGCGCTGACGCTCACATGGGGCAAGGGAATATCGGCGTAGCGCGGCGAGCCCGAGAGCCAGAGGTCGCCGAGGTCCCTGGGGTACGGATCGGGGAAGGGTCCCGACCATCCATACGGATCGACGGGTCCGCGACCATTGGTGTAGTAGATCCCGAAGTGGAGGTGCGGCCCGGTCGCGGTGCCCGTGCTGCCGGATATCCCTATGACCTGGCCGCGCTTGACACGCTGGCCCTTGGCGACGCCGATCTCAGAGAGGTGACCGTAGTACGAGAGCAGGCCGTTGCCGTGGCTGATCTCCACAGTGAGGCCGCTCAAGCAGCTGTGGCATGACGGCACGGACCAGTCGGCGAGGATGACGGTGCCCGGCGCCGCCGCCGCGACCGGCTCGTAGTACAGGCCATAGTCGTAGCCGTCGTGCCCGTCGTAATAGAGGTAGTCGTGCCCGCCGGGAGTCTGCGCGTAGCCTTCGGTGAAAGTCGGATCCGGTCCCCCGACGCTCGCGGAGGCGATCACGCCGTCATATCTGCAGACGCGGCCGTGCGTCTGATAGTTGGGCCCGCAGTGGTCGAAGATCGAGGTGACGTAGTGCGGCCCCATGAACGGGAGCGTCAAGAACGCCATGGGCGCCGGCGCCGTGCCGGTGCTTCCGACCGCGCCCTCGATGGGACCGTAGGGCAGCTGGCTGGGGTAGCTCCACCGGACATAGTGGCCTGGCTTCTCGCCTGGTGGAAGCGCCTGCGCGGCCCCAGCAGGGACGCTTTGAACCAAGATCGCGACGAGCGCGGCGCCAGCCGCCAGCAACGACACGACCTTCTGGCGGTGGATGCCGGGACATTCGCGGCGCATGGCGCTTTTGGTTAAGTTTCGCAATTGATGGCCCTAGATGTCCCCGGCGTCGAGGTACTGAGCCAGGGACGTGCGGCAGTCTACGAGGAGCCGGTCGGTCCGCGCGGGGTCAGGATCCGCGAGCTGCCCCGGACCAACCCGAAGCCTGGGGCCGTGGCAGTGGCTATCCGCACGGCCTCCATCAACCACCTCGACCTGTGGCTGGCACATGGAGCGCAGCGCGTGACGCCGCCGCGCGTGATCGCGGGTGACGGCGCCGGCGTCGTCCACGCTTCCGGCGACCCCGCTTGGAAGCCCGGAGACGAGGTGGTCCTCTTCCCCACCCTGTGCTGCTGGGAATGCGAGTGGTGCCGTGCGGGAGAGAACGTGATGTGTCCGCGGTTTGGCGTCCTCGGCGAGCACTCCGACGGCGCCGCCTGCGAGCTCATCCACATGGATGCTCGCAACGTTTTCCGCAAACCGGCGGCCCTCTCTTGGGAGGAAGCCGCCGCCTTCCCACTCACGTTCCTCACCGCCTGGCGAATGCTGACGACACGCGCGCAGCTGCGAGCAGACGAGACCGTGCTCGTGATTGGCGCAGGAGCGGGCGTGGCGGTGGCCGCGATCCAGATTGCCAGGCACATCGGCGCCCGAGTGCTCGCCACCAGCCGCTCCGAGGCGAAGCGAAAGCGTGCGCTCGAGTTGGGCGCAGAAGCTGTGTTCGACTCGAGCAACTTCAGCAAGGCGGTGCGCGATGCGACCGGCGACGGCGTCGAGGTCGTCTTCGAGCATGTGGGGCCGGCGACGCTCGAGGAGTCGATGCGCTCGCTCGCCATGGGCGGGCGCATCGTCACGTGCGGCTCCACGTCGGGGGTCAAGGCCGAGATCACGATGCCCCGGCTGTTCTTCCGTCATGCCGGCCTGCTGGGATCGACGATGGGCAACGCGAGCGAGTTCGAGGCGGTGCTCAACGCGGTGGACCGAGGCCTGAGGCCGGTGGTGGACAGCGTGTATCCGCTCGATGATGTCCAGTCGGCCCTGACCCGGCTTGACGCGGCTGAGCAGTTCGGTAAGGTCGTCCTGTCGGTATCCGCGGGGGCTAAGAAGGAGGGATCGTGATGTTTAGGGGGTTTAGGGCTTTCCTGCTGCGAGGCAACGTCGTTGATCTGGCCGTCGCGGTCGTAATCGGCGCGGCGTTCACGGCGGTGATCTCAGCGTTCGTGACCGCGTTCATCACACCGCTGATCGCGCTGATCTTCGGCAAGCACGACGCCTTCAGCGGCCTTTCGTTCACGGTCAATGGGGTCCTGTTTCCAACGGCGACCCTAATCGACAAGTTGGTCGCTTTCGTCGTCACGGCAGCCATCGTCTTCTACCTCGTGGTGACCCCTATCAATGCGCTGATCGCGCGCTCACGAAGAGAGGCGCCGGCCGACCCCACGACCAAGAAGTGCCCCGAGTGCCTCAGCGAGATACCGATCGCCGCCCGGCGCTGCGCCTATTGCGCCCAGCCAGTCGGGCCTAGCGGATCCTAATCGTCTCGACGGCGGCGCATGATGCCAGCCAGCCGGTCGCCGCGTTCGGCGTACAGCCACAGGGCCACTAGGAGCAGGACGAAGCCGACAAGGCCGACGATCGCGTTGCCCGCCCAGCCGGCGACGAACAGGACAGCGGTTGCACCGGGGAGCCACATGATGGCGGCGATCCGCCTACGGAACGTGCGCGCCTCCGCGGCTTCGGCCTCGGCGGGATCGATCGGCGTGCCGGCCGTGGCTTGCGCCACCGCCAGGTCTTTATACAGATCGAATAGCGGATAGGACATCGAGGTCTCTGGCAACCATTCCCTTTACCGCATCTTTCCAACCAATCCTGACGGGACGACCCAGAGCTTGCCGGCGGTCTCCTGGCTTAGCGTGACCTCGCGTTCACGGGCACGGATTCGCATCGTCCGGCCGATGCCATCGACCTCGAGCACTGCGACTTGGCGACCGGGGGTGAGATGGCGCTCGTGAAGGTACGCGAGCAGCAACGGCGCCTCGCGCTCGGCGACCTCGGACACGCGCGAGATGGTGGCCCTCGTGCCGGCGCCCAACCCGGCCAGCCTCACCTCCTTGGGTGATGCTTCGGAGTAGCCCGGAATGGGGTTGCCGTGAGGGCACGTGCTCGGCCGCCCCAGGACCTCATACAGCCGCCGCTCGACCACCTCTGACACGGCGTGCTCGAGGCGCGCCGCTTCCTCATCCGCGGTCACCCAGTCCAGGCCCAGTCCGTCCGTGAGCCACCGCTCCATGATCCGGTGCCTCCGCACTATCGACTCGGCGACTCGCAGCCCGTGTGCGGTGAGCTCGACCTCCTTGCGACTATTCATGCGGACCATGCCGTCGCGGGTCATCCGCCTTAGCGCCACCGTCACCGTCGGCCGGCTCACTCCGAGCCAGTCCGCCAGGCGCGCGCCTCGCAGCGGCTCGCCCTCCGACCACATGTAATAGATCGCCTCCAGGTACCGCGAGACGACCTCGGAGGGTGGTCGAGGCGACTCGTTAGACTTGTCTAATCGCGCCTTTTGCACGTACTAATCTTCGGGTACCTCGATGAGCCAGACCACCGCCATAGGGCTCGGAGCCTTCGCAGGAGCCACCATCTTCCTCGGCCTGCCGGTGGCACGCGTCCGCGGGCTCGCGCAAGGCGTCCAGGGCTTCCTCAATGCTTTTGCAACTGGGATCCTGATCTTCCTACTGTGGGACATCTTGACCCACGCCGGGGCCCCGGTGGAGAAGACCCTGGTCGACGCCCGCAGTGGATCCGTCGGCCCGTTCGTCCTCATGGCGGCGATCTTCGCCGGCGGCATCGCGATCGGGCTCCTGGGCCTCGTCTACTTCAACGGCGCATTGTTCGGACGCCTCCGGCACGGCGCCCACGCGCCCACTCCGCGAATGCTCGCTCTGGCCATCGCCACGGGCCTGGGCCTCCACAACCTGTCCGAAGGGCTAGCCATCGGCGAGTCGGCGCACGTCGGCGCGATCGCATTCGCCGGGGTGCTTGTCGTGGGCTTCGCGCTGCATAACATCACGGAGGGATTCGGCATCGCCGCGCCGATGACGATGGATCCCAAGCCGGCGTCATGGAGCTTCCTCGGCCTGGCCGGGCTCATCGGCGGCGGCCCGACCTTCGTCGGCACGTGGATCGGCTACCTGGCCAGCTCCACCTACATCTACGTGATCTTCCTGGCGCTGGCGGCGGGGGCGCTGCTGTACGTCGTCAACGAGCTTTTCAATGTCGGGCGCAAACTCAGCTCACCCAAGAGCTTCGCCTGGGGGCTGCTGCTGGGCTTCCTGACCGCCTACGCGACGGACCTGGTGCTGACCTTCGCGGGCTGACCCTCCACGATTGCCAGCTTGGCTCTCCCCACCCCGGCCGCAAGCGTCCGGACCTCCCCGCCAAGCGGGGAGGACTCAGCCGGTGAAGTCGGGCTCGTCCGGCTCCGTGTCGTCCCAGTCCGGGAAGCGCCAGCGGAACAGGCGCTCCTGGACTTCGAAGAGGCTGTCAAGTGTGTCCTGTACGTGGCCGCAGTCGCGCAGCGGCTCGCGCACATGATCCGGCATCAGCTCGATGGCGTCGCGCAGCTCAGCACGAATGGGCGCCGGAACGGTCTTGACGCCATCCCGGTTCATCTCTTCGAGCTGCCACAGCATGCGGTCGGTGGCGTCCAGCATTCGCTGAAACGCATATCGACGCCGGTTCTGACGGCGAAGCGCGGTCTCCTGCTGCTCGATGCGCGAGCTTGTCTGATCGATCATCGTGATCTTCTCCAGCTACCTTTCTTAGCTTAACTGTCTCCTTATCGGTTCTCCAAGAGGCAAGTTTGACTGATTTCCTGGTTCGGCTCGAACATCTGTTCCGTCCGATCGAGGCGTGGGGCCACTTCCGGCGGGGTGCTCGCCCCGCCGCGGTGGTGCTCGTGCTGTACCAGTCAGACGGCCGCTGGCACGTGCCTTTCGTGCGCCGGCGCGCCGACCTTCGCGACCATCCCGGCCAGGTCGCGCTCCCCGGCGGCGGCGTACGGGACGGCGAGTCGGCTTGGGCAGCCGCAGAGCGGGAGGTCGAGGAGGAGATCGGAGTTCCTACCGGCCGCCTCGTGCCCCTAGGCGCCGGCGACACCATCTACGCGGCGGTAAGCAACTTCTCGGTTGTGCCTTTCGTGGCTCATCTTCCAGACCCGGTGCCAACTTTCGCCCACGATCAGAGGGAGCTCGAGGGCGTGCTCGAGATCCCGCTGGAGCGCCTGCTCGACGACAGCGCGTGGCTGGTTTCGGGCGAGCCGTGGCGCTTTCGCTACCTGGCCCACGAAGAGAGCGTCGTGTGGGGCCTGACCGAGCGGATCGTCGCCGGCCTCACTCCGCGAATCAGGCAAGCCCTCGCCGCAGATCGAAGCTCGGATCAGCCAGCCTCTGAGGGCTGACTTCGGCGCGCGCCTGGATCAGCCGGCGCGCCCGCGACACAGTGTGCGAGTCGTTGATCGCGGCGACTGCAACCAACCGTCCATGGTCGAGGTAGAAGGTCGAGAACGGCGGCCGGCCGAAGCGGCCGCGAATTACGACTGCGTCCCAGGGCAGCCCCGCGCCGGCGTACTGAAGATTGAGGTCGTACTGGTCAGACCAGAACCATGGCACCTCGACGAAGGGCTCGGATGCGCCACCCATCGCTCGGCCGACTGCGAAGCCATGGCGCTGGGCCGTCTGGAAGTGCTCGACCCGAATCCGTGCTTCGTAGACAGGGCTCCAGAATCGCGTTACGTCGCCGGCGGCGTAGATCCCTACGGCGGGCGTGCGGCCGAGTTCGTCGACCACGATTCCACCGTCTACCGGCAAGCCGGCAAGCTCGGCCAGCTCGATGAGCGGCTGTGAGCCGACGCCTACAACGACGGGAGGCGTCAGCTTCTTGACGTCTTTCACGCTGAGGCGCAGATCCACGCCATGCTCACGATGGACGCCCGCCAGGTACGCACCAAGCTCCACTCCGAGCACGCGCACGAGGGGTTGCTCGAGCGCCTCATGAACGACGACCTCACTGCCTCGAATGCGCGCCGCAGCGGCCACCTCGCAGCCGATGAAGCCGGCGCCGATGAGGTTCAGGCTCGCCCGCGCATCGAGCAGCGATCGCAAGCGTTCTGCGTCCGGCAGCTCGCGCAGGTACAGACCGCCTCGAAGCCAGGGAGGCGCCGCCCGGTCGCGATGCACACCACGTCCCAACCGACGGTCTCACCGCTCTCCAACCGTGCGGTCCGGCGCGCGCTGTCGAGCTCCACGACCCGCTCGCCCAGCCGCAGAGTCACGTCCAGCTGCGTGTATTGGCCGCCCGGTCGCAGCGGCAGGCGCTCCCGCGTCACCGTTCCGAGCAGGTAGCCCTTGGACAGATGAGGCCGCTCGTACGGCAGCTCGGGCTCTGCGCCGACGAGCACGACCTCGCCGCTAAACCCAGCGTCGCGAAGCCCGGCGGCGGCGGCATCACCAGCCGGGCCGCCACCGATGATCAGCGCTCTCGAGGCATCGCCCCCACCCCTGCCCCTCCCTTTTGAGGGGGGACGTCCCCCCTCAGGGCGCAGGCCTGGCGGAGCCAGATCCCGGCGCACCCCCCTGCCCAGGGGGGAGGGCTTTCGCTGCTTCCGCGGCCCTTGACAGCTCGCGGAGGCGGCGGAGCGACCAGGCCAGGTAGCCGCCCAGGACCAGGACCGCAAATGCGTAGGCCGGGATCAAATACGTCATCGGGCTGACTCAGGACGCAGTCCCGAATCCAACACTGCGGCAGGCGCTGGAGTCTCGTCGGTCAGCGTCTCGATTTGGTAGCGGATGGCGATCAGCACCGCGGCCAGGAACAGCGTGCAGGCCATGGTGACTAGAAACGTGAGTAGCATCTCCGGTGGGAGCGCGTTGTTGACGATCACCGGACCGGGGTGCTGCGTGCGCCACCACGTGACGCTGAAATGCACGACAGGCACGTCGATAAAGCCGAAGATGCCGACCACGGCTGC
>WNFB01001768.1_pt1 | contig 18580 bp, 18 predicted proteins | sample 5400501 | NCBI WGS metagenome assembly WNFB01 (sample SAMN13153341, study PRJNA577476) | soil metagenome | isolation source: 200 cm saprolite under Douglas fir tree site 2 hole 1 | place: USA:California | collected 2015-04-18 | reverse complement strand
ACCAGCTCGCATGTATAACGTAGCGCAAGTCATCGACGAGAAATGCGTGGCCAAGAAGGGGTGCCGGCTGTGTATCATGTATTGCCCGGAGGCCAACTGTCTCGACCTCAATTCAAACAAGATGGTAGCCGAAGTGATCATTGACCGCTGTAAAGGCTGCGAGCTCTGCGTGATCGTCTGTGACGCGGCCAAGCATCATGCCATCACCATGCAGGCAGTCAGCGCCACCGGACAGCTGATGGCCCAGAAAGGTGAGTCCGCAGCCATTGGGCAGGCCTACCAAGGATAACCGTTTCGTGTAGCGGGTCTCCCGCGCAAGACCCCATGGCGCCTGCGCTATGGGGTTTTTTGTTCGTGCCGCTCTGGGGGGAACAGATGGAAACCGAAGACAATGTCATTGATGAGCTCGTTCGAGAGATTGCCGGTCTGATCCACGAGTACCCGAAAGTGCTCGAACGGCGTGCAGCCGATATCCATGCCAGCGGCAAAGACCCTGAACTGGCGCAGACACTCGTCAAGGCGGCCGATACCATGCGCGACAGCGGAAATCTCTATCTGACCTGGGCGAGGCACTACGCATCCGTCGCAGCAGGCAATACTGACGCGACTTCGGACGAGGACGAAACCGAGGATTTCGACGTATAACGGAATAGACGCAGGCAGGGCCAGCTAGGCCCTGATAGAAAAAAGTCTCCCCCCAACCAAAATCTTTTGCTAGAATGCGCAGTCCTACGACGGACTGTCTCGTTCCCCGGTAGCTCAGTTGGTAGAGCAGCCGGCTGTTAACCGGCTGGTCGCAGGTTCGAGTCCTGCCCGGGGAGCCACCATCTCGAGACCTTCGAGACCTCTCTCGAAGGCCTTTGTTGTCTTCAGTGGGAAACCCTCCCCTTCCAAATTGTCTCGTTCTGGCAATTCATACTGCGGAGCCATAGAACTTTTCTTTATGATGACGTCCATGTCACCCGAATGGCGAGATTTTACACCGGCAACCTGGCTCCGCAATCCACATTTCATGACCGTGTTCCCAGGCTATTGGCCTCGCCGAGGGCTCCTTGCCGGAGTACCGACCGATTCGCGGCTCTTCACCACCGAGCCTCACACCCAGTTACTCGGTTTCTGCCACTGGCAGCCAAACCGCACAGCATGCCGAACCGTGGTACTCGTGCACGGCCTTGAAGGCTGCAGCGAGTCTCACTATATGCGCGGCATCGCAGCGAAAGCCTATCGCGCGGGATTCAATGTCATCCGGATGAATCAACGGACCTGTGGCGGGACCGAGCACCTGACGCCGACGCTCTACAACAGCGGCTTGAGTCAGGACTATCGAGCCATCGTCCATGAATTGGCGCACGTGGATGGACTAGATCGCATCTGGCTTGTCGGCTATTCGATGGGAGGGAATCTCGTCCTGAAAGCAGCCGGAGAAGCCGGCTCGTCAGAAGCAGCGTTGGCCGGCGCGATCGCGGTCTGTCCGACTATCGATCCGACGCAATGCGTCAAAGCCTTGGAAGAACCTCGGAACTGGCTCTATCACCATCATTTCTTGACCCAACTCAAAAGGCGCATGCGACGGAAAGCGGTGCTCTTTCCTGGCAAGTGGAATCTCGCCGGACTTGACCGCATTCGCATCCTCAGCGAATTCGACGACCGTTACACAGCCCCGGACGGAGGGTATGCCAGCGGAGCCGACTACTACGATCGCGCAGGCGCACGCCATGTGCTCGATTCCATCGCCGTCCCCACACTTATCATCACGGCACAAGATGACCCCTTCATTCCCTACTCAATGTTTACTGTGCCGCTGATTCAGCACCACTCTAAGATTCGGATGATCGCGCCTCGCCACGGGGGACATTGCGGGTTCTTTCACTGGGCACACAACGGAGAAGATCCCTACTGGGCAGAGAATCGGATTGTGGACTTCTTGCAAGAACGAACGTGAGGAGAACCGGCTGCGTCGGGCTCGACGCAGCCGGTGAACCTGGAGGCTAGGCCGCTTTGCGCAGCTTGCGAGAGTCCATGGCAGCCACAAGTGGCGCGCACTTCTGCACCCAACTCAGAATGAGCCAGACGGTGCCGGCGACAATCGCCGCGATGAAGATCCAGTTATAGATCCCTTTCCCTGACTTGCTCAGGAACGGATCGCAGACATAGAGCAACACGCCATAAGAAATCGCCACGATTGCGAGTGTCGTCACCGGCAGAATCAATGCCTGGTAGGGCATTAACCACTTCCAGTCGCCCGGCGGTTCTGCCGCCAATTGACGAGCCCCGAACCACGCAATCACGAGTGCGCCCCCATAGCCGATAAACTGCACCAGATCGGAGGCATGAAGTTTCCCGATTGTCGTTTCACGAAAGAGCGGAATGTGTCCCAAAATCACGGCAAACGCAAACGTGAGGACCATCGCCACCCCGTATTCCATCATCCACTTGCGTGTGTTCATCACAATCCTCCTCTCAATGTCTCCCGCATCACCTTAGTCAACAAAGTCATAGAGAGCATAGCACCTCAGAAATCAGCCTGTTTAATCAAGCTTATGTGTGGGCATGAGGAGGGTGCGCGCTACCAACACGATCAGGCTGTTTGAAGATGGGCACGCACTTCCTGCACGTAGGTTTTGAACGGATCAGGCATGGGAAAGGGCGCGTGGCCACGCAGTTGGAAGATCGACCAGTTGATCACATACGAGGGAGAAAACCGTTCTTCCGGCTTGGGATCATCTGGTTCATCCGGAGGTCCACAGGCCAGCAAATGTCGAACAAGCTCGCCCCGCCCAAACGCCCTGGTGTTGCGTGGTGGATGGTCCATGGACAAGGCAATCGCCTTGTCCGTGGTGAGTCGTGGGACCCGCCCTTCTTCCATGAGACCATAATAGAGCCCCTTGCCTTGATGGAGATTGTGATACTCCAGATCTAGACTCTTCAAAGCCGGGTCTGCCCACGTCGTCTGTTCCGCCTCGCGAAAGGTTTCGAGCAGCCACAACTTGGAGGCCCAATCGACCCGGCCCACCAGCGTCGTGTAATCCCCGCGGAGATCCTGCAAGACCGCTTCCCATTGATCGAGCACCCAGTCGGTTTCGTCGTCTTGCCCCCGATAGTGCGCTTGCGCCGCCGCGAGAAACGCTTCCTGAATGTCGATCGCAGAGATCGTCTTCCCCGATTGCAGCCGAACGATCCATTGTCGGTCCTGATCCTGTGACAGTTCCTGCATAGTCTCAACCGGTTCATGTATCTCAAGATCGAGCGGCGCGTGGCCCTCTTCGATCAGTTGAAGGACCAACCCTGTCGTACCCAACTTCAAGGCCGTCGCCACCTCTGCCATGTTTGAATCGCCCAGCAGGAGGTGAATACGGCGGTATTGATTCGGATCGGCCAGTGGTTCATCTCTGGTATTCACGATGGCGCGATTCTGCTGCACCCATTCGAAAAAGTCATTCACGATGTAATCTGCGCGCTGAGAGAGCTGAAACGGGAGGACAGGCTGCTGCGCGTGGCGATGGGTCGCTCCTCGCGGGACGATGAGTCGGTCCATCTGAATCCAGGCGTCCTGGGGACCCGCCGTGCCGACACGTCCGGCCCCCGTAAAGATCTGTCTGGTGACCAGAAAGGTTACAAAGGGCCCGAGGCCGCGCCGCGTAAAGGGGAAGCGTCGCGAGACGAGATAGTTCTCGTGCGATCCAAAGGTCGCATCGGTTTCATGATCCACATTGTTCTTGATCAATGAAACCGTGTCGGCCAGACCGAGGTCTTGAATCGCATCCTGCAGCAACTGATCGCCGGCGCGGTCGGCGGCCACCACATCACTGAGCGATTCACACTCCGGCGAGGCCCACTCCAGATGTCCCATGTCGAGGTACATGCGCCCAGCGTTGGTGAGAAATCCTCCGTTGCCAGGCGGTTCATCGTGTCCTCGGTGGTGCAGATCGAGAACGCCTCGCCGCTGGACGTGAAAGAGATGGTCTCGAATCTTGTGGGCAAACCAGGTAGGGGAATGATCAGGCCGGTCTTGATTCACCAAGAGTCCGTATTCGGTTTCAAGTCCGAAAATACGGTTCAACATCTCAGTTCGCCACGACGGATTGAAACGCCTTCGGCAGGAGGCTTGAAAGATCTGCCGGCTTGAGCAACCGATACTTGGAGGTGCCGGGAGCCTGACGATCGAGGACTGCGCATTCGATCGTCCGTTCACCGGCAATGCCCCGTACATGTGCGATCAAGGTGTCACTGCTTGGGATTGCGGCGGCCGATGAGCCCGCTCCACTTGTCGGTGGCTTGGCCTCAGCCTGTTGGTCTACCTCTTCCTGTTGATGCGCTAACGAGCCGATTGCCCAGGTTCGCAACGCCAGATCCAACGCCTGCTCCAATGACAGCGTGGCGGGCATCTGCTCCTTGAGATAGGACATCATCTTCATCTGAACAGCCGGGGTGGCAGCCAGGACCGCACGACCCGTCGTTTCCTCAAACGTGCCATCGTAGTTGATCATCAGGAGTGCGTCCTTCTCCGGCTTCAGGCCCAACTCGGCCACCAGAATGCGCACGATGAACGGCGCCTTATACATTTCCTCGAAGGCCTGCTTAATCACCGGTGCAATGCCGTACTTCACCAGTCTCGATCCCGTCACATCAGACGGCGAGCGGTTGAAGCCTTCGACATGCGCCATTTCGAGCAGACTAAAGCGAAGCTTTTCCAAATCCGTGGGATGCCCCATCCCACCCAATGCCAGCCGGTCGTAAATCTCGTAAAGCTTCGGTGTCCCCTTGCTCACCGTCGTCAGGAGAATGCCTCCATCATAGGTCAGCGCGACAACCGGGCTCCCCTGCTTGAACTGTTCGTCGAGATACTGTCGCCGATTGCCGACTGCTTCCACCCAGCGATAGGGCTCTTCATACATAGCGCACCACCTGTGATTCATAGAGGGGTTTCAATGTCGCATCCGACACCGTCTGCACACCGGCCCCGGTAATCAACTTGACCACGGGGTACAAACTCGCCTCCCGGTTGACACCGCCGGTCGCCGAATCGAACTCCGCCGCGCTCGTGAGCAATCGTAAAGCCTGAACCATAGCCTGTTCTTCTAGTAGCGCACTGAGCGTCTGTTCGCCCCACGTATTCAGATAGTGCAAGATCCCCCGGATCGTGGGGGAACCGGACCCGGACACGGCATACTCAACGCCTTCAAACTCCGCCCCGAGGATATCGTAGAAATAGATCTTGGCCGAGCCCTGCTCCACGTCGTAGCCGGCAAACACCGGGACCACAGCGCCTGTCCCGGCCAGCGCCGCGGGCACATTGTCTTTCAAGAGCTTGGAAACCGCGCGAAGTTTGCCGTCGAAACTCAATTCTTGCAGCTGCGTTCTCCGGTAGTATTTGAAGGAATGTTCCAGGACGCGCACCATTTCATAGGCAGTCGCCGGGACCCCGGCAATCGCCATCACACTGTGCCGATCGATCTCCAACACTTTGTCCGTGCGATCGTACATCACTATGTTACCGGCGGTCGCGCGACGATCTCCGGCCACCAGCACGCCATCGCGATACTTGAAGGCCAGAATCGTGGTGGCATTCGTGAGTGCATGGCCAGTCCCCACCGCCGCCGGTACTCCGAGTGTATAGCCCTGTTCCTTCAACAGCTGAAGAAAATCCCCTTGCATCCCCATCTCGAAAACCCCTCGTGAAGCGTGAAACGTCAGGCGATCGGATCTCAGAACCTACCCCCTCACGCCTAACCCCTTACCCCTAACGTCTTTACTCTCCCGTCCTTTGCCGATACCGCTCAGCCTGTTTCGGATCGACCTTGCGCATGCGCTTGAGCAAATTATCTTTATCGGGCGACCCGGTCTCTGGCCGTTTCGGCCCACCGCCCTCATCAGACGGACTCGGTGCCTTCGGCATCGGATTGCCGGGCCCTTCACGGCGTTCCGGCATAGTGCAGTATGTCATGATCGTGATTCCTTTCTGCTGTTCCATGCGTTCAGCGCATCCATCGGGGATGCCGCGTGCTCGAATATCTGTGCGCAGGCTTGCACCGCCTGTGGCTCGAAGAGGTCGCCCATTTCTAATGTTCGCGGAAGCAGCCCACCGCTGAACTGAATACGTTCCCACTGCATCGACTTGATCTGATCCGGAAACCGTCTGATGCAGAGGCCGCGAATACCTGCTCTGGTATCGGCCGGACCAATCACCAATGCCGATTCGATGTCATGCTCCGACGTCATCCGCCAGGCCTTCCCCTCGGCCTCGAGTCCCAGGAAGAGCCCGCGATCCGGATTCACATTATGGTACTCCAAATCCAAACTCGCCAGCCAGGGATCATCCCATCCAATCCGCTCTTCCTGCATAAAGGTTTCCAACAGCCAGAGCTTGGTGACCCAATCAAGCCGCCCGACTAGTTGTCGTCGATCGCCGGTGAGTAACCGTAGCGTGGAGGCCCATTCGTGCAGGATCCAATCGGTCTCCTGGTCAGTACCGGCCAAATACTTCTCGGCCGCAAGGTAATACTGCTCTTGAATGTCGAGGCCCGTGATGGTGCTGCCGTTCTTCTGACGAACCGTCGCCTTCAGGTTCTGATCGCGCGATAGCTGCTTCACCGCAATGACGGGGTGTTCCAATTCAAGAGCTGGGGCAGCGTCGCGCGCGATCAACTCCAGCGCCAACTGCGTCGTCCCGACTTTCAACGCCGTGCTGTACTCACACATATTGGCATCGCCGATAATGAGATGGAGCCGTCGATATTTTTCCCGAACCGCGTGCGGTTCGTCCCTCGTATTCAGAATCGGCCGGTTGTGCATCGTGTCGACGCTCAGATCCGTCTCCATAAAGTCGGCTCGTTGGGACAGCTGATAGTGGCCCGGCACGAATCCGCTCTCTTGACCTTCCACACCGACCTTGCCGGCTCCAGCAATGACCTGCCGGCTGACAAGGAACGGCAGCAGCCCCGCAGTCAGCGAAGGGAAGGGAATCGACCGCGAGAGAAGATAGTTATCGTGACAGCCGTAACTGTGTCCGTGAAAGTCCGTGTTGTTCTTGTAGAGCTGCACATGGGGCCCGCCGAGCGCATGGTTACGGCGCTCCGCCGCCCGCTGGACAATGCGCTCACCGGCACGGTCATGAGCAAGAATATCTAACAGGGTTCGGCATTCAGGCGTGGAATATTCAGGGTGCGTATGATCGTTATAGAAGCGTGCGCCATTCGGGAGAACCAGATCGCTCTTCATCTCATGAAACGAAAACGGCCGATGGGCATCGACCTTGGCGAACTCGTCCTCTTCTTTATCTTGCTGCAGACCGGACACTCGGAACCCGCGGGCATCCTCGTGCGGATCCTCACCGCCATAGTCCCAGCGCCGCTCGAACGAGGCCGTCAGGTGGGCCCGTACCAGTTCCATCGACTCCACAACCGGATCGACCGCGTCCTGGTCTTCCCTGGCAATCCCATACTCTGTTTCGATGCCGAATAACCGTATCATGCCGTTAGGCGTGAAACGTGAGGCGCAAAAGGAAAGGGCGAGCCTGAATAGAGCCTTTTCATTTTCTCCTACCCCTCACGCCTTACCCCTCACCCCTTACGTCTTCAGATAATTTGGTTGATCAATCTCTCTTCGGACTGCCGCCCCCTCCGGAACGAGGAGACTCCAACGACCTGCTCCGGATGGTGATCGAGGAGCTTGAGCCATTCATCCGCCGCATCATCGGGCGGCAGCATCTCGCCCTCCAGGAATTCTGCGTGAACGGAGTTCACCAGATCGTCCAAGGTCATGCCGCCTTGCTCAGCCCCGCTGGCCGCAATCATGCGATCGATCGCCTGTTCCTTCGCCCGTTGAACGATCGAAGCCAAGATCGCACCGCTGATCAGATCGCCTCGATAGAGGACCTTATTCTGTCCGCTTCGGAGCCGAATCGACAGGAGTCGATTCTCATTGATGCGAGAAAAGATCGCAGAGAGCGCATGCTCGATGAGGTCGGCACAGGCCTTCTTCCGATCTCCGCCGTGCTGGTCAATCCATTGTCGGTCCAGAGGCAGGTCATCTGTCAGATACACGTTGAGAATCGCTGCCGACGAGTCACGATTCGGACGGCTCACTTTGATCTTGCGATCGATACGCCCTGGCCGCAGCACGGCCGGGTCGATCAGATCCGGCCGGTTCGAAGCCAGAATGATCACCACATCGCGCAACGACTCGATCCCGTCCATCTCGGAACAGAACATCGGTACCAAGGTGCTGGAGATGTTGAATGAACGAGACGCCCGTCTCGTGCCGAGAATCGATTCTGCTTCGTCAATGAATATAAAGGGCAACGCCCCCTCGCTCCGACGAGCGCGGGCCTGGGCGAAGAGATCCCGGACCATCCGCTCCGATTCCCCCAACCACATATTCAGAATCTCGGGCCCCTTGACGTGGAGAAAGGCCCCGCGAGTCACCGGCAGCTTGTTCCCCTTCCCACCGGGCGCGCCCTGGCCTGACTCCCCCACCAGCTTTGAGAGACTGGCGGCTGCCGCTTGTCCGATCAAGGTCTTTCCGCAGCCGGGAGGGCCATAGAGCAGGAAGCCCTTCGGTTGAGTGAACTTGAAGCGCTGAAACGTGTCCGTATGGAGCAAGGGATACTCGATCGCTTTCTGAATGGCCGCGATCGCCTCCGTTTGCCCCCCGATCTGCTCCCATGTGACAGTGGGAACCTCGTCGAGCAAGTGGGACTTGGCTTTCCGGTCTTCCAATTTTTCGATCGCTACATGGAGGCTAGGCTCGATACGCACCTCATCGCCTGCCTTCAGGTCCACGCCGACAAGATCGCTCGATCGTTGGAGAATCAAAACCTGCCGCCCCATCTCTTGCTCGAAACGAAGCCGCCCATCGGCCAGCGCTTCCGCCACTTTCAACACGGGCCCATTACGGTCATAGCCCAATATCTTGATCACCGCGTAGGCTTCGTTGACCAGAATCTGGGCACCGATCTTTAACTCGACGGCCTGCACCCGTGGATCGACCGCGGCATAATACTCGGCCCCCCCCACCAGGATCCGTGCGAGGCCTTCACCCGGCACCTCAAGCAGGGTACCGACTCGATTGGCCGGCGCCGTGAGCTTCGCGATAACATCGGCGACTTTCTTGAATTCGACCTCGCGCTGCTGATGCGCCGCTTGCCTGAGGATCACGGCATGGCGCAGCTTGTAGAGAATCTTCTGCCGGGGATCACTGTCTTGAAATGAGGCGAGACATTGCTCAATGAGCTCAAGCGGATCGGATCCCATGCGCATCGACGGATTTGCGGCATCCTCCGTCTTCCCGTTGGGTTCTTGGTCCTGTGGTTCAATGGGTCGGCGATCACTCATCGGTGGCCCTCCATGCGGAACAGATGGGTGATCCTACCATAGCGGCCTCATGGATTGCCGCTAGCCCACATTATTCATGATGGTTCGTCGCGAAATCGCGCAGTCGCCACGCGAGACAGGCGCGCGGAGCCGCGAGGGAAGGAGGCATACTTGAAACAGTATGTTGACCGACCGAGCGGCGAGCCCGCCTGCCTGGACGCCGTGCCAACTGCGTCCAGGCTTGTCGTAGCGGCGAATCCGCGATTGCAGCAGGAACGTTCATGAATGATGCAGGGGGCTAGTCACGACCCCTCAATTGACGGCTTGGAGGGTCACAGATACACGTTCCTGGTGGGTCCCCCGTAATATTTCGACCATGACCTGGTCGTTGACTTTGTGGTGTTCCATCACATCCATCAGTTCGTCCAGGGTTTCGACCGGCTTGCCGTCGACCGCCGTGATGATGTCGCCCAACTCCACCCGCCCGACGACAGTCTCGCGCGCGGCCTTCAACCCGGCCTTCTCCGCCCCGCTGCCACGCGACACCTTACCGATAATCAACCCCTTGATCCCCCACCGCTTGGCCATCGCATCGGGAACGAGCGAGACCCCGAGCCCTGGGCGGATGAGTTTGCCGTACTTGATCAACTCTGGAACGATGCGATTGACCGTGTCGACCGGCACGGCAAAGCCGATTCCCGCGAAGGCCCCGCTCGGGCTCACAATCTGGGTATTCACGCCGATCAATCGACCGGCGCTATCGAGCAATGGCCCGCCGGAGTTTCCCGGATTGATGGCGGCATCGGTCTGAATGACCCCTTCAATCGTCCGGTTCGATAAGGACTTGATCGTCCGCCCCAACGCACTCACCACGCCGGTCGTCAGCGTGTGATCGAGGCCGAACGGATTCCCGATCGCCAATACTTTCTGCCCCACGTGCAGATCATGCGACGACCCGACGGTGAGAGGCGAGAGCGACTCTTCTGGCGCACGAATCTGCAGCACCGCCACATCGTGATCGGGGTCGGCGCCGATGAGCGTGGCCTTATGCTCCGTCCGATCTGCCAGCGTGACGGTGACCGAATTTGCCCCGTAGACGACATGAAAATTGGTGACGATGTGCCCCTGCTTGTTCCAGACAAACCCCGATCCGGACCCTTGCGGGACCTCAAAGAGATTGAACGACCAGGGGTCTCGCTGAATCGCCGTATTCGCGATATAGACTACGGATTTCGTCGCCCGCTCGAACACGGCCATCGTGGCCCGCTCATCTGCGCCCAACTCGGCGGGCGAGGGCATCACGACGCGCGGCTTCCCCTCAGGCCCGTCGTAAGTCCCGCCCAGCGGCTTCCCCCACTCTGCCATCGACAAGGCAGGCCAGAGGCTGATGAACAAGAGTCCCACAGAAACGACAGGAAAGACTAGTACGACTCGCCCTTTCATCCTGGTCATTCCCCCATGATTTGGAAAATGAGTTCCCTGGTCCGAGATCTGGTATCGAAATCGACGACGACTATCTGTTGCCAGGTCCCCAGCAACATCGCCCCGTCCAGGAAGGGAATAGTGACTGATGGTCCTTGCAGCTGACCTCGCAAGTGGCTGTGGCCGTTGTCTTCACCAGTATTTCTCGTATTGTGTTGCCAGGCAGGATCGGCCGGCACGGCCCGTTCCCAGAAGGTTTTGGTATCGGCCCTGATACCCGGTTCATCTTCGATGATCATCACCGACGCGGTGGTGTGCTTGACGAACACCGTCACGATCCCGGCCGACAGCCCGGTGCCCGCCAGGGCATCGACCACAGACTTCGTAATATTTTCGATCTGCGTATTCCCCTGCATGGTGAGACGCAACGACACCGTCTTGACCGCCATCTTATGACTCCATCGCCCGGAGAGCTCGGCGTTCCCCCCGCGTAAAGGCACAGCCACGAGCCTCCTCCAGAATTGCATCAAACTCTCCTTGCGCCGTCAACCGGCGCAACGCTCCCATCACCTCGCCACTCAAAATGCCCTCCTGCTGCAACGTCTCCAAATAGGCGAAGGCATCGACCAAGGTTTCTTTCTTCCGCACATAGTAGTCCCGTCCACGACGCTGATTGCTGTAGGCTTCAAACTGCTCGCAGGCGACAAGAATCTCCGCCAACTGCCTGACCCAGGGCTTGGCCGACGCCAGCTTCTCCGGATAGTAATAGTACAGCATCACTTGCTGCATCCAAGGCGCCCAGGTCACCCCCATCTTCCTGATGGCGGGTCGAACCGTACGCAGCCGACGGGCAAGCCGGCGCGAATATCCCAGCCGCATCTCGACCTGTTCCTTCGCCCAGGCAGTCATCGCAATGCCATCGACCTCAAGATCTTTTCGATAGCATCGCAGAAACGCCTCCGTTTCGCGTCCGTAGGGAGTGTCTTGGTGTAGGGCTCTCCATTCAAGCGGTCTCGTCGGAATCCCGCGTTCCTTGGCCCAGGACCAAATCTTCCCGAAGAGTTGTCGATCGAGTCCGGCACGGCCCAAGTCATGCAACAGGCACGCAATCTGATACTGGCGGACCCGCTCAGCTCCATGGCCCAGCGCCGTGGCCACCGCCGCGCACATGCGCGCAGTCCGCGCTGCATGTGGCCGATCGTACCCGCGAATGATCCTGCCAGGGTGAGCAGGATGCGGGTAATCGTAGAGGCGCATCAACCGGGACAGGAGTGCACGGGGAACCAGGAGTGGGGCACGTGTGTGGGCATATCGCATCATGAGTTGAAATGCACGCAGACGCATGGGTAACGGATGCAGCCGCGAGGAGAATATCGTTCGATGAAACGAGGTGTCAAGGCGAGCCTGTGCGCAACGCTCGATGAAAGTTTTGATCTCTGCTATGCTCGGATCAAGGGCACAAGAGAAACCTGTCCGGGTAGGGTGAGGCGAAACAATGACAAAAATGCATCTGAGCGCGACGATAGTCAGTGGCGGAGTCCTCTTCGCCTGCACCCTGGTGACCTCAATAACAGGCTTTGCAGCCTCCTCGCTGGACCAACTCACCGAGCTGACCGGCAAGGCCTCAGTCGTCGTCACGCTCAAAGGCCGCGACAACTTTACGAGCGAATACCGCTACGACGTCAGTGTCAGGAACCACACGTCTGATATGCTGATCGCCGACTCACTGGTGATCGTCCTCGATAAGATTATCAACCTTGCCGGTGAAGACCGAGAAGCGTTGACAGGCGAATCCTTCCTCAAACGGTTTGACGTACTGGGGCAGGACGGCGAAACCGACGATGGCAAACCCTTTTTCCGCATTCCAGTTGGCCCAACCCCGGACCTCGGCTCACTCACCGACAGCCTCCCGGTCACCGTCCGCCTCAGGAACAAAGACTATCTCTCGGTCTTCACGCCTTCCTTTAAAGTGCTGGGGCAAAAACGTCCGCCGCCTGAGCCAAAGCAAACCCAGGCTGCCCCGGTTCAGCCGGGCGCCACTCCGACAGCTCCCAGTCGCAACTCGGTCGACAAGTTGATTCAGTTGTTGATCAAAAAGGGAGTGGTGACAGAAGAAGAATGGCGCAAGGCCAACCAGCCATGACGGATAATACTTGTAGCGCCTGCCAAGGCAGCTGGCCGAAAGAAGACCATTTCATCGCTGACCTCGGCCTCTCCAAGGCCTATCTGCACGACGATCAATTTTTCCCCGGCTGGACCGTCGTTGTCTTCAAACGCCACGCGACAGAGCTGTTTCATCTGGCTCCCACGGAACGGATTATGCTGATGGAGGAAGTGAACCTCGTCGCCAAGGTCGTCGCGGGGGTCTATGAGGCCAGGAAGCTCAACTATGAACTCCTCGGCAACCAGCTCCCCCACATTCACTGGCATGTCATTCCCCGACTGATCGGTGACCCGGCCCCCCTCGAACCAGTGTGGCGGGTACAGCATGAGCCCATGCTCCGTTCAGGGCCTGATCTCCAGAGCACGGTTCAGCGCCTGCAGCAGGCCATTCAGAACGCTCGCTGAATCACGAATCGCCGCTCCCCTCAATGAACCACACCCGGCCCACCGGCATCGATTCGGTGTTATAATACAGTCCGTCTTTGCAACAGATCCGGAGGATCACAGGTTTCCGATGCGTCGCCGATTGGTGCTCGTGACCCTCTTGTTCGTATCCTTCATCGCTAGGTTCCCCATCCATTCATCGATCGCTCAAGTGCCTGAGAACGCACCGCCCCCAGTGATCGAGTCTCCGCCGCCCTCTTCCGAAGCCTCGCCTGCTCCAGTGCCTACAGATGAGCACCGGCTCCCCGAACTCTTGCCGCACGAGCGAGCGGATGCCGTGATGGTGTTGGGTGAGTTGCGCAACGCAGTCCGTGTATCGCCGTACAGTGCGGACGACCGGCTGAAGTTGGCACAAGGGCTCTACCGAATCGGCGATCTCGACGCAGCCATCGATGAAAGCCGCGTGGCGCTCAAGCTCGAATCAAACAACGCCAGAGCCTATCTGCAACTCGGTGTCACACTGATGGCCAAACAAGATGGACATGCGGCTGCCATAGCCTTGATGGAAGCCATCCTGCTCGATCCTGAATTAACACACGCGCATTACAGCTTGGGCAGCGTCCAGTACTCGCTGGGCAATCTCACAGCCGCGATCCAATCCTATCGCCGAGCCTTAGATCTGCAACCGAACTTTCCCGACGCCCGCTATCGTCTTGCGCTGGTCTTGAAGCTGACGAATCGGCATCAGGAAGCGGTGCAATTTATGGAGGAAGCGGCGATCGGCGGGGTTCCGCAGGCGCAGTACTTCATGGGGAACGCCTATCGCAACGGACAGGGCGTTGGAAAGAATCTGGCACTGGCGATCCGCTGGTGGACCAACGCCGTCAAGTTCGGCCAGCAGCGCGCGGCGGAATCCCTTTCACAGCTTCGCCGCCAAGCGCTATCGCCTGATCAGTCTGAGCGCCGTCGAAAAGATGCGATCGAGGCCTTCAGACAGTATCGCGACGAACTCTGGGCTGACTACCCGGATGTAGCCAGGAACAACCCGAGCGAATCATTGGGCATCGCCCTGCTCAAAAACAGCCAAGCCTCCAACGGAGTCACGGCTCTGTTTGCCGAAGCCTTTGCACTGGGCGAGACTGCGCACGACGAACTGGCGCGCCTGTATGAAACCGGCCTCGATACCCGCCTCGCTCAATTCGATAAGCGTATCCTGACGTGTTTTGCTACCACCGCTTCCGATGGTTTCATCCCGTCAAAGAAAGCGCTGGCACGCATCTATGGCAAAGGTCTCGGTGTCACGCCAGATTTGCAGAAAGCCAAGTCGATGCTGAAGGGGCTATCCAAGCAGGAAACGAAAGCGGTCCTGGACGAGATTGCGGGACGGTAGGAACAATCCATGCTCGATGCAGCACGCCTGTGGCGACAATTTCTCAGCTCCTCCTGGCTCCAAGCCGGTGCCATGGGGTTGCTCGCGACTGTCCTGTCGTTCGGTCTGTGGGCTGCAGCTTCAACCACATTCACGGCTCTGGACTGGACCGCATACGATTTCTGGTTGACCGATCGTGCGCCCATCCCGGTAAGCCCGTCCCTTCTCATCGTCACACGGGACCCGGCCAGCGAAGAAGAGTTCGGCACCGGGCCATGGGACCGGGCCATCTTCGCACGCCTACTGACCAACGCGCATGACTCCGGAGCTCTCGCGATCGGCCTCGATCATCGCCTCGACCATGCCAGCCCAGCGCAGCTCGGCGGGGCAGCGAGCGATGCTCTGCTGCTGGAAGCCATGAACAACGCCGGCCCCATCATCATCGTGGTACAGGGCCCTGACGCGACGCTGGTCTCGGACGCAGCGATCGCGGGCCATCTGCTGGTCACGACCCATTTCGATCACGTCGCACGAACAGTGCCTGTAGCGACAACCAGTGACAGACAATCCGTCCCAGCCTTCGGGATTGCACTGTACCGGGCATTTCAACAACAGACCTCACCAACGAAGCCGTCTCTTTCAGACGGAGGCACTGGCTCGCTCTTAGTCAACTATGTCGGCAACGGAACGATCGACGCCTTCCCAACGGTTCCTATTTCATCCGTCTGGAACGCCATCGAGCATCACGAGAGCGATCGGCTCACCGAATGGTTCAAGGGTAAGGTCGTCGTGTTTCTTCCAAACCCGATCGCGGGGGGAAGCTGGCTCTTGCCCACTGGACAGACGGTCACCAGCTCAGTCGCGCATCTCCACGTCTTGAATATGCTGCTGACCGACAACCAGCTTTACCAACTCGGCGCAACCAGCCGATCGTTGATGACGCTGCTCGTAGCCTGGTTGGCTGCCTGGCTCCTACTTCAGTTCCGAGGCACGACGAGCCTGATCCTTGCCGGAACAGCCATTGCCATCTATGGAGCACTCATTCTCCTCGCGCTCGTCGCAGCCCACTTGGTGCTTCCCCTCGCCATGCCCCTGACGGCCGCCCTGTTGGTGCTCGTCGGCACAACCATTTGGAGCCACCTTACCGCTCATCAGCGGCTGATGCTCTTGGAACAGGACATGCTCCGCCTGCAGCAGGAAGCCATCGCCGTGCGCGAAGCCCTGGTCCTCCGCGAAACCCGTGCGGAGACCTTGCAGGAAGATCTCACCGTCGCGAGGGCCGCCATCACGCAATCGACAGGTCAGCAGGAAGAACTCACCAGATCCGCAGACGTCCTTCGCTCCCAACTCGCCGACGCCCAGGCGCAGGAAGATGAAGCGCGCAGGAAACTGGAAGGACTCGAACAGCAATTGCATAGTCTGCGTGCTGCCACGAACGAGTCCATCGCAATAGGCGACGTGGAACTCGATCGCCTCCGAGACGAATGCCGGCAGCTAGGCATCATCACCCAGGATGCCGGACTCTTGCGCCTCTATCGGGATCTCAAGAAAGGGGCCAAGTCGCCTCTGACGGTCCTTGTGCTCGGCGAACCGGGGACCGGGAAAGAACTGTTCGCCCGCGCCGTCCACCGGCTCAGTCCACGGGCCGGCAAAACCTTCATCGCCGTCAACCTGGCGGCCATCTCCCCTGAGCTCTTCGAAAGCGAACTCTTCGGCCATACGAAAGGCAGCTTCACCGGTGCCACCGCCGACCGAAAGGGCTATTTTGAATTGGCTAACCATGGGACCATCTTTTTAGACGAAATCGGCGATCTTCGCCTGAACCACCAGAGCAAGCTCCTGCGGGTCTTACAGGAGAAGTCCTTCTATCGCGTCGGCGCGACGATCCCAACGACTGTGGATGTGCGTATCGTGGCCGCAACGAATCGCGATCTGCAGCGCGGCGTATCCGAAGGCTGGTTCCGTGAAGATCTCTATTTCCGCCTGACAGGTCTCGTGTTCCGGTTGTCGCCGCTGCGCGAACGGACCGGCGACGTGCCGATCCTCGCGGATATTTTTCTCAACGAAATCGCCGGTCAGATGAGCAAGCCAGTGCTGAAGCTCTCGAACGAGGCGCTTCGCGCCCTGGTGGAGCAGGAGTGGAAGGGCAACGTGCGGGAGTTCCGGCATTGCTTGGAACAGGCCATCGCACTCAACGACGGGCCTTTGCTCACCAAAGAATCGTTGCGCCTCGGTAGCGCATACGCATCGCCCGCTGGTCGAGCCAAGCCATCACAGATTCTTCCCGATCCGGCCAGCGATGCAGCGGTGTTGAATTGTCTGAGGCAGCATGGCTTCGACATGCAGGCGACGGCGAAGCCGTTGGGGTGGGACCGCAGCACCGTGACGCAGCGATTGAAGGGCCTCTGCTTCCAAGCGCTGGTCGAGGCTGATGGTGATCAGGCTAAGGCCGCACTGGCCATAGCCGGCGATCCCAGCTATCTGAGAACCGTCGAACTAAAGCTCATGGACTACCACAGCCATCTCATGTCCGTGATCGAACCCTTCGCCACAGCCGACGAAGCTCTCCTCGATTGCAAACGGCGATTCAAAAACCTCCCCGACCGACATTTCGGTTCAGTCGAGACGCTGGTTCGGCAGTACTTTCGTCAGGACGGGCCGACATCTCTCGGATTGAGAAAAGGTTCCTGAGCTAGCCCCACTTTCGTGGACACCTCAAAAAGGGGACAATAGCCCCTGGGAGGTGTCCGATGGCAAAGCGGCAACAGTTCACCACAGAATTCAAAGTCGAAGCGGTCCGGCTGTGGAAATCGTCGGGCCGACCCGCGGCGGCGATCGCCCGCGAGTTGGGCTTGCGGCGCAACCATCTATACAAGTGGCAGCTGGAGTTGGAGACGCACGGCGAGGCCGCGTTTCCCGGCAAGGGGGGCCGGGTCCACAGTACGGATGAACTCACCCGATTGCGGCGGGAGAATGCGCGCCTCCGGGAGGAGCGCGACATTTTTAAAAAAGCCGCCATGTACTTTGCCAAGGAATCGCTATGAAGTATCAGTTTGTCGCCGCGTATCAGGCAGAGTACCGGCTCACTCGGCTGTGCCAGACGCTGGGCGTCAGTCGGAGTGGCTACTATGCGTGGCGCCGCCGACCGGCCAGTCCACGGACCCGAGCGAACGCGCGCTTGGTGGGGCAGATGCAGCAACTCCATCGGCAGACGAAGGAACGGTATGGCGCGGTCAAGTTGTGGCGGGCGCTGCTGGCGTCGGGCGTGGCCTGTGGGCGCCATCGCGTGGCGCGGCTGCGGCGGCAGTATGGGCTCATGGCTCGACGAGTACGGCGGTTCCGCGTGGTGATCGAACACCATCAGTTTGCGCCGCCAGCGCCGAACCGGCTCCAACAGGTCTTCGTGGCCCCAGCGCCCAATCGGATCTGGGCCGGCGATCTGACCGCGATTGCGACGCGCGCGGGCTGGGTATACTTGGCCGTGATCCTGGACCTGTACTCGCGCCGCGTGATCGGCTGGGCCATGAGTCCTCGGCCGGATCAGCACGTGGCCCTCACGGCACTGCAGATGGCCATGACGCACCGACGTCCGCGGCCTGGACTTATCCATCACACCGATCAAGGCGCCACGTACACCAGTGTGGCGTACCAACGGCAACTGGTGCAGACCGGGCTGGTGGCCAGCATGAGTCGCAAGGGCAACTGCTATGACAATGCCGTGGTTGAGAGCTTCTTCAGTACGCTCAAGAATGAGTTGGTGCATGAACGGGATTACCACACGCGAGAGGAAGCCCAGGCGGAGGTGTTTGAGTTCATCGAGGTGTTCTACAATCGGCAACGGCTGCATCAGACCCTCGGCTACGTCAGTCCGGTGCAGTTTGAGGCCGCACGTGTACCGTAACTCGGTGTCCATGAAATCAGGGGTAGCTCA
>WNFB01002337.1_pt1 | contig 18584 bp, 16 predicted proteins | sample 5400501 | NCBI WGS metagenome assembly WNFB01 (sample SAMN13153341, study PRJNA577476) | soil metagenome | isolation source: 200 cm saprolite under Douglas fir tree site 2 hole 1 | place: USA:California | collected 2015-04-18 | reverse complement strand
AGGCGCTCCGCAGCCCGCTGCACCCGCTGCACGTCTTCCTGAGAGTATGCGTGATGGTCGGGAAAGACGCAATGGTCCACCACGATCGAGCCGGTGGCCACCAGCAGCCGTCGAAACGAGTCCGGATGCCCGATCCCGCTCAGGGCCAGCACCCGTTCCCCTTTCAGCACCGACGGCTCCATGGTCGCCGATCCCCCGACGCGCATGACCGCGCTCGGCGCAAAATCCGTGACCCAGATCGGCACCGCCGGCGCCTCCGCATGCACCACCGACTTGATCTCATCAAGATACTCAGTCTGCGACGCGCGTGTCACGAGGACCGCCGACGCTCGCGCGATCGATGCGAGCGGTTCGCGGAGCCGTCCCCTCGGAAGCAAATAGCCGTTGCCAAACGGCGCGCCGGCATCCAGGACCAGAATATTCACGTCCCGTTGCAGCGCCAGGTGTTGATACCCGTCATCCAGGATCAGCGTATCCACGCCGTAGCGGTCGATCAGGTGCCGTCCTACACGAGGGCGATCGGCACCGACCGCGACCGGCACGCCCGGACACCGCTGCGCGATCAGAAAAGGCTCGTCTCCAGTCTCGCGCGGACGCCCCCGTAAGACCTGGCCGTCAGAGACCTCCACAAGGGAATCGGCGTTCCGGCGCTTATAGCCGCGACTCACGACCCCAACCCGGCGGCCACGATCCCTGAGCGCCGTGGCCAGCGCGATCACCACCGGAGTCTTGCCGGTCCCCCCCACCGTCAGATTTCCGATACTAATGACCCGACAGGGCAGAGCCTGTTGGGGCAGCAGTCCCTGCGCATAGAGCGCTGATCTGGCGCGCATGACAAGGCCGTAAAGGGACGCCAGCGGGATGAGCGGAGCAAGCGCCCATCCCAAGGGAGACCGACCTTCTATTGAGAGCAGGTACTCCATGATCCTTTCCCGAGAACCTGTGCGATCAAGGCGACGGTTCGCGCCACCGCTCCCTGGTTCTCCAGGACGAGCTGATAGGCGGCCTTCCCTCTCTCCTCAAGACGGGCGCGGTCCTTGAGCAGAGCCGTCATGGCGTCGGTCATCTCGTCAGCATCGCGCACTTGCAGTCCGGCTCCCCGACCGAGCAACAACTCCGCCGCTTCAGCGAAGTGGTCCATGTAGGGACCGAAGACGACGGCCTTGCCCCAGGCTGCCGGCTCCAAAGGACTGTGGCCGCCCAACGCCATCAGACTGCCTCCCACAAAAACCAGCGTGGCCTCCCGATACAAAGAAGCCAACTCGCCCCTTGTATCCAGCACGATCGCGCGCGGACCGCTCGGTCTCTGTCCCGTCATGTTGGATAACGACGTTCGCCGGACGGCTTCGAGGCCACCGGCACGCACCACCTGGCACACAGTTTCGGCCCGTTCGATGTGCCGAGGGGCCAGCACCAGGACCAGCGCGGGCGCGACGCCGAGCAAGCGCCGGTAACAGTCCAAGACCGCCTCCTCTTCGCCCGGATGCGTGCTGCCCGCAACGAACAGCTCTTCTCCCTCCGCCAGGCCCAGATCATGCTTGGAGATCTGCCCCGGTGCGGCCTGCGTCAATGCCGCAACCTGATCGTACTTGAGATTGCCGGTCCGCACGACTCGCGCCGGCTCCACGCCGAGCTGGATCATCCGGTCCGCATCCCGCTCAGTCTGCATGGAACAGAGCGTGAACGACGCCAAGACGCGCCGGAAAAACGGACGGAGCCGGAGATACCCGGCGAAGGAGTCGGTCGACAGACGGCCGTTCACCAGGACCACCGGGATTCCGTGTACCGCCGCTTCGCGCAGAAAGTTCGGCCATAGTTCCGTTTCGACCACGACGATCAGACGCGGACGGATCGCCTGCAACACGGACCGGACCGCCCAGGGAAAATCCAGCGGGAAGTAGAGATGCTGCGCCTGCCCTTCCAGCCGACGCAGGATCATCTCCTTGCCGGTCTCGGTCACGGTCGACACCAGGATCCGGGCATCAGGATAGCGCGTTTTTAACTGCTGAACCAAGGGCACGACCGCCGTCGCCTCCCCCATCGACACGGCATGTACCCAGATCGTTCGGCCGTCTCCCCATTGCGCTCATCCCTTTACCGAGCGATCCGCCTCATCACCGAGTTCGTTGAGCGCCGCTTCCACTTCCACCCGTTTCGCTTCAAGCTGCGCGCGGTCCGCGTCGGCCGGCACCCAGATCGGCTCTCCCCACGCATAGCAGGTCCGGCTGAACGGCAGCGGAACTTCGAAGCGATCCCAGCTCCCGAAGAGTTTTTTTTTGAGGTGGCAACGGTGAGCGGGAGGATCGGCAGGCCCGTCAGCTTCGCCAGTTCCACCACGCCGGGCTGCGCGACGCACCGGGGACCCCGCGGGCCGTCAGGGGTGACTGCCAGATCCGCGCCGGACCGCCCCAGCCGCGCCAATTGCCGCAACGCCCGCATGCCTCCGCGGGTGCTGGAGCCGCGAATGGTGTCAAACCCGAACCGGCGTACGATGCGGTGGATCAACTCACCGTCGCGATGCGCGCTGATCAAAATGTACAGACGCGACCCGCCGTAGCATAAGGGCAGCATGAGCTGGCGGCCGTGCCAGAAGGCGACAATGACGTGACGGCCCGCCTTCCAGAAGGCATTGACGCGATCGGCATGCAGCGTACGGATTCGCAACGTCCGACCCAGCGCCCGGATCGCAGCATAGCCGAGCGGTGGAATGAGCCACAGCTTCAACCGGCTCGCCGTCGTCATGTCGGCATATCCTCCCCGCCGTTCTGAAACTGCATCTGATAGAGGCGCTGGTAGGTCCCGGCCCCGGCGAGCAGGTCTTCGTGGCGGCCGATTTCGACGATGCGGCCGCCGGCCAGCACGACGATCCGGCTCGCGCGCTGGACCGTCGAAAGCCGGTGCGCAATCACGAACGTCGTCCGGCCTTTCATGAGATTGGCCAGCGCCATCTGGACCATCCGCTCGGACTCGGTATCCAGCGAGGACGTCGCCTCGTCCAGAATCAGAATCGGGGGGTTGCGCAGCAAGGCGCGCGCGATGGCCAGCCGCTGCCGCTCGCCGCCCGAGAGCTTGACCCCGTTCTCTCCAATGAGCGTGTCGTACCCGTTCGGCATCCGCATGATAAAGTCATGGGCAAACGCGGCCCGCGCCGCCTCGATGATCGCATCGTCGGTGACGTCATCCTTCCCGTACGCGACGTTGTGGCGAACCGTGTCATCGAACAGGAGCGTCTCCTGGGACACGATCCCGATCTGACCCCGAAGAGCCGCCAGGCGGATCTCGCGGAGGTCCACGCCATCAATGAGAATCGCTCCCTGCGTCGGATCATAAAACCGGGGGATGAGATTGACGAGCGTGGTCTTGCCGGCGCCGCTGCTCCCCACGAGAGCCAGCACTTCACCAGCGGTGACCGTCAGCGAGATACTCCGCAAGGCCCAGGTCTCAACGCCTTCGTACCGGAACGAAACGTCCCGTAGTTCGATGGCGGACCGCACGCCGTCGAGGTTCCGGACGCCGGTATCCTGTGCCGCTTCCGTAGGAACGTCCAGAACTGCAAACACGCGTTCGGCGGCGGACAGGGCTTGCTGGATCGAATTGTTGGCCGAGGCCAACCGCTTCACAGGGTTGTACATCAGAAACACCGCCGTGAGGAACGAAAAGAAGGTCCCGGGGGTCATGGTCCCATGCATGACCTGCCAACCCCCGTACCAGATGATGCCGGCCACGCCGAGGATGCCGACCGTCTCCAGCACCGGCGACGTGATGGCGGACACCTGCGTGGATTTCATCCAGGTGTGGAAGTACGCCTCGTTGACCCGCGCGAAGCGCCGATCTTCGGTAGCCTCGCGCGTGAAGCCCTTGACGATGCGGATGCCGGTCAAGGTCTCCTGCAAGGCCGTGGACATGTCGGCCGTTCGCTCCTGGCCGGTCGTGGCCAGCCGCCGGAGCCGAGCTCCGAACCGGACCATGGGATACACCGACAGGGGAATCACCACGATCGAGAGCAGAGTCAACCACCAGTTCTGATAGAGCACCACGCCCAGCAGAACCAGAAACGTCAGGCTTTGCTGGAAGAGATCCTTCAAGACGCCGGCCACGGCATTCTGAATCCAGTTCACGTCGTTGATGACGCGCGACATCATCCGGCTGGACGGGTTTTTGAGGTGAAAGCCAATTGGCAGGCGCATGAGATGACTGAAGAGCCGCTGGCGGATGTCCGTGACCACGCGGGTTCCGACGTACACCATGAGGTAGGTCTGGCCATAGCTGGCCACGCCTTTGAGCGCCGACACCGCTATCAAGGCGACCGGCAACAGGATCAGCCAGGTTTCGTTCCTCTTGATGAAGACCTCGTCGAGAGCGGGGCGCACGAGCCAGGCATAGGCGCCCGTGAAGGCGGCCACCAGCCCCGAGCAGATCGCCGCAGCCACCAGCCGCCCCCAGTAGGGCCGAAGGCACTGGAGCAATCGCAGGTACAAGTGCATCAGACGCCTGCCTCTCTCCGGTGGAGTTGCTCGAGCACGACCGCGGCCGCACGCGCGGAGGCTCCCGGCAACCCGAGCAGCATCCGGACACGGGCCATCTCCGCGCGCATCCGTTCCCGGCATGACGCATCGTCAAGGATCCGCTTGGCTTCTTCGGCAAGACGGGTAGGCGTGGCCTGACGCTGGATCAGTTCGGGAATAAACGGCCGGCCGGCTATGATGTTGGCCAACCCGATGCTGCGGACACGCACCAGCAAACGACCGAGCAGATACGTGAACCAGGGCACTTTGTACGCGATCACCATCGGCGTTCCGATGATCGCCGCCTGGAGCGTCGCGGTGCCGGACGCGATGAACAGCAGGTCCGCCGCCGCCATGACCCCGTTCGGATCGCGCGGCACCAGCCGGACATCCAGCCCGGCTTCGTCGCACGCGCGCTTGATGGCTTCCTGGTTCACCGTATCGGCGACGGCCAGAATCAATCGAATCGGTCGGCCCTCTTGCTGGAGCAGACGGGCGGCCTTCAGAAAGACCGGCAGCAAGTCCTTTACCTCCCTGGTCCGGCTTCCCGGCAGGAGACCGAGCACACAGGCCTCCCGCGGAAGGCCGTAGGCAGCCCGTATTTTCTCCCGGTCATACGACGCCGCCACATCGTCCATGAGCGGGTGCCCTACGAAAGTACAGGGAACGCCGGCCTGCCGGTAGAGCTCCTCTTCGAACGGCAGGACTACCAGTACGTGGTCGACCCGCCGCTGCATCCACCGCATGCGTCGGGGGCGCCATGCCCAAATCTGCGGCGCGATGTAGTACACCACGCGAAGTCCGGCCTGTTTGGCGATACGGGCGAAGTGAAAATTCAGGCCGGGATTGTCGATGAGGACGACGAGATCGAGCGATCGCTGCCGTAAAATCCGTCTGATGGTGAGGATCCGCCGCGCCAGGGTCTGGACGGCGGAAGGCCCGATCAGTCCGATCACGTCCAGATGGCCGATGTCCTGAACCAAGTCCACACCGGCGGCCCGCATGCAAGCTCCGCCCACCCCGAGGATCGCAAGATCCGGCGCCTGCGCCTTCAGGGCTGCGGCCAAATTGGCGCCATGCAGGTCGCCGGAGGCTTCACCCGTGATGATAAGGATGCGTGGCAATCTCATCAATGATGGCATACGCCAGCTCCAGCGCGGTCGCGCCCTCCCGTCCCGAGACCAACGGGGAAGCGCCCGTGCGGACCGAATCGAGAAAGGCTTCCAGTTCGAGCTTCAGCGGTTCGCGCCCATCGCCACGGACCTGCTCCGTCAGAACCTCGTGACTTCCCGATGTCCCCATGGTCCGTCGGCCTATGATGGCGGTCTGCCGGGCCAGATCGAGCATCACAAACCCCTCCGGCTCCCAGACGCGTATCTCGCGGACCTTGGATTCGGCCACACGATTCACGCTGAACGTCGCGACACAGCCGTTTTGAAAGACGACCCGCGCCTGCGCCACGTCAGTCGTCGACGAGAGCATCGCGAGTCCGTTCGCCTGCACTTCACACACCGGTACGCCGACCAACCCCAGTACGAGATCCAAATCGTGGATCATCAGGTCCAACACCACATCCACGTCCGCCCCACGGAAAGTAAACGGCGCCCAGCGCTGGCACTCGATAAGGATCGGCGCCTTGATGGCCCCCCGCGTCGCGCGGAAGGCCGCATTGAAGCGCTCGATGTGCCCCACCTGCAATGTCACGCCCCGATTCGAAGCGGTCGTGACAAGGTCGCGCGCTTGCTCCACGGTCGCCGCGAGCGGCTTCTCCACCAGAACATGCAGACCGGCCGTCAGGCAGGTCCGCGCGATCTCGTGATGGAGGAGCGTCGGCGCCACCACGCTGACGGCGTCCACCTCCCCGGCCAGTTTCCGGTAGTCGGTCATCGCCTGACAGCCGTGTCTCGCGGCGACCGACTCCGCCCGTCCTTGGTCCACGTCCGCCACGCCCACCAAGCGAGATCCAGGAAGCTCCGCGTAAACCCGCGCATGGTGCTGCCCGAGTGATCCCACCCCGATTACGCCGACGCGCAGCTCTTTCATCGTACAAGTCCCACGATCGCGATGCCGGCCTGATCGGCGGCATGAATGGCTTCTTCCCGATCCAGGAAGACCGCCTTCCCGGCTTCGATGGCCAGCACGGCCGCGCTGCTCTCAGCCATCGCCCGGATGGTCCCCGGACCGATGGTCGGCAGGTCAAAGCGTCGGTCCTGCTGGGGCTTGAACCGTTTCACGACCACCGCGCCCGAGCGCGCCAGCGTCCCCCCTCTCCGAATCGCTTCATCAGACCCTTCGACCGCTTCCACCGCCACCACCACCTGATCCTTCACCACCACGCACTGGCCGATGTCGAGACGGCCGACGGCTTCGGCGATCTCCCAGCCGAACTCGATGTCGCGCCATTCCTTTCGGGTAGGCGCTCGCCTGGTGAGCGTGCCTTCTTCCACCAGCAAGCCGTCCAGTCCGAACGTCGATTCCCGGATGCGGATGCCTTCGTCTTCCAATTCAGCGGCGATGGCGCGCAATAAGGCGTCGTCTTTGCGGATGGTCACGCGACGGAGGAGCGCAAGCGAGCGAAGGTCGAACCGGACATTGGAAAACAGATGCGTCTTCTTGACGCCGCCGACCATCACAGCCTGGCGAACGTCATCCTGCTTGAAGGCTTTGATCAGTCGCCCGAGTTGGCCCAGTGCGACCCAGTGAATCCGGTCCACGACCCGCTCGAGCGACGGATCGGCCTCCCCAGTCAAGGCCACCGCCGAGACGCGGTAGCCGAGCCGGCGCGCGTTCTCGGCGAAGAGGAGCGGGAAGCGGCCGTTGCCGGCGATCAATCCGATCCACTCTCTCTGCGTATCCGGCACTCGTGCCCCTGCCGATCTTTCAGAGGCGCGAGCCGTCACGTCGTCTCACTCCTCCTCGCGTTCATCCGAGCCCTTGCAGACGCCGCGCTTCGTGCCGTCCAGAAAAGCCAGCAGGGTCTGTACATCCTTGGACTCGCCGAACTCGTCACGGACCTTTTTGACGGCTTCGGCCAGCCGGAGATCCGACCGAAACAGGGCCAGGTAGACCTGCTTGAGTTGCCGGATACGGTCATCGGAGAACCCCTGGCGTTTTAGCCCGATGGTGTTGACGCCGAAGAGCCGGGCTCGGTAGCCGCCGGCCGCCCGCATGAACGGCGGGACATCCTGCCCGACCGCCGAACAGCCGCCGATCATGCTGTAAGGCCCGATCCGGACGAACTGATGGATCCCGACGAGCCCTCCCACGATCGCATGATCGCCGATCGTGATGTGGCCGGCCAACGTGGCGGCATTCGCCATCACGACATGGTCGCCGATGTGGCAGTCGTGGGCGATGTGCACATACGCCATCAGCACATTGTGATTCCCCAGGCTCGTCACACCTCCGCCAAACGCCGTGGCGCGGTTGACGGTCACGTACTCCCGGAGAATGTTGTGGTGGCCGATCCGGACGTAGGTCTCTTCCCCGTTGTACTTCAAGTGCTGCGGCGGCGCGCCGAGCGAGACGAAGGAATGGATCTGGCAGTGTTCCCCCACCTCGGTCCATCCCTCGATCACCACGTGCGGATCAATCCGCGTTCCCTGTCCGATGCGCACGTGCTCCCCGATGACAGTGTAAGGCCCCACCGTCACGTCCTCACCCAGCTCGGCCTTGGGATGCACGATGCCGGTCGGATGCACGCGAGGGGTCACGGTTCGACCTCCGGCGCCGCCGACCCATCCGTGATCATCGCCATCAGCTCGGCCTCGCAGACGAGCGTATCATCCACGAAGGCCTCTCCCCGCATCTTCCAGTAAGGATGGCGGGCTCGAAGGACTTCCACCACAAACCGCAACTGGTCGCCGGGCGTGACCGGCTTTCTGAATTTGGCTTTCTCGATCCCCATGAAGTAGACCAGCTTGGCGCCCGCTTGATTCGCCGACTTGAAAGCGAGCACTCCCCCGACCTGCGCCATCGCCTCGATGATCAGAACTCCCGGCATGATGGGCCGGCCTGGAAAGTGTCCCTGAAAGAACGGTTCGTTGATCGTCACGTTCTTAATGCCGACCACCCGCTTCCCGACCTCCAGTTCCTCGATGCGATCCACCAAGAGGAACGGATAGCGATGAGGCAGGATCGCCTGGATGTCGGTGTTGCTCAGACACAATCCGTGAGTGCTGCTCTGGCTCACTTGCCCCCCTTCGCGTCCAATTCCTTGATCACGCGGTCCGTGAGATCAAGCGACGGATGGCTGTAGATGATCAACGCGCCGGCGCCATTATCCCCCTTCTCCACCACAAGAGTGATCTTTTCCTTGTCGGCGATCCCCCGGATGACCTGTTCAAGGTTCTTGTTGAATTCATCCAGAGTCTCCTTTTTCTTGACTTGGACTTCCTGGTTCAGCTGCTGGACTTTCCGCTGATACTCTACCATCCGCTGGCGAAACTTCTCTTCTTTTTCCTTCTTGGCCTCGGCGCTCAAGACCGCGCCTTGCTTGACCAAGTCCTCCTCCATCTTCTTGAGTTCTTCTTCTTCCATATCGATGAGCTTTTGGCGCATCTTGACGTATTCCTGCAGCGAGTCCTTGATCTTCTTTCCGGACTTGGTTTGATCCAGCACTTTTTGCGGTTCGATCACGCCGATTTTTAATTCCACCGCCCAGGCCGGCGCTCCGCACACCAAGGCAATCGCGAACACAACCACCAGGATCCTGCTTCCGTGCTTCATGACCATCTCCCTTTCTCATCCATAGGACAGCCTCCCTCTAAAAGAGCGAACCGACCGAAAACTCAAACACTCCCGCATGTTCTCCTGTTCGCTTATCGAGATTCAAACCATACGACACACGGAGAGGACCGAAGGGCGAGATCCACCGCCCCTCGAGACCGGCCGACTTGCGCAAGTTCAAGCTCAACGGCTCCCCATCGTTGAACCCCTTCCCGTAGTCGAAGAATACCACCCCTTTGACCTTCAACTCGGGAATCAATGGGAAAATGTAGTCCAAGTTGAGAATGAGTTCTTTATTGCCCCCGATAGGGGAGAAATCTGGAGCTGTCGGGCCGGCCCGGCCGAAACTGAATCCCCGCATGGTCTGGATGCCGCCCACGAAGAACCGGTCTCCGACCGGAAGCTGACTGCCGGCTTCATAGCTGTGGGCGACGCCGAGCCGAGCGCGCGGAGCAAACACGGTATCCCAAGCCACCGGGAAGTACCATGCGCTGTCCCCGATCACCTTGTAAAAATCGTTGCTGCCCCCGAGCACGCTCCCAGCAAACTCCGTCGTCAGGGCGTGCCGTGCTCCGGATTTGGGATCCACATACACGTCCCGCGTGTCGCGCGCGATCCCCAAGATGATCGCGCTCGTCGTGCTCTTCCCGAGTTGCTGCTGGACCAAGAGTGGTAGATCGGAAACAGGGGTGTTCGTGACCCCGCCACCACCGAGAAAGAGCTGACCGGAAAGATCGTTTGAAACCTCAAGTCTCTCAAGCAGGTAGGTCGCGCTTCCGCTCAGGTATTCCGAGAAAAACTTGCCCAACACAACGTCGGCGCCTTGCCGCCGTTCAAAGTACGTCGTGTAGAAGGTCTGGCGGGCATACAAATCACCCTGAGCCGACAGCGCCTCGTCGAACAGGTAGGGCTCCCGGAAGGTTATGACTCCATACGACCGCCGCTGGCCCAACTGACCACGAATTTTCAGGAGCTGGCCCCGGCCGAATAGATTGCCCTCCGTGACGTCGGCTACCACCCCCAACTTATCAAGCGAGCTGTAGCCGCCGCCCACGCTGAAGGTTCCGGTGGACTTCTCCTTGACCTTCACATCAAGATCGACCGTATTGGGGTCGATCTGCTTCGGGATGATCTCGACCGTCTCGAAGTAGTTCATGTTGTTGAGTCGCTTGAAGCTCAGCTTCATGGCCTCCGTATCGATCAGCTCGGCCTCGTTCACACGCAGCTCTCGCCGGATCACCTTATCGCGGGTCTTATCATTGCCGGAGATGTTGATGTGCCGGACGCGAATCAGGGCGCCTTCCTTGACCTCGAATGTGACCGTGGCGGTCTTGGACTCGGGGTCCGGGAGAACCTGGGGATTCACATCCGCAAACGCGTACCCCTTCACGCCGTACAGATCCGTAACGCGCGTGATGTCTTCCCGAACCTCCGCCATCCGGACAACATCTCCCTCTTTCAACTTGCTGCCGGTCCGGAGCTCCGACTCCGGAAAGAGAGTTTGCCCCTTGTAGCCGATCTTCGCGAACCGGTATTGCGATCCCTCCTCCACGGGAAACCGGATCGTAAACCACTTCTTGTCGTCGCTCAGTTCCACCTTGGGCGTACCGATTTTGACGTCGAGATACCCTTCGTCGAAGTAGACCTGGCGCAGCCGCTCCACGTCGTTGGTGAGCTCGTCCTTTTTGTAAATCCCGGAATCGTCCCACCAAGAGATGAGCCAGGAGTACTCTCGCGTAAACAGCGGTTTCTTCAGTTTCTTGACCGGGATGGCCTTCGCGCCGTCGAAGGCGACGGCCTTGATGCGGGCCCGGGGGCCTTCCTTGATGAAAAAGGTCAGCGATTTCCGTTCGCCGTCCAGGGACTTGATGACCGGCACAAGACGGGCGCTGAAATAGCCTTCTTCCTCGTACAATACCCGCAGGCGCTCGACGCTGTCCTTAATTTGCTGCTGATCAAGAAAAGACTGGGGACGGACCGTCAGCTTCTCCGTGAGCTTTTCGTCTTTAATATTGTCATTGCCGTCGAAAAGGATGTCCGTCACGAAGGGTTTCTCCGTGACGATGAAGATCACGGCTATCCCCCCTGCCACGGCTTCGGTTTCCACGCGGACATCCTCGAAGTACCCCATCTGGTACAAGGCTCGAATCTGTTCTCGGATCTTCTCCGCGGTAAATGGTTCGCCCTCCTTCAGCGTGAGGCGGCCCTTGATGGCCGGGACTTCGATCCGCTTGTTTCCCTGGATTCGAATAGACCGGACCTGCTGCCCGGACTCTTGAGCTATGGCGATCCCTTGGCCGATGACCCAGACAAAGCCTCCCACAAGCACGATCCAGACCCCCAATAGTGCGGTCACTCTAAGGACAGTACCAACTTCCGCAAGCAACGGCCACGCCAGTTTTTGACCGGGACGGTCCGCGCTGTTCGTGCGGCAAAACTGCACCGTCCCCCAACCCCCTCCCGATCGCCATAACCGCCTCCGGCAGCGTACCGAAGACATGACTAAAATAGCGTAAAATGCGAGGAAATTCTACAGATTACCTCAAGAGAAGTAAAGGGAAAAGGCTGGACGAGACCTCCGTCCGCAGCTTGACTTTGCGGGATACCGCCCGTAAAATTCTATTGTTATGGCATCATCGAAGGTCTCCAAGGCCATCATCCCAGCCGCTGGCCTCGGAACCCGCTTTCTTCCCGTCACCAAAGCCTCCCCCAAAGAAATGCTCCCGCTGGTCGATAAGCCCTTGATTCAGTACGCCGTGGAGGAGGCGGTCAGCGCCGGAATTCAGGACATCATCGTCATCACAGGTCGGGGGAAACGCGCCATCGAGGATCACTTCGATCTGTCGTTCGAGTTGGAGGAGGTTCTGAAAGAAAGTGGCAAAGAGGACTTGCTCAAAGAGATCCGCAGGATCTCGGAACTGGCCAACTTCTCCTACGTCCGCCAGCGGCAGGCCCGCGGTCTCGGGCACGCCATCCTCTGCGCCAAACATCTTATCGGCGATGAACCTTTCGCCGTCATCCTCGGAGACGAAATCATCGATGCGCCCGTTCCTGCAATTGGACAATTGATAGAACTCTATGAAGAACTCGACACCCCCATCCTGGGCGTGTACGAAGTCGAGCCCGATACGGTGTCCAGCTACGGTATCATCACTCCCCAGCCCATTCGTCCCGGGCTTTTCAAAGTCACCGACTTGATCGAAAAACCGACACCGCAGGAGGCGCCCTCCCGGCTGGCCGTGATCGGCCGCTATATCCTGCCCGCGACGATCTTTTCCATTTTGGAGAAAACGCAACCAGGCAAGAACCAGGAAATCCAGCTCACTGATGCGCTGCGCACCATGGCGCATGCAGCGCCGATGCACGCCGCCCTCGTCAACGGCACCAGGCACGACGCCGGCGACAAACTCGGTTTCCTGAAAGCCACCGTCGAGTTCGGACTCAAGAATCCCGAACTGGGTGCCCCTTTCGCCCGCTACCTGAAAGGGCTCAACCTCTCTGATAAGGGTGTTCATGGCTGAGCAGGTTCAAGGCGAACCGTCCCGGGCGGAGATTCCTGAACGCCTCCCTCTTCTCCCGATTCGCGACATCGTCGTGTTTCCCTACATGGTCCTTCCGCTGTTCGTCGGCCGGGAGATGTCGGTCAAGGCCATCGAAGCGGCATTGGCGGGGAATCGGATTATCATGCTGGCGGCCCAGCGCTCACTGGAAGTCGAGAACCCCCAACCGGAGGATATCTATCCCGTCGGGACGGTGGGGATGGTGATGCGGATGCTCAAACTGCCCGACGACCGGATCAAAATTCTGGTCCAGGGGCTGGCCAAAGCCCGCATCGAGGAGTTCGTACAAACCGAACCCTTCTTCGAAGTCCGCCTGAAGCCGCTCCCAGAGATCAAAGCTCAAGGCCAGTCCCTGGAGGGCGAAGCCCTGATGCGGACCGTGAAAGAGCAGCTCGAACGCCTCGTGAGCCTGGGCAAGATTCTGATGCCGGACGTAATGGTCGTCATCGAGAACCTCCAGGATCCCGGCCGGCTCGCCGACATGACCGTCTCGAACCTCGGGCTCAAGGTGGACGCCACCCAAGAGGTTCTGGAGATCGAGGACCCGGTCGACCGCCTCCGACGCGCCAGTGAGCTCCTCGGGGCGGAAATCGAAGTCCTCTCGATGCAGCAGAAAATCCAGGCCGAAGCCAAAGGCGAGATGGACAAAACCCAGCGTGAATATTTCCTGCGCGAGCAGCTCAAGGCGATCCAAAAAGAGCTGGGCGAGCTGGACGAACGGGCCGAAGAGGTGGCCGAGTTCCGGAAGAACATCAAAGACGCCAAGATGCCCGAGAAGGTCCTCAAGGAAGCCGAGAAACAACTCAAGCGCCTGGAGAAGATGCATCCGGACACCGCGGAAGCCGCCACAGTGCGAACCTACCTCGAGTGGCTGGTGGAATTGCCCTGGAGCAAGAAGACAAAAGACACGCTCGACATCAAAGCGGCCGCCAAGGTTCTGAATGAAGACCACTACGATCTGGAAAAGGTCAAAGAGCGCATCCTGGAGTACCTGGCCGTCCGGAAAATGAAAGAGAAAATGAAGGGCCCGATTCTCTGTTTCGTCGGCCCGCCCGGCGTGGGCAAGACCTCGCTGGGGAAATCCATCGCGCGGGCGCTGGGCCGTGAGTTCGTCCGAATCTCGCTGGGTGGCATCCGGGACGAGGCCGAGATTCGCGGCCACCGCCGGACATATGTGGGCGCCATGCCCGGCCGCATCATCCAGGGCATCAAGCAAGCAGGCACTGGCAACCCGGTGTTCATGATGGACGAGGTGGACAAGGTGGGCGCGGACTTTCGCGGCGATCCATCGGCCGCCCTGCTGGAGGTCCTGGACCCAGAGCAGAACCACGGGTTCAGTGATCACTACCTGGGCGTGCCGTTCGACCTCTCTGAGGTCATGTTTATCACCACGGCCAATCTCATAGACCCGATCCTCTCGGCCTTGCGTGACCGCATGGAGATCATCGAGATTCCAGGCTATTCTCAAGAGGAGAAAATCGGCATTGCCAAGCGGTTTCTGATTCCCCGCCAGCTGACCGAGCACGGGATCACCGAGAAGCAGATCACTTTCACCGACCGGGCGCTGCATCGGATCGTCGCGGACTATACCAGGGAAGCGGGGGTTCGCAATCTCGAGCGCGAGATCGCCAACGTGATGCGCAAGGTGGCCAAGAAGATCGCGGAGGGAGAGGACCAACTCTATGCCATCACGCCGACTTCCATTCCCAAGTACCTGGGCGTGCCCAAGCACCAGAAGGAAAGCGAAGAGAAGAAGGACCTGATCGGCGTCGCCACCGGCTTGGCCTGGACCGAAGTCGGCGGAGACATCATCCACATCGAAGCGACGATCATGAAAGGCAAAGGCGCCCTGACCCTGACTGGCCACCTGGGTGATGTCATGAAAGAATCAGCGCAGGCCGCCCTCAGCTACGTCCGGTCGCGCGCGCGCCAGCTGGGTCTCAAACCGGACGTCTTCGCGCAACATGACATTCACATCCATGTCCCGGCCGGCGCCATTCCGAAAGACGGGCCTTCCGCCGGCATCACCATGGCCACCGCGCTCACCTCCGCCTTTACCAACAGGCCGGTGCGTCACGAGCTGGCCATGACCGGCGAAGTCACCCTGCGGGGACGGGTCCTGGAGATCGGCGGGCTCAAGGAAAAGATCCTGGCGGCCAAGCGGGTCGGCATCTTCAAAGTGATCCTTCCCAAGAGAAACCAGAAGGACCTGGCCGACATCCCCAAGCATCTCCTGAAGGGGATGATCTTCGTTTTCGCCGAGACGATGGACGAAGTCCTGGGATCGGCCCTGCGTCGCGCGCCGGTTCCCGGTGGAGTTCATGCGAAGCCCGACGCCCCCCCTCGCCGATCATCGATGAACCGGCGGCCCGTCGCGGCTGTTTCCTCCAGACACGGCTGATGCGCCGGAGCCATATCGGCGAGTTTGAACTGATCCAACGCCTCCGGCAAGCGACACGAGTTCCGCGCGCCTTAAGGGGATCGGTCGTGGCGGGAATCGGCGACGACGCTGCCATCCTGCGGCTTCGGCCCGGACGCGTCCTGCTGGCGACCACCGACTTGCTTGCCGAGCATGTTCACTTCGATCTGACTTGCACCCCCTACCGGCAGCTCGGGTACAAAGCCGCCATGGCCAATTTCAGCGACATCGCGGCGATGGGGGGCATCCCCCGCTTCGTGTTGATCGCCCTGGCCCTCACCCCTCGCGAGTCGCCCCGTGATGTCGAAGCGCTGTATGCGGGAGTGCACGCCGCGTGCCGACGGGCCGATGTGGCACTCGTCGGCGGCGACACCTCGGCCTCGCGCCGCGATCTGTTCTTGACGGTCGTCGTGCTGGGAGAGGCCGCGCCCCGTGAGGTGCTTCGGCGGTCCACCGCCCATGCAGGCGACCACCTCTATGTGACCGGCACAGTGGGTGATGCGCAGGCCGGATTGGAACTGTTGCAGGCGCGCAAGCGCGCCAGTTCCTACCTGACTGGCCGCCACTTGGCGCCGACGGCTCGGTTGCGTGAGGCTCGACTGCTGGCCGAGAACCGGCTAGCCAGCGCAGCCATTGACCTGTCGGATGGATTGGCGGGGGACGTTCGGCACATTTGTGAGGAGAGCGGCGTCGGTTGCCTGTTAGATGCCCGGAAATTCCCGTTGTCGCCGGCGCTCCTCATCCATGCGCGGAGCCGGCGACGGGATCCGATCGCGTATGCGCTCAGCGGCGGGGAAGACTATGAGCTGCTGTTCGCCGTCCCCCCACCCAAAGTCCGACGCGTCGAGGCGCTCATCAGACGCCGGCAGCTGCGAGCGACCGCCATCGGCCGAATCCTCCCGGCAAGCCAGGGACTTCGCATCATTGGGACCAACGGCTCCGTTCGTCCAATGGCCGCCAAGGGTTACGAGCACCGTGTGGGATGATACCTATCACCGTCATCAAGGAGAAGCTCCATCAGATTCTGCATCTGGGCGATTCCCCCCAACGCACCGCTCTGGCCTTTGCCGTTGGGGTCTTCATCGCCTTTTCTCCCACTTATGGCCTCCACTTTGCCACCGCGCTGCTCTGCGCCTGGGCCTTTCGCCTGAACCTCGTGGCCTTGATGGCAGGCAACCTGGTCAACAACCCTTGGACCTTCGTGCCGATCGTCGGAAGCAGCATGTGGGTGGGCCTGCTCCTAGACCCGGTCGGTCCCCCGCCAAACATTGATTGGATCGCGTTCAAGTCCCTGATGTGGGTGGATAAGTTTCGGATCCTGTGGGATCACTTCTATCCCTATCTGGTCCCCTTCGTCGTAGGACACGTGCTTCTGGGGACTATCGGAGCGGTCATCGGATACATTCTGCTCTACCAAGCCGTCGTCCGATTCCGGGAGCATCAGGCACGGATGAAGCACCTTGCGCCCCCACCTTCATCGTGATAGATTTTTCTGGTGACGCCCCATCCCTCCCTCGGAAAATCCCACTACGACGGTTCGGCCCTCATCGCCGACCCGATCCACGAATACATCACCTTCACCGTCCCCTTCGCCCTCTCCGCGAAGAGCGCCGTTCGCAGCGATCAGCAGGAGGCCACCGAGAAGGACCTCATCGATTCACCGTGGGCCCAGCGGCTCCGCTATATCTTCCAGCTCCAGAGCGCCCGGTGGGTCTATCCGTCGGCCGAGCATAGCCGCTTCGTCCACTCGCTCGGCGCCATGCACGTCGCCGGCCGGTTCGCGCGGCACCTCTATCCCTTTTTGGCGAAGGTCATCCGGGACATCCCCTCGGCCCACTACATCGAAGAACTGCTCCGCGTCACCGCCCTCGTCCATGACATCGGACATGGACCGTTCTGCCATTTCTTCGACGAGAATTTCCTCGAGCAGTTCCACCTGACCCATGAGAAACTCGGACAACTCATCATTCGGGAGCACCTCGGTCCGACCATCCGGAGGATCCGCCGGAGTCCTTCGGGGCCCTTCGCCAAAGGCGAGGAGTTGGACCCCAACCAGATCGCGCATCTCATCCTCAAGGACAAAAGCAAGGACAGTTCGCGGATGCCGCGGTGGCTGAACTTTCTCCAGCCGATCATCTCCGGCAGCTACACGGGGGACAACCTGGATTATGTGCTGCGCGACTCCTACATGTGCGGCGTAGCCGTCGGCCCGGTGGACCTCAGCCGGCTCATCCATTACACGATGATCACCGACAAGGGCTTCACCATCCACAAAACCGGCCTGCCTGCGCTCCAGATGTTCCTGAACACGCGGATGTACCTCTACTCCAACGTGTACTACCACCGGACGACGCGGGCGATCGACATCCATCTCCGCGAGATCTTCGGCGACACGATGCAGCTCGTCTTTCCGCACGACCCGCGCAAGAAGATGGATGCGTACCTGCACCTCACGGACTGGTCCCTGCTGGAGGAAGTCCGGGGATGGACAAAGTCCCGGCAAGCAACGCGCCGGCGGCTCGGCGAAGAGTGGGCCCTCGTCCTCGGCCGTGACGTCAAGTGGAAGATGGCCTACAACACGATCCTGAAAGAAAAGGGACAGGAACGCGGGATGGATTTTCCGAGCCGCGAGCAGTTCGAAAAGCAGATCCAGAAGGAGCTGCCGGGCAGACTGCAGCAGGTGCCCTTCAAGGTCGACATGGCTCCCTTGGATCCCAGACCCGATCCCAAGGACACGCGGGGGGTCCCTCTCTACGTCTACGATTCAGGCACGCAAACCGTTTCCACGGAGCCGCTGGAAGAATTCCTGGATCTCCTCCCAACGCGTCTTATCCAATTCCGCATCTATACCCTTGACCACGCCACCGACGCGGAGTTTTCCAGAGTCGCCGCCACCGTGCTCAACAAGGCGCCGTCCAGCATTCCGACCAACCTCTAAGACCTATATGCCGACGTTCAAAAGCGGCGCCTTCGCCCAGCAATGCTTCTCAGCCCATCCCTTGTCGCTGAGCTTCAAAGCGTTGCTGCCGCCGGACCGCCTGTCCGTGGCCTGCACCAACTGCCACATGCGGCACCGGTTCACCTTTCGCTCGCTCACCACCCGTGAGGGCGAGGAGAGTGCGGCGGCGAAGGAAGCCACGGGCGATCTGGCGAAATGCGCCGCCGCGCATCCCGCCGAATTGCGCGTCAGTCTCGTGGATGTGGTTCGGGACGTCGCCAAACTCCGATGCGGCGCCTGCCGCCGGACCTACACGATTGATGTATCCGCCTTTGAAACCTACCAGAAGGAAGGGTAGCGCTGGAGGGTGACTCCCCGAACCGTACGCTTTGCGAACCTTGAAATTCGAGTTCCCGCGAGCAAAGACAGCCTAG
>WNFB01001765.1_pt1 | contig 18599 bp, 13 predicted proteins | sample 5400501 | NCBI WGS metagenome assembly WNFB01 (sample SAMN13153341, study PRJNA577476) | soil metagenome | isolation source: 200 cm saprolite under Douglas fir tree site 2 hole 1 | place: USA:California | collected 2015-04-18 | reverse complement strand
ATATCGTGGAGCTCGCTGCCGAACTTACGCAGCTGTCGCAGAAAGCTCGCGAGAAGAAACTCGCGGCGGCGGAAATGGAAGGCGGCACATTTACCATCACTAATCTCGGCGGGATCGGAGGCACGGGATTTTCGCCGATCATCAACCATCCAGAGGTCGCTATCCTCGGACTCTCGCGGTCGAGTATGCAACCCGAGTGGATCAACGGCAAATTTGAGCCGCGGTTGGTACTGCCGCTCTCACTTTCGTACGATCATCGGTTGATTGATGGCGCTGACGCGGCACGCTTCCTCCGCTGGATCGCGGAAGCTTTTGAGCAACCGTTCCTTCTCTCGGTTCAGGGTTAAGAAAAATAGAAGTTCAAGGTTGAGAAAAATAGAAATGGCCGACACATCGAACGTGCGCATCGCAGTGGTGGGCGGCGGGCCTGGTGGATACGCCGCCGCTTTCCTTGCCGCCGACCTCGGTATGAAAGTTACTCTCATCGACCCCGAGCTGAACCCGGGCGGCGTATGCCTATATCGCGGATGCATCCCCTCAAAAGCGCTGCTCCACGTCGCCAAGCTGATTGAAGAGTCACACCAGGCCAAGAACTGGGGCATTGAATTTAGCGATCCGAAAATCGATCTCGCCCGCCTCCGTTCCTGGAAGGAAGGCGTCGTCAAGAAACTCACTGGCGGCCTCGGGCAGCTCTCAAAACAGCGCTCGGTCCAATACATTCGAGGACGAGCCAGTTTTGATAATTCGAATACGCTGAGAGTCGCAAAGACCAGCGGTGGCAATGAAGCACTCACCTTCGATCGCATCGTCCTCGCGACCGGCTCGCGCCCGGCGATCATTCCGAGTCTTAAGCTCGACAGTCCGCGCATGATGGATTCGACCAGCGCGCTTGATTTGCCGGATATTCCAAAGACCCTGCTGGTTATTGGCGGTGGCTACATCGGCCTGGAACTTGGGTCGGTGTATGCGGCGCTGGGCACTCGCGTGACCGTCGTTGAAATGTTGCCCGGGCTGCTGCCCGGCGCGGACCCTGATTTGGTGCTCCCGTTACACAAGCGTCTGGAAAAGCTGTTCGAAGCCATTCTGGTGAACACGACTGTATCGTCGTTGCGGGAAGAGAAGGGCGGAATTCGCGCTACCTTCGAAGGCCCCGACGTCAAAGAACGCGAAAAAGTTTTCGACAGAGTTCTTGTGTCGGTCGGCCGCAAACCCAATTCCGAAATTCCCGGCCTGGACAAAACAAAGGTTCAACTCGGTCAGCGTGGTTTCATCCGAGTAAACGAGCAGTTGCAGACTGACGATCCGTCTATCTTCGCCATTGGCGACGTAGTTGGAGAGCCCATGCTGGCGCATAAGGCTTCCCACGAAGGCCGCACGGCTGTCGAGGCAATTGCTGGTCACAAAGTAGCCTTTGAGCCGAACGCAATTCCGGCTGTTGTTTTCACTGATCCGGAGATCGCCTGGGCCGGCCTAAGCGAGACCAGAGCCAAAGAAGAAGGCCGCGAGGTCGCGGTCGCGAAGTTCCCTTGGGGCGCGTCTGGCCGGGCAATCACTCTCGACCGGCCGGAGGGAATGACGAAACTCATCATCGATCCGAAAACCGAGCGCGTGCTTGGGATGGGTATCGTTGGCGCGGGCGCTGGCGAATTGATTGCAGAAGGCGTGCTCGCCATCGAGATGTGCGCCGTCGCGGCGGACGTTGCGCTCACCATTCATCCGCATCCCACGCTTTCCGAAACCGTGATGGAGGCAGCGGAAGTGTTCTACGGGCAAGCTACTGACGTTTACCGGCCAAAACGGTGAAATCCGCTGCGCTGCTTACTGCTGTCTGAACAGACTAATTACCAAGCGAGGTGCTCCCAAAACCCGCCGGCCCATCGGCACCTCGAAACTGCAAGCCCTTTGTTTGCGTCGCAATATCTATTAGCTATACACCTGTATAAATTTACAAATGTTCCACGTGGAACACTTCTCAAAATTACCAGCCAGATAAAGCTAGGGTCGCTTCCAGCGGTTTGTCCACCACTGCAATCCGAGGTGGGTCGGGAAATAAACCACCACCGGAACGACGAGCAGGTAAGCCAAGAGATAAAGCAATCCGGGCACAACGTGTTGTTCGCGGAAGAAAAGCCCTCGGGCCCAATTCACATCGTCCTCCGGTTTCCAGAAGTAATTGATCGGCACCACAATCCATGCCGTCAGCGTCTGATATTTCCAGCCGCGCTTGTCGTAACCCAAACACCAGATTGCCCACAGCAGCAGCGGTGGCATCACTACGTGGAACAGGCTCAACAAGCGGACGAACAGCGGCACGGTTGCGTCAAACATGTATTCCGTGCCGCCGATAATGTGTTTGCGGAGGAAGAATGCGCTGATGAGATCAACGGTGTAGAGAGTCTGAAAAACCAGTAGCCCGGTCGCTTGCCAGGAGAAGATGAGCGCGCTCTCCATCCACAACGCGAGCGCGATGAAGAAGTTCCCCAGATCGCAGAAGTAAAAGAAGGTCTGCGCTCCATATTGCTTCCAGTAGAACGGCACCCACGCCAGCACCCACACGGTCCAGCCGACCTTAAGCCAGAGTGGTACCCGCATGGCCGCAATTCTACTCGCGGCAGTTGGAATTGCCAGCAACCAGCGACCCGGGCGATCTGATCAGGTCTGTCCAACAGCCGTTCATGTGCTTGAAAATTAGATTGCTCCCTCAAGAAGCTTCGCAAGCGTATCCCCGTTACCTCCGTAACTTGATGACATCTACGGGGTTACCTACGATTACGCCATGAGGTACCAAGCGCTACTGTTCTGTCCGGACGAGAAGATCGCCCGCCTAGTCACCCAGGTACTGAGCGAGCTCGACTTCAGCGTCGAGCCGGCTAGCGAGCCCTTTGCTGCCGTCAAGAAGTTGATGGCGCAACATTTCGATGCGATCGTGGTCGACTGCGAGAACGAGCAAAACGCCACCCTGTTATTTAAAAGTGCGCGCAATTCGAATTCGAACCAATTTTCCCTGGCAGTTGCAGTGGTTGAAGGTCAGGCGGGGGTAGCCAAGGCGTTCCGAATCGGCGCCAATCTCGTGCTGACCAAGCCAATCAATGTGGAGCAGGCGAAGGGCACGTTGCGGGTTGCGCGCGGATTGTTGCGCAAAAGCTCCGAAACGGGCAAGACTCCGGCAGCGCAATCAGCCGCTTTCTCTGCGCAGTCTGCGCGTCCGGAAATTCCTGCCCCCGATGTGTCGCGCACATCGGCTGATTCTTCGCTCACACAGAAACCTGGGTCCGAGACGCCGAAAGCGGAGTCCGCTGTTGCGATTCCACCAGCGGCCGCTTCCTCAAGCGCTTTTGAAGTGGAACAGGATCCGACTCCGAAGCCGGATGCCGCCGAAGCCACCTTGCTTGAATATATGCACGATCCCATACCGTCTCCTGGCCTTGGTATGTCCGCACCGAACCAAACCAGTTCGAAGAGTTACCCCTGGCAGCCGGCTTCTAAAGCGCCCTCCGAGCCCATGGCATCGGCACTACAACGCGCAGCCGAAGCCGCCAGCAAGTCGGCGGCGCCTGCACAGGAGACCAAATCAGCAAAGTCGGCCAGTTCACAATCCAGTTCCGCCGCGATCCGGCAACTTCGGCCGTTCATGGCTCCAATGCGCGGTGCAGAGGGAGCAGCCGCAGCCCCAGCTCTTGCAAAGGAAAAACCGCGTGCACTTGTCTTCGACACAGAAACCGAAGAGCCAGCACAGAAACCGATCCTTACTGATGAAGGCAAGCCACAATTTGCAGGGAAGCATTCCTCCTCAACGGCTGTGGTGCCCTATCCGGCGGCTACAGTTCCGTCCTTCTCCACACTTGGCTCAGATGATGCTGAGAAAGAAGCGAGCGGGAAGAGGCAAATCCGTCTAATCGTAATCGCCGTTATTCTGCTGCTAGCGGTGGCTGGCCATTTCCGCTGGACAACCCTGCACCGGAAAGCGAGCCCGCAGCCGATCGCCCCGACGCAGGTGCAGGCTTCTACGCCGGTGCCGCAAGCCAGTAGTCCCGTGCAAGACGCGGCTGCTCCGCAGATTCAGGAGCAAGCGGCCAACACACCGGTCGAAGCGGAGCCGGTGCCCACCGAGAGCACATCGGTAGCTAAGAGCACGTCAGTAGCAAAGACAACTGCACCACCGTCAACCGCGACAACCAAAGCCGCTACCTCAGCCCCATCTCCTACGGACAACATAAGAGTAGCGAAAGCGGAACCGATAGTGGTCAAAACTGACCTATCCAAGCCAGAGGCTCGAGCTCCGCAAGATGCCCCGTTACCCGGTGCTCTGAGCATCGGCACTGGGTCGAATGCTGACAAGGCCATTTCCAACCTAATGGCCACGACAGCAGTCAATGTACCGAAGCCCGTCCCACAGGTGGTCAGGGTTTCGCAAGGCGTCTCGCAGGGTCTTCTGATGAAGAAAGTGCAGCCCACCTATCCACCTCAAGCACTGACAATGCGCCTGAAGGGCACAGTTCAACTTCAGGCGACCATTAGCAAGAATGGCAGCATTACCAACTTGACGGTGCTCAGCGGTCAAGCCTCGCTGGCTCATGCGGCTGTGGATGCCGTGCGCCAGTGGAAGTACAAACCGTATTTTCTCAATGGCGAGCCGGTCGAAATTCAGACACAGATTGCAGTAAATTTCAAGCTTCCGAATTAGTTCATCTGGAAGGTTAGAAACCTGTTCCGGCGGGGATTAGCTCCTCACGCCGTTCTGCCTTTTATCGCCCAGGTTAGGTCCTGAAAACGGATGGCTAGTGTTGGGCTACTAATAATGCCGAGACCGCTTATTCCCGTTCCATCTTCTCGTCGAGTACGAGCTTGTTTCCCTTGTCAACATTGACGATGCGGTGTACCGGCTTGTACCCGGAGAGCGTAATGTCGATCACGTAGTTCCCGGGGTCGAGCACGAACTCCATCGGGGAATTCTTGTCCAGCATGCGCCGATTTACCGTAACCTGTGCGCCCTTGGGCTGAGTCTTGACGCTCACCATACCCGCACCCGCTGCATTACCGCCCCCACTGAAAAGCTTTTTGAACTTGCCCACAGTCTTGATGTCGTCTACATTGCCCAGGGCTCGGAGAGTGGGTGCGAACTGGAACGTTTGCCCGGGCTGAAAATCTGCCGAAGTGGTTTCGTCGAGGTAACCCTGTTTCCTGAGCAGGAATGTGTGAGCCCCTTTATTCACAACGATCTGGGTTGGAGTGGTTCGTGCCGCGTCTTTGCCGTCAACAAATACGGAGGCGCCTCCGGGTTGGCTGCTTAAAGAAACGGTTGCGGCGGTTGGAGCAAGATGGACGATCAGGAATGACTTGCTTCCCGACGCCACACCCACTGTGCGAGTCTCGGATGTATAACCAGGTTTGACCACGCTCACAGTGTGCTGACCCGGTATCACCCCAGCCAGGTTGTAGGGCGTGACCCAGCCCGGGTCGCTGCGCCCATCAATTTGTACCTGGGCTCCTTCAGGAGTGGAATCCACCGTAAGTTGTCCTGGAACTACTGCGACCGGAGTTGGAACATGAACCGCTGGTTTTCGATTTCTGTAGCGTGGCTTCACTACTGGTCTCACTTGCGGGCCTGCGGCAGCTTCGGTTTGCGCAGGCACCGATGTCAACGCCGCGCCCTGAGCCGGTGTACGAGTGGCATTGGGTGGCGGAGTTGTGTCCGCGTTGACCGCCGCTGAGCTCGCCGGCGCGGCAGGGTTGCCTTCATCAGTCGTATTCTGCGAATGAATGCGGACTCCGATGCCGATTGTGATGAGCACGACCAGCGCGACCGCGGCCGAAATCGAATAGATTATCAATTTCAGCGGAACTGTCTTGATCTCCTGGAGCGCTTTTTGCGCCACCTGGCGTGGCTGCAGCTTGGGTTTGTCCGGCTTGGTGCGACCTGGAAAAACCGCAGGCGGTGCTTCTTGGAGGGTTTCAACGGCGTCCGCCGTTGGTCGCTCTGGAGATCCCAGGAATGATTCCTTCAGCGGCGGCAGTTCTTCGAGATCGGAGAAGCTCACCCGCTTCTTGGTCCCCGGGGCATCTCCTGCCATCATTGGATCGACGGCGAATCTCGGCGTCGTTGCCCGACGCTCGGTGGTTACGGCTGCTGACATCTTTCCGTCTTGGTTTTCGAAGGATTCTGCAGAGGCTTCCACGGACGAACTGATGGATTGCCCACTGCCATCCTGCCTGGGCGTCCTGGCTGATGTTCCTGACGAGGATCCTGTAATTCCAGAGCCTGCTGCCGCGGCAGCCGCTTTCCTCGCGGAAGAAGCCTTCTCGTGGCCTGGTTTGGGTGAAGGCGCAGTGGATTTCTTCGTGGGCTGAGTAGTGGCTTGCTTGCACTTCTCCAGTTCGTTGATCAGATCTTGTCCGCTCTGAAACCGTTCCTCGGGTGCCTTCGACAGCGCCTTCATGACCAACTCGCTTATCGCGGGATGAATTTTGTTGTTGATCTGGACTGGAGGGACCGGCATTTGCTCGAGGATTTTGTGCCGTACGGTGTCGACATCATCGCCCTCGAATGCTTTGCGGTCGGTCACCATCTCGTAGAGGATGCTGCCCCAACTGAAGAGGTTCGAACGTTCGTCGAGCGGTTCCCCGCTCACCTGCTCGGGCGAAAAGTAATGCAAAATGGAGGGTGCCTTGCCGGACGACGCCGGTTCCAGCAATCCCATCCTGGAAATTCCAAAGGAAAGGATTTTCACCGTGCCGTCCCATTGCACCATCACCTTTGCCGGCTCGAGGCTGTAGTGGACGACTGCGCTCGCCCGGGCGTGATCGAGCGCCTGGCAAACTTGACGACTGATGTCCAGCAGATCCCAGATGGAGAAACCTTCCTCGCGCGTCAGCATGGTCGCAATGCTGCGCCCCTGCACGTACTCCATCGCCGCGCAGAGTTGTCCGTCGATTTCTCCTGCCCCGTAGAGCAGGGCGATATTTTGGCTGTTCAGGTCTTTGGTGTTCTCTGCTTCGGCCAGAATGCGCTCGATCAGCGACCTAGCCTGCTCCTGCGGCATATCCAGCCGAATGGTTTTCAGAGCGATAGTTTTTCCATCTGAGGGATCGTTGGCTTTGTAAACAGATCCCCGCTCCGATTTGGCGACTTCGCTCAGGATTTCGAAAGGGCCAACTTGTGTCGACATTCTGGCTAACCTCGCGCAGACTTAACAGGACCTATCTGTATAAAGACGCTGGGCATTGACCACCGGGAAACGTCCACGTGTAGGATACCGCGTCGTAGTAAATGGGAAGAGTTACGAAAGTACTCGAACAACCTGCTGCTGGTGGCCGTGTTTACTGCACAAATACGGGATCCGGGATTCGGAATTTAGCTGACCGACGCCAGCCATTCCTGGAGCACTCGGCGCACTTTTGCACCCTCAAAGCGACGGCGGACGGCATCGATCACCTCCATCCTCGCCGCGTTGCCGTATCCACGAAATCCGACCCAATACGGAATGTGAATTTCTCCGGGGAGTGGCGTAGCGGAAATCTCCAAGGAGCGCAAGCGGAAGAACCCTCGGCTGAACAGGACTCGGCGAAATTTGGCCAGCAACAGTTCGGTCGCTTGTGTGTCCTCCAATCGAGCCGGTGGACAGTTGCGGGTTTCCATCACAATCACATGGGAAGCGGGAGGTACCTGGTCGAAATGGTAGAGGTCGAGGATACCTGTTACGACATCTAGTCCGATAAATTCTTGCTCCCGTTTTCCGGCATTGATGATCTCGACTTGGAAAAGGCGGAAGGGAATATACACGTCGGCCACGGAGCGCACAGGTCCGAAGAGGAGGCTCCGAGCGAAATCCGCCGCTCCCCCGGGGGAGAATTGCTGCATAGCTTCATCGCGTGTGACGTTCGGCTTCAGACTGCGGATTCGTGCCATAGCAGACTATGGGATCCTTCTGGGGAGGACGCCTGCGTAGCGCACCCTGCGTGACATTAAGTTTCAAAACTGCCGGATTCGTGACATTTTGTCACTACCGCGATCCGCTGTTTAACGCCTAATGAAATTTCCTAACTCTAATCTAGTGTCGGAGGACGCACCCGCGCCGAGGCGATTTCTTTTGTCGGCCGTTTACGTATATTCTATGTTGCTATACATTAGGCTGCTGGCCTGCTCAGCCTAGGTTTACTGTCTGTCCGCTATATCTCTGGAATGCCATTATGACCCTGACTCGCTTCATGACGAAGAACGCTTTTCGCAATAAACGCCGTAGCTTGCTGACGGTCCTAAGCATCAGCTTTTCTCTGCTGTTGCTCACCCTCATGATGACCATCTGGCGCAGCTTTTATATCGACCAAGGGGCTCCGGAGTCCGCCGAACGGCTCATCACCCGTCACCGGGTTTCGCTGACTATCTTCCTGCCACGTTTCTATCGCGACAAAATCCGCGCTCTGCCCGGAGTTGTGGGTGTGGTCCCGATGACCTGGTTCGGCGGCCGCTATAAGGACGACAAGCCGGAGAACTTCTTCGCCCAGTTCGCAACAGATCCGGGCGAGTATCTGAAGATCTACACAGACAAGGCCGTGCCGCCCGAACAGATGGAAGCCTGGCAGAGGGACCGTGCCGGCGCCATGGTGGACGTGGAATTGGCCAAGAAACACGGTTGGAAGCTGGGCGACCGTATCGTGCTCAAGGGCACCATTTTCGAAGTCAATCCGGAGCTCACGATTCGGGCAATGTATACCGCCCCGCGTCCCAACAATGCGCTGTATTTCCACATGACCTATCTTGAGGAGGCGGTCCCCTGGTACAAGGGTCAGACAGGCTTCTTTTCTACCCGCGTGGCTTCGCCGGAGGCGGTGGCGCAAGTCTCCCGAGAGGTCGACGAGATGTTCCGCAACTCACCACAGCCCACCAAGACGGAGAGTGAAAAGGCATTTCAATTGGGCTTCGTGGCTATGCTTGGCAATGTGAAGGCCTTCATTCTCAGTATCTGCATGGCGGTGGTGTTTGCCATCCTCCTGGTGTCTGCCAACACCATGGCCATGTCGATTCGGGAGCGGGTGCGCGAGGTCGCCTTGCTGGAGACCCTAGGATTTACTCGCGGTACTATTCTCGGCTTGTTCGTGGGGGAAGCGGTGATGCTGTCCTTACTAGGAGGACTGTTGGGTGTGCTTTTCGCATCTGGTGTGGTGCAACTCCTCACCAGATCCCCGATGGGTGTTGGCTTGACCCAGGGAATGCACGTCACCATTCCCACGCAAGTAGTGGCGCTGATGATAGCTGCCCTGGTGGGATTCGTGAGCGCGTTTGTGCCCGCCTACCACGCTTCCCGGGTGAACATCGTGGAAGGCTTGCGCCACGTCGGTTGAGGAGAGAGATTTGATGCCGATTCCTATCAGCTACAACATCCGCAACCTGCGACTACGCAAGGGTCTGACCATTATGACGGCCTTGGGCATCGCGCTAACCGTCACCACCGCTATCTTCCTAATGGCATTGTTGGCTGGACTCAAGCGCGCCTTTGTTACCAGCGGCGAACCGCTCAACGTGCTGGTATTACGCAAAGGATCAGAAGCCGAGCTGACCGGAGGCTTCGAGAGCGCGACGCTTCAGACCCTGAAGTATCTTCCCGGCATCGCCCAAGATAAGCGCGGCGAGCCCATCGCGTCGGGGGAATTGGTAGTAGTCATCGTTCTTCCCCGTCGTGATGGCACTGGCGAGGTCAATGTCACAGTGCGCGGGATGGCACCGGTCGGGATTGAATTGCGCCCCAAAGTAAGACTTGCCCAGGGGCGCTGGTTTACGCCAGGTCAAAGGGAAGTGGTAGTGAGCAGTTCCATCCACAAGCGCTTTTCCGGAGCTGATCTTGGCGATGAGCTGCAATTCGGCAAGGGCCCATGGAAGGTGGTTGGGATTTTCGACGCTGGTGGTACGGCGTACGAATCCGAAATCTGGGGCGACGTCAACCAGATGGCTTCGGACTTCGATCGGCAGGGAGGCTTTTCGTCCGCCTACCTGCGAGCGACCGATCCAGTGGCCGCCGACGCTCTCAAGAACCGCGTAAGCGAAGATCAGCGCCTCAAACTAGACGGGATACTGGAAACCGAGTACTACGCCGAGCAGACAAAGTCGGGAAGGCCGATCCGGTTCGTGGGCTTCATCGTCGCCATCATCATGGCAATCGGTTCCAGCTTCGCCGCCATGAATACGATGTACGCCGCGGTCGCCTACCGCGGGCGCGAAATCGCCACTCTGCGGGTGATTGGATTCTCACGGCCCAGCATCCTGACTTCGTTTGTTCTCGAATCTCTGTTGCTGTCATTGATTGGGGCCATGATCGGCATCATTCTGATGTTGCCATTCAACGGCATGACCACTGGAACATCGAACCAGGTCACGTTCAGTGAGGTGGTTTTCAGCTTGCGCATGACACCGGCGGTTGTAGTTACCGCGATCTGCTTTGCCGTACTGATGGGCTTGTTTGGAGGGCTGGCGCCCGCTTGGCATGCCGCCCGTCAGGACATCATCGCCGCCTTGCGCAGTTGAGTTCGCGGCAGCTTGGGATTTGCATAGTTGGGAATTTTATTGTGGCAATCGACACCAAACACGACGACCTGCAGAGCTTGCGGATCGACCGCTCGCAACGCACCAGCGGCGAAGGGGAACCGCCCGTCTGGGCCCGGCGTTACATTCTGGGGGGAATTGGGCTGCTGGTGGTGCTGGGGGTATCGGCCCTGGCCTATCGCCTGCTCTCCCCCGTTGTGCCTGAAGTGGAAGTGACTCGCGCGACAGCAGAAACTGGTGATGTGGCTGGGACTGTGTTTTCTGCTAGCGGCTACATTGTGGCGCACCACAAGATCAACGTGAATTCCAAGGTCACGGGACGTGTTGCCTGGATTGGTGTCGAAAAAGGCGACAAGGTGAAGGAAGGCCAGGTAGTGGTCCGTCTGGAGGATCAAGAATTCCGCGCGCAGTACGAGCAAGCCAGAGGCGCAGTGGAGAGTTTCAAGGCCCGGTTGCTGCAATTAGAGAATGGCTCCCGTCCCGAGGAAATCCAGCAGGCCGAGCACAATCTGGCTGAGGCCCGCGCTACCGCGGCGAACGACAAAATTACGCTCGATCGTACTCGCGACCTGACAACTCAGGGTGTCCTCTCCAAACAAGCACTCGATGACGCCACGGCGAAGTATGAGGCCGACCAGCAGAAAGTCCATTCGCTGGAGCAGTCGTTCCGGCTTGCCAAGATTGGCCCACGACAGGAAGAGATCGCCCGGGCCAAGGGCGACCTGCTGCAGGCTGAGGGACAACTCGCATACGCAAAATCGCAGCTTGACGCAACCGTCATTCGCGCGCCCGTGACCGGCACGATTCTGGACCGTAAAGCCGAAAAAGGAGAACTGGTCACTTCTCAATTCGCCAGCGGTGCGGAAGGCGGTCCTCAGGGTTCAGTCGTGTCCCTGGCCGATCTCAAGGACCTTCAGGTTGAACTCGACATATCCCAGGACGATTTTTCGAAACTCGGTCCCAAGCAGAAGGGCAGCGTCACCACTGACGCGTTTCCCGACCGCAAATACAGTGGTGTGATCGCCGAGATTTCACCGGAAGCCAATCGTCAGAAGGCCACGGTGCAGGTTAAGGTACAGATTCAAAATCCGGATGACTATCTGCGGCCGGAAATGAATGCCACCGTGAAGTTCCTGGCGAATAACGAAGAGAAGAAGACTTCCAGCCGCCCATCAGGCGTCTTCGTACCTACGACTGCAGTCCGCGACCGCAATGGCAAAAAAGTCGTCTTCCTGGCTTTCAATGGCAAGGCGCTCATGCGCGAAGTGCACATCGTGGGCCAGCGCAGCGGTGGCTATCTGGTGAATGGATTAGTCGGAGGCGAGAGCATCATCACTTCAGCGCCGCAAGATTTGAAAGATGGATCCAAGATCAAAGTCAAAGGACAATCATGAGCACGGCATTTGCTATTAATGCTGCGACCGGTACCAAAGTTGTTCAGGTGCGCAACGTCAGCAAGGTATTCAAGCGCGATGCGTTCGAGGTGAAGGCCTTGGACGATGTCTCGATCGACATAGCCACCGGAGAATTTCTTGCCCTGATGGGTCCTTCGGGCTCCGGCAAGACTACGCTGTTGAACCTGATCGCCGCTATCGACCGTCCCACGTCAGGCGAGCTACTCGTGATCGGCGAGAATGTCTTTCGCTTCAGTGATGGCCGAGTCGCACGCTGGCGCAACCAGCATATCGGCTATGTCTTCCAGACCTTCAATCTGATCCCGGTGCTCACCGCGTTTGAGAACGTGGAGTTGCCCCTGCTGTTGACGAAACTCAATCAGCAGCAGCGCCGTGATCACGTCATGACCGCGCTAAAACTGGTGGGACTCGAAGACCGGGTCAATCATCTGCCCAAGCAGCTCTCCGGCGGACAGGAGCAGCGCGTCGCCATTGCTCGCGCTATCGTAAGCGATCCCACTTTACTGCTGGCCGACGAGCCTACCGGCGATCTCGACAGTCATTCCGCCACAGAAATCCTGGAAATTTTGAAACGCCTGAACGAAGACTTCCACAAGACGATCGTTATGGTGACGCACGATCCTCACGCTGCTTCTTACGCCCACGTAACGCGTCACCTGGAAAAGGGCATGCTGCTGCCCCCAGCGTGAGTCGGATCTGCGTGGGGGCCGTGGGTTCGTAATGCCGACTCAGAAATCAAATTTCGGAAACCGCATTCGGGCCACTCCCGGCACGCACGGTTCGTCTATCCGGATCGGCCACCCACTGCCACGCGCGACGGCCGTTTTCTTTCACCATGGTCTGCGCTTCGCCGTATTCCACCAGGCGGTTCAATACGGTTGTTACTGAAGCTAGCGGATCCTTATGGTGCAGCAGTACGGGCGGGACCCTCTGCTGGATCTCCTCACAAACTTCTCGCGCGCCCAACGGCCGGTTGGCCTCCATCAATACCATGCGGCACGCCTTCGTGAAGCCGGGCTGACGACCACTACTCTTGCGGTCCACCAGTTCCAGCAGTTCTTCGCTCAGCACATTATCGCCAAATAAATTTGCCAGTCCGACGATAGTCTGCTTCACCGTGCCGATTCGCTTCATGATCTCGGCGCGCTGGCGCATCAACTGCCGCAATTCCTCATGTGCAGCCTTCACAACTTCCTGGACATGTGGATCACCGTTTGGCATGTTCTTGCTTCCATTCCCGTTGACTGCGTTCCGCACCCTTTCCATGATTTCCCCCCGGGGTTCAAATCACCTCCGCTCCTTGCCGTACCCAATGCACCGCGCCGGAAACAAGAGGAACACGTATGCCCCCTCCACCCAGATACGTACTCATCACGGGAGTCGGTTCCAGAAAAACGTGATCGAGTCGCCTGTGCCCGAATAACCAGTTGCACAAACATCTGGAGTGCGGGGACTTTCTTTCTTAGACGCAGAGACCACGAAAGGGTGAGCCCTTAATCTGACAGCATGAGCGTCGAGGCGGCAACGAGCCTGTGGGTTTACAAAGATGGTCCACAGACGTGCAAACGACTCTCATATTATTTATCCTATGAACTACCCTGTATGCTATATGTTTCATTCTGCTACGTCTGAGATCCGTGTGCCACTTCTCCCACCATTTTGAATATTAGTTGCTGGTGGCGTGTAGACTCACTTGGGCACTTTGCCTATCACACGGCGAGAGAAAGGGGGGCAGCCACATGGAAAAACAGACGAGGGGGCCCGGAATGGGGAGCGGATTCGTTCGGGTAACACTGATTCCTTCGATTGCTCTGGCAGCTTTGTCGATCGTCTTAACAACGAGCGCTTGCGCGGACTCTGTCCCGATATTCACCGCAACCCGGGGCAGTGGAACCCTGAGTCTAAATTGGGGCGAGGGCCGGATGTTGTGGTCGGTCACGGGACCTTCCCTCAGTCTCACCTTTGCGGGTGACATCAACGTGCCACAGTGTAATACCGCGTGCACGCCCGGTAGCTCTTTCTCCCCGGACACCCAGATAGCTAACTTTGGCGACTTCTTCGGCAGCGGAACGGTGGGTGGAATCTATTACCCTGCTCTCCTCTTCTTCACTGGTGCCATGGACATTAGCGGCGGGAATTTCATCATCTCTGGGGTGAACCCCGCGTTTCAGGGGCCTGTGACTTACTCTGGTGCGCTTTGGGCGTGCACAACAATCGATGGGGTTGACTGTGATTCCCAAAAACTCTTCGGCCTAAGTTTCGCTCGTGGCGGTACGTTCACCGCAGGATTTTTCGGACCCAGCCTTTTTGGATACAATCTGGAGAGCGGCAAATACACGATTGTTGCTGAGCCGAGCACTTTAACTCTGCTGGCCAGCGGGCTGGCGGCTTTGGGCGGCCTTGCACGCCGCAGGCGCATGGCTTCGTGACCGCCGCCGATAAGAGTGGACGACAGCGCGATTACCTCTGTTGACCGTCATTCCATCCTCCCGCCGGTATTCTTGAAGTGTCGTTACTTGCAATGTCTGAAAAATCACTTTCGGTGTGCCGAACTGGCACGGACCAGGCTGCTCAGATCCGGAGTTGTTTACTGAGGCATACTTCGCCGGAGACGAGGAGCGATTCTGCCGCCAACGAGCGTAGAACGGTCGTCGCTTACAAACCATCGCTGTTACTTCACTGCAGTCGGTTTCGTCTCCGAAGGACCCTCCTTGACCGGATTGCCTTCGTAATCGCGAACCTCCAAAGGCCCAATCGAAAGCTTCTTGAGCTCGGGTTCGATTTTGGCGCGGTCACCAGCCACAATTACCACCGCTGACTCAGGATGGACATACTGAGTCGCAACACGCTGAACATCAGCGGCAGTTACGACATCGATTTGAGCCGGCAGTTGCTTGTAGTAATCCAGCGGAAGATCGTAGGTAAACAAATCGCCGACCGTGTCTGCCGTACGCTCGCTCGTCTCGAATAGACCTGCCAGGGACAGGGAGAAGGCGCCCTTGGCCAACTTCAGTTCATCGGCAGAAAGCTGGGAAGTGCGGATGCGCTCCAATTCTTTGAAGGTCTCCTGGACGGCTGGAGCCGTAACATCGGTGCGGATGGCGCCTCCGGCGGCGAACAGTCCAGGTCCGCGACGGTAGATGAACTGCGAGAAGCCACCGTAAGTATACCCATGCTGTTCGCGCAAGTTCATGTTGATTCGGCTGGAGAATAACCCACCCAAAGCATTGTTCATGACCTCGATGGGAACGTAATCTGGGGTGGAGCGGGGCACGCCGAGGCCGCCGACCACTACGAAGGTCTGTGGCGCGTCTGGCTTATCTACTACGGAGATGGTCCGAGAGGTCTTGACGTCAACGTGCGGTGGCATGTGTTTGCTGGAGGCGCCTTTCCAATTGCCGAAATATTTTTCGGCCAGTGCCCGAGCGTCTTCTGGCTTCAGATCACCAGCGACTACCAGGGCTGAATTGCCGGCAACATAGCCCCGTTGCCAGAACTTCAGCATGTCGTCACGAGAGATGAGTTGGTTGGACTTTTCCGTACCCACTTCGCGGTAGCCGTAGGGATGTCCGGGGCCGTACACCGCCTTGAAGAAGGCACCCAGCGTGAGTTGGACGGGGTCGTCGCGGAGTTGCTGGATTTTCGTTTGCCGGCGCTTGCGCACGCGGTCAATCTCGGCCGGGTCAAACTTCGAATTCAAAGTGATGTCGGAGAGAAGGTCGAAAGCGGAATCCACGTTTTGCTTGAGCGTGCGAATATCGGCCGATGATTTATCGCTTGTGGAAGAACTTTGGAGGGTGGCGCCAATCTGGGCAGCGTCGTCGGCAATCTGAGGGGCGGAGCGGCGCATGGTGCCTTCCGTGAGCATATCCGCAGTAAAAGATGCCAAGCCAGGCTCGCTCACGGGATTAGCGTCACTGCCACTGAGAACCACCAAGTGAACAGAGACAACCGGGAGCTTGTGCTGTTCGACCAGCATCACAGTGAGACCGTTTGCCAGCTCGAAGTGGGTGGGCACCGGCAGGCTCAGATGAGAGGGCGGTCCAGGCTGGGGCGGATTTGCCCTCCAAGGCTCGTCGGGCATGCTGCTGGCGACTGTGTTGGTCTCTTTAGCTTCCTTTTCCTCTGTTTCTTTTGTGCGGGGCGGATCGTCCACAACTTTTTTGCCCGGGACCCCGAAGACGACGGCACGCTCGCTTGGCTTAAGCATCTCGTCGGCAACGCGCTTCAAGTCGGCGGTGGTGGCATGGTTGTAGCGTTCCAGGTCTTTAGGGAGATAACCCGGATCGCCGAGATAATGGTTGTATTGGTTGAGGCGGTCGGCCACGCCCCCGAAGCCGCCGAGCCGTTCCAGCTTCTCAATGATCTGCGCTTCAATTACATTGCGAGCGCGATCCAGCTCGGCTTGGGTGGGCCCTTCCGTCCGCAGTTTTGTAAGTTCTTCATCGATGGCTTTTTCCAGATCCTCTGGTTTGACGCCAGGCTTCGCCGTAGCCTGGATCTCAAATACCGAGCCCAGGATCAAGGGCTGGCTCTGCACCTGTACGTCTTGCGCGATCTGTTTCTCATAAACCAGCCTTTTGTATAGACGGCTAGATTTCCCGCCGCCCAGCAACTGTGCAAGCAGGCCCGCTTCAGCATCGCCGGGCTTGTAGATGGGAGGCGTTATCCAGCCCATATACACGCGCGGCAACTCGACTTGATCGGTCACCACGGTATGACGCTCAGAGCTGATGGGCGGAGTGGCTGCACTGATTTTGGGTACGGACGGGCCCGCCGGGATCGAACCGAAGTATTTTTCCACCAGAGCCTTGGCCTGACCCGGATCGAAGTCGCCGGTGATGGCCAGGCTGGCGTTATTGGGCGAGTAGTACTGGCGGAAGAACTCGCGCACGTCATTCAGGCGGGCAGCCTCGACGTCATGATGTGAGCCGATCACGTCGGCATAGTAAGGGTGGTCTTTGGGAAAAAGTTGGTGGAAGAGCTGTTCTTCGACCAGACCGTATGGTTCATTTTCCACGCTCTGCCGGCGCTCGTTACGCACGACGTCGCGTTGGTTGGCGAGCTTTTCACGGTCGAGAGTGCCCAACAGGTAGGCCATGCGGTCACTCTCCAGCCAGAGCGCCAGTTCTAACTGGTTCGAAGGCAGGGTCTCGAAATAGTTGGTCCGGTCGAAGTCAGTGGTTCCGTTGATGTCGCTGGCGCCGGCAGCCTCGAGATAGCGGAAATGAGCCTTGGGACCCACGTGTTTGGAACCTTCAAACATCATGTGCTCGAACAGATGAGCGAATCCGGTGCGGCCGGGGCGCTCGTTCGCAGATCCCACGTGGTACCATATGTTGACCGCCACTAGGGGCAGCCGGTGATCCTCATAAAGAATTAGATCCAAGCCGTTCTTGAGCGTGTATTTTTCATACTTGATCTGAGGTTGCGTAGATGGGGTCGCGGGAGCTGACGAGGTTGCGGCGGCCGCTTGCGTCAGCGCGGTGAGGGCGAGGAATAGTGCGAGGCAAGCGAGAGAGAGGAACTGACGAGCACGGTTCTTCGGCATGATCTGGTCTCCAAGAAAGCTCACAATAATAGACTCTGGGTCTGGGTCAAGGAAAGCGACACTTGGTAGCCCAACCGGGAGACATGGTCAACATACTAAGCACAGATTGACAAATGGAGATCAACCGCGGAACACGATTTAAGATATTTACGCGGCGCGCCCGGCCCGGGCTGTCGTAGCCTCCACGCTTTCCGTCTGCTGCCAGGTGTAGTACATGCGATGGATCACTGTGATCGTGGAGAGGACGGCGATCACCCACAACACGGGCGCCATACGATTGGCGAGCGCGCCAATAATGATCAGCACGAGGCGTTCGGGTCGCTCCATGAATCCCACCTTGCAGGACCCGATGAGCGACTCGGCACGGGCTCGCGTGTAGCTCACCATCACAGCACTGATCATGACGAGCGCGGTCAGCACGACGTAAAAGAAACGGTTGCCGCGGGCGTAGAAAACGAGGAGCCCAAAGAATAAAGCGGCGTCGCTGTAACGGTCGAGGACAGAATCGAAGAAGGCGCCGAAGCGGGTCACCTGATTGCTCGCGCGCGCTACAGGGCCGTCAACCAAATCGAAGAACCCGGCGGCGAAGACTACTAGTCCCGCATAGAAGAACATGCGGCGCTGGTTCTCACCGGTTGCGTAGCCGAACAGCAGCGCCGCCACAACATTAATGACCAGCCCCATGAACGTCAGCACATTCGGCGAAATACGGGCCAAAGCCATGCGGTTCACGATGGCGTAAAGCAGCCTGCCGCAGGCTCGGCCGAAGGCGCTCGTCCAGGTCATTTAACCTCAGCCTCATCGTGAATCGTAGTCAGGCTCAAGATTTCCATCTCGCGTTGGCCATTGGGAGTGACCACAGTAGCGGCATCTCCCACCTTCTTGTTCAGGAGCGCTCGCCCGATGGGGGAAGTTGTGGAGATCTTACCCGACCCGACGTCCGACTCCTCGCTGGTGACCAGCTTGTACTCAACTTCTTCATTCTTCGTGCTGTCGTAGACCTTGACTGTCGACCCCAAGCCAACCTTATCCTTTGGGATGTTGTTCATGTTGATCAGCGAAAGATCGGCCAACCGTCTACCTAGCTGTCGCAGCCGGG
>WNFB01001764.1_pt1 | contig 18602 bp, 13 predicted proteins | sample 5400501 | NCBI WGS metagenome assembly WNFB01 (sample SAMN13153341, study PRJNA577476) | soil metagenome | isolation source: 200 cm saprolite under Douglas fir tree site 2 hole 1 | place: USA:California | collected 2015-04-18 | reverse complement strand
TTAACCGGTGTGACAGCGGGCTGCACTGGGTCGGGCAGTTTCACCATGACAAGGATGTAAGGTGGCTGGGTGCGGTCATTTTTCAGGACACTATGGTCGAGGGCCTATAGAGCAGCTTCCCGGCCTCGCAGAAAAAATGAAGGTGACTGTACGGCGGGGAGAAGCCCGTACAGCCACCTCTTGAGTGGTTGCAGAAAAGCGCGGAAACAGAGGTTCATTCCGCTTCTGCAACCAGAAGCTTCCTAGTCCAGGCCGCTCGCGCTAGGTGCCCGTGTTGCGGCGATGATGGCGCTTGCCGTGGCGTTGGGCGTGCCGCTCGGCGGCGTGCGGGGCGTGCCGTTGGGCAGGATGCGCGGTGTGCCGCTCGGCCGGGTGCGGGGCGTGCCGCTGGGCGGGATGTGCTTTATGGTGGGTCGGCCGCTCCGCCGGTTTTTCTGGAGCCGGCGAGTTGGGGGTCGCGGCCTGCCCCCAGGACATTGCCGTGAATGGTGTTAATGTGAATAAAAGTGCGGTTGCAAGAGTTAGTACCAGACGCTTCATGCACGCTCCTTGATCCTCTCCAGTTATATATATCCTCAACCCCTTTCGCGCGGAAAAGTTTCGGAGTAGGCTAGCCACCGTAGGCAACTATGGTTCCCCCTACTAGACGAGGATATTCATTCCGGAGGTAGTTATCCATGATCGATCATAAGGACCAAGACCGCGGCAAAGGCGCCGTGGAACAGGACGAACCCAATCAGTCCGGCAATACTTCCCTGCAAGGCCAGCTCGGACACCGCGACCAGGATCCGCTGCTGAAGTCCGCCGACACCGACTTCCCCGAGCCGGGCGAAAACCCGGAGCACAGCGGCGAGCCGGAGAACAGCCCAAAAGGGTAAGGTAAGAGTCAGCACAACATGAGTAACTGGAAGGGCATTGTCGGCAAGGGTTTTACACCCGACGACTTCTCTCCCTACGTGGCGTCCGTCTCCTTCACCGCTTGGCGGCCACAGTTTGTGGTCCTGCACAACACGGCCGTCCCCAAGCTGGCGGACTGGCATTCCACTCCAGGAGAAGTGCGCATGCGTAATCTGGAGAACTTCTACCAGAACGTGCAAAAGTGGTCGGCCGGGCCCCACCTGTTTGTCGCGGATGACCTGATTTGGGTCTTCACTCCATTGAACGTTTCCGGAGTGCATTCTCCATCGTGGAACGGCATTTCCTGGGGCGTGGAGATGGTCGGGGACTACGCGGTTGAGCCCTTTGATCCCGCGGTGCGAGACAACACCCTCAGCGCCTTGGCCACGCTGCACGCGGCTTTGGGCCTGAATCCGGACACTTTGCGCCTGCACAAGTAGGATCCGAAGACGACCCACGTTTGTCCCGGCAAGAACGTGGCAAAAGCCGATATCATCCAAGGCGTGCAGGAAAAACTCGCTACGCTCGCTCCGGGCGAACACATTCCCGGAAAAATGGCCGATCCCTAGCTGCGGCTGCCGCCTACCGCAGCTCTTCCATCACCTGCTCGAGCACTTCCCGTCCCGGGCGGACGGCGGACTCGGGCAGCGTGGCCAGCGGATTGTCGGTGATGTTCAGCAGGTCGAGGAAACTCGGCGCGTGAGTGTTGACGTAAAACACGCCGGTCAGCACCTCGCTGTTCTCGTGCCCTCCGTTCAGGCGGTGGATGGCCTTCACCCGGTCGGTCGGGTCGTAGTCCTCTTCCAGCTTGCGCAGGCGCAGGTGGGAGCCGTCGTGCATGGTGACCTCGACGGTCGTGCCCGGATCGTACTCTACGTCGATCTCCTCAAACGAGGGCACGAAGTTGATCTCCTGTAGCGGCTCGTCGTGGTCCTTCATGAATTTGTAAGATTTGGTGGAGCCTTCGTGATCATTGAAGGTCACACAAGGCGAAACAACATCGAGCATCACGGTTCCATTGTGGGCGATGGCTGCCTTCAACATGCTGTGCAGTTGCTTTTTGTCACCGGAGAAGGAGCGGCCGACGAAAGTTGCACCCAGCGTGATGGCCATGGCGCAGGTGTCAACCGGCGGCAGGTCATTGATCACGCCCGTCTTCAGTTTGGAGCCCAGGTCGGCGGTGGCCGAGAATTGTCCCTTGGTCAAGCCATACACGCCGTTGTCCTCGATGATGTAAATGATGGGCAGATTGCGCCGCATCAGGTGGACGAACTGCCCCATGCCGATGGAGGCGGTATCGCCGTCGCCGCTCACGCCGAGCGCCAACAGATCGCGATTGGCCAGCACGGCGCCCGTAGCCACCGAAGGCATGCGGCCGTGCACCGCATTGAAGCTGTGCGAACGTCCCATGAAGTAGGCCGGACTCTTGGAAGAACAGCCGATCCCGCTGAGCTTGGCCACGTGCTCGGGCTGCACGCCCATCTCGTACATGGCGTCGATGATGCGCTCGGAGATGGCATTGTGCCCGCATCCGGCGCAAAGCGTCGTCCTCCCCCCTCTGTAATCGAGCACGGCGAGGCCGATGCGGTTGCTCTTGGGTGCCGGACTCGGTGTGGGCGTGCTGGCCGGTGTGGTAGCCATTTACTTGCCCTCCATGCTCATAAGTTCATCGGTCACCGAGCGCGCATCCAGCGGCAGGCCGTGAATGTGAGCGATGCTGCGCAGACGCGTGATCAGAGCCGGCTCCACATCCAGTTTGAGCAGGCTGAGCATCTGCGCGTCGCGGTTCTGCTCCACCACGTAAACCCGCTCGTGCTGCTTCACGAAATCGTGCACCTCGCGGGTGAAGGGGTAGGCGCGCAGGCGCAGGTAGTCAGTCTCGATGTTGTATTCCTGGCGCAACTGATCGCGGCTCTCGATGAGCGCCCAGTGCGATGTGCCATAGCCGATGATGCCGATTTTCGATTTGCCGTTCGAGACGATCTCCGGGCGCGGCACAAAAGAACGCGCGGTCTCAAACTTGCGGTTGATGCGCTCCATGTTTCTCTCGAAATCATCGGGACGCTCGCTGTACTGCGAGTGCTCATTATGTCCGCTGCCGCGCGTGAAGTAGGCGGCGGCGGGATGGTCGGTGCCGGGCAGGGTGCGGTAGCCGACCCCGTCTCCATCTACGTCTTTGTAGCGGGCGAAGCCGCCCAGCCGGTCCAGGTCTTCTTTGGTGAGCACTTTGCCGCGCTTGATCGGCTTCTCCGGATAGGTAAACGGATCCGCCATCCAGTTGTTCATGCCGAGATCGAGGTCGGACATTACGAAAACCAGAGTCTGAAATTGCTCGGCCAAATCAAAAGCGTCCGGCGCCATGACGAAGCACTCTTCTGCCGAACAGGGAATCAGCAGGATGTGTTTGGTGTCGCCGTGGGACAGAAACGCAGTGGAGAGAATGTCGCCCTGCGAAGTCCGCGTGGGCAAGCCGGTGGAAGGTCCGACCCGCTGGATGTCCCAGATTACTCCCGGAACCTCAGCGTAGTAAGCGAGGCCGGCAAACTCGGCCATCAGCGAGATGCCCGGTCCGGCCGTGGCCGTCATGGCACGCGCCCCCGCCCAACCTGCGCCCACGACCATGCCCACTGCCGCTAACTCGTCTTCTGCCTGGACAATGGCAAATGTCGCCTTGCCGTCGGGGCCGACGCGGAAGCGCTTCATATAGTCAATCAGGCTCTCCGGCAAAGAAGACGAAGGGGTGATGGGATACCAGCTCACCACCGTAACTCCGGCAAACATGCAGCCCAAGGCAGCCGCCGAGTTGCCGTCAATGATGATCTTGCCCTTGGTTTTGTCCATGCGCTGAATAAAATACGGATCGCGCTTGGGCAAACTGGCCGCCGCATAGTCGAACCCCGCCTGCACCGCAGCCAGGTTGAGGTTGGCTGCCTTCACTTTCTTGGCAAATTGCTTGCGGATGGCCTTCTCCACTTCTCCCATGTCAATGTCGAGCAGCTTGGCCACCACGCCCACGTAAATCATGTTCTTGACCAGCTTGCGCAGCTTAGCCTCGGGACAGACCGGAGCTACCAGCTTGTCATAGGGAACGGAGTAAAAAATAAGATCGGAGCGAAGAGCGCTGAGGTTCAGCGGTTCGTCGTACAGCACGGCAGCGCCGGGCGCCAGCGACATTACATCTTCCTGGGCTGTCTCCGGGTTCATGGCGATGACGAAGTCGATCTCTTTCTTGCGCGCGATGTATCCATCCTTGTTGGCGCGAATGGTGTACCAGGTTGGCAAGCCCGCGATGTTCGAGGGAAACAGGTTCTTGCCCGAAACCGGAACGCCCATCTGGAAAATGCTGCGCAAGAGCACGGTGTTAGAGCTCTGCGAGCCCGATCCGTTCACCGTCGCAACCTGGATACTCATGTTGTTGACAACGCGTTTTGGCTCCATTCGCCCGGAGGCTTCATGGAGCGCGACATCGGTGGTGGCCATCCCTAAGTCCTTCCTTGGTTGGAGCGGGTTTCTCCGCTCGGGAATGCTGTGAGATGAGGACGTGAAACTCTTAATTATACGGCACGGAGGATGGGCGCGAACAGGTACGCAAAGCAGAGGTCCGGCACCATGGTACCTGTTTGGGGACTAGAACTTGCCTTGGCTCTGTTGACATCGCACAAAGGGCGATGAGGAATCAGCAGAAACCGGGGGTCGCCGTGGAAGAGCGGCGCTTCAGCGCCGCGTCCGATCCCGCCCCAACAGCGCGGGCTTCAGCCTCGGTGGACCACAGGGCCTAAAGGCCGTGCTCTCGTAACGCTCCAAAACGCGGCGCTGAAGCGCCGCTCTTCCACGGCACTGCCACTGTTTCATGTGACCGAAGAGAGAAGCGCCCAGGATGTCAACAGAGCCAGATGGCTTCTAATCTTCCACCCGGAGAAACTGCGCCATGTTGCGGAACTTATTATATCGTGACGCGACCAATTCCGGGATGGAACTTTTCTTCAGCTCGGCCAGGTGCTTCTGCAGGGCGGCATCGAGCAGCGCAGCCGCGGCTTCGTGGTCCAGGTGGGCGCCGCCCTCGGGTTCGGGAACCAGGTCATCGATGCAGCCCAGTTGTGTCAAGTCCGTGGCAGTGATGCGCAGCGCCTGGGCTGCGAGCTCTTTCTTGCTCGCATCGCGCCACATGATGGAGGCACAGCCCTCGGGCGAGATCACGGAGTAGATGGCGTTTTCCATCATCAGCACCCGATCGGCGACCGCAATGGCGAGCGCGCCGCCGCTGCCGCCCTCCCCAGTGATGGTGGCGATGATGGGAACTTGCAGGCGAGCCATCTCGCGCAAGTTGCGGGCGATGGCCTCAGCCTGGCCGCGCTCCTCCGCTCCCAGCCCGGGATAAGCGCCGGGTGTATCCACCAGGGTGAACACGGGACGGCCGAATTTCTCCGCGATCTTCATGGCGCGCAGCGCCTTGCGGTAGCCCTCCGGGTTGGGCATGCCGAAGTTGCGGTACACCTTCTGCTTGGTGTCACGCGCCTTCTGGTGGCCGATGAGCATGACCTCCTCGCCGTGAAAGCGCGCCATGCCGCAGATGATTGCGGGATCATCGGCGTAGCCGCGGTCGCCGTGGATCTCGCTCCAGTCGGTGAAGATGCGCTCGATGTAATCGAGCATGTAGGGGCGCTGCGGATGGCGCGCCAATTCCGTTCTTTCCCAGGCATTGAAATGCGAGGCCACCTGCTTGCGCAAGGCGTGGATGCGATCATGGAGCTGCTGGATCTCGCGGCGTGTATTGTCGTCCTGCCCCGCCAACGACTGCAGCTTGGTGATTTGCTGCTCGATTTTCTCCAGTTCCTGTTCCGCCCTCTGTCCGGAATGCATTCTGCCAACGTCACCGTTCCTGGCGGCCCATCGGGCTTCCACCATGGATAGGAGAAACTCGGCGCCCGTTACTACCAGCATGGCGTTGGCCATTGCCGGCGCAGCCGCCGCCTGGGCTCCGAAACGCCTGTGAATGGAAGCTTTCATCCGCCGCAGATTTCAATCAATAATGCGAACCGCGCCCCGGCCACACAGCTCTTCGACGCGTGCGATGAAGTTGCGGTCTGGCTGGACATTATAGCCTTCCGCTTCCATGACCACCATGAAATCGCCCTGGCGTTCCAGGTCAAACAACACCTTGGCTTCGCCCTGGCGCTGGGCACAGAGCGCGTGCAACTGGTCCACCGTGGATTCGTTCGCAGTCTCCAGCGGAATACGGATTCGCAGGGAGCGCGGCAAGGGAACCTTCGCGTCCTCCAGGGGCATGATCTCGTTCACGGTCAGCTTGGGGCTGGCGCCTTCCTCGATGCGCAAACCGCCGCGCACCAGCACCGGCACCTCCAGCCGAACCTTGTCCTGCAGACGACGGTAGGCCTCGGGGAAGACGATCATCTCTACCGAGCCTGCCATGTCCTCCAGCGTGCCCTGGGCGTAGAACTCCCCCCTCTTCGATTTCAACACGCGCAGGCTGGTGATGATGCCGGCAGTCGTGATGTTTTCATCCTTCCCCGTGGAAGACTTCATGCCGGCGATGTCCTCGGTGCTGAGGGCGCGCAAATCTTCTAACTTCTCGCGATACTTTTCCAGGGGATGCCCGGTGATAAAGAAGCCAAGGATTTCTTTTTCGCTGGCCAGCCGTGTGTACTCGTCCCAGTCTGGCGTATCGGGCAATTTTTCATTTTGGGGGTTCACTTCCTCCTGCTGGAAAACGCCGAACAGACCGTGCTGCCCGGATTCGGCGTCGCGCTGGGTTCTCTGCGCCCGGTCGATGGCCTTATCGAGAACCGCCATCAGCTGGGCGCGGCGGCCGAGCGCGTCCATGGCGCCGCTCTTGATCAGTGACTCCAGCACGCGTTTGTTGAGCAGGCGCAAGTCCACGTTCTCGCAAAATTCGTAAATAGAGGCGTAGCGCCCGAGCTTCCTGCGTCCAGCAACAATGGATTCGATCCCGTTGTGGCCGACGTTCTTCACCGCCGCCAGCCCAAAGCGGATGGCGCTGCCATGCGGGGTGAAGTTCGCGTCCGACACGTTGATGTCCGGCGGCTCGACCGCGATGCCCATCTCGCGGCATTCGTTGATGTACTTAACCACGTCGTCAGTGTTGCCGGTGACGGAAGTCAGCAGAGCGGCCATGAACTCCACTGGATAGTGAGTCTTGAGATACGCCGTGTGATAGGCCAGCAGGGCGTAGGCGGCGGAATGCGATTTGTTGAAGCCGTATCCCGCAAACTGCGCCATCAGGTCAAAAATCTTTTCGATTTTCTTGGGCGGATAACTGCGCTGCACGGCTCCCTTCACGAAGCGCTCCCGCTGCTGTGCCATTTCCTCGGGTTTCTTCTTGCCCATGGCGCGGCGCAGCAGGTCGGCTTCGCCCAGCGAGTAGCCGGCAAGCCGATTGGCGATCTGCATCACCTGTTCCTGGTAAACGATGACTCCCAGGGTCTCCTGCAGGATCTCCTGCAGCTCGGACAATTCGTATTCGATCTTCTTCCGGCCATGCTTCCGATCAATGAAGTCGTCGATCATCCCGCCCTGGATCGGCCCCGGACGATAGAGCGCGTTCAAGGCGGTGAGGTCCTCGATGGAGTTCGGCTGATATCGTCGCAACACGTCGCGCATGCCGTGGGATTCAAACTGGAAGACCCCCGACGTCAGTCCTCTGTGGAAGACCTTTTCGTAGGTCTGGTTATCTTCGAGTGCAATACCATCCAGCGTGACACGCTCGCCACGGGTCTGCGCGATCAGCTTCAGGGTGTCATCGAGAATGGTCAGCGTGGTGAGGCCGAGAAAATCCATCTTCAGCAGACCCATCTTCTCGACGGCGACCATGTCGAAGGCGGTAACAATTTCTTCATTCTTGGTTTTGTGCAGCGGGACCAGTTCGATGAGCGGACGCGGTGAGATCACCACCCCCGCAGCGTGAACGCCCGCGTTGCGTACCAACCCCTCGAGTTTTTTCGCGGTATCGATCAGCTCCCGAATCTGCGTGTCGCTTTCGTAGGCCTGCCGCAGCGCCGGCGAATCCTTGATTGCCTGTTCCAGCTTGATATTGAGCGTGGTGGGAACCATCTTGGCGATGCGATCGACGTCGCTGTAGGGCACGTCCATGGCGCGGCCCACATCCTTAATGGCCGCCTTGGCCGCCATGGTCCCGAAGGTAATGATCTGCGCCACATTTTCGCGGCCATATTTCCGGGTGACGTATTCGATGACCTTACCGCGCCGGTTCATGCAGAAGTCAATGTCGATGTCCGGCATGGAGACGCGCTCGGGATTCAGGAAGCGCTCGAACAGCAGCTCATGCTGCAGCGGGTCAAGGTCGGTGATTCCCAGCGAATAGGAAACCAGCGAGCCGGCCGCCGAGCCCCGGCCGGGACCTACAGGGATGTTTTGCTCCTTAGCGTAGCGGATGAAGTCCCACACAATCAGGAAATACCCGGAAAACTTCATCTGCTGGATGATGGCGAGTTCCCTCGCCAGGCGCTGTTCATATTCCGCCAGGGTGTGCTTCAACCGCCCCTGCGCTTCAAGCAAGCGCAGCGCCTCCAGCCGCCGGGCAAACCCCTCACGCGTGATGTGCTCGAAATAGCTGTCCGGCGTGTAGCCGGCGGGCACGTCGAAGTGCGGGAAGGGATTGCTGACCTTCTCCAGGCGCATGTTGCAGCGTTCGGCGATGGCCAGCGTGCGCGAGAGCACGTCGGGCGAATCCTTGAACACGCGGTACATCTCGTCGTGGCTCTTGACGTAGAAGCCGGTGCCCTGAAACTTCATACGGTTGGTGTCCTGGATGGACTTTCCGGTCTGAATGCAGACCATCACATCCTGGGCGTGGGCATCGCCTTCGCAAAGATAGTGGCTGTCGTTGGTGGCCACGAGCGGCAGGCTAAGGTCTTTCTCCAGCCGGAACAAATTGGGATGGATGCGGTGCTCCATCTCCAGACCTTGATCCTGAATCTCGAGGAAGAAATTTTCCTTGCCGAAGATATCGCGATACGCCGCTGCCGCATTGCGTGCGGCTTCGTACTTGTCCTCCATGAGGAGCTCGGCGACCTCGCCCTTCAGGCAGCCGGAAAGACCGATCAATCCCTTGGAATGCTCGGCGAGAAACTTCTTGCTCACCCGCGGCTTGTAGTAGAACCCGTACAGCGAGGCTTCCGACGTGATCTTGACGAGATTGCGGTAGCCTTCTTCATTTTCCGCCAGCACCAGGAGATGGTTGTAGGTATCGCCCTCGGGCGGTGTGCGCTCGATGTTGTGATCTTCCTTCTTGCAGATGTACAGCTCGCAGCCGACGATGGGCTTGATGCCCTCTTTGTGGGCCGCATTGACAAAATGCACAGCCCCAAAAATATTGCCGTGATCGGTCATGGCGACGGCGGGCATGTCCAGGTCTTTCACGCGCTGGACCAGCTTCTCTACGTCGCAGGCGCCATCGAGCATCGAGTAATCGGTGTGCAGATGAAGGTGGACGAATTGGGACATGGGGGCTCAGTTAGATTCTACGTTGGCGTCATTCTAACGAGAAACTGCCAGGCAAGAAGAGAAGAGTTATCCACAGCCGGAGGTCGGCACGTGCCCTGCTTTTGACCTTGGCGGGGTGGCCCACATTCCGGCAGTCTATTTTGACGAGGAAGTCCTTCCGAATTTGTCGCTCCGCCGGTTTTGTTAGAGTTCCTTAGGCCAGATATTTCTCTAGGGTATCCCAATAGTGTTCTTTCCAACCGTCGGCGAGGTGTTGCGCCAGGCCCTCGGGGAATCCGGTGTGGTCGAGAATGAGTTTGGTTCCTGGGCCTTGCTCGGCGAGCTCGAACTTCGCAATCGAGTACACGCCGGGATTCCAGACGACCACACGCCAAGCCTGGACAATTCGCTGGTTAGGTACAAGCTCGATATGCCGTCCCACGATGTGACCGGCGAAAAGTGAGAAGGCGCCGCCCACTTCAGGGCTGATCTGCGTGGGTGCGTCTTTCATCGACACGCCACTGAGTTCGACGAGTTTGTCGAATTGTTTGGCGTCGGTGAGTGCTTCGTAGACGCGCTTGGGGCTGGCCTTGAAAACGACTTCCTGATGGATGGACTCAGCCGTGTGCGAAATTCGCTCGCCGACGGCGCTTGCGGCCATGGCGGATGCCATGGAAGTTCCGGCGATACCGAGCACCGGAACAAAGATTGCCAGGCGCATGGAGAAATCTCTGCGGGTGGAGAATCGGGTGGTCATGCAATGTTCCTCTTTTTCTGTGCAGGCGTCGGTGCCAGCGAAAGCGGTGTGGCGTGTCCCGACGTCTTGCAATATTAAACAAACTTGTTTAATATCTTGTATCCGAGTTAGCCGATGCCGTCAAGCGCTAAAAGCAAAGATTCTTCCAACGACCGTCTGGACTTGGTCTTTCGCGCTCTGGGCGACCGCACACGGCGCGCGCTGCTGGCCCGCCTGGCAGCGAAGCCGGCCATGGTGACCGAGCTCGCGAGACCGTTCGATATGTCCTTGCCTGCCGTATCGAGGCATATCCGAGTGCTGGAGCGGGCGCGTCTGGTGGTGCGCCACGTCGATGGCAGGGTGCACCACTGCTCGCTGGACCTCGCGCCTCTGAAAACCGTGGAGGCGTGGCTGAGTCACTACCGGCATTTTTGGGAGGGGCAGCTCGAAGCTTTGGCTCGCCATGTGGACGACGAGGACAAGAAGTAAGATTCGCTGAATCCTGGATCCAGGGACAAAGAGAAATCATGACCGATCACACATCCGGTGCGGGCCATGAATTTCGCATGTTAACTCTCGTCGTTCGGAGGACGATCCCCGCCACGGCCGAGCGCTTATTCGCAGCCTGGACCGAGCCGGAGCAGCTGCAGAAGTGGTGGGGACCCGAAGGGGTTACATGCATCGGTCCGGAGGTCGATCTGCGCGTGGGCGGCCACTACCGCATTGGCAACCAATTCCCCGATGGAAAAGTACTGTGGATCGCGGGGGAGTTTGAGGTGGTGGAGCGGCCGCACCGGCTGACCTACACGTGGCGGCTGGAGGGAATCTCCGAAGCCGCGGAGCGCGTTACGGTGCGCTTTGAAGCGCGAGGCGCGGCAACCGAAGTGATCATCACCCACGAACGAATTCCTAATGAGACACTCCGAAATCAGCACCAGCAGGGTTGGCAAGGCTGCCTCGAGGGTCTCGCGGAATATCTGAAGGCGGCAGGTAACGGCTGAGATTGGCACCTCAGAGGCTAAAGCCTTCACTGATTCAGGAGCACTTATCGCAGCGCTGAAGCGCTGCGCCACCCAAAATCAGAGTTTTACCGGAGCCTGGCAGGAAATCGGGCCTACTTCGGTAAGCGGAAGTCTACGCCACGCTCGTCGTTCAGCCTGGTGGTGGCGTCGACATCGAGGGAGGAGAGTGGGACCTTGGTCGCCCGCTGCTCATTGAAGATCCAGAGCGTCTGGCCGACGATGGCGAAGTTGTGCACTTCCTGGATGTGCTTATCGCGGAAGACGAGTACGGTCGGCGCTGACGGCGCGGACTTCTTTTCCGCCTGCGGCGGGGGCGGTGGGCTGGGCGGCAGTTGGCGTGATTCCTGCTCCTCCCGCAAACGCTCGACTTCGTCACTCAAGCGATTGATTTCCTGGGCCATTTGACGGTTTTCGTCGGAGTAAGCATTTGAAGAATCGTAGGACGAGTAACCCGAGTACCAGCCGGGATAGGAGTAAAACCACCACGGAGTCGTGGCAAAGAAGAAGCGGCGATGGTGGTGGAAGCGATGTGGGAAGAAAAACGGCTGGCCAAAACCCGAGCTGAAACGTAAGCTGGCGCGTGAAGGGCCGATAAATGCCGGGCCGCGATTGACCATCACGGGACCGCGGCTGGCAATCACTGGGCCGCGGGAACCGAATCCGGGCCGGCTGACGGGTGCAGCCATTCGCGAACCGGCGCGCATCTGGCCCCAGATCGGCGGCACGAGCAAAGCCGCGCCCAACGCCGCAATGGCTAGCGAGCGACGCATAGCGGCATTATAGCGCCGCCGGAACTTTGCAATTGTCAAATCTTTGCTAATTCTGGTCGCCGCCGGCGGCCCATCCGGCAAGTCTGGGCAGACTACCGCCGCTTCTTCCGCTTTGCTTTTTTCCCCGCTCGCTTGGCCGCCTTCTTCGCGGCTTTGTGCTTCTCCGGTTTATGGGGATTGGAAGCTTTCGCCGCTTCTGCCTTGGCGGCAGGTTGCGGCGGCGGCGGCGCGGCAGGGGGTTCGCCTTTCCCCTTTTTCTTGCCGGTGGCTCGCGCGGCGACCGCAGCAGCTTCGACCGCGACTGCAGCAGCAGCGGCCTTGGCTGCCCTTCCGCGTTTGGGTGGAGGAGGCGGAGGCGGTGGTGGCGGCGCCAGCGGCTTCAAGAACTTGAGGGTCTCGGTGCGCGAGCGCAATCTGCCATCAAGCAGCAGCATGAACACGTCTTGCGCGATTTTGGGATACTCCGGCATCTGCGGCGTGATGTGCAGTTCCGTCATCTCGGGCAGCGGAATTTTCTGCTGCACCTGCCGCCACTTGGTGAAAAAATTCCTGATCTTCTGTGCCACCACCTGCTGGCGAGCCGTGACCGCGAGAAAAAGGATCATCTCCGGCCGCGCTTCCGAGAGCAACTTCCAGGTCCGCGATGGGGTTGCCGCTTCCTTGCTGGTGAGCCTCTTGGCGAGGTCCTTGGCATGATCTTCGAGATCTCGCCAGGCCTCCACCAGGTGCTTACGCGGAATCAGCTTTCGCATGTCGGCGATGTCTTTATCGCCGAGCCGCGAGGTGAGGAAATACATCACGGCTGGAGCCAGATCGGGGGTATAACCCAGCTCGTTCATCTGCTGCCGCGTTTTCAGGAGCTGGCCCAGTCCCGCGGTGTCCACCTTCGCGGTGGTCCAGTGCGGATTGAGCACCTTGAGCCAGTTTTCCTTCTCCAGTACGCGCACGATATGTAGCGGGTCTTCCTCGTAGGCCAATTGCTCGATCTCGTAGCCGATCGCTTTGTCGGTTATGTACTCGATGTAGCTGTTCTCTTTGGCCGACTGAAAGCGTGCCTGGGTACGTTCTTCGAGCGGCCAGTGGAAGCGGGCGGCAAAGCGGCTGGCGCGGATGAGCCGTGAGGGATCCTCAACGAAAGCATAGTTGTGCAGGATGCGGATGAGCTTGGCTTCAATATCGGCCGCACCGTTGAAGGGATCCAACAGCAGGCCGCGCGAACCGGGGTTCAGGGACAAGGCCATGGCGTTGACGGTGAAGTCGCGGCGGCGCAGGTCTTCAATGATGGTGGCCGGCGATACCAGCGGCGGCTTGCCCGCTTTCTCGTAACGCTCGGTGCGGGCCATGCTGAGTTCGGCGCGGATATTTCCGGGAAGGACGAGATACAAAGTCTTGAGGTCATCGTCGGCGGCGGCAATCCCGGCGCCCGCCCGCTCCAGCTCTTTTTGCAGCTTGAGGGGATTGCCCTGGACGGCGAAGTCGAGGTCGCGGATGGGGAAGCCGCTGATAATGTCGCGGACCGCCCCCCCGGTCAGGTAAATGTTCATGCCCGCGGCGCGTGCAATGTCTTGCACCAGGGTGACCCCGCGCTGCTGATCCGGCGTCAACCGGATCTCCATGGTATAGATGTAGTCAGCCATCTCTTACGAGTCTTGCGACTGGCGCCAGTCCCCTGGCAGTCCGACCGCCCTTAGGTGCGAGATTTCCACAGGGGTATGCCCGGAGAGGCAAAAGGTCCCTGTCACTCCGATGCAAGTGACTCTATCCATTAGGCTTATGCTTCCTAAGATGGGACGCCGCAAGCTACAGAAAATAACACAACGTTAACCGTTTGGCTACAAGGAACGTACAAGCTGCCCGTTTTTGGTCGGAAAGTGCGAGAATCTGCTGGAGCCAGGCGGCCGGAAGCCGCATCCCAAGGCCGCTTAGCCAAACCAGCATGCCCTCCACTCACAAGAAGGTTGTGGTCCTCAAGATGGACCGGGATTCGATCAACGGCTACGTCGCTCCGGCCAATTTTGTCCGCGAAGGCAAGTTGGAGCTGCTGAATACCGCCGGCAATGTGGTGGCGATCGACCTGCGCGACATCAAGGGCGTGTATTTCGTCCGCGAGTTTGGCGACTCCGAGTCGCTCAGCCGCAAGACCTTCACCAGCCGCCCTCGAACCGAAGGGCTATGGGTGCGCCTGAAGTTCAAGGATAACGAAGTTCTGGAAGGCATGATGCCCAACGACCTTTCTCTGACCACGGCCGAGGGCTTCCTGGTCAATCCTCCCGATCTGCGCTCGAACACGCAGCGCATCTTCGTCCCCCGCAGCGCCCTGGAATCGCTGACCGTGCTGGCCGTGATTGGAGCCTCGCGCCGCCAGCGCAAAGGCGCGCCCGCCGACACACGGCAGGTACAGTTGTTCGGGGAGTAAGAACAGCACGCCGCAGTGCGGAAAATATTTGTTCCAGACTTCTCGCCTACGCCCTGCGTACTTGCACCATGTACTTGCACCCTAGATCGAATAGTCCATACGGACTAGCTCCGATATGAACGAAAGATACTTTTATTCAAGTACGCGGAGTGGGTAGTTTGACATCTAAGCGTGAGTTTTGGGTTGGAACAATTGCTGCACGCAGAGGGGTAACCTGGTAACCCTTCTCGTCAATAGATTACTGGCCAAAGTCGTGTCACGATGTGTGCCAAATCGCCTGCTAGTTCCACCCGGGCTGGTAGGTTACGGGGCATTCAGTAATGCAGTTGCCTCTGCCCGAGAACGAAGTCGTCAGGCTCGAAAACCTCAGGAGTTCTGGGATCCTCGACACGCCTCCTGAACAAGCTTTCGACGATCTCACCCGTCTGGCTGCTTACATCTGCGGAACACCCATAGCTTTGATCGGCTTCATGGATTTGGACCGGCAATGGTTCAAGTCGCGGATCGGCTGGGACGTGGGGGAAGTCCCGCGCGACATGTCGTTCTGTGCCCACACAATTCTCCAGGCCGATGTGCTGGTCGTCTCTGACACTTTGGAAGACGCTCAGGGATTGGCAACGTGCCCCCTCGCAACACATGGCGGCATTCGCTTCTATGCCGGGGCACCGCTGATCTCAGCGGAGGGGTATGCTCTAGGAACGCTTTGTGTGATGGACTCTGTTCCGCGTGGGCTGACGGAAGGACAGACCGATGGGTTGCGCAACCTAGCCCGTCAGGTGATGACTCAGCTCGAATCACGCCGACGGTCGATATCTCAGACTTTCTCACGGGCCGGGTCGGCCGAGAGGCCGGAGAGCAAGGGCGCTGACGGAATCTCGCGAGAGTCAGAAGCGCTCTATCGTACAGTCACCGAGACCGCCTCGGACGCAATCATCGTGATCGATGAAGACAGCAAGATCCTGTTTGTAAACCGCGCAACGGAAAGGATATTCGGCTACCTGAAGGACGAGTTGCTGGGCCAGCAGCTGACAATGCTGATGCCCGACTATCTCAGGCAGATTCATGAGCAGGCCATCAAGAAGTATGTCGAGACCGGGAATAGGCACCTCTCTTGGGATGGCGTAGAGCTCCCTGGTCTGCACAAGAGCGGCAGGGAGATTAGCCTGGAGATCTCCTTTGGCGAATTTGTTCGCGACGGCAAGCGCATCTTCACTGGAATATGCCGAGACACGACCGAGCGTAAGCGGTTTCAACAGGAACGGTATCAACTGGCTGCCATCGTCGAGTCATCCGAGGACGCCATCATCGGTAAGGATCTGGATGGGATCATCACAAGTTGGAACAAAGGGGCCGAGCACATCTATGGATACACGGCCGAGGAGGTCGTTGGCCAGCCTGTCGCCAACCTTACTCCCGCGGAACGCTCCGATGAGATCCCCCAGATCCTGGAAAAGCTCAAACGCGGCGAGCACATCAAGAACAGCGAAACGGTGCGGGTAACGAAGAGCGGAGGACGCATTGACATTTCACTGACGGCTTCGCCCATCCGCGACGAGGCTGGAACAATCGTTGGTGTGTCGGCTGTTGAGCGGGATATTACTGCGCGTAAGCAAGCGGAAGAGGCACTGCGTGCTTCAGAAAAACGTTACCGGTCGCTCTTCGAAAGTGCGGTGCATGGCATCTATCGAGTGAGCGTGGATGGCCAGCTCTTCGAGGTGAACCCAGCGTTGGCAGCCATGCTGGGTTATGACTCTCCCGTCGAAGTCGTTAAGCTGGACACAGCAAACATCTATGCGGATCAAGAGGAGAGATCTCGCTTGGTTCAGAAGTGGCTAGAGAAAGAGAGAATAGAAGACGAAGTGAACTGGAATCGACGCAACGGGGAAATCATCAGGGTTCGCCTGAGCGGTCGAACGCTGTCCGATCAACAGGGCACCGTCCAGGGATTTGAATTTATCGCTGAGGACGTTACCGAACGGCGGGCCCTGGAAGAACAGTTGCGCCAGGCACAGAAAATCGAGGCTGTAGGCCAGTTGGCGGGAGGCGTCGCCCACGAGTTCAACAACTTCCTGGGAGTCATTCTGGGCTACAGCGAGCTTCTGTCTGACGAAGCTGGTGAAAACGAAAGCCTGCGCCGGAAGGTTGCCGAGATTAAAGCCGCTACGCAACGCGCTGCTTCGCTGACCCGCCAGTTGCTTGCCTTCAGCCGCAAGCAGCTCCTGGAACCAAAAGTACTGGATCTCAACCAGGCTATCTGGGAAACCCACAAGCTGCTTCGCCGTTTAGTACCGGCCAACATCGATGTCGTTCCTGTGCTGGCACCCAACATCGGGCAGGTGAAAGTAGATCCTGGCCAGGTACAGCAAATCCTTATCAACCTGGTGGTGAATGCGCGCGACGCCATGCCAGAGGGTGGCAAGGTGGTCATTGAGACCGCCAACGCCGACCTGGATGAAGAGTACACGAGTCAACACGTGGGTCTGCGGCCAGGCAGCTATGTCCTGTTGTCCGTCAGCGACACCGGCTGTGGGATGGACGCTGAGACGCGCTCGCACATTTTTGAGCCATTCTTCACCACCAAGCAACCTGGGAAAGGTACCGGACTGGGTCTTTCGACCATCTACGGCATCATCAAGCAGAGTGGGGGTTATATTACCGTAGAAAGCATTGTGGGAAAGGGCACGATCTTCCACATCTATCTGCCTTTGGTTCAAGCCGTAGTTGAGGAAGCTGAGACCATACCGGCACCCCCGGTAGAGCCAGGCGGGACCGAGACGATCCTGGTCGTGGAAGACGAAACGGCGCTTCGCAGACTGCTCTGCCTGTCCCTCGAGAGACGCGGGTACAAGGTGTTTGCGGCAAGAGACGGTGCAGAGGCCATCGAGATCTTCCGGCAACTCGGGGACCAGATTCATGTTGTGGTGAGCGATATCATGATGCCGCATGTCGACGGCTTTGAGCTCAAACAACGAATCGCGGCCTTGAGTCCGGATGTTAGGTTCCTTTTCATATCTGGCTACTCCCAAGAGATAGTCGAGCAGCGCCAAACCGTATTGCAAGGCTGCGCTTTCCTGGAAAAGCCCTTTCTTCCCGATGAACTGGCCGATAAGGTCCGAGACCTGCTCAAAGGCGAAGTTGCCGCCTGAACTGATCGGCCTCCGTTACAATCACGGTCTGACCCGCCTTCGCGGGGACGATCATCATGAAACTCCAACAGATTGCTTCCGCCCTCAATGCGCGCCTGGAAAACGGGTCGCCCGATACCGAAATCACCGGCGTCGCTGGCATCGAAGAAGCTGGCGTCGGCCAACTGACTTTCGTGGCCAACCCGAAGTATGCCGCCGCGGCCCGGACGACAAAAGCTTCCGCCGTCATCGTGGCTGAGGATTTCCCTACCATTCCAGCGGCCATGCTGCGCGCGAAGAACCCGTATTTGACTTTCGCGCACGCCCTCGCACTTTTTTATCAGCCGCCGCAGTACGCGCCGGGTGTGCAACCGACCGCAGTGGTGCACGCTTCCGCCAAGATCGGCGAGGGCGCCCACATCGGCCCTTACGTGGTAATCGATGAAGGCGTGCAAATTGGCAGGAACGCCGTGCTGCTGGCGCACGTGGTCATCTATCGTGGCGTTCGGATCGGCCACAACTTCTTTGCCCACGCCCATGCTGTGGTGCGAGAGCACTGCCGCCTCGGCAACAACGTAATTCTGCAGAATGGGGTAGTGATCGGGGCTGATGGCTTCGGTTTCGCCAAAGACGACTCCGACCGTTGGCACAAGATTCCGCAACCGCAACCCGTCATCGTTGAAGATGACGTAGAAGTTCAAGCCAATTCTTGCGTGGACCGGGCCAGCGTAGGAGAAACGCATATCGGCCGCGGCGCGAAGATCGACAATCTGGTGCAGGTGGGCCACGGCTCGCGCATCGGGGAGGACTCACTGCTGGCCGCGCAGGTCGGGCTCGCGGGCTCAACCGATGTCGGCAACAAGGTGATCCTCACCGGACAAGTGGGCGTCGTCGGCCATTGCACGATCGGCGACGGCGCCGTCGTCACGCCGCAAAGCGGTGTCGCCGGTGACGTGGCGGCGGGAGCGATTGTCAGCGGCTCTCCGGCAGTGGCTCACAAGCTTTGGCTGAAGTATTCCGCCGTGCTTTCCAGGTTGCCGGAGATCGCGAAAGCGGTGAGGGCGAAGGCTGGGAAAGACTAAAACCACGAAGGCCGCCCTTCGGCTACGCTCAGGGCAGGCTCCGTACACGAAGGAAACCATGTCAGGCTGAAGC
>WNFB01001763.1_pt1 | contig 18606 bp, 13 predicted proteins | sample 5400501 | NCBI WGS metagenome assembly WNFB01 (sample SAMN13153341, study PRJNA577476) | soil metagenome | isolation source: 200 cm saprolite under Douglas fir tree site 2 hole 1 | place: USA:California | collected 2015-04-18 | reverse complement strand
TCGCAGGCCACCTTGACCTGCCCGCGCCGGTGCCGCGGCGCGAGGAACATCTGCAGTTCATCCGCGAAACGGACATCTACCTCCGGCCTGCCCACCCGATCAGCATGCCCGGCATCCGCCCGGGCACCCGCAACCCGGATCTGTCATCCGAAGCTGCCGCCCATCGGGTTACGGATCGCTAGGTGCAGGCCCGGCTAACCCAGCTCCACTGGGTGCAGGTCGTGGTTGATCACTGCGGTGGTCCATCTCGTCGGTCGTACGCGCCGCGGCGGGCGGCCAGTACCGTGGCGGGGTGGGGTGTGTGCTGTTGCCGCGGTGCCCGGGGTCTGGGCAGCGGGGCGCCGCGCGGTCCGGGCGGCTCAGCGGCGCCGGGGCCGGGCTGCCGGGGCGAAGCCGGGCGGCGGGGCCGGGCGGGATGAGGTTGCTGGCGTCTGCCGGGATCGCCGGGCCGGTGCTGTTCACCGCCGCGTGGGTGGCCGGCTCGCTGCGCCAGGCGGGTTATTCCGCGGCCGCGGTGCAGCTGAGCGGGCTGGCCGCGGCCGATGCGCGGGATCCGCAGATCATGATGGCCGGGTTCATCGGGCTGGGCGCCTGCTCGGTCGCGTTCGGTGCCGCCCTTGGCCGCGTTGCCGCGGCCGGCTCGGCCGGGCCGTGGCTGGTCAGGTCCGCGGGCGCGGCGGCGATCGCGGCTGGCCTGTTCCGGCGCGATCACCTGCTGCTGGCCGGCCCGGGCTTCGCCGGGGAGTCGTGGCACAACCAGGTACATGATCTGGTCAGCGGGGTCGCGTACGCGGCGATGATCGCGGCGCCGCTGGTGCTGGCGCGGCGCTTCCGCGGCGACCCGGCTTGGGCGGGCCTGTGCCGTCCCCTGCAGGTCCTCGCGCTCCTCAGCGGGGTGGCTCTCGCGCTGTTCGCGTCCGGGGCCGTGGCGCCGTGGAATGGGGTCGTGCAGCGAGTCGCGGTCACGCTGCCCCTGACCGCTGAGATGCTCGTTGCGGCATGGCTGCTCACCCGCGTCCGGTCTCCGGCGCCGGACTAGGCGCGCGGCCTGGCAGAAAGCGCCGGCCCGCCCAGGCCAGCCAACTTGCTTACCGGCTCACGCGTGACGGATGCGCTCGCCCATGGCCGCCGCGGGCGCGCATGTGACGCGAACGATCCGGCCGGTGAGTATGTTGGCCTCACACGGTTAAGACAGGCTCTTGACGGTCACATCACTGGCCCGGACGAAGAACCTCCGGTGATTGAAGGAAATCTGATCATAGGCCGTGGTGCCGATGATGACCGTATGGTCGTCGGTCAGGCTGGAGTTGATTGTCGCAGCGTAATAGTAGTCGGCGGGAACTGCGCTAATCGCGGGATACGCCTGGCCGGCGGGAATGGTGTAGGCCAGGTTAACTACCGTCTTCACGGGCACCGCCGGTGGGTAGGCCGATCCCTCAGGGTAGGCAGCACCGTAGACCGGGATCGACGTCAGCCCGGCCTTCGGCGTAATTACCTCGCCGCTTCTATACAGTGCTTTTTGCCCAGTACCGGACGGATTGTAGAACCATGCTTTCTGGCCGGAAAACCAGATAGCCGTCCAGTTGCCACTTTGCCCGGCGTACACGAATGTTTCCCCGATCGTGGCCTTGTCACCCCAGTCGCTGTCGACAGTAGTGCCGGAGCTGCCGCCCGGATGCAGGATCGGGTCACCGATCAACGGGTAGCTGCTGCCTGGCCCGCTGCGCAGGTAGACGAAGTTGGCCGGCTGCTTAGGCAGGGTGACGCAGCCGGTGCCCGTGCAGTCGGTCACGGTGGGCTCGTTAGAGGCGAAGGTGGGGTCTATCGTCACCAGATGATGGGTGCCACGAGAGGCCGAGCCACCGCTCGCCTGCTCCGCGGAGTCGCTCACCCCGTGCACGAGCGCCATGAAATGATTCCAGTTCCAGAACGGGCCCGGATCCCAGTGCTGCACGGAGGTCCAGTAATTGGTCGGGCCGGGCACGTCCTCGTGGCCAAGGATGTGCGCGCGGTTGAGCGGTATGCCGTACTTGGCCGCGAGATAACGGACCAGCGCAGCGCACGAACGGTACATGGCCTCGGTGTACCAGGTCTTTCCCTGCGCGGCGAAGCCCTCGTTCTCGATATTGATGGCATGCATGTTGACGTACCAGTTTCCGGCGCCCCAGGACACGTTCTGCGGGCGGACCATCTCTGTGACAGCGCCGTCAGAAGACCGGATCACATAGTTGGCACTCACATAAGAAGCCGGGTTCTGGAAGGTGCTGATGGCGCCGTCGTAGGAGCCCTCGGTGTCGTGGATGATGATGTACTTGATCTTCATGCTGACCGTCTGGCCGGCGGGGTTGAGCATGTGGTCCGGCCGGCCCGCGGTGTCGTAATTGCCGTAGTTGGCCGGATCGCTGGGGTCATCTTGCGCATAGGCCGCGGGCACGAACGTGCAACTCAGGGTTGACGGGCAGTCCACGGCGGTGGACGAGGCTGCCACCGCCGCGGCAGGCTTGAGCCCCAGCCTGCTGAGCTGAGCATGATCCGGATGCAGGCCTGGCGTGGGCGGCAGATTCAGAACCTGCCCGTCGGTGGTGGTCAGCGACGCCCCGCTGCGAAGCGTGCTGAACACGCCATCAGCGAACGACCGCGCCGACTGCGAATTCGTGGCGCCGCTGTATTCGGCGACCGCTCCGTACCAGCCGCCCAGCGAGGCAGGCAGGCTGCCCCCGGCCAGCTTGCGGGCATAACGCGCCAGCAGGGCCGCAGCGCCACGGATGTTCTGCCGCTCGTTCGTCTGCAGCGTCACGGCCGGGACATGCAGCAGTCGCGCCGCCTCATCGAGCGTGAAATGCGTCCTGGCCAGGGTGACATTGCGGGGAGCCGGATGAGCGGGACCGCCACGGCCATCTTCCGCGGGAAACGTTCTCGCGGTCAGATCCATCAGCCCGTAGCCGCCGTCCACGCTAGGTGAGTCACCCTGGCGTTCCCACCGTGACTCGTTGTAGGAAATCGCCAGCAGCAGCCCGACCGGCACGCCGAACTCCCGCGCCGCCGCGCGCATCAGCGCCATCCGGCGTCCCGGCGCCGCCGCGCTCGCGTGCGCCCCCGAGTACGCGGTCACCGCCAGCCCAGCGCCGCCGCCCCCAAGGCTGACCGCCACACCGGTCACCAGCGAGGTTGCCAGCACGGCCACCCCTGCCGCGCGTGCGATCCGATGTCTGCCCCTGCTCTCACGATCGTGTGCCATCTTCTCCGCTCACAGTCACCGCGCTGCCGGTTCGGACAAGTAGCCATCCTGACGCAGGAAGCCGATGCGCACACGGATTTCGACCAGCAGCCCGCGTCGAACAGCGGGATGATCAGGCCCTGGACGGGATTGTGCGTCCGCACGGGCCTGCGGTACGACAGTCCCATGGTGTGGGCGTGGACCATAATCGTGACCCTCGCCGTTGGCCTGCCCGCGGCTGCATGGAAGTTCAGCCGCAACCTGAAACCTGCCGCGCCCTCGGTCGATGGGCTTGGCCCGCCGACTGATCCAGTGGACAGGTGGCTTATCGAGCGGCACTGCCTTCCTGCGTTGCAGCGCCATCAGGTGCGGCAAGCCGTCCTGTACGGACGCGCGCTGACCGACCCGGCCTTGAAGAAAGCCGCGCGCGACCTGGCCGCTGGCGCGCTTGGCGGCGAGGTGGAGGTCGCGGGCCGGGCCCGCATGGTGGGCTGGATCCTGCTGGTTGAGGCGGCCGCGATGATTGCTGCCGGGATCTTTATCTTGATCCACCTGGCCAGCCCAGCGGGCCTGCTGCCGGTGCTGCTCGGACTCTGGAGCGCGGTGCAGGGAGTGGTCGTGCTGAGGACGATCCACGGCGGTGCAGAACGGGCGTACCGGCTCAACGCGTAAGAGCTGCGCGACGGCGCCAGCCTGGCCTGGGCGCGCGCGCAGGCATCTCCGACGCCTCCCGGATCCGCTGCCGCTTTGGTGCTGTTTGGCGACGTTCAGTGCCGGAGTGCCGCTACATTAATGCGCTATGGCCAGGTTCTTCCCATTGCCCAGATCATGGCAGGTACTGGCCGCCATTGCTGCTGCAGGCCTCGTTACCGCCGGCCTTCGGCTAGGTGGCTTCCTCGGCACAGCCGCGCAGGTCACCGCCTACGCTACTGCGGTCCTCGCGTTCGGCACGATAGGCCTGGCTGCCGGAGCCGTCGGGACGTATGTGGAGCAGCGCAAGGCGAACCAGCAGCAGGCAGGCCAGCTCGCCAGGCAAAGAGTCGCCGACATAGCGCAAGTTAAGATCGAGCGGTTTAGCGGGCCTGGCGAGATGTTGAGGATCGACGTTCATAACGGCAGTGAGCGTGCGATCAGAAACGTGTACGTCTGGGCCGACGCTCGCGGTGTTATGGGCCACTATGCTGCTGGTGTCCCGGTTGACGATGCCCAATCACGACGTATGGTCAACGTTCCGCATGACGATGACCTCTGCTGGCAGCTGCGCGTTGTCCGCCCTGGGCAGCACGCGTTTTTCACGCAGCTCACGCATTTGAACCCGCAACCGGTAGCCTCCCTTGCCGATGCTGATATCACAGCGTTCGCCGAATTCACCGATACCGATGGGGTGTGGTGGCGCTGCGATGAGGACGGCAGTGTGAGCAGGCAGCAGCCCCGTGAGCCGCCGCCAGGAGCAGCCGGGCGCGGCGGGGGCGACGATGGACATTCCATTCCGGAATCTCTCCGGTCTCGGCCGCGCAGCTGATGGCGGACCCGGCCTGAAGCTACCCGCGCCATTAATTCCGCGGCCACGATGACGATCGCCGCCAAGTGTCCTGGCGCGCTCGATCCTCACGGCCGCGCGGGCTCGCTTTCCTCGCCGGGCACGATGGTTCCCACAAGCCCGCGTCGCCTGTTGCGCTCGCCGATGGCCCAGAAGACGATGCCAAGCAGCACCATCGCGCCGAGGGCGCCGAGGGTGACCGACTCGAAGAAGATTCGCGACACCCCCCAGCTGGCCTTCACCGAGTAGGACTGGCCGAGCCAGGAGTTGATGGCCCCCGGCCACAGCAGCGTGACGGCCGTGACCACCACGAAGGCCTCGCTGATGACGGCTGCGACCCAGGCCCCTGCCGCCGCACCCAGCAAGGACCGCACCCATAGCCACGATCGCCGCCAGAGGCACGAATCGCGGAGCAGGCGAACCGTAACGACCGGCCGTAGCGCGCGGGAGCGGGCCGGGAAAAGCGGGCCCGGATGCATCCACCGGCATTTTCGCCTCCCAAAGCACGAACGAGGCTAATGGACCTCATGGGCAGGCGGCAATGGCGCGGCTGCGTCCGCTGGGACGCTCAGGCTTCCTCTTCGGGCTGGCCGCTCTCGCCGAACACCACCTGAATCGTCCGTTCGCCGGCGCCACGCACGATGTTCAGCTCGAGAGTGCCGCCGGGTGCCGCCTGGAGCGTGTCGAACAGGTCGTCGACGCTGCGGACCGGCCGGCCTGCAGCCGCCACGATCAGGTCGCCCTGTGCGAGACCGGCGCGTGCGGCCGGGCTGCCTTCTGTCACCTCGCGGATGAGCAGGCCCTCGGTGTCGGGCAGGCCCACGGCGCGCCGGAGCCGCCTTGCCACGTGGCCGGGAGCGATGGCAATGCCAAGCCGCGGCGGCGCCGCGGACTCTCCGCGGGCGAGCGTGGCGGCCCGGCCGCGGAGCGCCTCGTCGGCGGGTATGGCCAGGTAGAAGCCCTCGCCGAGGCGGTTTGTGTTGATACCGAGCAGCTGTCCCCCCGCGTCCAGGACCGGGCCACCCGACGAGCCGGGCAGCAGCGGAGCGGTGTGCTCGAGGCTGCCGGTGATGCGGCGGCCGCGCGGGCCGCGGAAGGCCCGCTCGAGGCCGGAGACGAATCCGAACGTCACCCGCAGCCCACGCCCACCCGGGTTGGCCAAGGCGAAGACCGGTGTCCCGATGCCGGCGGAAGCGCCGGTGGCCCACGGGAGCGCCGGGGCCCCGCCCGTGTCCACGTCGATGACGGCGAGGTCGCCGTCGATGTCGTGCCCGGCCACGCTCCCCTCGGCGGTGCGCCCGTCGGCGAAGGTGACCACTACCTGATCGCCGCGTACGTTGTGCGCGTTGGTCAGCACCCGCCCCTCGCCGAGCACGATGCCGGAGCCGATGCCCCACCGCTGCCCGATGCCCACGACCGAGGAGCCCGCGCCCTCAACCAGCCGCCTGATGTTTCCTTGGATCTCGTCGAGGATTGCCATCGCCGCCCATGCCTCCTATAGGTAGTGACTTGCAAGTTACTACCTACCACTCGGATGTCAAGTCGGCGGCTAACATCGGTGCATGGCCGAACGGGAGCACGCATCGTCGCCGCTCGCCGAGGCGCTGACCAGGGTCGGCGACCGGTGGACACTGCTCCTGGTGGAGGCGCTGCTCACCGGGCCGCGCCGGTTCAACGATCTCCTCGGCCAGATCCCGGGTATCGCCGCGAACATCCTCTCCGAGCGCCTCAAGCGGCTCGAGCGGGAAGGACTGCTCATAGCCCGGCCCTACTCCGAACGGCCGCCGCGGGCCGCATACGAGCTGACCGCCGAGGGCAAGGACCTCGCTGGTGCGCTCCGCCTCCTCGCGCACTGGGGGGCCGGGCACGCCGACCCGTCCCAAGCACCACGCCACCCCGCGTGCGGCACCCCAATCGAGGCCCGGTGGTACTGCCCGACCTGCGACGTTCTCGTCGATGACGAGTCGCGGCACGCCGAGGCGCGCTTCGTGTAGGTGCTGGGCGGCGGGGCCGGTGATCTGCTTGGCCGACGCAGGCTGCTGGTCGCGGGATCGCCCTCAGCCGGCCGGAATGTGTCAGGCGAACATTTCCGACTGCACCTCCGCGTCCACCCTGCTGCAGATCACAGCGGGCGCAGAGACTTGATGTTATGAAGATGCGCCGGTGCCGGCCGGACTCGGTTCTGGTGCCGTGGCTGCGGAGGCGGTCATGCTGATGGTCCGTCTCCGGGTCACCCTCTGGATGATCACTGCGATGGTCCATAGCGGTGGCAGCAGCACGAACACCACGAGGATCGCCCACTGGGCGGGGTGTTTCGCGAGGCTGGGGACAGCGGTCTTCTCCAGCCACGGAAACAGGTGATCGCGCAGCACCGGAATGTAGGCGGCGGCGGCGAGCGCGGCGCCCGCGGCGACGGTGACGATAGCCAGCGCCAGCACGATCCGGCGGGCAGCGCCCACCGCGACAATCAGCAGGCCGGCCAGCACCGCCACCAGCCCGGCGGCGCTGAGCACGTTGACGGTGCTGGTGCTGGCGAGCACGCCGAGCGCGATAAGGGCAAGCCCGGCGAACAGCGGGTAGCGCGCCGCCGGGCCGATGCTGGTCACCCGGTAGGCGAGCGAGGTCACGGTCCGCGCGCCTGTGAGCACTGGGCGCAGGAAACCGGGCATGGCCTTGCCCATGTCGACCGCTTTCACCGCCACGGCCGCCGTGCGGGTGACGGTCCGGGTGAACAGGGCGCTGCCTACCTCGCTGGCGATCTTCTCCGCTGGTACCTGGCACGCGCGCACGACCTCGGCGGCCTTCGCGTCCGGCACCACGGGATATGAGCCGCCCGCCGCTGCGCCGACCGCGTTGCGGTAGGCGGAGACGAACGCGCGGGCCGCGGCCTCTTCGGCGCCGGCCTTCGTGTCTTTCTCGATCTGCTCGGCTACGTGGGCCAGCTCCTCGCCTGCGATAAGCCGCTGAAGGCCGGCGGCGACCCACATCGCCGTTACGGGAAGGCTGGTGGGCGGCGGGGTGGCGGCGGTGAGGAAGTCCATCTCAGCGGCCGCGCCCGGACGTCCTGCCTGGGGCGGGAACGGCGCCCATACGCCGGGCGGTGCGGGATCACCCGCGATCTTCTGCAGCCCTGCCCGCAGGTTCTCACGAAAGGCGGCCAGGTCAGGCTCCTCGGCAGCAAGCTCGCGGAGCCGCCGCGGGTCGAGCAGCAAGTGCACGAGCCACCCTGCGCCGTCGAGCCGGCCCCACATCCAGTCGTTCGCCCGCCATGACGCCTTGTAGAACGCACCGAAATGGTGCAGCTGCAGACCGGTGAGCTTCTCCCTGGCCAGCGTTCTGCGGTCCAGGTCGGTTCGCGTGTCTGAGCTCATCTGGACCAGCTCAAGCGCCTGATCGGCGACAACCCCGTCCGGCTGCATGACATACCGCGCCACGTGCAGGTCGAACAGCCTGGCGGCTACGGTGTCCACCGGGTTGCCGCCGACGGGGCCGGTCAGGTAGATGAGGAGGTCCCGCACGAACGCGCCGGCCGAGCCCGGAGCGTTCTCGGCCGCGCCGTCGGGAGTTGGGTCAAGCGCGCCAGGCGCAGGCAGGAGGCCGCGCAGGCGGATCACCACGGTGGCGAGGTCGCGCCATGGCTGACGTGAGGGGCTGGCCGCCATGTTGGCGTCCAGCAGGGCACGCGCGGCCGCGGCCACCTGGACAGCGGGCGTGGCGGCTCCGGGGACGACGACAGGGGCCTGCGGCGTAACGCCGAGCGCACGCGTGAACGTGTCGGCCTGACTCTGCTCCGGCCGGTCCGGCATCACCTCGCTCGCCGCTGCTCTGAGCTCGCCAAGAGCCAGCTTTCCTTGCGCGGAGTGCATCAGCTGATAAGCACGGCTCAGCGCGGCCAGGACCGTGGCTCTTCCATCATCGAGCGCCTCCCGGCCTGCCGCGTTCATCCCGTCGTAGTCGCCTACCTCCGGCAGGTGGGGGGGCAAAGCTCCCTGTGCTGCCGTGTTAGCGGCATCCCAGGCGTGCTCGGAGTCGGTGCCGAACCCGGCCGGGCGGCCATCCGCTGCCCGGCCGCCGGCCGTCACCCGTTTCATGACCTCGCCAGACGCGGCCCGCGCGACGCTGCCGGCGCGCCGCGCCCGGTAGCTGCGGTAAAACGGCGCGCCGAGACGCTCCATCTGCGCGCCCAGGACGGCGAGCTGCTGCCTGGCGTCATTTCTGGCGCGCACCTGCTGGTTGTGCGCCGTGATCGCGGCGAGGTCAGCGGAGATGGTCTGGGACAGCATCGCGCTCACATCCGCGGCCAGGGCAGCCGCCAGGTCTGGCGTATCGGCCAGGGTGAGCTTCGCCGTTGACAGCCCGGGGCCGCCGACCACCGGCACGACGAACGCGAGCACGCGCCGCACGTCGCGGTCGGCCGCCCGGTCGAACACTGCCTGCAGCGCCGGGCCAATCGGCCGGTTGGACAGCAGCCCGCCGTCGGCGGCAAATTGCGTCGCCTGCGTGCCCGTGAATTGGGCCATGTCGGGATGGCCGTCTCCGCCGTCGGTGCCGATCGGAATGAGCCCAGGCTCGAATGCCAGGGGAAAGGACGCGCTACAGCGCGCCGCGAGCGCGAGCGCTGGCACGTTACCGGGCGTCAGCTGCGCGCTGGTGAAGCTGAACAGCCCGTGGTGGTCGGTGTCGCGAACCAGCGTGCCGTATTCGTCGGTGAACCTGCTGGCCTCGCCCGTCAGCAGCGTGGTGGTAATGAACACACGCGTCGGGTCCTCGTCCGCGGCGGGGTTCCCCGGCCCCGCGCCTGCGAGCTTGCCGAGACCGGTGCGAAGGCCCTGAAGCAGGCCCTTGTCGCCGTACAGCAGCGAGGCGGCCTGCTTGTCCGCCGGGGAGCGCAGCAGATTGCCGAGCGACCCCTGATCGAACCATAGTTCGCGCAGCCCATCCAGGTCGAAGCGCTGGACGTTCGCCAGCCCCAGGATGACGGCGTTGACACCGCCAGCGCTCGTGCCAGAAAGGACATCCATACTGCAGTCCACGTTGAGCAAATCCAGCAGCGCCGCATACCCATCGCGAACCTTGCGACCCTGCTCAGAGGTGTCCGCAACAGACTCCCCGCGCCGGATCCGGCTGGCCGCCAGCAGCAGGTTCATCTCCCGCGCCATTCCGCCCATCCATACCGCCAGGCTCACGCCGCCGGTGAACGCCACTGCCAACCGGAACTCCGACGGCGGCGGCTGCCGGTGGCCAGCGCCATCGGGCTGCGGGGCGCTCATCGCCTTGTCCCCGCGGCCCCGGTGGCGTCATACCGCGGCAATGATCCTGACGCTGACTGACTCATCGGCTCCCCCTAGGACTGGTGCCGAGCTGCCCATCCGGGTAATGACTGTTCTCATAGACGTGAGCGCGTTAGACCATGATCCCGTCTGCGTCACCATAATTCCAGCGAAAGATCATGCTCCCCGGCTGAAAACGGCCGCAACATGATCTCAACCAAGCCAGCACGAAAGGATGCTCATCTCGGCGGTGCTCTCCGAGGCCGCCCTGGCGCGGATAGGCAAATGCCACGCAGCCCCATTGACCAGCGCGAACGGCGCGAACCACGGCTCAAGCAGCCGGGCCACCCGGTCACGGGCCGACCTGCCACCAGCCTGGCCCCCGGCCGGCCGGGGACGGCACCCCCCCAGGCGCTGGGCGCCTCATCCGGGGGTGGTGGTGATCCGGCTGCTCGCGTGCGGTAGGTGTTGTCGGTTGCGGGGCCGCACGGCGGGTAGCAACGCGCAAAGCTAAGGAACGGTGATGAGTGCCGAGCGTAAGCGGATAGAGGGGTTCGGGCGACTCGAGGACGGGCTGCTTCAGGCCAGCGACTGGTACCTGTGGGGTCCGTACGTGAGTGAGCGCCAGTGGGGGACGGTCCGTGAGGACTACAGCCCCGACGGCGAGGCGTGGGATTACCTGCCGCACGACCACGCTCGCTCCCGTGCGTACCGTTGGGGCGAGGACGGCCTGGCCGGGTTCTGTGATGTCCAGCAGCGGTTGTGCCTGGGGCTGGCGCTGTGGAACGGGCGCGATCCGATCCTCAAGGAGCGGGCCTTCGGGCTGACCGGCGCTGAGGCGAACCACGGCGAGGACGTGAAGGAGTACTGGTGGTATCTGGACGCCTTGCCCAGCCATGCCTGGAACCGCTGGCGCTATCACTACCCGCAGGCCCCGTTTCCTTATGAGGACCTAAGGCGCGAGAACGGGCGTCGCGGCAAGCTCGATCCCGAATACGAACTGCTCGACACCGGCGCATTCGACCACGACCGCTACTGGATCACCGAGGTTTGCTATGCCAAGGCCGACCCCACCGACCTGCTGATGAGCGTGCGGGTGACGAACGCGGGGCCGGACGCGGACACCCTCCATGTGCTGCCGACCGCGTGGTTCCGCAACACGTGGTCCTGGGACGCGGACGCACCCAAGCCGGTCCTTGCGGGAGGCCCGGGGACGGCGGTCACGGTGGCGCATCCCGTACTCGGCTCGCTGGAACTGATCGCAGGCGACGGGCCGGACGGCGCCAGCCCGGTCGCGCTGTTCTGCGAGAACGAGACCAACGTGGCGCGTCTTTTCGGCGCGGCACCGGCCGCGCCTTATCCCAAGGACGGGATCGGCGACCATGTGATCAGCGGTGCGGCGACCGTCAACCCCGACCAGCGGGGAACCAAGTGCGCCTTCTGGTACCGGCTGACCCTCCAGCCGGGTACCACGGCCGAGCTGCGGCTCCGGCTGCGCCCGAGCGGCAGCGCGCCCGATGCGGCCGACGCGCTCGGGACGGGCTTCGAGCAGGTGATCAGCCGCCGGCGCGGCGAAGCCGACGAGTTCTATGCCGAGCTGACCCCCGAGGCTGCCACCGCCGACGAGGCGCTGGTCATGCGGCAAGCCTTCGCCGGGATGCTGTGGAGCAAGCAGCTCTACAACTACGACGTGACCCGCTGGCTGGACGGTGACCCCACCCAGCCGCCTCCCCCGGCTTCCCGCCGTGGCGGCCGGAACAGCCGGTGGCGTAACTTCGACGCCTTCGACATCATGTCCATGCCGGACAAGTGGGAGTACCCCTGGTTCGCGGCCTGGGACCTCGCCTTCCACTGCGTCACCCTGGCGCACGTGGACCCGGCGTTCGCCAAGTACCAGCTCATCCTGCTGTGCAGGGAATGGTTCCAGCATCCCAACGGCGCGCTGCCGGCCTACGAGTGGGACTTCGGCGACGTGAACCCCCCGGTGCAGGCGTGGGCCGCCCTTGAGGTCTTCGCCATCGACGGCGGCCGTGACCTCGACTTCCTGAGCCGGGTGTTCGACAAGCTCCTCGTCAACTTCACCTGGTGGGTCAACCTGGAGGACGCGGGCGGCAACAACCTGTTCGAGGGCGGCTTCCTCGGCCTGGACAACATCGGCCCGCTCGACCGCTCGCACCTGCCGGCCGGCGGCGTCCTGGAGCAGTCCGATGCCACCGGCTGGATGGCCTTCTACGCGATCGCCATGGCGGCCATCGCCGGCGTCCTGCACGGCAGCGGCAGGCGTCCGGCGATGGACCTGGTGCTCAAGTTCCTTGAGCACTTCGCCGCCATCACCGAGGCGATCGACAGCCAGGCCATGTGGGACGATGCCGACGGCCTCTACTACGACCGGCTCTTCACCCCCGGCGGGGCCGCTGTGCCGGTGAAAGTCCGGTCGATGGTGGGAATCATCCCGGCCCTGGCGGCCGCCGTCATCGACGAGCCGATGCTCGAGCGGTCGCTCGCACTGGGCAAGCACTTCGCGGACTTCCTTGACCGCCGCGGCCTGGGCGACCGTGCGAAACTCGCCGAGCTTGGGCTGCTGCGCGGGGCGCCGGGGAACCGGCGGCTGCTGCTCTGCGTCGCTGGCGTCGAGCGTCTCGGGAAAATATTCGCCAAGCTGTTCGACGAGCAAGAGTTCCTGTCCCCGCACGGCCTGCGGGCTCTGTCGGCCTATCATCGCGATCACCCCTACGAGCTGGACGTCGAGGGCGTCCGCGCGACCATCGACTACGAGCCTGCCGAATCCACCACCGCCATGTTCGGCGGGAACTCCAACTGGCGCGGGCCGCTGTGGTTCCCGCTCAACTACCTCCTGATCGACGTCCTTGAGCGCTACTACCAGTTCTTCGGTGACGAACTTACCTTCGAGTACCCCACTGGCTCCGGGCACCAGATGACGATCGACGCCATCGCTACCGATCTCCAGGACCGGCTCATCTCGATCTTCCTCCCCGGCCCGGACGGCCGGCGGCCCTGCTTCGGCGGCACCGACCGGCTGCAGCGCGATCCGGCCTGGAAGGACAACCTGATGTTCAGCGAGTACTTCCACGGCGACAACGGCGCCGGCCTCGGGGCATCCCACCAGACCGGATGGACCGGATTGATCGCCGACGTGATCCGCCGCCGCCACGGCGGAGTCCGCTCAGTCGGCGACGTGTTCCGCGATATCGGCGGCGACACGGGCGGCGAGGCCGGCCAGAAGGGGCGGCGACCGTGACCGCCACCCAGGGCGTGGGGCGCCCGCAGGCGCGGCCAGGAAGCCAGTTCCCGCTCGGCGCGACCCCACTTGACGGAGGGACGAACTTCGCGGTGGCCTCCAGCGTCGCCGACGCGATGATGCTGTGCCTGTTCGATGACACGGGCGCCGAGACCCAGATCCCGCTGCAGGATTACGACGCGGGCGTCTGGCACGGTTTCCTGCCAGGGACGGGCCCCGGGCAGGCCTACGGGTACCGCGCCTTCGGCCGTTATGATCCGGCCCGGGGCCTGCGCTGCAACCCGGCGAAGCTGCTGCTCGACCCCTACGCCCGCGCGGTCACCGGTGCGGTGAGGTTCGGGCCGGAGGTCCTCGGGCACGACCCCGGCGACCCGGATGCGCCGAGCGCGGCCGACTCGGCCGCCCACGTGCCGCGCAGCCTTGTCGTCGACGGCACGCATCCGTGGACCAGCGGGAAGCCGCGGTATCGCTACTCGGACACGGTCATCTACGAGGTGCATGTCAAGGGCTTCACCATGCGGCACCCCGGAGTGCCGCCGGGGCTGCGCGGGACCTACGCCGGGCTGGCGCACGAGGCCGCCATCGGCCATCTGCTGGACCTCGGCGTGACCGCCGTCGAACTGCTGCCCGTGCATCAGAACGTGCCTGAGCCGTTCCTGGCCGGGCGAGGGCTCACCAACTACTGGGGCTATAACACGATCGGGTACTTCGCGCCCCATCATGGATACTCGGCGCAGGTGCGAGCCGGGCGGCCCGGCGGCCAGGTGGCCGAGTTCAAGACCATGGTGAACGCATTGCACACCGCGGGTCTTGAGGTGCTGCTCGATGTCGTCTTCAACCACACCGCCGAAGGCGGCGAACTCGGGCCAACGCTGTGCTACCGGGGTCTCGACAACCACGCCTACTATCGCCTGGACCCCGGCAACCCGCGCTATTACATCGACACCACGGGCACCGGCAACTCGCTCAACGCCGGCGACCCCGTGACGCTGCAGCTGATCATGGATTCGCTGCGGTACTGGCTCACGGACATGCGCGTCGACGGATTCCGCTTCGACCTCGCTCCAACGCTCGCCCGCCAGGAAGGCGGCTTCGACCGGCTGTCGGCGTTCTTCGACCTGGTTTCCCAGGATCCGGTGGTGTCGCGGGCCAAGCTGATCGCCGAGCCGTGGGACGTCGGCCAGATGGACAGCTACGACCTCGGCCGGTTCCCGCCGCTGTGGCGCGAATGGAACGGCAGATACCGCGACTCCATGCGCGACTTCTGGCGCAGCCACCCCATCGGCGTCGCCGAGTTCGCCACCAGATTCTGCGGGTCGGCCGACCTTTATGGCGGTGCGCGGCGGCGGCCCACCGCGTCGGTAAACCTGATCACGGTCCACGACGGTTTCACCCTGCGCGACCTTGTCTCTTACAACGACAAGCACAACGAGGCCAACGGCGAGTCGAACAGGGACGGGACCGGCGACAACCGGTCATGGAACTGCGGGGTAGAGGGCCCCGCGAAGGATCCAGGCGTCCTGGCCCTGCGGGCGCGCCAGTCCCGGGCGATGCTCACCACCTTGCTGCTGTCCTTCGGCATCCCGATGCTGCTCGGCGGCGACGAGATGGGCCGCACCCAGCAGGGCAACAATAACGCCTACTGCCAGGACAACGAGATCTCCTGGTTCAACTGGTCCGCCGTCGACTCCGAGCTGGTTGAATTCACCAAGCGCCTGATCGCCTTCCGTCAGGCACACCCCGTGTTCCGCCGCCGCCGGTTCCTCGCCGGGGCGGAGGCGTCCGAGCTCGGCTGGTTCACACCAGCCGGCCCGGCGATGACGGCCGCGGACTGGGACGACGAAAACGCCCTGGCGCTGACCATCTACCTCGACGGATCCGACGACCCCGACCGGGCCCGGGATGGTTCGCTCATGATCGACGACGACTTCCTCGTCCTCATCAACGCGTGGTGGGAGCCGCTCGCGTTCACCATTCCCATCACCCGCGCACCACAGACGGTGCCGCCCGGCCGCACCCCGGGTGGGCAGACGTGGCGCGCCGAGATGGATACCTACGAGCCCGCCGCGGCGAGCGCAGCGCCGGAGGTTCATGCGGGCGGCGAAGTCACCGTGGGCCCGCGTTCCATCGTCGTGCTCCGCGCGCCGGTGCAACGCTCCCGCCCAATCCTTGCGTCGAGTGGAATTTCCTCGATGCCAACACTGGCAAGCAGATAGATGAAACCTGGCAAATGTAGGCGACGCCAGGTGCAAGCAAAGAGAGGATCAACCATTAGCGCCCCATAGGAAATCCTTCCCGAAATTCTCATAGGCGTCGAGATCTGCTATTCCAGCTCGCCACCGAACTCCCCGCCGCCCTGCTCGCCCGCATACTCGGCATCCACATCGCCGTCGCCGTCGCAACATGCCTTCGCCGGCGACTGGACCAGCTACGCCGCCGCCGACCGCCCCGGCAAGCATCATCACACCAGCCCCAGGCAACGGAGCACCGCCGTGACCGATCCCTACGACAGTGACGTCTACCGCTGGTGGCACCACTCCGGACCCACTCCCGAGCTTCTCGCCGCGATCGATGACCGCTGGCTCCAGCCCCGCGGCACGGTCGCCGACATCGGATGCGGCCTCGGCACTGAACTCGCCGAACTCACTGCCCGTGGCTGGCAGGCGATCGGCCTGGACAGCTCCGCTCCCGCCGTCCGCAAAGCCCGCGCGCTTCACCCCGCGGTCACCTTCATCCATGCCGACGTGCGCGCGCTCCCGCTCAGCGACGCCAGCATCGACGCTGCCCTCGACCGCGGCTGTTACCACTACCTCGGCAACGATGACCGCAACCGCTACGCCCGCGAACTCGCCCGCGCCCTGCGGCCCGGCGGACGCCTGCTGCTACGCGCCGTTGCACCGGAACCCGCAACAACATCACCGAAACCGGACTCCGCACCGTCTTCCGCGCCTGGCGGATCGACGACCTGCGCACCACCGACCTGCCAAGCGACACAAAGGTCATGCCCGCCCTGCTAGCCAGGCTCACACGGCCCTGACGATGAACCCGCCACCCACCCATTCGGACAGTTCTATATCCGACTGTGTCGTTACACGTTGCACCGGAAGTATCCCGTGAGGCTGCCACCCGCATGGGCTGAGCAGGTGACGGGCCGTTAACGACGCGCGGTGAACCGCCTCACCGCCGCCCCGCAGCACAGCCCGACGCCGGCCCCGAGCCGTAGCCTGGCGGGCGGTGGTTGGCAGCGTCACCCGGCAGCGTGCTCGCGGCTGCCGCAGAGCGTGATGACGGCTGTTCCGGCGGCGAAAACCAGGGCGGCGCAGATCGCCGCGCCCCGGTCGTGGGGGGGCCGGGCCGGCCAGATCCACGGCGTGGTCCAGCCCGCGGCGAGCGCGGACTCGGTGACCAGCAGGTAGGCCATCGGCCCAGCCCAGCCGAACGCGCCGCCCAGCACGGCGGCGGCCAGCAGGCCGGTGCCAGCCAGGCCGGCCACGTTGCGGAGCATGGCCAGGGTGCCGCCGGGCAGGTAGCCGCCCGTGGCCCCGGCGGCCAGCGCGCCGACCGCGGCCGCGGTGAACAGCATGGCGGCGCCCAGCCGCAGGTACGGCAGCCACCGGCCGGTGGCCCGTTCCGGCTCACCGAACGGGCCGTAGGTGGTGACCGCGACGACCGCGGCGGCGCCGGTCTCGATCACCAGCGGCACCACCTGCTGCGCGGCGGGGCCGCCGGCGATGTTCCAGTGCCAGTGCAGCGCGGCCCACAGCACCGCGCCGAGCGCCGCCAGCAGGCCGACCGCGGCCGGGGCCCGCCGGCTGGCCAGGTACAGCCAGGCCAGGCGCGCTCCGGCGATGGCGGGCCGGGCCGCCGCCTGGGCCGGCGTGGCTTCCGGCGGTGACCGGTGGATCCCGGCGGCGGTCATGGCAGCTGCGCCAGCGTGAGGTGACCTGCCCGCAGCGCGGCCAGGTGAGCCGCGAGCCAGGCGTGCCGCGCGGCGGCCGGCAGCGCGGCGAGCCGCCGGGCCGCGGCGTAGACCGGCCCGCTCGCCGTGCCGGGCCCATTCCCGGTTGACGGCCCCGACGGCGGCAGCCCGGCAATGGCCAGCGCCGTGGGCTGCGCGGCGAACGGCACCCCTGCGCCCTGCAGCAGGGCCGCCTGCACCGCCCGCTGCGCAGGCGTCCCGGCGCCGTTGCCAGCACTCACGAACGCGTGCACGGACAGCAGCCGGATCAGGTCAGCGAACTGTGTCGTGGCCTCGCGGCCGGCCGTAAAGCCGGTCGAGCCCGGCAGGGTGCTCAGCGAGTCCAGCACCATGCGAAGCACCGGCGGCCGCCCGTTGATCGTCATCGCCTGGCCACCGCCGCCCTCGCCCTTCGAGTACCTCCCGGCTACCTGGGTCGCACGGGCCGGCGCGCCCGGCAGGCCGGCCACCTCGGCGAGCACCGGCGCCAGCGCGGCCGTCACGTCCGGCAAGTAGCGGCGATAGGCCGGGTTCAGGCACACCGGAACACCGGCGGTGTGGCCGCAGACAGGGGTGTAGCGGATCGGCCGGTCATTGGCCGCGTCGTGCAGCGCAGGAATGACCATGCCGTGCGGGCCGGGCCGGGCGGTGCCGGCCAGCCCGGCCGCGGTCCCGGCCGCCGCCACCCCGGCCAGCGTGACCACCGCGGCGGCCCGCCGCAGCGATGGCCCGCCGGCCTGGGCGGGCAGGCCGAGCAGGCCGAGTGCCGCGGTCGCGATCCCGGCCAGGAACATCACCCGGGCGATCGGCAAGTCCGGTAGGTAGGGGTAGAAAATCCCGGACATGGGCTGATAGTTGCCGTTGGAGTTGGTCGGCAGGATCAGCGCCCAGCCGCTCTGGCTCCGGAACCCGGTCTGCGACGACATAGCCAGCGCCAGGAAGGAGCCGAACGCGGCCAGCGGCGCGGCGAACCGGCTGGGGAAGAACGCTCCGACGGCGAAACCGGCCGCGCTGAACGCGGTCACGGCCGCCGCGCCGACCGCCACCCACCACCACGGCGGCGAGCCCTGCACGCCCTGGTGTGCGTAAACCGCGAACATCACGCCCACGAAGGCCAGGTAGGCTCCCACCGCCGAGATGGCGGTCGCGGCCCAGGTGGTGAGCTGGGTTGCGTACCGCGGCCGGGCGGCGGCCGTCACCAGGTCGGCGGTTCCGCGCCTGCCGTCCCGCGACCCCATCCAGGCCGCCACGCCGGCCACGAACGGCCCGAAGTCGACGATCGTGTGGCCCTGGCCCATGTTCCAGAACGTCCGCCACATCCACAGCGGCGGCATGGCCGTGCTGGGCCGGTAGGAGTCGAAC
>WNFB01001762.1_pt1 | contig 18606 bp, 17 predicted proteins | sample 5400501 | NCBI WGS metagenome assembly WNFB01 (sample SAMN13153341, study PRJNA577476) | soil metagenome | isolation source: 200 cm saprolite under Douglas fir tree site 2 hole 1 | place: USA:California | collected 2015-04-18 | reverse complement strand
TAGACGGTGAGCGTCGCATTGATCGTGCGGCCACCGTTGGTGTGGTAGGTGAGCGAATACGTCGTGCCGCTCGGAACTGTTTGACTGCCTGCGGCGGACACGGTCTCCGAGAAGATGAATGTATCTGCCGAAGGGGTGAACTTGACGCTCTGTTGTCCTGCGTTCGGGTCCGTAGCCTGAAGGTGGCATCCGGGGGCGCCGCAGTCATTTGTGCCCTGCAGCCAGAAAGTCGAACCGCCGACACCGCCTGCCGTGCAGGTGTTCGACGAGAATCCGGCTTGGTTGACGAATTCCAGCGTGACATCGCGCCCCAGCAGGGTCGAGCTGTTCAGGCATATGCCACCACCTCCAGCAAACCCAGAGCCGTTGAAGTAGAAGAAGCCCCCGTCAAGTACGGCTTGCTTGCTGTCCAGAAGCGAGGGGTTCAGGTAGCCGTAGCAGCTGGGCTTGAAGTGGTAGTAACCGCTAGCGTCCTTGATCGGGGCGGGTGCCAGCCCGGTGCCGACAGTCACCCCGCCGACGACTATGTTCGGATATACGCCCAGGGATGAACAGGCGGCCCCGCCTGTGCCCTGAAGCGTCGCGATCGCGGCCGCGTCGGTGTTGGGATCCGGCGGCAGGAGCGTCGAAACCGCCGGCACCGGTTGCGGCGCCACGCCCACAGCGCATGGGTTGCCGTTGATGGCGACATTGCCGGCCGACAAGAACTGGCTGGTACCGGTGATGCCGCACGCCGGCGTCACGTGGCCCGACACCTCTGCTCCGTCCGAGCAGATGGCGTTGCTCGAACCGGAATTCAGTCCGGCGGAGCATGCGCCGCCCCCGCCGACCCAGCTCTGAGAGTCGGTGTAGACCTGCACATTCCCCAGATCCGAATACGTGCCTGATGCGGCGTCGAAGCGCATATGCGAGTAGAAGGCGCAACCGCCGCTGCGCGTGATCGCGTTCTGCGCCACAATGCTCCCCGCCACGTTGATTTGCCCTCCGGTGCACGACAGGGTCGTGGCGGAGATGGCCGGCACGGATCCCGCGAGCTGCTGGGCCACCGCGCGCCGGGTCACGGTGGTGTTGCTGGCCCCAAGCTCGCTACCGAACGAGATGGGCAAGGTCAGCGTGAGGATCACCTCGACCTGCTGCTGGTGCGCGCGATATGGGTAGTTGTAGGTCGCGCTGAGCCCGCCGGCGAATGTGTCCGTGCCCTTGTAAGGGGTTGCGCACGTGCCCGGCGTGATGCTCAAGGCGCCTGTCCGCGTCCTGCGGGTGGCTAGAAAGTTGTCGGCCTCGGTGATGACCGCGTTCGCCTTCGCGGCATTGCAGCTGATGCCGATCGTCAAGGCCGAGTCGAGGGCGGTCGCGTCGGCGAGCTCCTGCAGCTGGTTCTTCTGCCAGACGACCGAGCCCGCGAGCAGGATCAAAGCTGCAGAGCCGATCAGCGCCAGCAGTGCGACCGCGACGATCACCATCACCTGCCCGGACTGACATTTGCTCCGTCCAGCTGCTCGCATCAGTACTCCATTCGTTCGACCGACTGCGAATCGAACGTGATCGTCGAGGGCAGGCCGAGCAGGCGGGCGAGGACCGGCTGCCACTTCAGCTTCAGGTCGACCACCGCGAGGTGATGCCCGGAGGTGCGTACGTATGCTCCGTTGGCGGCGGCGCAGGTCGGACAGCTCCAGCGAGGATTCGGACCCGACGTATCGATCTCGTAGATGAAGACGTAGACGGTATTGGTGGTGGTCCCGCCAGCGAGGGCGATGGTGCCCGGCAGCGCGGGGTTGGCGTTCGCCGTGTAGGTACCGTCGCTCGCCGGCGCGGCGCTGATCGAGGTGGAGTCGTGGTAGACGACCTGCACTCCCAGCGGATCGAGGAGGTGGGCGCCGTTGATCAGCGGGTTCAGCGAACAGGGCGTGGTGAGCGCCGTGCAGTTCGGTGGCAGCGTGTTGGAGCCGCTGTAGTAGACGAGGGCGGCCTGCCGGGCAGTGTCTCTCGACGCCCCAGACAGGAGCGAGTAGAGGAGGAGTCCGCGGCCCATGTCCACGGTGGCACCGATGATCAGAAGGAGGACTGGCGCGACCAGCGCAAATTCGACCAGGGCTTGCCCTCGGCTCCCCACCCTGTGGGGAGCTCCCCCGCGAAGCGGGGGTGTGGGGAGTCGCATCACCACGAGGTCGTGATTTTGCTGGAGCCCGAGATGGTGACGAGGCCGCCGAGCAGGCTCAGGTCATTGAAGCCGTAGTAGACGTAGACATCGATCTCCGACTGGGTCAGGGCGTTGACGCTTCCGATGCAGTTGGCGCTGGCCCCACAGTAGACGGCGACCACCACCTGGCCGCCGGCGGGTGCTGCGTAGTCGGTTCCCGCCACGAACGGCGGGGCGTGGCCGACCTGGGTTGCGCAGCTGATGCTGGACGGCGGCGACACTACAGCGGCAAGGTCGGCCTTGATGAGGTCGCACATTGCGGTGATGCCCGGCCCGTTGGTGGTCGAGGTCTTGCCGGCGGCGTAACGGGCGCCGTCTCGCGCCGCGTCAGACGTGGCGACGGCGTACGAGTAGCCCCGGCCCAGCTCGAGGACGCCCGCCACCAGCAGGATGAGGATCGGGAGGGCGATCGCGAACTCGACCAACGCTTGACCTGTTGGGCGACCTGGCTTGTTACCCATCGAGCTTCAACTTCCCAACGATCAGGCGCGCCAGCTCGTTCGCCCCGCGCGAGACCTGGGAAGAGGGATCCCGCTGCAGGACCAGGTTGCCGGCCAGCGTCGCATCCTCGGGCCGCGAGTCGTCGAAGTTGATCGTCAGCGACATCTTGTGGCCGAGGATGGACTCGACCGCACTCCGGTCCAGGGGCGCGCCCGGCACGCGGTGATTGAGGACCAGCTCGAGCCGGTTGTCGGGCACGTTCATGATGTCCCGGAATACAGCTAGCGACCTCCGCGCGTCGGTCATCGCGGCGATCTCGGGCGGCACCACGACAACCAGTCGCTCGGCGCGTTCGATCACGACGAGGCTCGCTTCGGCGAGAGAGGTGCCGAGGTCGGCCAAGACCAAGCGATGCCACGAGGTCGCCACGTCGAGCGCCCGGCCGGTAAGGTCCGCCGTCATCAGGTCCACCTGCTCGGGGCGGAGCGTTCCAGGGAGAACTCCGAGTCCGGTCTTGTGGTAGACGATGGCGCCCCGCAGGTTCTTCTCGAAATCGGCGGGCGCAGCCTTGGACGCGCCGGCGATCGAACCCGTGGCGACGAGATCGGCGAACAGGGCGGCGTGCCCGAAAGGCGCCGACAGGTCGATGAGCAACACCTGCTTCGGCATGCGGGCAGAGAGCGCAGCCGCAGTGTTCACCGCCAGCGTGCTGACTCCCGAACCACCCTTGGCGGAGAAGAACGCGACAATCGGGGCCGACATCCGCGAGGCGGCCTGGGCTTCGGTGGCGGCAGCGGCGGCGACTTGCTGCTCCCAGAGCTTGTCCAGGGCTATGGCCACCCGCTCGACGTCCTGACCGATGCCCGCGAGCAACCCGTCTCGATCGAGCGTGAGCAAGATGGATTTGGACAGGCCCCGGATGCTGGTGACGTAGCGGTCACCGGTGCGAGGGGCGGGGAGGATGAGCAGGTCGCCAGGCGCCGGCCGGCGGGTAAGGAGCAGCTTGCCGGACGCGTCGGTGATCGATTGCTCGGCCACCCCCGATGCGAGGAACATGACCACGTCGCCGCCGCTGCCGCCTAACCGCAGGGTGTCGCCGGGCGCCAGCGTCACCGCCTGCATCCGGCGGGCGAGCGCACGAAGGGCGCCGTCGGACAGTTCGGCGAAAATCGACGACATTTCGAGGACGCGCACACGAAGCTGCAGGACGGACGGCTTGTCCGCCTCGAGCTCGCCGCTCGCAGCCACCTGTGGTCCTTCCTCCCCCGCCCCGGGTTTCTCGCGAACCTCGCGGGCGTTCAAAACGCCGATAATGTACCAACGTCCCCCCAGATCGACCCGCGCTTCGCACCACGGGCTTGAGCAACAAACCCCCTCCTGACCTCGATTCACGGCGGGCCACCCGGCGAACGGGTCCCGTCCGCCCTCAGGCTCCCCGAACACGCCTGGCAGCCAAGATCGAACGTGTTCTCGCCACAGCCATCAACGGCGACCCGCGAGTTGTGCTCGACGTCAAGGCTTCTGAGGTGCTGGCTGAGGCCGGTCCGGTTGCCGAGGTGATCACCGCAGCGATCGAGCGTGCGGGGATGGGCCTGGCAGCTCAATTGACGGTGACGCAAACGTTTCTCCGGAGCGGCCTGGAGGAGGAGCTTCTCGACTCGCTAGCCAGCTCGGACCCCGCGGTCCGCATCGCCGGCGCCCGCCTGTGCGGCGCCCTTCGCCTTCCGGACGCGGTGCCCTGGCTCGCCGATATGCTCGACGACCCCGTGCCGGCCGTCCGGGAGGTCGCGGCGCGCGCCTTGGGCAGGGCGGGTGGGCGGCGAGTGGTCGACGCCTTGATGGCCCATGCCGACCGCCTCCCCCAGTACCGGGTGGCGAAAGAGCTGTCCCGGGCAGCCTCGGACATCGATTTCGAGGCCCTCTTGCGCGATGGCGGCAGCGCGGGGGCCACGGTGACCGTCCTGATGGCATGTGGATTGCGTGGAGATGCGCTGAGGACGCCGCTTCTCGTCAGAATGGCGCAGGACCGCCTATGCGATACACAGATTCGGGTAGCCGCATGCCGGGCGCTGGCGATGATCGGTGATCCCGCGGGCGCCGACGCCCTACGCCTGCTTGGCACCGACCCAGACGCGGTCGTTCAGAAGGCGGCCGTCCGGGCGCGCATGCGCATCAGCGCCGCGACTAGGAAGCGGATCTCGTGAAGCTTTCAGAGCGCTTCGACCGCCGCTACCAGCAGTCACCGATGACGGCCACAGTCCCACCGGTCCCCGCTACGGCCCCCCAGCAGGTCGTCAAGCCGCCCGCGGCCAGCCCGGATCCCGCCATCGTGACCGAAGGGATCCTCATCATTCCGACGGAGCAGACAGAGGCCGCGCCTCTGAGCCCGGCGCTGGCGGCGGCCAAGGCCGAGATCCATGCCCAGCTTCTCGCACATCACACGGCGCAGATCGACATCAACAACCGAGCCGGCATCCGTCGGCTGCTGCTGCAGCTGACCGAGGAGCACTTCCGCGCCAAGCCGCCGGCAGCGCTCGTCACCTCCATTGACAAGGACCGTCTCGTAGAGATCCTCTTCGACGAGGTGATCGGGCTCGGCCCGCTCGAGAGCCTGCTGCGCGACCCAGAGGTCAGCGAGGTCATGGTCAACCGGCCGGAGCAGATCTTTGTCGAGCGCCGAGGGAAGATTGAGCTGACCAATCTGGCCTTCGAAGATGAGCGCAGCCTGCGCCGGGTCATCGACCGCATCGTGTCGACCATCGGCCGCCGCGTCGACGAGTCGGAGCCGATGTGTGACGCACGGCTCAAGGATGGATCGCGCGTCAACGTGGTCATCCCGCCGGTGGCGATCTACGGTCCGTGTCTCACGATTCGAAAGTTCGGACGCGAGGTGTTGAGCCCCGAGCAGATCGTGGCCTCGGGCGGAGCAACCGCTGCGATCGTGGGCTACCTCGACGCGGCGGTGCGGACGCGATTGAACATCCTGGTGTCGGGCGGCACCGGCTCGGGAAAGACCACGCTCCTCAACGTGCTGTCAGGGTTCATTCCCGGCAACGAGCGAATCGTCACCTGCGAGGACGCGGCCGAGCTGCGCCTCCGGCAGGTGCACGTGATCAGCCTCGAGTCGAAGCCCCAGAACGTTGAGGGTCGCGGCGCCATCTCCATCCGCGACCTCGTTCGCAACTGCCTTCGCATGCGCCCTGATCGAATCGTCGTCGGTGAGTGCCGCGGGGCAGAGGCGCTCGACATGCTCCAGGCGATGAACACCGGTCACGACGGATCGATGAGCACGCTACACGCGAACAACCCGCGCGATGCGATCAACCGCCTCGAAACCCTGGTGCTCCTGGCTGGGGCCGAGCTTCCATCTCGCGCCATCCGCACCCAGATCGCATCGGCGATCAACGTCATCGTGCAGACGGAGCGGCTCCGCGGTGGATCGCGCAAGGTCGTCAGCGTGGCCGAGGTGATGGGTTTGAAGGATGGCGAGGTCGCGCTCCAGGAGCTGTTTGCGTTCCGGCAGGTAGGCGTCTCTGCCGACGGGCGCGCGGTCGGCTATCACACCGCCACTGGCGCGCGCTCGGCATACCTGCAGCACTTCCGCAGCGACGGGGTCGAGCTTGCGGAGGAGATGTTCGTGCCGTCGACCCAGCCTCCGGCCGACCAGCTGTACTGATGGACGCGAGGGACGCGGAAGACACGAATCCACCGGCGACGCATTTGCCCATGCCAGGCGCGCAGCCGCCACTTTCAGCTGTCGCCCGCGAAGACCTGCTTGCGGATTTCGGTCATCAGCTGCGCAATGAGCTCAACGCCATCGTGATGGCCGCCAGCATGCTGTCGGCGACCGCGACGACGAGCGAGCAGCGCGAGCTATCGGCTATCACAGAGACGGGCGCGAATCGCGTCGCCAGGCTCCTCGACGACATCCTCGATGCGGCCGTCATCCAGAGCGGAGACTTTGAGCTTGCGCTGCATCCGTTCGATGTCCGCGCAAGCGTCGAGTCGTGCCTGGGCATGGTGGTTGAAGAGGCCGGGGCCAAGAGCATCGACCTGTCGTTTCGCGCCGAACCAGACGTGCCCAGCGTGATCATCGGTGACTCGCGCCGGATCGAACAGGTGATGCTGGCATTGCTCCACGGCAGCATCGAGCGCACGGAGCGCGGCGGAGTCGGCGTCGAGCTCAGCTGCCAGCAGCGCGGTGATCTTCTCGAGCTCCACTTCCGGGTCCGCGACACCGGCCGCGGCGTACCGGCTCGCATCCTTCGTGGTGGCCTGAGCGACGACGCTTCGCTGCCCGATCTCGATGAGCCGGGCGACGCGCTGGCCATCGTCAGCCTGTCGATCTCCCGGCGGCTCGTGGAGATGATGGATGGCGAGCTGCGCGTCGAGCAGGGTGGAGTCGAGGCGGGACCCGACGCCGGCACGACGTTCGACTTCACGATCCTCACTCAGGTGATGCATGCGCCCGTCGCAATCGCGCAGCAGACCATGGAGAGCATGCGCGTGCTGATCGTGGCCGCCGATCCGACCGAGCGGCGCGTGCTCGCGCTGCAGTCGGAGCTGTGGGGCGCGCCCGCAACTCCCGCGACTGTTGCCGAGGCCCTCGCCTTCGTGCAAGCGGGGCAGGAGTTCGACATCGCGATCGTCGAGCACCGACGTCCGACCATCGACGGACTCGCGGTCTCCATCGCGCTCCGTTCTCAGCGCTCGCCGGCCCAGCTTCCAATCGTGCTCATCACGGCTGCTCTGCCAGGCGAAGAGGAGGCAGGCGCCGCGGACAGCGGAGTCGTGCAGGCGACGCTGACCAAGCCGGTGCCGCCCCACAAGCTGCATGACGTGATGGCGCAGGTCGGCGCGCACCAGGAGGTGGAGCCCGAGCCTCATGCGCCGGTCGCGCCCGGGGTACTGAAGGTGCTGGTCGCGGAGGACAACCTCCTCAACCAGAACACGCTGCGCAGGCTCGTGACCAAGCTCGGGCACCACGTCGATGTGGTCACAAACGGGCGCGAGGCCGTGGCCGCGGTCGCCCGTGAGTCATACGACGCGGTGCTCATGGATGTGCTGATGCCGGAGATGGATGGTCTCGAAGCGGCGGAGGCCATCGTCCGGCGCTGGCCGCGGGGATCACGGCCGCGCCTGGTGGCCCTTACCGCGATGTCGGCGCCGGGCGACCAGGAACGATGCCTGCGAGCCGGCTTCGACGACTACATGAGCAAGCCGGTCCATCTCGACGAGCTTTCGGAGTCGCTCAGCGCGGCCGCCGGCTGGCGGGCCACACCTAAAGGGATGTAGGCGGCCTGGGTTTATCTGTTCCCGAGTCGTCGATCGAGAACATCGGATCGGTCGTCACGGGCGGCCTGCCGCGACGCGCGTGCCTCGAGAAGCACGACCACGATCACGATCATGCCGCCCAGGACCATCAGACCGCCGAGCAGCTCACCCTCGAGGGCGCGCGGCTGGATGATGATCTGGATCATCGCCGAGCCGAACACCAGGATGTAGCTGAGCCCGAGCAGACGGACGCGCGGCGCCACGCCCTCGTCCCGCTCACCACGCCAGGGGCGCCTGCCGATGATCAGCAGATAAGCGCCCATCACGAGCGCAAGCGCCGCGAGGATCAAGGAAACGAGCTGGATGATTGCTGTTACATCGGACGGCATTTGCGCCAGAGATACTAGCCGGGCGCGCGAGTGGTTTCGCAGACCTACCGACTATTAGCCAGCTTGGCCGGGGCGGCCGGGTTACCCCGGCCGCGACTAACGTCCTCGCGTCTCCAACGTCGCGAGGAGCAGATCTTTAGAAAAATCACATCCTCTCCGGAAGGTGTTCAGGGGCGCGAATCCGGCCGAGTGGGCGACGGGAGAAATTCGGTCAACGTGCGGCCGTTGAGCGCCCCGACAAGAGGGAACCGGGACGGTTCCCTCTTGTATCTGTAGCCGGGCGCGCGAGTGGTTTCGCAGACCTTCATACAATCCGTATCCCATGGCTCGCTCCGAACCGATCAAGGCCGTACGCGGGGTTCGCGACATCCTTCCGCGCGACCGACCGCTGTGGCGCGCCGCCGAGAGGGCGGCGGCGGAGGTCGCCATGCGGTTCGGCTACCAGGAGATCGTGACGCCGATCATCGAGCACGAAGAGCTGATCGAGCGGGTCGGCGAGGAAACCGATACGGTGGCCAAAGAGCTCTATCGCTTCGAGGACCGCGGCGGTCGAAAAATCGCCCTGCGTCCCGAGGCCACCGCCGGGGTAGTGCGCGCCTACTTTGAAGGCGGTCTCAAACAGGGTCCGCAACCTGCGCGGCTTTATCTGTTCGGGCCGATGTTCCGCTACGACCGCCCGCAGAAAGGTAGGTACCGGCAGTTCTATCAGTTCGACGTCGAAGCCATTGGATCTGCCAGCCCTGCTCTCGACGTCGAAGTGATCGAGATCGCGGCGGGCTGGCTGCACGAGTCGGGAATCAGCACGCTCCGCCTGGAGCTGAACTCGATCGGCGACCACGTGTGCCGCCCCGCCTACCTCGAGCGGCTGCGGGAGTACTACCGTCCGCTGAAATCGCAGTTGCACGGCGATTGCCAGCGGCGGCTCGAGACCAACCCTCTTCGGCTTCTCGACTGCAAAGTGCCACAGGATCAGGCTCTCAAAGAAGGGGCGCCACGAATCACCGACCACCTTTGCGGGCCGTGCGCCGAAGCGTGGGCAAAGGTGAGGCGCATGCTCGATGGCGCCTCGATCGAGTACATCCACAATCCTTATCTGGTGCGTGGTCTGGACTACTACACGCGCACGGTTTTCGAGTTCTATCCGGCCGGCGCGACGGGACAGCAAGACGCACTCGCGTCGGGCGGTCGTTACGACGGTCTCGCCGAGGCTGAAGGCTGGCGATCCACGCCAGGCGTCGGATTCGCGGGCGGCTTCGATCGCGTGGTCGACGTCATGGCCGCGAACGGGGTGGAGGTGATCGCCGCGCCGGCCGCGGAGGTGGTGGTGCTCGCCGATGCCGGCGAGGAGATCGCCGCGGCCGAAGTGGCGCGCATCTGCAGGGCGGTGCGCTCGGTTGCCGTCGACTACGAGGCCAGGAGCCTGGCGGCAAAGATGCGCTCGGCGGACAAGCTGGGCGCTCGCTGGGTGGTGCTGGTCAGTGCCGAGGAGGTGCGTCGGCGCGTAGCCCGGTTACGCGACATGACGAGCGGGGAGCAGGCAGAGGTCTCATGGGACCAGCTCCCGGAACGACTGGCGTGAGCGGTTTCACGGCTCCGCACTGCGGCTCGCTGCGCGCGGCGGATGCGGGCAAGGAGGTCGAGCTCTACGGCTGGGTCGCGCGCCGGCGCGACATGGGCGGCCTGATCTTCATCGACCTGCGCGACCGGTGGGGCAAGGTGCAGGTCGTATTCAACCCGGCGTCCGCACCGGATGCTCACAGCGCCGCCTCCGACCTTCGCTCGGAGTACGTCGTCCGCGTCAAGGGCGTGGTCGGCCGCAGGCCCGCGGGATCGGAGAACCCGAAATTGGCAACGGGCGAGGTGGAGGTTGCGGCCTCGGAGCTCGAGGTGATCTCCATCGCCAAGACGCCCCCGTTCCTGGTCGAGGAGGACGGTGCGCTCGCGGACGAGGCCACGCGTCTCAAGTACCGCTATCTCGACCTGCGCCGGCCGCGGATGCAGCGCATCCTCGAGCTTCGCCACCGCGTCAACAAGATCATCCACGCGTACATGGACGAGCTTGAGTTTGTCGAAGTAGAGACCCCGCTGCTCATCAAGACGACGCCAGAGGGCGCGCGCGACTTCGTCGTGCCGTCGCGCCTCTATCCCGGTAAGTTCTACGCGCTGCCGCAATCGCCTCAGACCCTGAAGCAGATCCTGATGGTCGCTGGCATGGGCCGCTACTACCAGATCGCGCGCTGCCTCCGCGATGAGGACCTGCGCGCCGACCGCGCGCTCGAGTTCACGCAGCTCGACCTCGAGATGTCGTTCTGCACGGAGGAGGACGTATTCACGCTGATTGAGGGATTGTTTGCGCGCATCTGGCGCGAGGTCCTTGGAGTTGAGCTCGAGGTTCCGTTCCCGCGCATCGACATGCAGGAGTCGCTGCTCAAGTACGGCACCGACAAACCGGACCTGCGCTACGAGCTCGAGATATCTGACTTGAGCGAAATCCTCAAGAACACGAAGGCGAACGTGCTCAAGTCCGTCCTCGCTGACGGCGGCGTCGTGCGTGGCTTTGCCGTGCCGAACGGCGCGGAATTTCATCGCAAGGAGCTCGATGAGCTGACGACAATGGCCAAAGGTGCGGGCGGCAAAGGCCTCGCGTGGCTGCCGGGAGCGCTTGACAAATTTCTGACTGACGAGGAGAGAAGCCAGATTCGCGAGCGCACTGGCGCGGGCGAGGGCGACCTCGTCTTGATGGTGGCCGACAAGAAGCGCCGTGCGGAGACCGTCATCGGGCTGCTCCGGCAGGAGGTCGCGCGGCGGCGTGGACTCGTCAGACACGGCGAGTGGAAGTTCCTCTGGGTCTATCCCATGTACCTGTTCAAAGAAAACGACGACGGCAGCCTGACATACGGCCATCACCCCTTCACGCGGCCGTTCGAGGAGGACCTCGAGTTCGTCGACGAGCGCCCGTATGACGTGCGAGCCCATGCCTACGACCCCGTCTGCAACGGATATGAGCTGGCGAGCGGAAGCCTTCGAATCTACAAGCCGGAGCTGCAGAAGCGGGTGTTCAAGCTCCTCGGTCTCGACGAGGCCACGATCGAGGAGCGGTTCGGTTTCCTGCTCGAGGCCTTCGAGTATGGCGTCCCGCCGCATGGGGGCATTGCACCCGGGATCGACCGCATCATCATGCTGCTCGCAGGCACCGACAACATCCGCGACGTCATCGCTTTCCCGAAGACGCAGAGCATGCAGGACCTCATGCTCGACGCACCGAGCCCAATCGATCCGGCGCAGCTCGAAGAGCTCCACATCCAGGTCGTGCCTCCGAAGAAATCCGACCGGTAACATGAGACTGCTTCCAAAGGGGCGCGGCTATGTGCGCGTTGCCCAACAGTCGATCGTTAGGGACCCCGGAGTCCGGATAGCCGACCAAAAGCCCGCTGAGACGGGACTTGGAAAGCCAAGGCAGGGGACCCACCTGAGCTCGCTCAGGACAACCCACCGCCGCGTCCCGGAGGGAGCCTTTTGCCGCCGGTTCTGAACCTGGTTCCGCCCGGCCTGGTCGTGGCCGTGCTCGGCGTGCTGATCGTGTCCCAGCTCTTCTACGCCTTCCTGCGATATCGCCGCCGAGCGTATGTTCCGATCCTTGTCATGACCGCGCTGGGCTTTGGTCTGGGTCAGTTCTGGGATTACCTCGGCCTTCCGTCAGCCCGCCTGGGCCAGGCCAACTTGCTGCCCGCGATCGTCTTTGCTCTGCTGCTGCAGCCACTCGCGCGTTTTGTGCCGCGATTTCAGCGCCAGCCGCAAGAACCAAAAGCCCCGGCGGCCGGCGGGCAGCCACGCAACTAAGATTGCGTTTGTTTACCGGTCTGACTTAGAGGGTATTTGCAACAGTGACTCCACAGAGCTTCATGTGGTTGGCGTTTGGGATCGCCGCCCTCCTGGTGGCGCTTGCCCTCGCCGCACTCTTATTGCGGCTGCGCCGAACCCTGGGCGCGGTGGAGGAATTGCTGGAGACGACGAACGAAGAGATGAAAGAGACTTTGCCCGAGGTGCGACAGACGATCGGCAACGTCAATGACATCACCGCGGGCGTCAACGTCGGGCTTCGTACAGGGGGTCGTGGCGCGGCCGCTGTCGGTCGCGGCATCAAAGCTGCCGTGTACGGCGTGAGGGTTGCGGGTCGGAGTCTATTTCGCCAGGTTTTAGGAGGTTAGCTGTGGCCGACGAACGAAACGGCGGAGGCGGCGGATTCGGCTGGTTCATCCTGGGCGGTCTGATTGGCCTGATCGCCGGCGCATACATCGCATCTGGCCCTGGGCGTGGCCAGGTCGACAACTTGAGAAGCAAGACGATCGAACTCTCGGGCAGCGAGCCGGTGCAGAGGGCGCGGGAAGCGGCGCAGAAGGCGCGCCAGATGGTGAGCGACCCCGACCACCCGGTCGGCAAAGCGATCCAGGACGGCGTGGCGGCGGCGAAGCGGAAGCGCGAGGAGCTCGAGTCGGCGGCAGCCCGCAAGTTGCAGCGGACCACCAACGGCGAGGAAGGCACGGAGTAAGAATGAAGCGCGATCTCGCCGAGCTGAAGATCCCGGCGTCGGCGTCGTTCATTCCCGTCGCCAAGCGGGTGGCGGTGACGCTGGGCGGACAGCTCGGGCTCAGCCTGGTCGACCTCGATGAGCTTTCGATTGCGCTCACGCAAGCGTGCGACAGCGCGATCGAGGCTGCGCGCAACATGGACGCCCCGGCCGACCTGAAGCTGAATTACTTCGCGACCAACCGCGCGCTCGTCGTCGACGTCGATCTCATCACGAATGAAGGCCATCTCAAAGTGCCCGTAGCCATGCCGGATGCCGAGGCGCAGGCCGAGCTCCAGCGCCTCGCCTACGAGATGATCCGCTGCTTCGTCGACGACTTCCGGCCGGAGGTCGAGCCGCGAACCGGTCACGTGCGCTTCCGCATGGTCAAGTACCTGGCGTCCTGACCCGCGCACACTAGAGACTGACGCAATGGCTGCCAAGCAGCGGCCGCCCCGCGAGGAGCTGCGGGCGCTCCACCGACGCTACAAGGAGACAACGGACCCCGCAGAACGCGATCGTATTCGCGCGCAGCTCGTTGACGCCTATCGAGACTTCGTTTACTTCCTGGCGCGCAAGTTCCAGAACCGCGGCGAGCCGCTGGATGACATCGTCCAGGTCGGTTATCTCGGGCTGATCAAGGCCATCGAACGCTTCGACCCCGACCTCGGCTACGAGTTCACGACCTTCGCGACGCTGACCGTAGCGGGCGAGATCAAGCGCCATTTCCGCGACAAGGGCACCGCCATCAGGTTCCCGCGCCGCCTGCAGGAGCTCCACCAATCGGCGGTCCGGGTCAACGAGCAGATGAAGAACGAGCTCGGCCGAGAGCCGACGGTCGCTGAGCTGGCTGAGAGACTCGGGGTGACGCCTGACGACGTCACTGAGGCGCTTGAGATCGGCCCCGCATTCTCGCCGCTGTCGCTCGACCAGCCGGTCGGTACCAGCGACGGCCAGGACCAGCGCGCCATCGCCGACCAGATCGGCAGCGAGGATCCGGAGATCGACCGTGTGGAGATGCGCGACGTGCTGAACCGCGCGATGGAGCACCTCACACCGCGCGAGCGATCGATCATGGCCATGCGCTTCTACGAGCAGATGTCGCAATCGGAGATCGCACGCCGGCTCGGCATCAGCCAGATGCACGTCTCGCGCCTGCAGCGCGCGGCGCTCGAGCAGCTGCGTAAGTACGTGCCTCAAGAAAGCGCGTCCTAGTGCTGGTCGAGTCGCGAGCGCCGGCGGACCCGCTGGTCCTTTTCCGGCGCTGGTACCGCGAAGCTGAGCAGAAGGGAGCGCTGCAGCCGGACGCGATCGCGCTGGCGACGGCGGATGCGAGCGGAGGGCCGTCCGTGCGCATGATCCTCTTCAAAGGCCTGGAGGGCGAAGGGTTTCTCTTCTATTCGAACTACGAGAGCCGGAAGGGCCGGGACCTCGCCGCGAACAAACGCGCCGCACTCGTCTTTTACTGGTCGTTGACGCGCCACCAGGTGAGGGTGTCTGGGAGGGTGAGCAGGCTGTCACGCGCCGCCTCGACCGCTTACTTCCACTCACGGCCCAGGGGCGCGCAGCTCTCGGCGCTGGCCTCGCGGCAGAGCCGGGTCGTATCCTCGCGCGTCGTGCTCGAGAAAGCGGTTGCGGAGCTCGACCGGCGGTATCCGGAAAGCGTGCCCTTGCCCGCGGATTGGGGCGGCTATGCGCTTCGTCCAGACTGGATCGAGTTCTGGGAAAACCGCGCCGATCGCCTGCACGACCGCCTCCGGTACGTCCGCCAGAGACAGGGCGGTTGGCGTTTGGAACGGCTCGCGCCCTAGACTTGATCCGCCCCGTGACCGGGAAAGAGATCCGCACACGTTTTCTAGAGCATTTCGCGAGTCGGGAGCACCTGGTTCTCCCGAGCGCGCCGCTGGTGCCGCAGGGAGACCCGAGCACGCTCTTCATCTCGGCCGGAATGCAGCCGCTCAAGCCCTACTACCTGGGTTTGGGCCAGCCGCCCGCGCCCAGGCTCGCGACCTGTCAGAAATGCCTGCGCACTGGCGACATCGATGAGGTGGGGAAGACGGACCGCCACCACACCTTCTTCGAGATGCTCGGTAATTTCGCACCGACCGGCGACTACTTCAAAGAGACCGCGATCCCGCTTGCGTGGGAGCTCGTGACGCAGCGATTCCATATGCCGGTGGAGCGTTTGCGCGTCACCATTCACCCGACCGACGACCAGGCCGACGAGATCTGGATGCAGCAAGCGGGTATGACCACGGCCCACATCACCCGTCTCGAGGACAACTGGTGGGGGCTCGGCGAGGGGCCGTGCGGTCCCGACTCCGAGATCTGGTGGGATCGCGGCCGCGAGGTGGGGTGCGGGCAAGAAGACTGCGTGCCCGACCACTGCGATCGCTTCACCGAGTTCTGGAATCTCGTGTTTCCGCAGTACGACCAGAGAGGTCCCATCGAGGGCACGTCAGGGGAAGCGGTCAAGCGCGGAGTGGCCGGCGGAGCCCTCGTGCCGCTGGAGCACCCGGCGATCGACACGGGGATGGGGCTCGAGCGAATCAGCTACATCCTGCAAGGCAAGACCAACGTTTTCGAGACCGACCTCTTCGAACCGATCATCAATCGGATTCGCGGCCTGTCCGAAAAACAGTCCACGTTTTCAGAGCGCATCGTGGCCGATCACGTTCGTGCGGCATGCTTCGTGATGCTCGACGGCGTTGCGCCCAGCAACGAGGGACGTGGGTATGTCCTGCGCCGGCTGATTCGTCGAGCCACGCTACATGCCGAGCGCTTGGCGATGCGATCGGAGGTTGGTCAGCTCGTAGACGACGTCGTCGCTGTGATGGGCGAGCCATATCCCGATCTGATTCCAAGGAAGGAGATCATCCGCGCAGGCATCAACCAGGAAGCGGCGCGATTCCAGCGCACTCTCAATGAGGGCATGGAGAGGTTCGAGCGAATCGTCGCCAAGCACCCCAAAGTGATCTCCGGGTCGGATGCCTTTCTGCTCCACGACACGTTTGGATTTCCAATCGACCTCACCAGGGAGCTGGCGGCGGAGCGCGCCCTCGAGGTCGACGAGGAAAGGTTCAAAGCGGCGATGGCAGCCCAGAAGGAGCGCTCGCGCCACGTCTTGCCGACTGGATGGGTGACCGCGAAGGATCTTCCGAAATCGGAGTTCACCGGCTATAGGGAGCTCACAACGGCGACGTCCATCGTGGCCGTGCGCAAGGATGGGGCGCCCGTCGACGTGGCGGTCGAAGGCGACGACGTTGAAGTCTTCGTCGAGCGCACACCTTTCTATGCGGAGTCGGGCGGGCAGATCGGGGACACCGGCTTCATCACCACGGAGAGTGGCCGCCTGCGCGTCGAGGACACCCAGAAACCCGCCGACGGCGCGATCGCACATCTCGGATCCGTCGTCACCGGCGAGCTGAAGGTTGGACAACCTGCGACCGCCGCGGTTGACGCCGGCCGGCGGCGTCAGATTGCCCGGCACCATTCCGCCACCCACCTGCTGCACAAGGCCCTGCGTGAAACACTGGGCGAGCAGGTGGTGCAGAAAGGCTCATGGGTCGGGCCGGACCACACCACGTTCGACATCCCGCTGAACCGTGCCCTCAAGGACGATGAGCTCGAGCGCATCAACCATCGCGTGACCGAGAAGATTCGCGAGGCACTGCCGTTCCACGAGAGCCACAAGCCTTACAAGGAGGCGGTGGCCCAGGGCGCGATGCACCTGTTCGACGAGAAATACGGCGATGTTGTCCGAGTCGTGTGCTTCGGCGATTGGACCTGCGAGCTGTGCGGTGGCACTCACGTGGCCAACAGCGCTGACATCGGACCCGCGGTCATCGTTTCCGAATCGAGCATCGGCTCAGGCTTGCGGCGTATCGACATGGTCGTAGGCGAAGCTGCAGACGAGCTCATCTGGCGCGAGCGCCGCGTGCTTTCGGACCTGGCGAAGTCGTTCAACACCTCGGCACAGCTGGTGCCTGAGCGGGTGGAGGCGCTGCGCAGCCAGCTCAAAGAGGCAGAGCGCCGTTTGAAGACGCTGTCGGAACAGTTGCGCACGGCCAGGGTGAAGGGCCAGGGCGGCAACGGGCTTGCAGTGAAGAGCGGCAAAGTACCGTTCGTGACCGAGACCGTGGAGGCGTCCACGCTCGACGAGCTGGCCGCGTACGCCGACCGCTACCTCGAGATGGTCAAGTCCGGGGTCGTAACCGTTGTGGCCGGGGACCAGTTTGTGATCAAGGTGTCCAAGGACCTGACGCCTGAATACGATGCTGCCCGCTTAGCGACTCTTCTCGGCAAGGGGGGAGGCCAGCGGCACCTGGCGCGAGGCAAGCTGAACGGCACCGCGGCCGAGGCTTTCAAGCGCCTCGAGCAAGAGTTGACGTGACGAAGTTCAAGTTCCTGCGCAAGCGCAGCGACTACTACCGCCACTTCACCGTGCTCGACATTGGCACCGACCTCATCAAAGTGCTTGTGGTCAGGCGAGACGGGCTCGACGGCGAGGTCCTCGGGGTGGGCCGCGAGCCGCAGGCGCCCGCCGCAATGTCGGGTGGAGCGATCGCCGACCTGGAGTCGGTGATTCAGTCCTGCAACCGCGCGCTCGAAGCGGCCGAGGACATGGCGAAAACCGTTCCCGGCCAGGTGGTGGTCGGCATCGCCGGCGAGCTGATCAAGGGCTTTTCGTCGACCATCGCTTATCCGCGCGAGGACTCGAAAGGGCGCGTGCGGGCGGGCGAGGTGTCGGCGATGCTGCAGATGGTCCAGCGCCGCGCGCTGCGCGAGGCGCAGCACCTCCTGGAGCTCGAGCGGAGCTACGGCCAGCTCGAAGCGCGCCTTGTCCATTCAGCGATCACCAACATCCGTGTCGACGGCTATCCGGTCACAAACCCGGTGGGCTTCACGGGCAAGAACCTCGAGATCACCGTCTTCAACACGTTCGCGCCGATGACCCACATCGACGCCATCGACACCGTCGTGCGCGAGCTCGACCTCGAGCTGGCCGCCGCCGTCGCGCAGCCGTACGCGCTGGCGCGTGCTTGCGCGAGCGAGGAGACGTGGGCCGAGGGCGGCATCTTCGTCGACATCGGCGGCGGCACGACGGACGTGGCCTTGGTCCGCGATGGCGGGGTCGAAGGTACGCGCATGTTCAATCTGGGCGGACGCGCCTTCACGCGGCGCCTGGCGCTGGCGTTCGGCCTCAGCTACGAGGAAGCAGAGGCGCGCAAGCTCCGCCACTCCGAGGGCCTGCTCTCCGCCGAGCAGCACCGTCAGGTCTCCGAGCTTCTCGGTGCGGACGCCGAGGTGCTCCTGCAGGGGCTGGCGCTAAGCGTGAAAGAGCTTGCGCGCGGTGAACGGCTGCCGACGAATATCTATCTCTGCGGCGGCGGCAGCTTGCTGCCGGAGCTGACGCTCGAGATGGTCAAGAACCATTGGGCGGCCGGTCTGCCGTTTCCCCGCGAGCCTCATATCCGGCATCTTGTGCCGCCAGACGTCCGCAACCTGACCGACTCGACGGGTCAGCTTTCGAGCCCGCAGGACATAGCCCCGATGGGTTTGGCCAACCACGCATTGAGGACCGAAGCCGAAGACCGCGCCCGTATGAACACCGTCATGCGCCGGGTCCTAAGCGGTATAAAGGTATGAATCCCGCCTCGCCATGAGACTTCTAGACGCTATGGCAACCGATCCGATCTACGTCGAAACCGAGGAAGAGATCCCCGAGATCGTCG
>WNFB01006460.1_pt1 | contig 18609 bp, 13 predicted proteins | sample 5400501 | NCBI WGS metagenome assembly WNFB01 (sample SAMN13153341, study PRJNA577476) | soil metagenome | isolation source: 200 cm saprolite under Douglas fir tree site 2 hole 1 | place: USA:California | collected 2015-04-18 | reverse complement strand
AAAAGTACCGCTCGACAGCCAACACCACACCATGGATCGCGCCAAAGACGACAAAGGTCCAATTTGCGCCGTGCCAGAGACCGGCGAGAACCATGGTGATGAAGAGATTACGCGCGGTTTTCCATTGGCTATGCGCGCTTCCGCCGAGGGGAATGTACAAGTAATCGCGAAGCCAGGTGCTCAAGCTGATGTGCCAGCGCCGCCAGAAATCCTGAAGACGATTGGCGAGGAAGGGCTGGCGGAAATTCACCATAAAGTGGAAGCCCAGCAGTTGCGCGCTGCCGCGGGCGATATCGCTGTAACCGCTGAAATCTCCGTAGACTTGCCAGGTGAACGCGTAGGTTCCGAGAAGTACAAGCCAGAAGTTTGAGGGGCCGAATTGCCCGCCAAAGACTGCATTTGCCAGAACCGCACAATTGTCCGCGACCACACACTTGCGGATGAGACCTGAGAAAATCAGCATCATGCCATCGAAAAATCGATCCGCGTCGAAAGTGCGCTCCTTCTGGACCTGCGGAAGCAGATGCCCCGGCCTTTGTATCGGACCGGCAATCAAGTGAGGGAACAGACTGATGAAGAGACCATAATCGAAGAAAGACCTGGAAGCCTCAATCCTGCCTTTGTATACGTCCACGATGTAGGCGACTTCCTGAAAGGTGTAAAACGAAATGCCCGGTGGAAGAAGAATGCGAATCAACGGCAACGGAATATTGTGAATACCTAACCTGTCAAGGGCGCCCAAGAAAGAACCCGCGAAGAAATCGAAGTATTTGAAGACCCCGAGAATCGTGAAATTCAAAACGAGGGAAAAAATAAACCACTTCTTTCTGTTAAGGTCCGAACGGCCGGGGGCAATTTTCTGGGCGATCAGAAAATCCACGGTGGTGCTCCCAATCATGAGTGCGAGGAAACGCCAGTCCCACCAGCCGTAGAAAAAGTAGCTAGCGAGCAGGAGGAAAATGTTTTGGGCGCGATGACTGAGACGCCAGTACAACAGCACGACTGGTATTAGGAACAGAAAATAGGCTGGCGAATCAAAAAGCATGGCGCCGAGTCAAAGAGATGTCTGCCGTTTTCTTCATATTTGCGCCCGATCTTCCAAAGAATAGTCAGTTCCTTGCCGGGGAGGCAATCAGTGGAATCAAGGAATTGGAGTGAGGGAAATACCTGAGTGAGATCGTGTTGGGAGGTTTCCGGTGAATCGTAATTGAGGAGGGCGAGCCACTATACGCGGAAAGCGCGATTGCCCAAGTCAGTAGCCCCACCTAATGCAAGGCAGACAGCTTTCACATAAACCCAGCCTAGCTCGCCCGGCGTCCAGGGGAGACGCCGAAGAATATTCTCACGATTGGGTCGGGAATTATCCGCTGCGCTATTTAAGGTTTAGACCGGATTGTGAAGGGCTTCCGTTCAAGCTACGGTTGCGCACGGGCCGGACTCCCCCTCGGCAGGAAAGTTGGTCGCAACTGGCAGATGAGTTGTGGGGGAAACCTGGCCTGCGCCGAACAAGGGCCCGAAGAGTCCTGGGACTCTTACGGCGGTAGCTTATCAAGCGGAGTTATTATGGATATTCGCAATCAGCGTTGGCCTTGGTTCGCGGTCCTGGTCAGAACAGGCAGAGAGAAGACTGCGACTTTGCAATTGGAAAACGCGGGCTATGAGTGCTTCTTGCCCGTCAGCAAGTACACTCGTCGTTGGTCTGATCGCATGAAAGAAATCGAAGTGCCGCTTTTCCCCGGGTATCTCTTTTGCCGCATGGACCCTTACAACCGCTTGCCCGTCCTGATGACTCCGGGAGTAATCCAAATTGTCGGGACCGGCAAAACACTCATTCCAGTCGAGGAGGAAGAGATCGCTGCCATTCAGCGTGTCGTAAAGAATGGCCTTTCGACGATGCCTTGGCCGTACCTGCAGGTCGGCCACGTAGCGCGAATTGAGGAGGGACCTCTGCGCGGCATGACGGGAATCATTGTCAGAATCAAGTCCGGAATGAAGCTAGTCCTATCCGTAAGCCTGCTACAGCGGTCGGTGGCAGTCGAAGTCGATCGTAGCTGGCTAGGCGGCGTGCACCCGACAAGGCCCGCAGCGATTGAGGCGCGGCTCGACCGATTAGCGGCAACCCCAGCCAATCCGAATTGATCCGGTCCATCTGCATGTTGCGCAAGGTTATTTGGCAAGCCAGATGGGGGATTGATTGAAGCGGAAGAACGACTTGCGCCCAGCAAGGAAGCACTGGCGCTCCGCAGCGACGCCTCGTGTTTGGACCCATTCGTTGTCCTGAAGGACATGGGGTGCCACGGCGCAGGAAAAAAGAGCCCACGACCTGAGATGCTCCTCTCCCAAAACAAACTATCTGCGAGAACGGAGGCCGAGGCGCGGGAAGAAGTCGAATCGTTCCTGGGTAGCCCTGTGGTTGCGTCATTCCCAAAGAATGACAAATAGAACCAATGGTCCTCGATTTCTATCAATTGCGTGAGCAGCCGTTTGGAGTGACTCCGGACCCGCGCTATCTTTACCTCAGCCGCGGGCACCGGGAGGCGCTGGCCTCCTTGTTCTATGGGATTGAAACGAATCGCGGTTTTCTTTCTCTTGTCGCGGAGCCGGGGATGGGCAAGACCACGCTTCTATTCCAGCTCCTGCAGCGCTGGAGGGGCCATGTCAACAGCGCCTTCCTGTTCCAAACTCAGTGCGATTCCCGAGAGTTTATCCGCTACTTGATGAATGACTTGGGTCTCAAGAGCGACGGCGAAGATTTCGTGCGGATGCACTCAGAGCTTAACGAATTCCTGTTTCGCGAGACGCTCGCAGGAAGATCCGTCGTGATCTTCATCGACGAAGCTCAGAATTTAACTGATACCGTCCTGGAGACAGTGCGTTTGCTCTCAGACTTTGAGTCGGCAGAGAAGAAACTGCTCCAGATTGTTCTCGCCGGGCAGCCTGAACTAGCACAGCGATTGTCGCGTCCGGGTATGGCCCAGTTACGTCAGCGGATCGCTATCCAGGCGCGATTGGACGCGCTGACTGCCGCCGAAGTAGTTCACTACATCGGTCATCGGCTGCAAGTAGCAGGATACTCGGGCACTGAGTTGTTCACTCCTGGGGCTCTCGGGCTCATCGCGGAGCGCAGCCGGGGGATACCACGTCTCATAAACAATCTTTGCTTCAATGCACTGTCATTGGGTTGCGCCACGCAGCAGAAGCAAATTACTTCCGAAGTCGTACGGCAGGCTGCTTTGGACCTATCGTTGGAGACTCATACTCCAAAAATTCCGGTCCCACATCAGCAGACGGGATCCAAGGCTACTCACGGTCTGGGTCAGTCGTTGCAGTCTTTCTTTGCCTGGATCGCAGACAATCTTTTCAGGCGGCGGGTTCTTCAAATGTCGGTTCTTTCCCTCGTGTGCGGCGGTTTCGTGATCTACTTTGGGGTCCGTAGCGTGGCAGGGACGTTTCGACGCCCGGCCGCGGTCTACCAGGATACGCAAACGACTTCAGCGGTCACCGGTCCCGAGTCCCAGCCCGTACAGCGCGTAACAGATCCCGCTGCCGGCCAACAGCCTCGTGAGTTGCCGCAAGCCATCGCGCATGAGAATTCGTTGAATTTTTTCATTTATGTGGTGCAACCCAAAGACACGTTGCGCGACCTCTGTGTATCGGCTTTGGGGCGCTACGACAAAGCCGTCCTATCGCAAATCCAGAAGCTCAATCCGGAATTGAGAAACGCCGACCATCTGGAGGCGGGACAAAAGATTCGGCTTCCGCTGAATGCCTCGAACTGAAGAGAACATGCCGCGATCGATAACTTGCTGCGATTTGATTCCCCTGGGCTTGCTCGTCAATTCCCGCCAGACATGCGTGTATGGCAGATCTTAGAGAATTCGACGCACGGCCAAATTCCCTACACACGATAAAAACAAAAGGATCGGCACCTCGATGGCAAATGCGCTAAAAGAAATGTCGAATTTTGCGAGCCTCTCAAAGTCCCCTTTGCGAGTGCGCATTTCTTCGAACCGGCTCCGGCACGAGGTCCTTGCCGAGGACGTGTTCCGGAGGGTTTTCTGCTGGGAACGGAAGAGAGCAGAGCGTTCCGGCAGGTGCTTTCTGTTAATGCTAGTGCACGCAGGAAGCTTTCTCCAGGCGAATCACAACGAAAGAGCGCTATCCGAAATAGTCTCAGCGCTCTCCAGTACCACGAGAGAGACGGACCTTGCCGGGTGGTATCGAGAAGGCGCCATTCTTGGGGTCCTCTTCACGGAGTTCCGCGAAGGGGACCGGAAAGCGCTGGAGATCTTGACGTCCGCCAAAGTGACCGCATCATTGCGGTCCAGGTTCAGTCCCGAACAGCTAAATAAGATGCGCATTTCGTTCCACTTCTTCCCGGAGAGGGGCGACAAATCCGGCCTCGGCCAACTGGCAAACGCGGAGCTTTATCCAGACTTGTTCGAGAGAGATGAAGAGAGGAAATTCTCTCGTTTTCTGAAGAGGTCGATGGATATTGCAGGAAGCTTGGCGGCTCTAATCCTTTGTTCTCCGTTACTTGCGCTTATCTCGCTGGCCATCAAGCTCACTTCGAAAGGACCAATCCTGTTTAAACAAGAGAGGGTGGGCCGGTACGGCTCGCGGTTCACGTTCTTGAAGTTCAGATCGATGGAGTGCGGCAGCGATGCGCGCATTCACCGCGAATATGTCAAGCGGTTCATCGCTGGAGAAGCGGATGCGGCCCGAGTCAGCCATACTCAAAATGCTGTTTACAAAATTCAAAGCGATCCGCGTGTCACCCGCGTAGGGAAGTTTCTACGAAAAAGCAGCCTGGACGAACTGCCTCAGTTCATCAATGTATTAAAGGGCGACATGTCTCTTGTCGGGCCGCGCCCTCCAATCCCCTACGAGTTGGAAGGTTACCAGATCTGGCATCGGCGCCGCCTGCTAGAGTCCAAGCCGGGAATCACGGGGCTCTGGCAAGTGAACGGTCGCAGCAGGATCAAGTTCGACGACATGGTTCGTCTGGATCTCCAATATGCGAAAACGTGGTCGCCTTGGCTGGATATCAAGATCCTATTGCGAACCCCAAGGGCTGTCTTTTTCGGGGCAGGCGCCTACTGAGGCGCTTTCGCCATGCAATCGGGTTTTCACCTTTCGCGCCAAGAGTTAAAAGTCAGAGCGGCTTCTAGAACGCCGAGGAAAACGACAATACCCAGTTTTTTTGGAGAGGGCTCAATGGCAACTCAAACAGATCCTGTTCGCTATGGATTTCCACGACCAACGGCACCAGAGATTTCCAAGAGGTTGAAATCCCACGCGTACCAAAGTCCGTCTAATCTCGTTCGTGTTGGTGTTATCGGTTACGGTTACTGGGGTCCGAATGTAGTCAGGAATCTGCACAGTCTCGAAAACTGTCAACTCGTTACAATCTGCGACAAGAATTCAGACTCGCTCCGACGCGCAAGCCGAGCTTATCCGGGTGTCGAGTTGACGATCGACTACTCGGAGCTCCTGACTTCGACTCAAATCGATGCCATCGCCGTGATTACTCCGGTCTGGACGCATTTCGAGCTGGCCAAAGCGGCTTTACAAAATGGCAAACACGTCTTTGTCGAAAAACCGTTCACCTCGACGCCGCAACAAGCCGAGGAGCTAATCGAGTTGGCGGATCGGAACAGACTCAAAATCATGGTGGATCACACGTTTCTGTTCAGTGGCGCAGTGAGGAAGATCCGGGAACTCGTCGACGATGGCACCTTGGGGGATCTGTACTACTTTGATTCGACGCGCGTGAATCTGGGCCTCTTCCAACATGACGTAAACGTCGTGTGGGATCTGGCTCCGCATGATTTGTCGATTATGGATTACGTTATCAAGGCGAAACCGGAAGCGGTCGTGGCAACGGGCGGAAGGCATTTGAACGGTCTGGCGGACGTGGCTTTTATTACGGTCTACTTTCCGGGCGACGTGATCGCGCACATCAACGTGAACTGGCTCTCTCCGGTCAAGGTTCGAAAGACTCTGATCGGCGGCGAGAAAAAGATGCTGGTGTGGAACGATCTCGAGGCCGATGAAAAAATCAAAGTCTACGATAAAGGCGTGCAGATGACGAGCGGGCGAGGCGTATATGATTTACTGGTGAGCTATCGCTCTGGAGATGTTTGCGCGCCAAGAATCGAGCAGACGGAGGCGCTGAAGGTCGAGCTTGAATACTTCATCGACTGCATACTGAACGACCGAACGCCACTCAATGATGGGGCAGCAGGTTTGCGGGTGGTCAAGATTCTGGAAGCGGCCGATCAATCATTGCAAGGGCGAGGAAGAGTCGTCTCCCTATGAACAAGTACCACTGTATCGCTCCCGATGTGCAATTGGGAAAGGATGTGAAGCTTTCCCAATTCATTAATCTCTATGGCTGCGAAGTTGGCGACCACACCAAGATAGGCGCCTTCGTAGAGATTCAAAAAAACGCCAGAATTGGCAAGAATTGCAAGATCTCGAGCCATAGTTTTGTTTGCGAAGGGGTGACCATTGAAGACAATGTTTTCGTGGGCCATGGCGTAACCTTCATCAATGACGCATATCCCCGTGCCACCAATCCGGAAGGCGAGCTCCAATCCGAAAAGGATTGGAAAGTAGAACCAACGCTGGTGAAAAAAGGCGCCTCCATTGGTTCCGGTGCGACGATCCTTTCGAATCTGGTCATCGGCGAAAATGCTCTGGTTGGTGCAGGCAGTGTGGTCACGCGGGACGTGCCTGACAATGCCATCGTGGCTGGGAATCCAGCAAAGGTGCGCCGCTTGATCGCGCCCGAAATGAGGGTAGCGTCATAATCGGCAACGACAAAATTCCTTTCCTGGACCTGGTGACGCCCCACCTAGAAATGGAGGAGGAACTGGTTTCGGTCTTTCGAAGGGCGCTGAAGACCGCCGGATTCGTCGGCGGACCGATAGTAGAACAATTCGAAAAGGAGTTTGCGCAGTTTTGCGAGACCGAATACTGCGTGGGGGTTGGGAATGGCACTGACGCACTGCGGTTTGCTTTGATCGCCGCGGGAGTGCAGCCGGGCGATACTGTTGTTACAGTTCCGAACACTTTTATCGCGACCACAGAGGCAATCTCCCAGGCTGGTGCGCGGCCGGACTTCGTGGACATTGAGGAGCGCACTTACAACATGGACGCGCGAAGGCTCCGCGAATACTTTGAAACGCAATGCTGCCTCGACCGTGCGACGGGAAAATTATTGAACCGGAAGACGCGAAGTCCTGTGACAGGAATTGTCCCCGTGCACCTATACGGCCAGATGACGGACATGGATCCCATTCTGGAGCTCGCGGAACGATACAAGTTGTTTGTGATCGAAGACGCTTGTCAAGCTCACGGCGCGACGTACTTTTCTCGAAGAGAGAATCGCTGGAGGAAGGCCGGATCGATGGGCCTGGCGGGCGCTTTCAGCTTCTATCCTGGAAAGAACCTGGGCGCTTGTGGGGAGGCGGGAGCAGTGACGACGAGCGATTCAACACTTGCGGGAAAGATTCGTATGCTGCGCGACCATGGCCAACTTCAAAAATATCGGCACGAAATAGAGGGATACAACGGCAGACTGGATGCAATCCAGGCGGGGATTTTGCAGGCCAAGCTCAAGCACTTACCACAATGGAACCAAAGTCGGCGCACGATTGCCCGCCGATACGACGAGTTGTTTCGATCGCACCTTGACGGAATTGTCTTGCCCTACGAATCTCCTCGAACCAAGGCTGTCTACCACCTTTATGTGATCCGTGTTAAGAATCGGGACCAACTTCAGACGCATCTGGCACAAGCCAACGTCATGACCCAGGTCCACTACCCGACACCTCTCCACCTTCAGAAGGCCTATGCAAGTTTGGGGCACAAAGAAGGAGATTTTCCGGTCGCAGAAAGGGCGGTGGACGAAATCCTGTCGCTGCCAATGTATCCGCAGCTCGAACTTTACCAGCAGAAAAGAGTCGTTCAAGAAGTAGTCAAATCACTTGCCAGGGAAGCTGTCGGCAGCCGGAATCCGAGTCTCGTGACATGCGAGTCTGACAGTCGTGCTGACTGAGACGAGTTTTATTCCGCAAGGAAAAGATCTGGATCGACCTGGATAACTCACCCCACGTTCCATTTTTTGCTCCGATCATCGAGGAACTCGAGAAGCGCGGCTATTCAGTGGCGCTCACCGCACGCGACTGTTATCAGGTGCGCGAGCTGGCAGATCTTTTTCATCTGAACTACGAGCTGATCGGCCGTCACTACGGGCAAAACAAAATCCGCAAGATGGCGGGTTTGTGTTTTCGTGCGCTGCAGTTGATTCCCACTATCCTAAAGGAAAAGCCGGACTTGGCCGTCTCGAATGGTTCACGTTCCCAGTTGATTGTATCCACATTCCTGGGGGTTCCATGTCTGTTTATGGGTGACTATGAGTTCGCAACAAACTGGGCTTTCATTCGCCCTACCCGGCTGCTGTGCCCGGAAGTAATCCCGAATGCTGCTCTCCGATTGGACCCGCATCGAATTCTAAAATACCCGGGTATCAAGGAGGACGTCTATGTTCCGCGGTTCGTTCCGGAACCCAGTAACAGGCTTCAGCTCGGCCTTCACGAAAACGACATAATGGTAACCATCCGTCCGCCGGCTAGCGAAGCGCACTACCATAATCCTCAGAGTGACAAACTCTTCGATGCAGCAGTCAAGTTTCTCAGCGAGTCTCGGGATGTAAAACTTGTGGCGCTGCCTCGAAATGAGAAGCAAGCAATTGAGTTGAAGAAGCGCTGGCGCGATCTTCTCTTGAGTGGTTCGATGCGCATCCCCAACGGAGTCGTAAATGGCCTAAATCTGATTTGGCATTCCGACCTCGTCCTAAGCGCGGGTGGCACGATGAACCGGGAGGCTGCGGCCTTGGGCGTTCCAGTCTATAGCGCGTTTCGCGGCAAGATCGGGGCGGTGGATCGCTATCTCGCCCAGCGAGGTCGACTCGTACTTCTCGAAAGTGTTGAAGATGTTCAAACAAAAATCCGCTTGGTGCGCAGAAATCGCCCCCCCAAGCCTCAGAACAGTGATGGCATAGCCTTGAGCAGCATTGTGGAGCACATCGTTGCGATGATGAAGGCGAAACGCCCGTTGCCGAGTATCGGAAAGATGGGCGCAGAACTCGGCGGTCCCCAGCTCGCAAAATGAATACCTTCATTGTTGTTGGCGCGCGGCCCAAGCTGCTTGAGGACAGATGCCCATGCCCGTAGCCCAATTTATGATTACAGACGATCACTTGCAATCGCAGATCAGGAAGCTCCTGGCCTACTGTCAGGCCAACGATTGGGCGGGGTACGACCCGTACGACGCCGTGAACAGCAGGGTTTTTTCGGTTCTGCCATTCCTGAACTCGAGACTTCCTCGGCTGGTTCTCACACAGGCTTTGAAGCGGAGTCCAATTAACATTCGTCGGCTCTTGTTTGTGCCAAAAACGCACAATCCCAAAGCTATCGCGTTGTTCCTCTCGGCATTCCTTAATCTCTCGAGAATCGGAGCGGCTAAGGCGGGAGACCTTGTCCAGATGATGATCGAACGGCTGATCGCTCTTCGGTCGCAAGGCATTCCTTACTGGTGCTGGGGATACAGTTTTCCCTGGCAGACACGCACAATTGTGGTGCCGAGAGGAGCGCCTAACCTGGTGTGTACGACATTCGTGGGGAACGCCCTTCTGGATGCCTATGAGCAGCGCCAGGACGCACGCTGTCTGAGCATGGCAGCGAGCACGGCCGAGTACATCTTGGACGAGCTCTATTGGACCGACGGTAAATCGATTGCCGGTTTCAGCTATCCGCTTCCTCATCTTCGGAATCAAGTCCCCAACGCGAACTTCCTTGGTGCAGCTTTTTTATTTCGAGTACACAAGCACACGGGAGAGCAGAAATTCGTCGCTCCGGCTCTTAGGGTTGCCCGCTACGCGGCCGCAAAGCAGCGCGCAGATGGCTCGTGGGTCTACGGCGAGTCGCAGTCGCAGCGATGGATCGACAACTTCCATACCGGCTACAACCTGTGCGCGCTACAGACCATTGGCCGTTATGCCGAGACAACGGAGTTCGAATCGTGCCTCCGGCGAGGGTTTGATTTTTACCGAGCTTACTTTTTCCGTGAGGACGGCGCACCTAGATATTTCCATGACCGCACGTATCCTGTGGACATTCATTGTGTAGCACAGAGCATCATCACACTCCTTACGCTTAAAAATCTCGACCCGAGCAATGTCGAATTGGCGCGTTCCGTGTTCCAATGGGCCATGAATCACATGTGGGATGAACGGGGCTTCTTTTACTACCGCGTCCTTCGCTTTTGTACCATCCGAACCTCATACATGAGGTGGGCCCAGGCCTGGATGCTTCTGGCAATGTCCACCCTCCTGTGCGAATCGGTCGGGCCGGCGAGAGATCCAGAAACCCAGGAATCAACTGCTTTGGTTGAAGCTTGCTGATGCGTCCAAGCGATAGCTAAGGTAATTCTGCATGGCCGTTCATCAAGTCGATCCAATCCGTGACCCCAGATGGACGGAGTTTGTCAATGAACATCCGGATTCCTCGGTCTTTCACAGTCCCAGCTGGCTCCAGTCGCTACAAGCAACATACTCTTACCATCCCTTTGCCATAACCACCTCACCCCCAGGATCCAAACTCCGAAGTGGCATCCTCTTCTGCCGCGTGGAAAGTTGGCTCACGGGCAACCGGCTCGTCTCCGTTCCGTTCGCTGACCATTGCGAACTGCTCGTCGATGATGCCGCCGATCGGCGCGAGTTGCTCGGCTTTATCGTCAGCCTGCTCAGTAGGAATGAATTCAAGTACGCCGAATTGAGGCCAATGACGAAAGAGCCAGAGGACGATTGCGGATTTCGACTGTCGCGTAGATACGCGCTGCACACACTCGATCTGCGGCCGGCATTGGATGAAATACTCAAGAAATCTCACAAAACCTCGATCCAGCAAAAAATCCGGCGCGCCCAGAGACAGCAGTTGGACTACACGGAGGGAAATGACAGCCAGCACATTCACAGGTTCTATCAGCTTCTACTGCTGACGCGCCGCAGGCAAAAGATCCCTCCCCAACCGTTGGAATGGTTTCATAACCTTGCCAGGTACTTCGGGGAGAGCCTCCAGATCCGGCTGCTATTGAGGGGCGGCCAGCCGATTGCGGGCGTTCTAACGCTGCGCTGGAAGAACACCGTCGTGGACAAATACAGTTGTTCCCACGCGCAAGGTAATAACCTGGGCTGCATTCCGTTGCTTCTCTGGCGTGTCGTCGAGCAAGCTAAAAAAATCGGCATAAATACATTCGACCTCGGGCGTTCTGACTGTGAGGGTACGGGTCTCGTGGAGTTTAAAGACCGTTGGGGTTCACAACGCGCCGAACTGAAGTATTGGCGGCTGCCAAGCCAGAGCGTATCTACCCGCGACGATTGGAAGCTCAGAGTCGCCGGGCCGATTTTCGCACACATGCCGGATCTATTTCTGGCGGCAAGTGGGCGAATCCTGTACCGCCATATTGGCTAGCAGGGACAGCATGATCGGGAAAACAGGCGGTGAAGATATGGCAGTGGATCTGGACGTGATGCCGAGTTCGAAGACCTCGCAATCCACACCTCCGAACAAGTGCTGCGCCGGGGCCTTGGTTATGGACGCAGATTATCGCGGGCTCGCGGTCGTGCGCAGCCTCGGGCGCCACGGAATCCCAGTGTGGGTACTCAAGCACGGGGATCAATTGCTCGCTACAATGTCCCGTTATAACCGCCGAACGCTAAGCTGGCCGAGTCAGGATCAAGAACAAAAAGTAAACTTCCTTGTTAACTTGGCTGATCGCGAGGACATCCGTAATTGGGTGCTGTTTCCCACGGGTGACGAAGGTGCCGCCCTGGTCGCGCGTCATCATCAGACGCTTGGCAAATACTATCAACTTACGACCCCGCCATGGGATGCGCTGAAATGGTCGTATGACAAGCGACTAAGCTACCGGCTTGCCGACAGAGTAGGTGTAGACCATCCGTGGACGATGTACCCCACGAACCGCGACGAGGTGGCGGCCAGCGAATGTCCCTACCCGGTCATTCTTAAACCTGCTTATCGCAGCCGCTTCAATCGATTCACTGCATCGAAAGCATGGCGCGTTGATACCAGAGAGCAACTCCTCGCGCGGTACGACGAGGCGAAGACGCTCGTTGACCCAGGTAGTTTGATGATTCAGGAACTCATTCCCGGCGGAGGGGAATCGCAGTTCTCGTACACCGCACTGTGTAAAGATGGACGGCCAATCGCATCACTTACCGCCAGGCGGGCCCGACAGATTCCCATGGACTTTGGCCGTGCCAGCACTTTCGTCGAAACGGTCGATGACCCAAAAACATCAGCGACCGCGGTTCGCCTCATCGAGGCACTGCGATACACAGGCATCGTGGAAGTTGAATTCAAACGAGATCTGCGTGACGGGAAGCTTAAGCTGCTGGACATCAATCCACGTGTCTGGGGCTGGCACAGTCTCTGTGGACCTGCGGGAGTGGACTATCCGTATCTGTTGTGGCTCCTGACGATCGGCGAACCGATACCGGCGACGAAAGCAGCGGTCGGTGTGCGTTGGGTGCGGATGAGCACTGATGCGCCCACGGCGATTCGCGAAGTCCTTCGCGGTCGCCTGTCGTTGCGCGAATACCTACGCTCCATCCGCCCACCAGTTGCCCCGGCAATTTACGCATCTGATGATCCGGTGCCTGGTGTTCTTGAAGTTCCGCTTCTTGCGTACTTACTTGGCAAAAGGGTCTTTAGCGGTGGCAGGATCGCATGAAAGATTGCCCAATTATAAGGGGCGCTTGGTACTAGCGGCAGCATTCAGGGTTCCATTCAAGCCACCGCTCAGGGTGCATCAGAATTCGAAATTGCTAAGGCCGTTGAGTGATGCCAATGCCTCATTGTAGGAGTGAGAGTTCAGGTTTAACTGCCCGACGAACGTGTGCTGGCACGTGGGGTTTCATTCCGATGTCAGGAAAATCTAATGTTATGGAGGCGCACAGTTGAAAGCGACATCTGACGTGGTGGTTGTCGGCGCTGGCCCTTATGGATTGTCAGCGGCCGCGCATTTGAATGCGTGCGGAGTGAACGTCCGTGTCTTTGGGGAGACCATGTCATTTTGGGATCGCAATATGCCCGAGGGCATGTGTTTGCGATCTCCCTGGGAAGCGTCCCAATTGTCTGATCCCGCCAGGTCGCTGACGATCGACGCATTTCAAACTGCGACCGGCGTGCGTGTGAGTCGGCCCATCCCAATCGGACGCTTCGTGGCTTACGGTCGATGGTTTCAGTCTCGTGCCGTTCCCAACCTGGAGCAGCGAAAGGTTGTCGAAATCGAAAAGAGCACAGCGGGCTTCGGCGTGGTATTGGCGGATGGGGAAGTTGTACGATGCGGGCGCGTCGTCATCGCTGGAGGGATCGGACCGTTTGCTGTGCGACCACCGCAGTTTGCGGGCATCCCCCGGGAGTTGGCTTCGCACTCCTCGGAGCAGCGGGACTTGACCAGCTTTCGCGGAAAAAGAGTCGTGGTGATCGGTGGCGGGCAGAGTGCTCTCGAGTCGGCGGCCCTCCTGCGCGAATCCCATGCAGATGTGGAACTACTGGTTCGTGAGAGCACCGTTCAATGGACCTGGCAACGCCCGTGGCTGCACACGTTCCGGCCCGTCGGTGCGGTCCTCTACGCTTGGCCAGACGTCGGGCCGGCGTTCATCAGTCATGCCGTTGCACGGCCGAATCTCTACCGATTGCTTCCGCGATGGCTTCAGGACTCCTGGCGCGCTAAGTCGGTCCGCCCGAACGGTGTGGGGTGGCTGAAACCTCGCCTGCGGGATGTGACCATCTCCACTGGCCTCGCCGTGCTTTCGGCGGGCGCCCACGGAAACCACGTGGAACTCAAGTTGAGTGATGGCTCGCATGAACTTGTAGATCACGTGCTGATGGCCACCGGCTATCGCGTCGATGTGAGAAAGTATGAATTTCTTTCCGCATCCTTAGTATCTGCGCTCCGCCTTATCGGCGGGTTTCCGGTGCTTGGGCGAGGCTTTGAATCCTCAGTTCCCGGGCTGCACTTTTTAGGCGCACCGGCGGCATGGAGCTATGGCCCGCTTATGCGTTTCGTTGCGGGAGCCGATTTCGCCGCGCGTACGGTGTCCCGGTCCGTAGTACGTGCTCGTCGTGCCGCCGTTGGTCGGCCGGTCGTGAATGCGCTCCAGCGGCCACAGAGAGTTGCAGTGTCCCGTGGCCAGGAGGGACCATAGAGACTCACGCTGAGACTGATACCATGCGAAGTTGAGTTCCCCACCGAATAACATGGAGCGCCAAGATGGCAGGTGCATCTTCTTCTTAGGCGGGACGGCATAGGAGGATTTGTCCAGTCTCAATCATCGTGCCTTCCGATTCTCAAGCTCCACCCAATGAATAAAACATTTGTCGAGTACTATCGCTGTCCCGAAGAGTTCGCCGGTTGTTTTCTAGATGGCGAACCGTCGGGGCATTTGGGTCACTTCCGATTTGGACCCGATGCGATCTGTTATGGTTCTATCAGCAAGGGGGCAGTGCACCCCAGCCCGGATGGAGAGCTCCACGACGCTTTGAAGGATGCCGTAGTGGAACGCGGGGGGGTAAGCCTGACATTCGATCCCGACAAGGTTGTTAACAATCTCCGTTTTGAGCGCTATTGCGGCAACTCGGGAAGACACTCGCTCCTCTCAGGAGGGCTGGCTAACAAGCTGTACTACCTCGCACGGCCGATTCTAGGTGTAGCCGTGCGCCGGCACCTCCAGAAGCTTAGGCTTGCCGATTGGCGATCGATTCCGTTTCCGCGCTGGCCGGTGGATCGAACCGTCGAGCAAGTACACGAGACGATGCTCCGTCTCTGCGTGCAGGCCCACGATGGTAGAAGAGTGCCGTTCATCTGGTTTTGGCCTAAGGGTTTTCCAAGTTGCGTGGTTGTTACTCACGACGTGGAAGCCGTCAAAGGGCGTGATTTCTGTCCGACACTTATGGACGTCGATGAGAACTTTGGCATAAAAAGTTCATTTCAATTGATTCCCGAGGAACGCTACGCGCTCAGTCCGTCGTTTGTTGAAGGCATCCGTTCGAGGGGTTTCGAGGTAAATGTTCACGACCTGAATCACGACGGAAGGCTATTTGCCAGCGAGGCAAAATTCTTTGATCGGGTACTCCGCATTAACCATTATGGTGGTGCACTTGGTGCGGAAGGATTTCGCTCCGGTGCGCTTTATCGCAATCTCTCCTGGTACGGCGCGCTTGAATTTTCCTACGACATGTCCGTGCCCAATACAGCACATCTGGATCCACAACGCGGCGGCTGCTGTACAGTAATGCCCTATTTCATCGGCAAGATCCTGGAGTTGCCCGTCACCACAACCCAGGATTATTCCCTATTTCATATTCTTAAGCAGTATTCGATCGATCACTGGAAACGCCAAATCTCACAGATCATGGAGAAGCATGGACTTGCCAGCTTTATCGTTCACCCCGACTATGTTTTGGAGTCACGGACACGAGATACATACAAATCGTTGTTGACCTATCTGGTTGATTTGCGTTCGAAGGGCAAGATCTGGGTTGCTCTTCCACGAGAAGTCAATCAGTGGTGGCGGGCGCGGAGGCAGATGAAGCTGGCGCGTCAGGGAAACAACTGGGTGATCGAAGGACCGGACAAGGATAAAGCCCGGGTTGCGTATGCCTTTCTTGACGGTGGCCGGTTGGTGTACGAACTAGCGTGAACTATAATGAGCCACCGCCGTTATCCGTAACAGGTTTTTACCCGATACATTTTTCATGATTTGTACTGCATTGAATACCCCTTTCTTACCTGATTCCTTTTCCTCGAACAGGGTTGAAAATAGCTTCCGCTGAACCGGGTACATGTGACTCGAAGGGCGGAGCTGTGAATAGCCTTACGCGGCGTCGAGATGCAACATTGTCTATTCCAGCTCTGGCTTGCCCTCGATGGCGCGCCATCCAGACGCGCTCGCGACAGGAGAAGGCAGCTGTGAAACGGCTCGAAATCCGGGGCGTTACTACTGTTCTTCCGCTCCTCACCGAGATGCATCGCAAGAGCGACCGGTGCAAGGTGGTGGAGCTTCCATTGTTCTCATCTTATGTGTTCGTCCAGTTGATCACCACCGGCGAATCGCGCGGTAGCGTGCCACATGCCAAGAGGTTGCCAATTTGTCGAGCATCACACGGAGGATACATCTATCCCGGACGAGCAGATCGAGGCCGTTCGGAGAGTACTTACGTAGAGCGTTCAATAGGTAAGCCATCCTTTCCTCAGGGCGGCAGTGGGTGCGAGTCCGTGGAGGCGTTCTCGATGGCGCTGAGGGCGTATTCTTGCCGAGCAAGGCAGACATCACATGCGTTGCTCCAATGCCGGGGTCTTTGGCAATTCGTATCAAGGGCAACGATATTGATATTCTCTACGCCTTTCGTCCCAGTGCTAACCCCAGCGCAACTGAAGAGTGCCCCAAGCTGAGAGCGCCCCGCAGAAAGTCAGTTAACTCCGACACTGCCATGCGGCGCCAAGGTGGAGAGCAATGAGCAGGAATTTTGAATTGATGAACCAAGGCGCGCAAGATTCCGGCGTGGTCCAGCCCCCCACGCAAAGTGCGCTAAGTTCTAAACTAAAGGTCGCAAACCGTTACACCCAGTGGATGGGGGATGTGCCGGAGGAAAGATTCGCGGCAAGTCTGTGGCGAATCATCCGGAGCCGCAGGTGGACGGTCGCCGCGTTTACGCTTGTAGTTGTTACGATTGTCGTAGCGGCATCGTTGCTGATGAAACCGCAGTACGAAGCAGTCGGGCGCGTGGTGTTTCACCGCGAGAATGACACTGGCGTGCTGGGTTTCAAGGGCGTTGATACGTCGCTATTGGAGGATCCAGAAGACCGTGCGGCGATCGACACACAGATCGGAATCCTGCAGACCGATGCTTTGGCCATGCAGGTCATCCACGATCTCCGCCTCGATAAGAATCCGAAGTTCGCCGGTCGAGTGGAGCAGTCCGGCAACGAAGATCGATTGGTGCCATCGTTTCACAAAAACCTCACGATCTCCAAGGTGAAGGGTACACGGCTCATCGAGATTCAATTCCGAAGCACGGATGCAAAGCTGGCGGCCGATGTCGTGAACGAGTTGGCCAAGGCGTACGTCGATCAGTTTTATAGAAGTCAGTTCCAAGCCAGCACCCAGATCTCCGAGTTCCTCGCGAATCAACTGAAGGAACTGCAATCTAAGGTTGAAGAATCGCAACAGAAGCTGATCAACTACCAGAAAGAAAATGGGATCTTTGGCTTGGACGATAAGCAGAACATTGTGACGGCAAAGCTGGACGATCTGAATAGGGAACTCACTGCAGCGGAAGCTGATCGGGTCCAGAAAGAGGTCAACTACCGATTGGCGCGTTTGGGGCAGCCGGAGCTGATTGCGAGACTCGGATCTGAAAGCCTAATCACCAAGCTACGCGCGCAACAGGCTGATCTGGAAAACCAGATGGCGCAAGCCTCGGTTCAGCTAGGCCCAGCACATCCGAAAATTAGCGAACTGTCGAAGCAAATTGCTCAGACGCGGCAGTCGGTGGATGCCGAAGTCAGGAGAATCGGTGAGCAGATAACCTATGAGTACAAGAGCTCGGTGGAACGTGAGCGCATGCTGCGGAATGCATTGGAAGCACAGAAACAGGCGGCCGACAAGCTGAGCGCAAATGCGATCCAGGGCAACATTCTGAAGCACGAGTTCGAAACAAACCGGAAGCTCTACGAGGATCTGTTGCAGAAGCAGAAAGAAGTGAGCATTTCAGCCAGCTTGAAACCGAGCAACATCTGGATCGTCGACCCTGCCAGACCGCCGAGACGGCCTGCTGAGCCGAATATTCTGCGGAACTTCGCGCTTTCTCTCCTATTCGGGATTTTAGGCGGCGTGTTAATGGCATTCGGTCTGGGAAAGATGAACGAGAAGATTAGCACTCTGGAGCAGGCTGTTGTTGCGTCGCCACTACCTTCACTCGGCGTTGTGCCGTTGTTGGGAGCAAGGAAGAAGAATGGCGCGTCCCCCCAAATCAATGACGCCGACGGCAGCGTGAAACCCGAGTTGGTGAGCGCCCTTCGGCCAATGTCGATGACGGCGGAATCCTACAAGGCCATCGTGACGTCGATCTTGCTTTCGCACCGGACTCACCCGGCGGTGATCCTCGTGACGAGCGCACTTCCTGGGGAGGGTAAGACCACTGTCAGTACGAACTTGGCGATTGTCCTCGCGCGACTGCGCAGGCGCGTGCTACTCGTCGATACCGACCTCCGGCGTCCCAGCATCCACCGCGCCATGCGATTGAGTGCTAAAGCCGGTTTGGGCGCGCTACTCAGGAAGTCCGCCCCATTCGATGAGCTTGTAGTCGGCTGCGCCGATGTACCCAATCTGTACGTCCTACCGGCCGGGCCAATTAACCTACAGGAGGATACGGAACTGCTGGTATCCGGCTTCAAGGACTTGGTGGAGCGCTGGAGGGAGCAATTCGACCACATCATCATCGACACCCCGCC
>WNFB01003908.1_pt1 | contig 18613 bp, 16 predicted proteins | sample 5400501 | NCBI WGS metagenome assembly WNFB01 (sample SAMN13153341, study PRJNA577476) | soil metagenome | isolation source: 200 cm saprolite under Douglas fir tree site 2 hole 1 | place: USA:California | collected 2015-04-18 | reverse complement strand
GTCGCGGTCGCGGTCGGGGTCGCGGCGGATTAGTCCCCTTTCAAGATCCGTCGCGAGGCAAGCGCGCGCCAGCGCTGCGCGCCGGCACTGGCGCTTGCTCGATGTCTGGCAGGTCCCGTTTGCGTGGGGGCGGTGCCCGGTCGTCTCCCGTCATCGGCGTTTCTCCTTCGCAGGTCGTGAAAGGAGAAACGCCGATGACGGAGATGCCGAAATTGCCCCACCACAAGCTGATCGCCTTTGGGGTCGCGAGGGACCTGTTGCTCGCGGTGCGCGCTGCGCAGGTGAGGGATGCGAAGCTGAGGGACGAGGCGCTGCGGTCTGCGAAGAGCGCTTGCCTGAATTGCGCGGAGGGCGCCGGGCGGGTCTCGCTGCCGGACAAGGCGCGGGCATTTACCATCGCCCGGGGCGAGGCCTGTGAGGCGGCGGCTGCAGTCGAGGTCGCTGCTCTGTGTGGTGACGCTTCGGCTGAAGACGCCCGGCTGGTGGCCCAACTGACCCACCGGCTGGTCGCGATGCTGACCGCGCTCATCCGGCGCGGAGCTTCCCGAGCATCCGCTTGAAGCGGAGCGCCAGGTGCTGGATGCGGCTTGCCGTTGCCAGGTCCAGCGCCCCGATTCCGGCAGCCAGGTCCACGGCGGCCATGGTCTCGTGGAGCGACCTCTCTGGACCATTTTCCGTAATCCCGTTCGGATTCCGTGTCGTGGCGCCGCTGCGCCGTGCAAGCTGAAGAAAGGCGAGCCAGGATGTCTCTGCTTGGCTGCGGCTGAAGGCGGCGGTCTTGAAATCCCCCTTGGATGACGAACGCCTGCGAACGCGGGAGACCAGCGCGAGCGATCCCGCGGGGTTCGGTGTTGCGGCGTTCTCCCGCTTCGCCGCAAGTCGTCCGGTCTAGCTGCTTCGCAGTTACGCTAGGGTTACGGGTCGCGCGGGAACAGCGGCACGGCGTCCCGCCGGACAGCGAACTGAACTCGGAGCGTGCGGTCGCGGTGCGCAACCTGCAGCGCAAGGCTCCCAAGCACGCGCGAGAGGAGATCGCTGACGACTTCCACCGCGTCGTCGACGCCGAGAGCGAGGCCGCAGCGCGAGTAGCCTGGACGGCCTTCGAGAAGAAGTGGAGGCCGCGCTGCCCCGGAGCGGTGAAGAGCCTGGCCGAGGGTGGCGACGAGTTGCTCACCTTCTTCCGCTACCCGAAGAGCCAGTGGAAGACCATCCGCACCACCAACGTCATCGAGCGGCTGAACGGCGAGTTTCGCCGGCGGGTGAAGACCCAGGGCTCGCTGCCAGGAGAGAACGCCGCCCTGGTGCTGCTCTTCGGTCTGGTGGCGAGCGGCCAGATCAAGCTGCGCAAGCTCGATGGCTTCCGCCGGATCGCCGACGTGCTCAGCCTGCGGATGCGGCGGGCGGCATGATGTCAGAGAGGTGTGCTACACGAGGAGAACTGATTGAGCCGGACGAACGCGCCAATCTATTTTCCACATCAAGCGGGACACGACCTCGATCCCCTCCCGAGGTTATGAAATACGCTCTAGACCCTGGTGGCACGCCAGGCGCCATCGGCCTTCCGTAGACGCAGCGCGATCGAGCGGCGGTCCGATGGCGGCCGATCGGTACCGAATCGGAACCGAACGGGTACCGACCCGGCCCCCGAATTCACAACGCTACGAGACAAGAGGTGATCAGTGATCATCGGACTTGTGCGGCCGGCAGACCGGCGCGCATACCAGGGTCGTCCCGTCGGGCATCGACTCGCACGCCCCGCTCACCGTGTGGTCCTTGAAGGTGAACGAGCACGCGTCGCCCGCGGCGTGGCCGGTGCAGGCGTCGATCGCCTCCTGCGGCGGCCGGGGCGGCGGCGGCAGGCACACCAGCGGCCCGCCGTTCGGGAGCTGGTGGCAGACGCCGTCTAGCGTCTTGCCGGCGCGCGAGATACTGCACGCATCTCCCGCGTTCTTGCTGACGCACGCCTGGATCTGCGGCGCGGGCGGCGGGGAAGGAGGCGGAGGCAGGCACGCCAACAGGTCGTCGTCGTCGCTGTCGCCGTCGCCGATGTCGCCGATGGCGCGGCAGATCCCGCTCACCGTCTTGTCGCCAACGGTGAACGAGCACGAGTTACCCGCGCTCTTGCCCGAGCAGGCCTGCACCGGAGGGGGCGGCGGAGGACGCGACGGCAGGCACGCGAGCAGACCGTTGTCGGGGAGCTGCTGGCAGGTGCCGGTGAAAGTCTTGTCGCCTTCGGTCACCGTGCACGCATCGCCAGCATTCTTCCCGCTGCAGGCCTGGATGAGCGCGAGCGGCGGTGGCGGGACGCACACGAGCAGGTTGCGCTCGGGCAGGTCGCGGCAGACGCCACTCACCGTCTTGCCGTCCACCATGAACGAGCACGAGTCACCCGCGCTCTTACCCGAGCAGGCCTGCACCGGAGGAGGCGGCGGGGACTGCGGCGGCAGGCACACGAGGGGCCCGCCCGGGATCTGCTGGCAGACGCCGTTCAGCGTCCGGTCGCCGCTGGTGACGGTGCAGGAATCGCCCGCCTGCTTCCCGTCGCAGGCCTGGATGAACGGCGGCGGCGGAGGAGGGGCCGGCGGAACGCACACCAGCACTCCCTTCTCCGGGAGCGCATGGCAGAGGCCATCGATGGTGCGGCCGTCGTCGGAGAAGTGGCAGGCGTCGCCTGCGTGCAGCCCGCTGCAAGCCTCGACCGGGGGAGGCGGCGGAGGCGGGTTCGGGACGCAGGCCAGCACGCCCGAAGCGAACTGGCGGCAGGTGCCGCCGATGGTGTCGTCGTCGTGCGTGAACTGGCAGGCATCGCCGGCCTGCTTGCCGTTGCAGGCCTGCACGGCGGCGTCGGACGGCGGCGGGGGAGCCGGCGGCGCGCACGCGAGCTTCCCGTCGGCCGTCGCGCGGCACACGCCCGTGAAGGTCTTGCCCTCGTGGGTCAGCGTGCACGAATCGCCCGCGCTCTTGCCCACGCAGGCCTGCACCGCCTCGGGCGGCGTCTGCGGCGCGCACTGCACGCCGGACTGCGCCAGTTGGTCGGCGAGTTGTGCCTCGATGCTCGCTTGGTCGGTGAGTATGGAGCTCTGCCCGCTTCCGCAGGCCGCAGCGGCGGCAGCAGAGGATTGCCTCAACTCCTTCGTGCGCGCGCTCGTTCGCGCTGCAGACGCCCTGGAACGGCAGCAACGTGCGGCTGAAGAGCAGGCCCGCCGGTGGAAGGAGCCAGATCTCGAGATCCGTCAAACGTCTCGCGAACCCGGGCATCCCCCGTGAGCCGGATCCCGATCGCGACCTTCCACTGCGTCTCTCCGTGGTACAGTCAGCAAGCTGTCAGGCAAGCTTCTCTACACTCAGGAAAAATAGAGCGCGCCGCGCAAATTTCAGCGCAGCTTCGTTCGAGGCGATTCTTATGGGAGATGCTGACATGAGGACGGTAAGTCATTCCCTGAAAATGCTCGTCGTGGCAACCGCAATGCTGGCTGGATGCGGAGGGGGTGGAGGCGGGAGTCCCGCGGTCACGATCACGGGCACGGTGTCAGCGCCCTCGGGTTCGATTGCATTCAACGGGCCGACGCTCACCGACCGCTTGCTCGCGTTGCGGATCGGCGGTCCGGCAAACGCCGCGATAAGCGGAACGTCGCCCGTCGCAGGTGTGTCCGTCACTCTCATCCAGATCGACGCAAACGGCGCCCAGGTCGGCAGCGCCGTTGCCACTGCCACCACCGATGCGAGCGGCAACTATTCGCTCAGGGCCCCCGCCGGCTTTACGCCCGCGGTGAACTTCGTCGTTCGGGCGTCAGGGAGCACGGCGACGCTGGATGCGATCATTACCGGCGCAACGGTCAATGTCGATCCCTCCACCGAGGCCGTCAAGGCGCTCGTGCTCACGCAGGCCGGCGGCAACACCACCACGCTTGCCGCGATGAGCGTCGGGTCCGTCGCGGAATTTGCGACGGCGGTCGCGGGGCTTGTCAACGATGTCGATCTTAGCGCGGCCCTTACGGCCACTGCGATGGCGACTGCGATCAAGACCGCGATCCAGAACGACGCAGAAGTCCTTGACCAGGTGACGAGCCTCGCCCAGTCGGGCGTAGTTACTGGCCGCATCACGGATGCCAAGGGCGCGGGCCTCGCGAACATCGTGATCCGGGCGCTCGACTACAACAATTGGGTCCTGCGCGCCGCGACCCTGACCGACGCAAACGGCAATTACGCGTTGCACGTGCCGCCGAGTCCCGTTCAGGGTTATGCGGTCGGCGCGATGAATTTTACGACTGCGACCTTCGCCGCTTCCGAGTGGTTGAAGTCGGGCGGGCACGGCATTACGCCTTACCAGGCTGACCGGGTGACCGTTGCGGCGGGAACGCCCGCTACGGTGAACATGCAGCTGGCCGATGGCGCGCGCGTCACCGGCACCGTGACGCCAAACGCAGCCACGACCCCGCTGCCCGGTATACGCGTGATGGCCCGCGAGCTGACGATCGGGGCGCCGATGGCCTCGATGCGCACGCGTGCGGATGGGAGCTTCACCCTCAACGGCCCGATCAACACCTCCTTTGTTCTCATCGCCGATAATTTCACGTTGCAGGCTTTCGCTACTGCCGCCTATAACGGTCCCGCGGGCGGCGGGAGCACGACGGGAGGCGGTGCAACCGGCTTCAATCGAGGAACCGTCTTGAAAGCGCCGAGCGCCGGCCTCGCGATCGCGGCGAACTTCGGACTCGTCACGGGCCAGAAGGTCGCCGGCATCGTCACAGTCGGTCCGACCGCGTTGGCTACACCCGTACCCGGCGCTCCGGTTAGATTCTTCGATGGTACTGGCGCCTTCGTCACTGGAGAGTCAAGCGACCTCGCCGGCCTGTACCGCATCTGGCTCCAGCCTAACCCATCACCCGCTACCGCCTATGTCGTGCGTTCGCGCGGCCAGGCGCTGAGCGCCGATCTGTCGGCAGGCACGCCGGTAACAGACAACTTCGTAGCGGCGGTGAACTCAAAGTCGGCGACGTTGGTCGACGGCGCAAGTAATCCCGTCGGTCAAGTCGTTGTGAAGGTTTTCGACGCGACCACCGCGGCAACGAACGCGGGTGCGGCTTTCGAGGGCTTTGAAGTCAGCAACGGAGACGGTTCGATCACGGTCTTCACGACCTCGGCCAACAACACAAACAAGAAGCTGACGGCCACCGTCAACACCTCAGGGATCGGCTCGGGTGTGTACTCGGGCGCGCTCAGTCTCGGGGCGGGAACCAACGTGCGTTTCGACGGCACAAGCCTGGGAAACGTCACCTTGCCTACGGGCGCGACGCTGAGCGGCACGGTCACGGTGACTACGAACGGTCTGCCGCCCGCGGGAGGAAACTACAACATTCAGGTATTCAACGGCGGGACTGCGGCGGGGAATTTCTTCGTCAATAGTCAAAACAGGGGTGACGGGAGCTATGCGATCAACCTGCCGGGCGGCACCTACAGCGTGCGCTCGTGCCAGTTGGGAACGACGACGTGCTCGGCATTTCAGTCGGTGATGATCGCGCCGCCGACGCCGAACACGGCCAACTTCACGATGTAGTCAAGCGCTGCCTCGAGCGGGCCGCGCGCTCAGATGGCGCGCCAGCAGCACCGAAAGGTGGCGACCGCGACGTCCGTCCTTGACGCGACGGGCCGCGCCTCTCGATTCGTTGCTTTTCGCATGGCGGGACCGCTGCCGTTCTTCGGTGGGACTCCCTAGTCCCCCGGATCCTTGATTCCTAGAAAAACTCGCCTCATGGACGATGCGCCTGCAGCGTTCGCTGGCCGAAGCGCTGCACCTTGGCGAGGATCTCGTCGGCAGTCTTGGACCACTTGAAGGGCTTGCCGATCTCGTTGTGCACTTCGACGTACTCGATGATTGCCTGCCGGAGCTGCGGCAGGGAGGTATGCGATCCGCGCTGCAGCGCCTGCTGCGTGAGGAGGCCGAAGAAACGTTCCACGAGGTTGAGCCACGACGAGTACGTCGGCGTGAAATGAAGAACGAAGCGCGGATGGCGCAGCAGCCACCAGTGCACGGCCGGCGCCTTGTGCGCCGATAGGTTGTCGAGCACCACGGACCGCGAGACTCGGTTCAACACTCTGGTCAATCGCGGCGAGAAAGCCGACGAAGTCCTTCGCGCGGTGCTGCTTCTTGCAGGCCGCGATGATTTCGCCGGTCGCGACGTTGAGAGCAGCGAAGAGATCGAGCGTGCCGTGTCGGACGTAATTGTGAGTGCGTCGTTCCGGCTGCCCGAGGTCCATCGGCAGGATCGGCTGTGCGCGCTCCAGCGCCTGGATCTGCGATTTCTCGTCGAAGGAGAACACCACCGCGTGGTCGGGCGGATTCATGTAGAGCCCGACCACGTCACGCACCTTGGCGATGAATTGCGGGTCCTCCGAGATCTTGAAGGACCGGGTGATGTGCGGCTTGAGGCCGAACGTCCGCCACATCCGGCCGATCGTCGCGTGGCTCATGCCGACGTGCGCGGCCATACTCCGCGTGCTCCAGTGGGTTTTCCCCTTCGGTTTCTCCTCGAGGGTCTTCACCAAGACCGCCTCGACCGCGTCGTCGCCGATCGTCCGCGGCGCTCCGACTCGGGGTTCGTCGTAGAGACCGTCGAACCGCTCTTCGACGAACCGCTTTCTCCATTTCCCCACGGTCTGAATCGTCGTTCGATAACGGTGCGCCACCGCAGTGTTCGTCATTCCCGAACCGCAGGCGATGATGAGCCGCGCGCGAAACGCCAGGCTGCGATTGACGCTCGCCCTCCTCGTAAGTCGGGCAAGTTCAAGGCTCGTCTGCCGACAGCTTCAGTTCCGCCACGGGCCGTCCCGGCTTTCCCATGGCCAGCTTAGATCACACCCGCTGCGCTTTTTCTAGGAACTTCGTTTCCGGGGGACTAGCCTTGACCACTTCCGTGAAGCACTGCAGCGCCGCTTCGCGGTCGCCTCCCTTCATCCGCTGGACGCAACCCTCGTACTTCTCCTGCACCGCCGGCTCCGATGCAGATTGGCCAGCTCCTCTGCTGGCCGCGAGCAGCACCGAGCACACCGCTGCCACACGAGCCGCGCGCCTCGACTCAGATATTCGAATCATGCTCGACCCCCTTGCTTCCGCGCCGGCGATAGATGGGATGAAGCGGCTGGCCGCCACCGGCGTGGTGGCCGTTGCGCCTGCAAATGGCGCGCTAGACGCTATCCGCGGCGCCCCGACCGTCGCGGAAAGCGAGTTGTTGGATTCGGTGAAGTACTTCCGCCGCATTCCCGGGCGGTCGGGGTCGAGGTCGGGGTCGCGGTCGACCTATGCCAGGTGCAGCCCCAGCGGCAGCGCCTCCCCGAACACGCGCTGCTCGTCCTTCTCGCCCAGCGCGCGGACTTCGCGGATGCCCCGCGCCCACTCCGCGGGCGCCCGCGCCTCCTCCAGCGCCGCAGAGGCCCGGGCCCGGAGGTCCTGGTCGAGATCGCGGGCCCGATCTCCAGACAGGCGCGCCAGCTGGGCGATGGCGAACGGCGCCTCGGCGTGGGTCCGCAGATCGAGCCCGAGCAAGAGCTGCAGCCATTCCGCGGCCATCTCGGGCGGCACCGCCTGGTGCGCTGCCCCCGCGAGCGGCACGCGCGCGCCGAGGCGGCCGAGCGCCCAGGCGACTCCCGGGGCGGCCCCGGCGCGCAGCCGCTCGACCAGCCACGACCCCGCTTCCACCTTCGCCGCCGGCGCCAGCCGCTCCAGCGCGCCGAGCAGGCGGACCATCTCGTCCACGGCCAGCCCCGGCGCCTTCTTGCCGGGATTGGCGACTCGGCCCTTCGGCGCGGGGCGCAGGTGGGGCTCGATGGCGGCGAAGATCGCCGCGTGCTCCGCCTCGCTCAAGCCCGCGGCGATGCGGCGCCAGAGGATCCACCACGCCGCCCACACCGCCGCTTCCTTGTGGTGCGTGACTCCCTGCGAGAAGAGCGTGAAGGTCTGCTCGCACCGCCAGGCGTCGAGCGGCGCGCCGAACCCGGGCCGCAAAGCGAACCCGCACAGCTGCAGGAAGAGCCGCTCGTGATCGGGGCTGCGCCGGCGCTTCTGCGCGCCGGCCCACAGGACGCCCCACAGGTCGCGGTTCACCGCCAGCGTCCATCCCGTTCGGTCGCCCAGTGATCGTTCGAGATTTCGCCAGAGGTCCTTCACCTCGCGCCCAGCCACGGGCTGCGGCTTCTTGCCGTAGACGAGCTGCACGGCTTCCCGGGCTGGCTCGATGCCGCGAGGCAGCGCGGAGACGGCGCCAGAGCTCTCGTCGTCGGGGGCCTGCCGCAGCTGGAACTCGAGCTTCCAGCGCGCTCCTGCCTCGGCGACGCAGGACAGCTCGAGCGTGCCGATCTCGGTCAGCGCCGAGCGCAGCCGGACCTGCGCCACGCCTTCGCCCTGCACGACGGACTGCAGCGGCGGCAGCTCGGCCAGCTCGTCGTCGAGCGGCACCAGGTCGCCCGGCTTTTCCGGGCGGTAGCCGCTGGCGGCGAAGAGCCGGAAGCGCACCGGCCGCCCCAGGGCCAGGCCGAAGCTGCGGCCTTGCACCTCCTGCTCGATTCCCTCGGGCGCGCCGCGGGGGACGACGCAGAGCGCATCCGTGCGATCGCCCGAGGCGACGCCGACGTAGTACGTGCGCGGGCTGCCCCCGCCGATGCGCAGGCCGAGCCCACGCCGCACCAGGGCGTAGGTGGCGGCGCCGCGCGCCACGGCGAGATCGGGCGCTTCGTTGCGCAGGCGCCGCAGCTCCGTTCCCTGCCAGCCCTGCAGCACCTCGTCGAGGCGTCGCGCGAGCAGCTCGGACCGCAGCGCGCCCCCGTTGTAGAGCACCGCGTCGATGCAGGCCCCGGGACCGAGCGCCTCGGAGACGGTGCGCTGGTGGCGGTGCAGGAACCCGGCGGCGTGGCGGGTGATGGCCGGATCCGACGCGTACGGAAGACCCAGCTCCGCGAGCCCCGCCGCCCGGGCGCCGCGCGACGGCAGCCCGGCCCGAGGGACGCGCGGGAAGAAGCCCTCCAGGACCTGCTCCCGGGCGGCCTCGCGCGAGAGCTGCGCGGTGAGCGCCCCGCCGACCAGCCGGGAGCCCTGCCCGGGGACCGTCACGGCCACCTGCGGCGGCGCCTCGGGCGCGAGCAGCCGCTCCTTGGCCGCGCGGCAGGCCTGCACCAGCGCGCCCCACTGTCCGGCCGCGAGCTTCACGCCCAGCTCCGCCTCGGCGCGCCGGGCGAGCGCGATGTCCATGTTGTCGCCGCCCAGGAGCAGGTGGTCGCCGACCGCGAGCCGGCGCAGGACGGGCTCCTCCCCCGGCGCGTCCACCGCGATGAGCGTGAAGTCGGTGGTGCCGCCCCCGATGTCGCAGACCAGGACCAGCCGGACCCCGGACAGCTCCTGCCCGAGCGTCCCCCGGTGCACGCGCGTGAAGTCGTAGAAGGCGGCTTGCGGCTCCTCGAGCAGCGCGAGCCGCGGCAACCCGGCTTCCGCGGCTGCCCGCAGGGTGAGGGCGCGCGCGCCTTCGTCGAACGAGGCGGGCACGGTGACCACCACGTCCTGCTCCGCCAGCGGGTTGCGCGGATGCGCCGCGTCCCACGCGCCCTTCAGGTGCTGGAGGATCCGGGCGCTGGCCGCGACCGGCGAGAGGCGCGGGACCTCGGGAGGCGCGCCCCAGGGAAGGATCGCGGCCGTCCGGTCCACGGCCGGATGGCAGAGCCAGCTCTTCGCCGAGGCCACGTGACGGCCGGGCACGCGCGCGCCCTGGTCCCGGGCGAACCCGCCCACCGCCGGGCCCGGATGCGCCGGGTCCCAGGGGAGCGCGAGCGCTCCGTCGGGCAGCTCGTGCGGCCCGGGCACGTACAGGTGCGACGGCAAGAGCGGGCGCGGGGCAACGTCTCCAGGGCCGACCAACTGGGGGACCTCGAAGACGCTCACCGACGCGCCCGGATCCCGCGCCTCGAGGTCCGCGTACCCGAGCGCCGAGTTGGAGGTGCCCAGGTCGATGCCGACGCAGTAGCGCAGCGCCATCAGCCGCCCGCCGCGGCGCCCGGCTCGTCCTCGCCGCGCACCGAGAACTCCAGCTTCCAGGCGCCGCCCGCGTGGGCGGGGTCGCGCGCCAGGAGCGTCAGCTCCAGGGTGCCCACCTCGGTCGCGGAGGCCCGCAGCCCGACCGGCAGCACCTCGCCGGCCGATCCCTCGCGGGCCGGCAGCTCCGCTTCGATCGCGGGCAGCTCCACGAGCTCGTCCAGATCGTCGACCACCGTGCCGGGCTGGTCGTCGCGCCGCGAGGAGGAGGCGAAGAAACGGAACGAGGTGCGCTCTCCCACCACCGCCCCGACTTCCAGCGCCGGGACCTCCACGGCGCTGCCTTCCTCCATCCCGAAGGGCGCCAGGCACACCGCGCGGAGCGGCGGCGCGTAGCCGGGGACCGCGGGAGCGGCGGACTCGACGCCGACGTAGTACGCGCGCGCGGTGCCGCCCCGGATGCGGATGCCGCGGCCGCGCCGCGCCAGGCCGCTGTACGCGGCGCCTTCCGCAACGGCCAGGTCGAGGCTCCCGGAGGCGAGCCGCTTGAGTTTCGCGCCGCCCTCGGCCGTCACCCATCGATCGACCTGGGAGGCGACGCGCTCCCGGAGCCCCTCGTCCTTGAACACGCCGCCGTTGAAGAGGATGGCGGTCGGGTGGACGAACGTGGCGCCGGGCCGCTTGGGAGCGCCGCCGGCGCGCCGCAGGAAGGCGGCCAGGTGGCGCGTCACCGCGGGGTCCTGCGCGTAGGGAAGCCCGAGGCTGGTGAGCCCGATGCGGCGCTGGGCGGCGGGGGCCGCGTCGACCTGCGTCTCGGGGAAGAACCCTTCCACCACGTTGCGCAGCTCGCGCCACGACAGCTCGGTGCGGATGGTTCCGCCCACCAGCCCGCTGCCGCGACCCGGGATGGCGAGCGGCACCACGCCCTTGCTCTGCAGCTCGGGGTGCTCTTTCGCCTGCCGGCAGGCGTGGGTGAGCGCGGCGAACTGCCACGCGTCCAGCTTGCGCCCCTCGCCGCGCAGCCTCTCCTGGACGAGGTGCGCGAGCGCGAGGTCGACGTTGTCGCCGCCGAGCAGGATGTGGTCGCCCACCGCCAGCCGCGAGAGGGCCAGCCGGCCGTCCTCCTCGCCCACCGCGATGAGGCTGAAGTCGCTGGTGCCGCCGCCCACGTCCACCACCAGGATCACGTCGCCCGGGCGCACGAACTTGCGCCAGGAGTCGCCCGCGGCCTGCACCCACGCGTACAGCGCGGCCTGCGGCTCCTCGAGCAGCGTGAGCTGCGGCAGCCCGGCCTGGGCGGCGGCCTGCACCGTCAGCTCGCGCGCGACCGCGTCGAACGAGGCGGGCACGGTGAGCGTCACGGCCTGGTCGGCCAGCCTCAGCCCTTCGGGCTCGTGCAGCGCGTCCCAGGCGGCGCGCAGGTGCCGCAGGATGCGCGCGCTCGCCTCCACCGGAGAGAGCCGCGGCACCTCCGGGTCGGCGCCGGGGGGAAGGAGCTGCCCGCGCCGATCGACGCCCGGGTGCGACAGCCAGCTCTTCGCCGAGGAGATCAGCCGTCCCGGGACCAGGGCGCCGCGGTCGCGCGCGAACTGGCCGACCACGGAATCGGCCGAATCGCCCCACGGGACGTCGAACGCGCCTTTCGGCGCTTCGACCGGAGAGGGCAGGTAGACGAAGGAGGGCAGGAGCGGGCGCGGCACGACCTCGCCCGGGGCGGCGATCTGCGGCACCTCCAGCGCGAGCGCGCCGGGGAGCGGCTCTCCGGGGCCGGCCGGCTCGATGGCGAGGTCCACCTCGGCCAGCGCGCTGTTGGTGGTCCCCAGGTCGATGCCCACCGAGTACCGCGGCGTCACGGCAGCTCCACCTCGGCGGGCGCGAGCATCGTCGCATCCTGCCCGGCGGGCGCGGGCGGCAGGCGCACCTCGCGCGCCTTCCAGCCGTGGTGGCGCAGCGTGCCGGTGAACGGCGGGTTGCCGACCACGTTCCCGGTGAGGCGGACCGCGCCGGGATCGAAGCCCGGCGGCACCTGCACCTGCGCGCCCTCGGCCTCGGCGCGGACCGGCTCCAGGGCGAGCGCGCTCCGCAGCACCTTCCGGCAGCCGGCGTGCACGGTCCGGGCGGCGGCGCCCACCTCGGCGTCGCTGTACGTCGCGACGTCCTCCTCGCAGAAGTCGAGCAGCCGGCCTTCGCGCTGCAGCAGGGCGATCAGGTGCAGCGTGCCGTCCGGGCGGGCGCCGGCGAGCGCGGGCCGCTGCCGAGCGGCGTCGAGCTCCTGGCGCACGGCCGCGACGCGAGCCGCGAAGCGGGGGTCGAAGATCGCGCGGAAGAAGCAGACGACCGCGAGCCACAGGCGCGGGAAGAAGGAAGGAGGAGTGGTGTCATGCATCGATCGAAGCTCCGAGGAAAAGGTGGGTGGCCGGCTTGCCGGCGACCAGCTGCTTGCCCGCCACGGCGCAGAGGAGGGCGAGGCGCTTCATGGCGCGTAGCGTAACCATCCGGCGGGCGAGGTCGAGCCTGGTTGGGTCGCGGCGATTGCGTGCTACAAACCCGCCCCCATGCGAAGAACACTGCCCGCCGTGCTGCTGGCCGCCTGTGCCTCGATGAAACCGCCCAATGCCACCGAGCCTCTCGACGCGCGCGAAGGCGCGGTGACGCCCAGCGACCGCCAGCTCGGGTCGCGCACGTTGCCCGGCTGGCCGCAGAGCGCGAGCGACGGCGAGCTCCGGGACCTCCTGGTCGCGAAGCACGGGGAGGCGCAGCGCACGCGGATCGAGCGGGGGCTGAAGCAAGTCGCGGCGATGTGGCGGCCGCAGGACGGCGACGACCGCGCGCGCCGCGCGTTCGTGGAACAGTGGTTCGAGTCCGATCCGCGCAAGCTGTCCGCGCTGCTCGGCAGGTTCGAGTACGCGCTGGAACAGGTCGACGGCTACTTCCTCGACATCGGGCGCGAGCTGCGCCGCTGGAGCGAACTGGAGCTGGGACCCGAGCTGCCCATCGACGAGCAGTTCGCGGGGCTCGATCTGTCGGCCCACTCCTCCGAGGACCTCTTCCAGTCCAAGCTGGCCTTCGTCGCCCTGCTGAACTTCCCCTTGCCCACGCTGGACGAGATGCTCGCGCAGGCCGGGAAGTGGTCGCGCGAGGAGTGGGCCGCGGTGCGCCTCACGCGGCGCTTCGCGCTGCGTCCCAGCGGCGAGGCGCTGCAGGCGCGCGCCAGGGCGTCGGCCGCCGCCGAGGCGTACATCGCCGGGTACAACCTGTGGATGCACCACGTGCTCACGCGCGGCGGCACGCGGCTGTTCCCCAAGGGAGTGCGGCTGATCAGCCACTGGAACCTGCGCGACCAGATCAAGGCGGAGTATGGCGAGCCGGACAAGGCGCTGGCGCTCGAGCGCCAGCGGCTCATCCGCACGGTGATGGAGCAGATCGTCGTGCAGACCATCCCGCGCTCGGTGATCGACGATCCGCGTCTCGACTGGTACCCGGACACGGGCCGGGTGACGGCCGCGCCGGCGGAGGAGATCGAGACGGAGCAGATGAGCCGGCAGGGAAAGCGGCCCGCGCAGGCAGTGGCGGCCCCGGATCGCGAGGAGGACAAGCGCTACGCGGTCATCCTCGAGGACTTCCGCGCCGCGCGGCGAACCGACGCGGACTCGCCGCTCGCGCCCACCGAGATCGACCGCCGGTTCCAGTTCGATCGGGAGATCCCGGAAGCTCGGGTGAAGCAGCTGCTGGAGAGCATCGCCGGCTCGCCGCTGGCGCCGCGGGTGGCCGCGCTGATCCGCAAGCGGTTGGGCCGCCCGCTCGAGCCGCACGACGTCTGGTACAGCGGCTTCCTCCCTCGCGCGAAGTACCCCGAGGCCGAGCTGTCGCGGCTCACTCGCGCGAAGTACCCGACCGCCGCCGCCTACAAGAAGGACATCCCGCGGCTGCTCGAGGCGCTGAACTTCTCTCCCGAGCGGGCGCGGTTCTTCGATTCGCACATCGTGGTCGACCCGGCGCGCGGCGCGGGCCACGCCATGCCCTCGGCGCGGCGCGGGGACGACCCGCACCTGCGCACCCGGGTGAACCCGGACGGGATGGACTACAAGGGCTACAACATCGCGGTCCACGAGATGGGGCACAACGTCGAGCAGATCTGCTCGTTGTACGAGGTGGACCACACGCTCCTCTCGGGAGTCCCCAACACCGCCTTCACCGAGGCGCTGGCGTTCACCTTCCAGAACCGCGACCTGGAGCTCTTGGGACTCTCGAAGCCCGATGAGCGGAGCGAGCGGCTGCGCGTGCTCAACGATTTCTGGGCGACGTGGGAGATCAGCGGCGTGGCGCTGGTCGACATGGCGGTGTGGCGCTGGATGTACGCGCACCCGGACGCCGGGCCCGAGCAGCTTCGCGAGGCGACCCTCGGGATCGCGCGCGACCTTTGGGACCGCTACTACGCGCCCGTGCTGGGGGGGAAGGGCTCGCCGCTCCTCGCCATCTACTCGCACATGGTCAGCGCGTTCCTCTACCTGCCGGATTATCCGATGGGTCATCTGATCGCGTTCCAGCTGGAGGAAAAGCTGCACGGGCCCCGCTTCGGCGCGGAGTTCGAGCGCGCGGCCTCCTACGGGCGGGTCACTCCGGATCTCTGGATGCAGCACGCGACGGGCGTGCCGGTCGCGGCGGAGCCCCTGCTGCGGGCGACGGAAGCGGCCCTGGCCGCCGAGTCCGGCGGCTAAGCCTCCTGCGGTTCCTCGTCCTCCGGCCGCGGTTGCGGGCCCGGGACGATTCCCGCGAGGTCAGGGTCTTCCTCGCCTTCGGGGCGCGGCGCGCGGGTCTCCCGCTCGCGCTTGCGCTCCTCGCGGCGCTCCTGCTTGGCGCGTTGCTTCTCCTTGCGCGCCAGCTCTTTCTGTCGCTTGTTCGAGCGCGTCTGCACGAGTCCTCGCCTCCCGGACGAACGAAGCCCGGCCTCTAGGTCAGGCCGGGCTCCATCCTACCGCCACGATGGCAGTGTGATGGCAGAAGACGTCGGGTCCGCCGTTGTCCTGCACGATGAACCCGAATCCCTTCGCGTCGTTGAACCACTTCACGGTACCGGTTGCCATTCGATGCACTTCTTTCATGTGCTCGCGGCGGCTGCCGCGAGACCGCTGTCGCTGCAGCGGCAGGGGTCGTGTAACCCAGACGGGGCCGGAAGTCCAAGCCAAACCGGCCCCGACCCGTCCGCCGGACGGCCGGGTCGGATCGCTGACAATTCCGTGACACGCCCTGAACTAGGGTGCCTCCGTTTCCTCACCAGGACTGGAGGTGCCGATGCTTCGCTATGCCGCCGACTGGCGGACGCTGGGGTACCTCGCGGTGACGGCGCTCTTGTCCGTTGCGAACTGGCAGCTCGGGCGCGTGCACCCCGTCCTCTACCCCGTGACGCTGTTCATGTTCTTCACCACGGCGGTGATCAGCCACAACCACAACCACCTGGGCGTCTGGCGGTCCAAGTGGCTGAATTTGCTGACAAGCTACGTCATCGCCTTGTTCTACGGCCATCCCGCCGTCGCCTGGGTGCCGACCCACAACCAGGTCCACCACAAGCTGAACAACGGGCCCGGCGACAGCTCGCGCTCACCCAAGTGGTTCTCCGGCAACCACCTGGCGGCGCTGCTCGTCTATCCGACGCTCACCAACCTGGCGCAGACGCGGGACATCAACGCTTTCCTGAAGGACCTGTGGAAGCGCGACCGGCCGGCCTTCCGCGCGGCTGCGTCCGAGTACGTGGTTTTCTTCGGGACCATGGCGCTGCTCTTCGCCCTCGACTGGCGCAAGGCGCTGCTCTTCTTCGTCATCCCGCAGCAGGTCGCCCTGTTCGCCATCCAGTGCGTGAACTACCAGCAGCACGTCGAGACCGACGCGGACAGCGAGTGGAACCACTCGCGCAATTTCGTCGGCCCGGTGCTCAACGGGCTGCTCTTCAACAACGGCTACCACACGGTCCACCACCTGAAGCCCGGCGTGCACTGGTCGGAGCTGCCCCAGCTCCATGCGCAATACGCGGCCCGCATCCACCCGTCGCTCCTCGAGCGCTCGTGGCCGCGGTACTTCGGGCGCACCTTCCTGCTGCGGCCCCTGGTGGGGACGCCCGCGCCGGTCCTTCCGCCCGACCCGGCCTGAAGGCGGCTCGATCGCGCACGCACCTGGAAGTACACTGGTCCGGCCTTCGACCGGGGGTGCGGATGCGCGGCACAATGATGGACGTTCCCTTGACCGTTTCGCTCCTCGCGGACCGGGCAGCCCGCTACTTCCCGGACGTCGAGGTGGTTTCGCGCCAGCCGGACCGCGCGCTGCACCGGACCACCTGGGGCTCCGTCATCGGGCGCGCGCGCGCCCTGGCCGGCGCGCTCCTGAACGCGGGGATGCGGAAGGGCGATCGCGTCGCGACGCTGATGTGGAACCACGCGCCGCACCTGGAGACGTACTTCGGCGCGCCGCTCGCGGGAGGCGTGGTGCACACGCTCAACCTGCGGCTCTCCCCCGACGACCTGTCGTACATCGCGACGCATGCGGAAGACCGCTTCCTCGTCGTGGACGACGTGCTCCTCCCGCTGCTCGACAAGTTCCGCGCCCGGGCGCCGTTCGAGAAGATCATCGTGGTCCGCCACACGCCGCGCGAGGCGCCCGCCGGGTGCATCGACTACGAGACGTTCGTCAGCTCGGCCGGCGGCCGGTTCGATCCGCCCGAGCTCTCCGAGCAGGATCCGTGCGGCCTCTGCTACACCTCGGGCACCACCGGCAGGCCGAAGGGCGTCGTGTACACGCACAGGTCCACCGTGCTGCACACGATGTTCGTGCCCTTCACGGATGGGCTCTCGCTGCGCAACTCGGACACGCTGCTGCCGGTCGTCCCCATGTTCCACGTCAACGCCTGGGGCCTGCCTTACGGCTGCGCGCTGACCGGCGCGAAGCTGGTCTTCCCCGGCCCGCACCTCGACGCGCAGAGCCTGCTCGACCTGCTCGAGCGCGAGCGCGTCACCGTGGCGGCCGGCGTCCCCACCATCTGGATGGGCATCCTCGACGCGCTGGAGAAAGAGCCGGGCCGCTGGAAGCTGCAGCCGGGGCTGCGGATGATCGTGGGCGGCTCCGCCGCGCCCGAGGCCCTCATCCGCGGGTTCGATAAGCACGGGCTGCGGCTCGTCCACGCCTGGGGCATGACGGAGATGTCTCCCCTGGGCTCCTGCTCGTGGCTCAAGGCGGGCATGCTCGACCTGCCCTATGACGAGCAGGTCCGCGTGCGCGCCAAGCAGGGCCTCCCCGCCGGGCTGGTGCAGGTGCGCGGCGTCGACGAGAGCGGCCGCGAGGTGCCGTGGGACGGCCAGACCCAGGGCGAGCTCCAGGTGCGGGGTCCCTGGGTCGCCTCGTCGTATACGGACATGGAGGGGTCGGAGGACCGCTGGACGAAGGACGGCTGGTTCAAGACGGGCGACGTGGTCACCATCGACTCGCAGGGGTACCTGAACCTGACCGACCGCACCAAGGACCTGATCAAGTCGGGCGGCGAGTGGATCAGCTCGGTCGCGGTGGAGAACGCCCTGATGGGCCACCCCGCGGTGAAGGAGGCGGCGGTCGTCGCGGTGTCGCATCCGAAGTGGGTCGAACGGCCTCTCGCGGTGGTCGTGCTGCGCGACGGCGCGCGCGCGAGCGCCGACGAGCTGCGCGGGTTCCTCGCCGGCCGCGTGCACTCGTACTGGGTGCCGGACGCGTTCGAGTTCATCGACGCAATCCCGCGCACCTCGACGGGCAAGTTCCTCAAGTCGGCGCTCCGGGAGAAGTACCGGGAGTACCGTCTGCCGGGCTGCTGAGGCGACACGGCCCTTCCGACACGGCACGCCCGGGGGAGGGGATACCCCCAGAACTGACATGTACCAGCTGTACAGAGCCGCGGGACCGGACCTTCCCCCCCGCTGGCGGCCCCCTTCCGCTACCCGAATTGCCACCGCGCCACGACGGCGCCATCGTCGATCTGCGCCACGCAGATCACCTCGCGGTTGCCGGGACGCAGTTCCGCCCACGCCACGTGCGTGGGGTTGGACCGCACCCACAGCACGTCGGGGCGCGTTCCGCCCGTCGCCGCCTCCCGTTCCGCCTGGAGGCGCGCGACGACGTCGAGGTGCTCTTGCAGGGCGCCGCGCACGTCGGCCCGGAACAGCTGCGGAGGGACGCGCACGGGAGAGGGCGGGGCTGGGGTCGGGGTCGGGGTCGGGGCCGAGGTCGAGGTCGGGGTCGAGGTCGAGGTCGAGGGCGAGGGCGAGGTCGAGGTCGAGGGCGGGGGCGAGGTCGGGGGCGGGGTCGAGTTCGACGTCGTGTCGTCGCCCATGCCGACCTTGCCGAACGCCTCCCGCAGGCGCTGCTCCTCGAGGATGCTCTCGTTGCGCGCTGCGCGAAACGCCCGCCGGACGAGCCAGCCGCAGAGCGCCAGGAACACGAGCCCAGGCCCCCACAGGTCCCGCAGCGCGTCGGTGAGCGCGCCCGCGACCATTCACTCGGCCTGCGCGCGCAGCGGCGTGCCGTTCACCCGGACGCGCGGGCGCCCGCTGTCGACGAGCGCGGCGGTGATCGGGTCGTGCAGCT
>WNFB01001759.1_pt1 | contig 18630 bp, 13 predicted proteins | sample 5400501 | NCBI WGS metagenome assembly WNFB01 (sample SAMN13153341, study PRJNA577476) | soil metagenome | isolation source: 200 cm saprolite under Douglas fir tree site 2 hole 1 | place: USA:California | collected 2015-04-18 | reverse complement strand
CGCGAGGTCCCTCAGGAATCCCTTCCCAAGGGACTCACTGGAATCCACCAGCACGGCCAGGGCGAGGGGACGCCGGTCGCGCTCCACGCGCTGGATGGCGCGCGTCTGTCCGGCCTCCTTGAGCGTGACCTCCTCGGCGCGCAGGTCGGTCACCATCGCTCCTGTGCGATCGAGCACCGAGATGGACACCGCGCCCGTGACGCCGGCCGCGAGCAGTACCGCGATCATCGTTCACCTCCTGCGCTCAGGGCGTACGCGCGACCGGCGGCGCGATGCTCACTTCGACCTGGAACGGCTCCCGAGCCTCCACCGTGCGGCCCGCGATCTCGTCGCGCGCGCGGAGCACCAGTTCGTAGTCGCCGGGCCCCGCCCCGGCGAGCGTGATCCCGTGGAACCGCGTCAGCGCGCCGAGCGACGTCGGCCGGATCAGTGTGGGCGCGCCGGTCTTCAGGACCGAGCCGTCGGCGCGGCGGATCTCGTAGCCGCCCGTGACCTTCGGCATCCGGGTCGACGGATCCTTCGCGGCGCCGAGGACGCCGTACTGCACGTAGAGCCGGGAGCCGGGCGCGAACGTGCGCCGCACCTGGAGGACCGGGCGTGGAGGCCGCGTGTCGTCGGCGGCCTTCTCCTGCAGCGTGTCGGCCAGGATCGGCGAGCTGATGCGGAATGCGGCTTGATCGGGCACCTCGAAGTCGTGGGTGACCGACCCCATGCGGACGCTGCCCAGGTCCCGCACCACGACCTTGACCTGGTAGCCGCCCTTGGGGAGCGTCAGCTCACGCGTGAACAGGTACCACGTGCGAGCCAGCGAATTCCTCGTCTCCGGCAGGAGCGCCATCTCGATCTTCTGGTCGTCGTAGTACACCTCGCCGGTCTCGCGGTGCTGCGCTTCGAGGAGGAAGGCCAGCTCGCCCTTGAAACGGCCGTCCTCGCTGCGGAAGGTGACGTCGCGGACGTCGATCTCCGTGGCCACCATGACGATCGATTTCTCGAGCACGCCCTCGTCGAAGGTGTAGGCGGCGACGCGGAGCGGCACCTCGCGCCGCTCGAACGGGGAGTCGAGGGCGCGGGCGATCGCGGGATCGGTGGCCGGCTTCGCGACCGGCGGTCCGCCGTCACGAGGCGCGTAGTAACCGCGCCGCGCGCGGACCTTGAGGCCCTTGGCCTTTCCAAGGGCGAGTCGGACCTCGATCCGGCGGTACTTCCCATCCCGGCGGGGGTCGGAGGGCGCGTAGCCGAGGAGGTAGTACGCCTGCGACTCCGAGGAGACGCGCAGGATGCCGCTCTCGATGTCGTTGGTGTTCTTGATGACGAAGCCCCCCGTGTCGAGCGCGAGCGCCTCCGAGCCTTCCGCTTCCCGCGTGATGTCGGCGAGCACGGCCGCCGTGTCCTGGACGTCGAACCCGGTCTTGAACTCGGCGGTCATGAAGTCGGGCAGGGCCTGCAGCCCGCGCGTGTCGATGAAGTAGACGGGCACGTTGACGCGAAGGGAAGCCTCGACGAGCTCCTTCATCTCGGCGAAGTCCGGCTCGAAGACGAAGCCCTGCGAGACGAGGACCATCGACTTACGGCCGCGGCTCTCCGCGAGCGCGCGCAGCGCCCGCGTCATCACGGACATCGTGATCCGGCGGCGCGACAGCGCCTTGATGTACGCCTCCTGGGCCCGCGAGCGGACGTAGGGGTCGATGAGGCCGACCGACGAGCTCGCGCCCCGGCTGTCCGCGTACTGGCGGTCGCCCGACCGTTCTCGGCCGACGGCGCCGTAGGAGTCGAACCGGCGCTGCACCGAGTACGCCACCTCGGGATCGTCGTAGGCCATGATGCGGAGCGCTTCCCAGTCGGTGATGCGGTCCGGAGACGGGTCGGGTACGTAGCGGCCGTCGAGGCGCTTGAGGATGGCGACCAGCGTGTCACGGCCCTCCGGCATGCGCGCGCTCCACCACGCGCCGCCTCCGGTGGCGATGAGCGTGACCCGGTCGCCGGGTCGGGCGCCGGTGCGCAGGAACTCGCCGACGGCGGCCTTGGCCCGCTGGGCCTGGGCGACGGAGAGATGGATGTCGTCGAAGACGAGGACGAACGTGCGGCCCTGGCGGGCCTCCGGGGACTGGTTCGTGGAGAACGGCAGCCGGTGCGCGAGGGGCGGCGCCGCGCTCTCGGCGGGAAGCTGCACCGCCTCGAAGCTGGTGATCGTCTGCGGCACGCCACTCTCGAGGACGGTGAAGTCGGCCTGGGTGAACCCCGGCACCGCCCGTCCCTTGGCGTCCACGACGACGGCGTCGACGGTGACGAGCTCCACCTTCGAGGGGAAGGCGGGCGCCTCGGCCGGCGCGGTCTGGGCCTGCTGCGGGAGGGCCGCGGGAGCGGCCGACAGCAGCGCGAGGACCAGGAGCCCGGGCGGCTTCACGGAGGCCTTCAGGGCACCAGGGTGAACGGCGCCCTCTCTTCCCATCGGCCCGACGCTCCGCTCAGCGCCACCCGCACCTCGTAGCTGCCCGGCGTGAAGCGCTCGATCGGGAACGTCCCGACGTAGCGGATCTTGCCGTCGGCCTCGGGGGCGGGCAGCTCGGGCTCGGCCTTGCCGAGCGCCTTGCCGTCGCGCCAGAACTCGAGGCTCACCCTCGGTTTTTCGGCGGCCTGCGGGTAGGCGATGAAGAAGAGCGACAGCTTCTGGTTCGCGGCCAGGGAGATCGGGAGGTCGAGGTTGGGGATGACACGAACGCCGCCGACGTCGAGCGGGTCGTCGGTCTTGTCGGCGCGGGGCGGGGCAGGCTCGATCCGGCGGATCAGGGCCACGCTGCTCATGCGCGGCCCTTCCTTCAGGGGCGACACCTGGAACGCGGCGCGCACGGTGCCGATCTGGTCCCGCTCGCGGTCCTCGCCCGCGACCTCCAGCGTATACGAGCCGGGCGGAAGCGTGAAGCGACGCTTGAGCACGATGTTGCCGAGCTTCAACGCGTCCGCCCTTTCGAGGGGGCCTTCGAAGGGATAGTCCTCGCTGAAGCGCTCGACGACGGAACCGCCCTTGTCCTTGACGAGGGCGAGCAGCGAGAAGTGGATGCGGTAGGTCTTCTTCACGTCGTCCGTGATCATCTTGAGGCTGCCGACCTTCGTCTCGACGATGAGCCGGTGCTCCCGGCCCGTGGGAGAGTCCTCGAAGTGGAGGGCGCCGGCCCGGATCTCGAAATCGTGGGGCGGGTCGGTCCGGCCCAGGGCGGCGAGCAGCGGCACCTCGTAGGCGAGCAGGGCGGTGGACTGGCCGGAAGGCAGCGCGAAGTATCCGCTGCGGGTCTGGACCACGATGCCGCCGCGCGCGACCTTCACCTCGATCTTGCGGAACCGGCCGTCGTAGGTGACCAAGGGGGGCTGGTACGTCAGCTCGTAGTGGCCCGACAGGTCCGCGGCCAGGCGCTCCGCGGCCTGCTTGAAGTCGTTCGTGTTGGCGACGAGGAAGCCGCCCGTGCTCTCGGACAGGTCGGCCAGGGTGCCCTCGAGGTTGAGCCGCAGGGCCGACTCCGCGGTGTCGGCGGAATAGATCTCGTCCTTGCTGACCGCGCCGCCGCTGCGGCCCTGCGTCGTACGCTGACTGGCCCGTTGGGCCTGGGCGAGCGCATCGCCTGACGCGGCCATCGCCCGCTCGACGTTGAGGCCGCGGGCGTCGATCGCGTAGACGCTGACGTTCGCGCGGTTGGCGGCGCTGATCGTGGAGCGGAACACCGCTTCGAGGCTCGGCGGGACCTGCAGGCCTTCGGACAGGTAGACGAGCGTCTTGCGGCCGGCCAGCGTCTCGTGCCCCCGCACGAGCGCGAGCAGCGGATAGAGCGACGTGGTGCCCTGCTGCTGCCGCTGGAGCGAATAGGACAGGCGGATCATGTTCACGAGCGCCTGGGCCTGGACGAGCGCCGCGAAGTGTGCACCCGACGCGGGCGCACCCCTGCCGCTGGTGGCGGCGTCCGCGACGGCACTGTCGGCCAGCCCCTTCTGCGCCTGCTCCATGGCCGCCTGCTCGTCGATGACTCCCTTGTAGGTCCCGGTCGTGGCCGAGGCCACGGCCTGCCTCAGCTTCGCCGCGTCGTTCGTGAACGGCTGGAGGAGCGCCAGACGCTGGTCGATCTGGAAGACGGCCACCCACGTGTTGGGCCGGAGGCCCCTTTCGAGGAAGCTCGTGGCCGCCTTGGCCGCGAGCCGTCGCCCGTCGGGGCCCAGTTGGTCGAAGACCAGCGAGACGAGGTTGATCTGGCGCGACGAGTCCGGCACCTTGGAAGGCGCGGCGGCTACGCCCTCGACGGGCGGCGCCGCCGTCTCGACCCAGCGGAAGCTCTCGACCTTCTGCCGGGCGCCGTCCTCGTAGACCTCGACCTCGTCCGGCTTCACGTCAGGGACGGGCCGCCCCTTCTTGTCGCGGATGACCACGTCCAGCAGGACCACGGCGGTGCCGGTGCGGAAAGCGGGCGGGCTGGCGGCCGTTTGCCTCGGCGCTTGCGCGGCCGAGGGCGCGGTGAGGGCCGCGACGAGGACCACCGACACGGAGCGCATGTCAGCCCAGACTACGCCCCCTCTCGGAGGCCGGTCAACCGTGAGCGGCGCTTCAGATGCAGGCGATGCAATCGATCTCCACCAGCGAGTTTCCGGGGATCCCGCCCGCGGCGGCGATGGTCGTCCGCACGCCCGGCTCGGGCCCGAACTTGCCCAGGAAGACCTCGTTCATGCCGGCGTAGTCCTTCAGGTCGTTCAGGTAGACGTTGACCTTCAGGACCTTCTCCATCGAAGAGCCCGCGGCTTCGAGCTTCTTCTTGATCTCGTCGAGCACGTGCGCGGTGTGGCTCTTGATGTCGCCCTCGAAGTGCGCGCCGATGCCGGAGATGAACAACAGGTTGCCGTAGGAGACCGCGGGGCTGAAGAGCGCCTGCTTCTCGGGCCGCTTGCCGTCGGTCCACAGCACCTTCTTCACCGGCTTGTTCTTGTCCGTCTTGTTGCCCTTGTCGGCGGCGAGGGCCGGCGATGCGGCGGCGGCCGCCGCGACCGCCACCGCGGGCGCCTTGGCCAGGAAGCTCCTCCGGCTCGACTTCGCCATCTTCACCTCCCCTCCCACCGGGGGTCGCCGGTGGACTTGTAATCCCTGGGCAGCGTGTCCCAGTCCGGGCGGGCGAGGCCGTTGAGGTCGTAGGCGACCTTGCCGTCGCGAAGCGTCAGCTCGCAGACGAGCTTCTGCGTCCCGCGCAGGCGCGCGCCGAACGAGTCGACGAAGCCGAAGCGGCCCTCCTCGAGCCGCAGCACGGCCACGTCGGCCCCGGCCCCGACCGTCAAATGCCCGAGGCCCTCCTGGTTGATCTCGCGCGCGGGGTTCCAGGTGGACCACCGGACCACCTCGGCCAGCGGCTGGCCCATGGCGAGGAACTTGCTCATCACGTTCAGCATGTCCTTCATGCCCGCGTTCATGCTGCCGATGTGCAGGTCCGTCGAGATGGAGTCGGGAGTGAAGCCTTCCTTCACCGCCGGCACCGCGATCCGCCACGCGAAGCTGCCGCCGCCGTGGCCGACGTCGAAGATCACGGCCCGCTTGCGTCCCTCGAAGAGCCCCGGGTTCACGCGGCCCGACGGGTCCTGCTCGCCGCGCAGCCCCGAGTACACGTGCGTGTAGATGTCGCCGGGACGGAGCTTCTTCGTCACCAGCTCGGCCAGCGGCCGCTCGGGCTTGTTCGCCCCGAAATCGACCATGACCGGGATGTTCGCGATCGTGCCCGCTTCCACCGCGTGCTCGACCGGCGTCCACTCGGGGCCGGCGTAGTGGGCGGTCTTGATCCCCACGATCACGCCCGGATACTTGAGCGCCATCACTCCGGCCGGCACCGCCGCCATGTCCGTGAGGTCCTGCTCCCACGGCCCGCCCCGCATCCCGTTGCCGACGATGTTGAGGAAGGCCAGCACCCGCGTCTTCGCGCGGTCGATGATGCGCGTCTTGAACTCCTCGAAGTTGCGCCAGCCCGCGCACCCCGCGTCGGCCACCGTGGTCACGCCGGCCCGCAGCGTGAACCCGTCCGGGTAGACGCTGTTGTCGCCGGCGTACGAGCCCTTCTCTCCGCTGCCCGCGAACACGTGCACGTGGATGTCGACGAGCCCCGGCGTGACGTAGAGGCCGGAGACGTCGATCGTCTTGAACGCGTCGGCCGGGTCGATCCGCGGCGCGACCGCCGCGACCTGCCCGCCCGCGATCGCGACGTCGCGCAGGGCGTCGACGCCGTTCTTCGGGTCGATGACGTGGCCGCCGCGCAGGAGCAGGTCGTACTTCGGCTCGGCGGCCTCGGCCGTCGCGGCGGCCAGAAGCAGCAGTAGACCGGCCACACGAACGGCCGAGGGGATCACCCGGTCACGCTCCCGACGGCACGCGCCGCCGGGCCGTCCATCGGGCCCCCAGGTACTCGCCCATCTCGAGCGTGCCCGCCATCCGGTCCCCGGTGACCTTGCCCGAGAAGCTGTAGTTCAGCGCGTCGCCGTGGCTCTCCCCGTAGTTGCTGCGGAGCTTCACGGTGTCCCCGTCGATCGTCCCGACGAGGTCGCGGGAGATGAAGTCGCCGCGGTGGGCGCCGTCGATCTCGTTGCCGCGCTGGCGCAGGCTCAGGCCGTGGTCCGAGGCGCCCGCCGCGTACTCGACGTGCACGTCCCACTGCCCGCTGAGGTCGGCGGCGGGGGCCGCGGGCGGCGGGTCGGCGGCGGGCTTGCCCTGGGCGGCGGTCAGGATCGCATAGAGGCGGTCGCCGACGACCTTCTCGTCGCCGGGCGCCATCATGTAGGGATGGACCGAGACGCCGGTGAGGGCGGGCTCGGAGTCGCCGCGCGCCGGGAACACGCCCACGCGCGGGTCGGTGTCGAACAGCGTCTTGACCACGGCCTCGCCGGGCAGGCCGAACCGCTTCCGGTCCCAGAGGACGCGGAGCGACGGCATGCGGTTGGAGAGCCCGCGCGGCGGGACGACGTTCGTGGTGACGCCGTCGATCGTCGAGACGCGCCGGTCGACGCTGTCGAGCCACGACGTCCACCGCTTCCATTCCGCGTCGTGGTCCCGCTTCATCCACATCTCCACGGCCATCAGCATCCCGATGGCTTCTTCCTTCCCGACCTTCATCGAGCGGGAGTAGCCGTGGTGGGGCGCGCTGTGCACCCAGGCCGCCTTCACGAGGTCCTTGCGGCCGAGGAGCAGGCCGGCGGCCTGCGGCCCGCGCAGGCACTTGCCGCCGCTGTAGGCCACCAGCGTCGCGCCGTTCTGGAGGTGGACGTTGGGCACGGTCAGGATCTCGGCCGCCGCGTCGACCAGCACCGGCACGTTCCGGGCCTGGGCCATGGAGGCGATGACCTTCGTGTTGAGCGGGCTCTCGTCGGCTTCGGGGCCGGCCAGGATGTACACGAGCGCCGTCTTCGGGCCGAAGGCCGCGTCCAGCTCCGCGGGCGTCGACACCTCGATGACGCGGACGCCGACCGCACGCAGCGCCGCGTCGTAGACGTTGCGCGAGTGCTTCGGGATGATGACCTCGTCCCTCGGGAAGCCGGCCAGGTTCGGGATGCGGACGTGCAGGTCGGGGTTGCCGCCGGCGACGCAGGCCGCCGTCGCGTGGGTGAGCGCGGCGGCGCAGCCGACGGTGACCAGGCCCCATTCGGCCCTGGTCAGCTCCGCCAGACGGGCGCCGACGGCCTCGGCCAGCTCGTCGAGGTGCACGTAGTGCTGGGAGGCCGCGGCCATGGCCTCCCGCACCTCGGGCAGCATCGTCGATCCGCTGAGGATCGTGTACGTGCCCCGCGCGTTGATGAGGGGCCGCACGCCGATCGACTGGTAGATGTCGGGGCCGACGCGCAAGCCGGTGGCGGCCGGCGCGGGAGCGGCCGCGGCGGCGGCTTCGTCCCGCCAAACGCCCGGCACGGCCAGGAGGCCTCCCGCGAGACCGCCGCGTCGGAGCAGCTCGCGGCGGGTGATTCCTTCAGCGTTTTTCATCATCGACCCCCCACCGTCATTAGCCCCTCCAGTCCCCACGTAGGGGGAGGGAACGGCTGTTGCCACGCGTTGCTCCGCGTTGGTTACTTCCTCGGATGCGTCTTCTTCCACTCCTCGAACACCTTCTCGAGCTCGGGGCTGAGCACCGGGTAGACGTCGCGGGCGCGGTACCTGGTGCCGCTGATCATCTCGCGCTTGAAGTCCTCGATGTACACGGTGTCCTCGGCGGCCTTGATGGCCTCGTCGGCCAGCTGCGGCGGGAAGAACAGCACGCCCGACTCGTCGCCGATCACTACGTCGCCGGGCAGCACGGTGACGGTCTTGATCCGCACCGGCGCGTTCCACTCTACGCCCACCTGATCGGCCATGGCCGACGCATGCGAGCCCGTGTAGTAGACGGGGAAGTCCTTCCAGGGGAGGAACTCGTTCAGGTCGCGCAGTCCCCCGTCGATCACCACTCCCGCCGCGCCCCGCGACTTGATCCCGAGCCCGGTGACGTCGCCCATGAACGTGGCCCGGTCGACCATGCCACCCAGCTCCACCACGAGCACGTCGCCCGGCCGGGTGTCCTCGCCCGCACGGATGTTGTACTGATAGAACCAGTCGCCTTCCTTGCCGAGCGCCTGCACCGCGTCGTTGAGGTCCGGGCGCACCGGCATGTACCGCATCGTGAGCGCGCGGCCCACCATCTTCGTCCCCGGCTGCGTCAGGCGGAAGTCGGTGGCGAAGCACTGTTTGTAGCCCTTGCCCTGGATGGCGGCCCAGACCGCCTCGATCGGCACCTTCTTGAGGCGAGCGAGCTGCTCGTCGGTGACGCGGGGGCGCGAGGACGAGAGCACGTCCATCACCGCGCTGTAGGTGTTGCGGGACGCGCGGACGGACGACGGCGCCGTCGGGGCGGCCTGCTCGGCACCGCCGGCGGCGGCAAAAAGAAATGAAACGAGAGCGAGGGGAGGGACTTTTCGCATCGTCATCAGGGTTTCTCCTGCGGAGTTCGCGTCGGTGCGCGGATTATATGCTCAGCTCCAGAGCCGGTCCCACGAGCGCTCGGTGTCCCACTGGGGCGTGGGCTCGAAGTAGCCTTCGCCTTTCAGGAGATGCTGCTTGACGACGTCGGCGTTCAGCTCGACGCCGAGACCGGGGGCGTCGGGGACGGCGGCGTGCCCGGCCTTGACCAGCGGCTTGGGCAGGCCTGTCACCAGGTCCTCCCACCACGGCACCTCGAGCGAATGATGCTCGAGGGCCATGAAGTTCTCGGTGGCGGCGGCACAATGCACGTTCGCCATGAACGAGACCGGCGTGCCCGCGAAGTGCATGGCCATGGCCACCCCGCGCTCCTGCGCGTAGTCGCCGATCTTCTTGGTCTCCAGGATCCCGCCCGCGCTGGCCAGGTCGGGATGGATCATGTCCACCGCGCCCATGTCCACGAGCTTGGCGAAGTCCTCCTTCAGGTAGATGTCCTCGCCGGTGAGGATCGGGGTCTCGGTCGCGTCCTTGATCTGCTTCAGCAGCTGGCCGAGCTGCCACGGCACCATGTCCTCCATCCAGGCGAGCTGGTGCTTCTCCATCGCGCGGGCCAGCCGGATGCAGGAGTTCACGTCGATGTGGCCGAAGTGGTCGGAGGCGAGCGGCACCTCCATCCCGATCTCCTCCCGGATCGCAGCCACGAAGTCGGAGAGGTACGCGACGCCCTTGTCCGTGATCGCCAGGCCGGTGAAGGGGTGCATCACCATGTCGCTGCCGGCGGCGGGGGCGCCGGCCGGCATGTTCAGCGTGCCCGGCTTGTCCCTCAGGAGGTTGACCCCGAAATCGACCTTGAGGAACGTGAGGCCGTGGTCCATGCGCTCCTTGAGGCGGCGTCCCTGCGCATGACCGTCCTCCACCTCGGTCGTATCCGCGTAGAGGCGGACGCGGTCGCGGAAGCGGCCGCCCAGCATCTGGTACACCGGCACGCCGAACGCCTTCCCCGCGAGGTCCCAGCAGGCCATCTCGACGCCGCAGACCCCGCCGGCCTGGCGGGCGGCATGGCCGAACTGCTTGATCTTCCGGAACACCCTGTCGACGTTGCAGGGGTTCTCGCCGAGGAGCCGGCTCTTGAGCATCAGCGCGTAGGTCTTGCTCGCCCCGTCGCGCACCTCGCCGTAACCCGAGAGGCCCTGGTTGGTGTCGATGCGGATGATCGGGCACGTGAAGGGCGCGCCCGTGACCACGGCCACGCGCAGGTCCGTGATCTTGAGCTGCGAGGGCATGGAGCCCTTGTTCACGCCCTGCATCGCGGCCTCGAGGGCCGCGCCGGGGACGACGCCCGCGGCGCCAAGACCGGCGGCCGCTGCGCCCAGCTTCCGGAAGAAGGATCGCCGGCCCCCGAGCTCTTGCACCTTGCGCTTCATGATCACCTCCCGGGCGCGGGGATTATACGTTCAGGGAGATGGGACGGCGCTAGGGCGCGGCGACCAGCGTGCGCACAGCGGGGGTCAGGCTTTCCGCGGCGAGCCGGTGCGCGATCTCGTTGGGATGCATGTCCACCGGGTGGACCCAGAGCGCTTCCGTGGGCCGGCCGCGGAACGCGGCCCGCAGATCGTGGCGGGGAATGCCCGCCGCGAGGCAGAAGCGGGCGATCGTCTGCGAGACGTCGGCGAAGGGATCGTCGCCCTCGAGGTGGACCATGAGCGGCCAGGACGCGACGAGAAAGCGGCCGCCCTGGGCGAGCGTGCGCCGGTTCATCTCGCCGATGTAGCCCTGCGTGCGCTGCCAGCCGAGTCGGTTGGGCTCGCCATACATGTCGTGGTACCAGCGGGCGGTCGCGCGCCCCGTGCGCCACGTCTCGATGCGGTCGGTGACGAGGGCCTCGAGGCGCGAGTCGAGCAGGCGCAGCTCGGGGGCCGGCTTTCCCTCCACCAGCATGCCGCGGTCCAGGATCCAATCGTTGATGTAGCTCTGGCGGGCCTGGAACTCGGAGGTGCGGTCGGCGTCGTTCAGCACCATGGCGTAGACGACCACGTCGGGCGAGTACTTCAGCGCATCCTCGAAGACGGCGTAGAGCGGGGGGAAATCGCTTCCGCGGCGGCCGCAGTTGCGCACCTCCCAACGCCCCCCGCCGTCGCGCAGGAGCTTCTCCAGAACCCGCGGGTACGCGTCGGCCTCCTTCACCCCCTGGCCCTCGGTGAAGGAATCGCCCACGACCACGACCCGGTGCACGCCCGGCGGACGGGGAGTGGGCTCGACGTCGCGGAAGCGCAGCGAGTTGTACTGGGTCTCGACCGCGTAGGGATCGCGCGGCACGACCTGGTCGTAGCGGTGGGGCGCGAGGTGGAAGTAGCGCTCGCGCGACTCCGCCGTCCGCAGGTCGATGTCGAAATAGCCGCGCGGGTTGCTGGGGTAGCAGTCGAGCAGCATCCGCCAGCGCGCGTCCACCAGGCGGGCGGTGGCCCGCAACCGGTGCGGCACGTAACCACCCGCCCGCAGCGCCAGCTCGCCGGCGAGCAGCGTGGCCGCTGCTGCCGCCAGCGCCAGCCCGAGGCGGGCGACGGCTTCCCTCGCGCGGGAGGCGCTCACGGCGGGGGCCAGGCGAAATCCGCCCTATAGATAAGGATGGAGTAGCCGACGTTGTCGATCGGCTTCTGCTCGCGGAGCCGCGCCATCAGCGGCTGATCTTCCGGCGGCAGATACACCCCTTGCAGGTCCGTCGCGCTCACCGCGAGCAGGTCGCCCGGCCTCACCTCGCGCGTCGTCACCCGCGGCGGGGGCAGCATGTGGCTCGGGAGCAGGTCCCCGGGGAGCTGGTAGTAGGCCGGATCGGCGGTGCCGAAGTACGACAGCTTCACGGTGCCGATCCCGCGGCGCTCCAGGTAATCCTTCAGGTTCTTCAGGTCCTGTCCCCAGTCGAGGTTCGAGTCGGCGAAGAGGCGGTAGCCGTTGGACGGGCCCCCGCCCAGCTCGTTCACGTAAGCGAGGTAATGCGGATGGATCAGGGCGGTCGCGGCCACGTGCCACCCGCAAAGCGCGCTCACGATCAGCGCCGGAGCACGGGCGCGCACGGCCGGCGAGGGGAACGCCCAGTCGGCGACGCGGCCGGCCGCGACGAACAGGAAGGGATAGATCGGGAGCAGGTGGCGGTGGCCGATGTTCAGCGCGCGGAGGACGGCCACGCCGGCATAGATTCCCACCGGAAGCCAGAGCACCAGCTCGTCCCGCCACGGCCGCGAATGGCGGCGCCGCGTCGCGGCGGCGATGCCGAGGAGGACCAGCAGCGGCACCGGGGTCTTGAGCAGGAACGTGACCGGGAAGAAGTACCACCAGCCTTCGTTCGACACGCGCCCGAGCAGGAAGGCCGGCCGCGGCTCGGCGTGCTTGAAGAACCGGAAGAAGCCGAAGACGAACGCCTCCGGCAGCAGGCCGCTCGCCCGGACGATGCGGGCGGCCGGCCTCTCGAGCGCGCCGTCCGGCTCCACGCGCGACCATTCGAACGCCGCCTCCACCTGCGGGTCCGGGGAGAGCCGCGACCGGAAGCCATAGGCGCCCCACACGACCAGCAAGGAGAAGACGGCGACGGCGGCCAGCACTCCCACCATCGCGACGGCGCGCGCGGCGCGACGCGTCACTTCACGCGGACGGCGACCGGGAAGTGCGAGCGTCATCGGTTCGGGAGCGACCACCGCCACCAGGGCCAGGCTCGCCAGGATCGGCAGCAGAAGCACCGCGGAGAACTTCGTGGCGAAGGCGGCACCGGCGGCGAGCCCGGCGAGAGCGACGCGGCCGACGCTCACCCGCCGTGACACCGCATCGAAGGCGATGACCGAGAGGAACATGAAGAGCGCGATGCCGACGTCCGTCGTCACGAGCTGCCCATGAGCGAGCACGTCCGGGCTCAGCACGCACAGGAACAGCGCGAGGGACGCCGCCCGCAGGCCGTACCGGTGCCGCGCCCAGAGGAAGACCGACACCCCGAGGAGCGCGCCGAGCGCCACGACGGGGAGCCGGCCCCAGAAGAGCAGCCGGTCGGCGTCGTTCCAGCGATAGAGGAACCGCTTGCCGAACTCCCATTGCCGGCGAAGCGCCCACGCCTCGTCGTCTGCCTTGATCGTCACGTCCATGAAGAGCAGCGGGAGCGCGGCCAGAGCCTTCACGAGCGGCGGGTGCTCCGGGTTCAGGCGGTGGTCGCCGAGCTTGAGGTACGTGTAGCCCGCCGGCAGGTGGGAGCCTTCGTCGAAGGTGGCGGATTGCGTCCGCATGCTTGTGATGGCGAGGGCGGCGTAGAGAGCCACGCCGGCCGCGACGAAGGCGCCGCCGCGAGCCACCCCTCTTACGCCCCCACCTTCGCGAGCGCGCGGCCACGGGCCACCACGTCGCCGAGCCAGGCGGCGCTGGCGAGGAGTACCGCGCCCGTCCCCACCACCCACAGCGCCGCGGCTTGCGGCCGGGCGAGCGCGGCCGACGGGCCCGGATAGAGGATGCCGGGCGCCAGGAACGAGTAAAGGCCGACGAGGGCCATCGTGGAAACGATGCCGTGGACGGCGGCGAAGCGGTCCGGGAGCCAGACTCCGAAGGGAACCACCCACAGCAGGTACTGCGCGCTCACGCTGCCGTAGAAGACGAGGAACGCCAGGAGCGCCGCCAGGCAAGCCTGCGCGAGCGGCCAGCGCACGCGGCGCGAGGCCATCGCCGCGAGGAGCGCCGCCTCGGCGATGAGGGTGAGGATCTTGGAGACCGCGACCAGCCCGCCCCAGTGCGGCGCCTCGCTGCGGGCGAGCACACCGGTATGGAGCAGGCGGAGGCCGCGCCAGAAGCCGATCCAGCCGAGGTCGGCGATGCCGCCGTAACCGAAGAGCTCCCGGCGCAGGGCGCCGAAATCGGCGAGCGCGTAGGGAACGAGCAGCAGCCCGACCGGCAGCACCGCGAGAGCGGCGAAGCGCACGCGCGCCCGGACGGTCATCCCCGGCGTGAGGATGAACACGGGCAGGAGCAGCACCGGGAAGGACTTGAGCGCAATGGCGGCCGCGAGGGCGAGGGCGCTCCCATCGCGGCGGCCGGCCTCGAAGGCGAAGACGGCCAGCAGCACGAAGAAGAGGGCCACGGCGTCGAACTGGCCGTGGAACGCGCCGACGAGGACGCTCACCGGATGCAGCGCGTAGAGCCAGGCCGGCACCAGGCCTCGTCCGGTCTTCGTCCCCCCCGCGGCGAGAAGGGCGACGATCGCCAGGTCGGCGGCGAGGACGGGAAGCTTGACGAGAACGGCGAAGCTCCATCCCGTGTGCCGCGCCAGCCACTCGCTTCCCGCCTCGGCCCAGACCCACACCGGCGGGTAGGGGTAGAGGCGCGGAGCCTCGTAGGGGTTCCAGGACACGTCGAGGACGTGGGTGGCCACACGGTGGTAGAGCTTCACGTCGGCCACGATCCGGTCGGCCAGGAGGATGGGCGCCAGCCGAACCGCGCCGGCCACCGCCAGGACCAGGGCCAGCCGCGCTCTCGTCGTCATCGAGGCATGGCCGTCGCGGCGGAAGCCGACGGCTCCGGCTCGGGCACCGTCTCCTCGACGGCGGGAGGGCCGCCGGCGCTCCACGACACGACGTCGTCGAGCGCGTGCAGGATCACGCCCGCCGCGATGCGGTGCGCGATCTCGTTGGGGTGCTCGTCGTCGACGCCGTTCACGACCAGCAGGTCCCAGCGGAGGCCGCGATAGGCTGGCAGCAGGTCGACGAGCTTCGCCCCCGCCTCCCCCGCCGCCTGCGCGACCTTGGCGTGGATCTCCGGAAAGGGATAGCGATCGTCGAGGGGGTTGCCGAAGAGGGGAAAGACGACGACCACGAACGGCACGCCCCTCTCGCGGCAGATCCCGGCCATGCGGCGCAGCGCCGAACGCGCGGCAATCCACCCCGGCGCGTCCTCCGCGTACATCGACTTGTAGCCGCGGACGCGCCGCCGGTTCTCGGCCGTGGCCCAGAGCCGCGTGCTCACCAGCCGGAAGAGCGCCGAATGATCGAGCACGCCGCGCGGCTTCTCCCTCGGCTCCGCCCACTCCGCGGCCCGCCGCGCCTCGGCCGCGGCCTCGTCCTCGCTGTCGTTGAGGACGAAGCCGAGAAGCACCACGTCCGGCCCGTAGGCCAAACCCTCGGTCTCGAGCTGCGCCGCCTCGTCCACCGTGTTCATCCCCGGCAGGGCCAGGCTCACCACCTGCCACGGCTCGTGCCGCCGGCGCCGGAGACCGCGCTCGAGCCGCTGCGGGTAGGCGTCTTCGAACTCGACGCTGGCTCCCCAGGCGAAGGAGTCGCCCAGGGAAACGAGACGCCGCACGCCGGGCGGCTTGCCGACGGTGCGCTCCAGGTCGCGGTAGCCGCGGGAGTTCTTGGGACGCATGAAGCGCCGGTTGGTGTTGACGGGGGCGTAGCCGGTGGGGGCTGGCTTGTCCGCCTTCAGCAGCCGCACGGCCGCCTCGGCTACGAGCAGGAAGAAGGCGACGCTTCCGAGAAGGAGGAGAAGCTCGGCGCGGCGCGCGAGGGCGGCCATCGACCGTCCATCATATGCGAAGGGGCGGCGCCGTCGTGGTATCCTGCGCCGCGCCCGAAGCTTCGCCAACCGGGTCCCGAGGAGACTCCTTGCCCAGCCCTCCGGTCGCGCTACGCCTCGGTCGGGTGGGGCTGTTCGTCGCTGCGCTCGGCGCGGTGGCGGGCGTCGCCGAGGGCCAGGTCCCCTCTCCGTCCCCTACGCCGGTCCCGAGCATCGCCGAGGACGAGAAGGACTTCCTGGGCCTGACGAGCCTCGCCCTCGGCTCGGGGGCGCGGGCCTTCGGTATGGGGGGCGCGTTCCTGGCCCGGGCGGACGACGCTACCGCCGCGTCGTGGAACCCGGCCGGCCTGAGCTACCTGCGCCGCCCGGAGTTCACGGTGGTGGGCGCGCGCAACAGCTTCGTGCGCCAGCCGACCGGCGTGGGCTTCACGCGCTTCGTCAAGGACAGCTTCGCCGGGAACACGCTGGACTTCGCCGCCGCGACGTATCCGATCGGGATCGGTCCCGCCTCCGGCTCGGTCCAGCTCAGCTTCCAGCGCGTCTTCTCCTTCCACGGCAGCCGGACCATCGAGCGCACGGATCAGCTCCTCACCTCGACGGGCAGCGGCGGCTTTGACGTCCTCGCCCTCGGCACCGGCTTCCGCGTCGCGCCCTCGTTGCGCATCGGCGCCACCGTGAACCGCTGGGTCAACGGCTACCGCCAGGACAGGAATCGCCTGGCGACGCGGGGCACGACCGACCAGAACTTCGACTTCCGCCTCTCGGGCTGGAACTTCAACGGCGGCATCATCTGGTCGCCCCTCGAGAGCCTCAACCTCGGCGTCGTCGGGAAGACGACCATGAAGGGCGACATCATCCTCGTTCGCAACCGCATGGACGTCATCCCCCAGGCGCCCGCCCCGACCTACAACGCGGCCAACAGCACGGTGCTCCAGACCGAAGAGGACCCCACGCCGCATCGGGTCCCCGTCTCGATCAGCATCCCCGGCGCCGTCGGCGCCGGCATCTCGTGGCGCCCGTGGAGCGTGCTGACGGCCTCGCTCGACTTCACGCGGACGTTCTGGTCCAGGGGGCGGATCCACAACTTCTTCACCCTCGCGCGCACCGAGCCCGACCAGCCCAGCCCCTTTCCGCTCGTCTTCAAGAACCTGCGCTATCCCACCCTGGACGACCCCGTCCAGTCCGACACGGAGCAGCTCCGCGTGGGGGCGGAATACGTGGTGCTCGGCCGGCGGGTGAAGGTGCCGCTGCGGGCCGGGTTCTTCACCGACAAGCAGTACTTCTTCGATTTCCGGGGACGCGCCCCGAGGTTCAAGGGCTACACGGTCGGGCTCGGGGTGGCGGCGGGAACGCTCCTGCTCGACGTCGCCTACCTGCGCGAGACGGGCAACTATCTCGACCCCGAGGCCGATCCCGAGGACCCCGCGGCCCGGGGGGCGGAGCGCTCGACGCGGTTCAACCGGGTGTTCGTCTCGATCATCTACCGTCACGGCAGCGGGCCCTAGGTCCGTCCGGGGGACGCCGACGCACTTCCTGATCCGCTGGCTCTTCCTGCGGCTGCTGGCCCTCAGCTACCTCGCCGCGTTCCTCTCGCTCGCCGTCCAGATCCAGGGCCTCGTGGGGTCGCAGGGGATCCTCCCCGCGCACACGCTGCTCGAGTGGATCCGTCCCCGCGCCGGCATCGAACGGTACTGGATCGCTCCCACCGTCTTCTGGCTGACGGACGGCGACGTCGCGCTGAGCGTCGTGCCGGCGGCGGGCGCCGTGCTCTCGGCCCTCCTCGTCGTCGGCGTCGCCCCGGTGCCGATCCTCGCCGCGCTCTGGGCGCTCTACCTGTCCCTGGCTGTCGTGAGCCAGGTCTTCCTCGGCTATCAGTGGGACGCGCTGCTGCTCGAGACCGGCCTGCTCGCGGTCTTGCTCGCCCCGGGCGGCCGGTGGCCCCGCCCCGGGCGCGAGTCTCCGCCCCCTCCCCTCGCCGTGTGGCTCATGCGCTGGCTCCTCTTCCGCCTGATGTTCGGGTCGGGGATGGTGAAGCTCGGGAGCGGAGACCCGACCTGGCGCGGCCTGACCGCGCTGCGGTACCACTACTGGACCCAGCCGCTGCCGACCTGGGTCGGCTGGTACGCCGCCCACCTGCCGGGATGGATCCACACCGCGTCGGTGGGCATGATGTTCGCCGTCGAGCTGGTCGCGCCCTTCCTGCTCTTCGCGCCCCCGCGCTTCCGCCGCATCGCTTTCGGGCCGCTCCTCGGCCTGCAGATCCTGATCGCGCTCACCGGCAACTACGCCTTCTTCAACCTTCTCGCCGCCGCGCTGTGCCTCTTCGCGCTCGAAGACGGCGATCTGCCCGCACGGTGGCGGGCGCGGTTCCCGCCGGCGGCGGAAGGCGCGCGGCCCTTCTGGCCGAAGGCCGTGCTTTACCCGGCCGCCGCGATCATCGTCGTCGTCTCCGTGGGGGAGATGATGTCGACGCTGGGCGTGGCACCGCCGGCGCCGGTGCGGGCCCTGCGCCGCATCATGGGCCCGCTGTGGTCGATCAACAGCTACGGGCTCTTCGCGGTGATGACGACGTCACGTCCGGAGATCATCGTCGAGGGGAGCGACGACGGATCGACCTGGAAGGCCTACGAGTTCAAATGGAAGCCGGGCGACCTGGCGCGGCGGCCGGCCTTCGTGGCCCCGCACCAGCCGCGTCTGGACTGGCAGATGTGGTTCGCGGCCCTGGGCACCTGCGAGGAGAACCCGTGGTTCATCCAGTTCCTGTCCCGCCTGCTCGAGGGCTCGCCGCCGGTGCTCGCGCTGCTCGCGCGCAATCCCTTCCCGGACAAGCCTCCCCGCCTCATCCGGGCCGAGCTGTACGACTACACGCCGACCGACGTGACGACGCTGCGGCGACACGGCACCTGGTGGCGGCGGGAACCGCGAGGTGACTACTGCCCGGCGCTCTCCGCCGAGGACGTCGCCTCCGGCCCCTGATCCCGCGGGACGAGCTGGTAGAAGAGGCTCGACTCGCGCTGGAAGAAGCCCTCGGTGTGGAAGGAGTCGGCCAGCTTGAAGTGGCAGTAGTCGAGGTGATGGCAGACCTCGTGCAACAGCGTACGGAGGAACGTGCGGAAGGCCACCACCCGGCGGTAATGGACGGTCCG
>WNFB01016209.1_pt1 | contig 18631 bp, 15 predicted proteins | sample 5400501 | NCBI WGS metagenome assembly WNFB01 (sample SAMN13153341, study PRJNA577476) | soil metagenome | isolation source: 200 cm saprolite under Douglas fir tree site 2 hole 1 | place: USA:California | collected 2015-04-18 | reverse complement strand
AGCCGGGGGCACAGACATCATCCAACCGGCGAAAGGCCGAGGGGAGTTCTTCTATCTGGGGCAAGGCGCGTTGGCGGGCCGCCTCACGCGTGCCATCGACATCAAAGACCATCCATGTGTTTCCTGCTCGATCCACCAGACCCCCGATTTCCCCGGTTGGCGTCTCATTCGAGAGCGGGCGGCTGAGCAGATCATCGAGAAAGAGCGTGCGCAGGGCTTCGACTGGCGCCTCGGTCAGCGCTGCCAAAAAGCGCGAGAGGGTCGAGCGGGCTGGCAGCCGGTCACGCTCCCGCCCCGGCCATGAAGGGGACCGCAAAGGGCTGGAGCCTCTGGTAGAAAGCTTCCAGGGTGCGTTCCCCACTGATGGCATACCCGAAGAGGACCGCGAGAAAATCGATGACCTCGTAGTGTCCGAAACGCCGTCGCGCAAAGCGCACATGCTCACTGATCTTGGCCAGGACATGGTGCTTGCGAAGATGCGTAGCCATCAGCACGACTTCGCCAAACCAGGAAGGCGTTGAGGGAACGGACTCGGAAGAGGTTTGGATATGCACCGATCCATCGGCGATACTGGTCATATGTGCCTCCTTGAGAGAAAGTGTTTGTTTCTTCCTTCTCAAGAAGGCACATGTTTATCTCTGCTCGCTACAGGTTAGGTAGAGTAGGAGCCGGTCGCCCATTACTGGGTCGCCCGTACTCCCCTCTCCGAACCGTGCTTGCGACTTGTCACCGCACACGGCTCTCCCCTTACTTGTTGCTTGCGAGGATCTTTTTCGGGGAGTTTTCCATTGTGAAGCTGGTGATGGCATTGGGTACAGAGCACGAGTGTTTTCCTACGTCGTGCTGCCATCATGCGCTGCCACAATGTCTTTCCTTCTGCCACATCTTTCAGCTTCCGAATGTGGTGAACCTCAAATGTCCCCTGTGTCGTTCCGCAATATTCACATTGTTTTCTGTTCAGTCGCTTGATAAGCTCCGTGCGGCTGAGCGTCCACATGTATATGTTGGGGTGAAGGTCAATCCGTGAGTCGTTGGGTGGTGGCTTTCTGAGATCCTTGAGTCGGAAAATTCTGATGTGGCGGGTTCTGTCCTTTATTTGCACAGTGAGCGCATACCCGTCTTCGGTTTTGAGCCGCTTTGCTATCTTTGTTGTGCTTGTCTTGTGTTTCGCTGCCAGGGTTTTGAGCAGACTCATTCTCCAGAGGTGTGCTAATTTGCTCATTTCCCGTTTCGTGTTCAGCGCAAGGGCGTAATAGTTTGCTAGTCCTCTGAGCTCACTGTTGTAGGCAAGAATGATTTCGGCATCGCTCAGTTCCATCAGTTCAGCCTTGTGGAGGGCCTCCCCCTTTTCGTAGCTCCCGTAGCGCTTGGTCTCACAGTATTTCTGGAGCTTCTCTCGTGGAATACGGAGTTGTATTCGTTCCGAAACTGACTTGTTGGTCGTGTGATACTTCCCTCGTTTCACTTTCACCACTCGGTTTCCTGAGTACGTTCTTACCTCATATCCCAGGAAGGTTGCCCCTTCGCGGCTTGGGCGAATGTGGAATTTCTCTTCCGCGATAGTCAGTTTGAGTATTTCCTCAATATAGCGCTTGACCTCTTGGCTGATCCGTTCGGCGTCAGCATGTGAGCCGATGATACCGATGAGGTAGTCGTCGGCATAGCGACAATAGTACAGCCGCTTGTATTCACTGTCAAAGGGGTCTCCGCTTGGGAGTTGTCTACGTAGAGATTGGAGCGTTTTGATCTCTCGTTGGATTTCCTGAAGTTTGTCTTTTCCTTCCTCCTTCCCCTTCAGGGTCTCCCATTTCTGTCTGAGGCGTCGAATGTGGTCGGTGTAACGTTGATAGACGCGGTTCGTCTTGCGCCTTTTCCCTTGATCGAATTGCTCTTTCATCTTGCTCATGAAGAGATCTAATTCGTGCAAGTAGATGTTGGCGAGCACTGGGGAGACTATGGACCCCTGCGGTACCCCGCTGTAGGTTTTGTGATAGGTCCACTCTTCCAGATAGCCAGCATCGAGCATGGCTTGGATGAGTCGCAAAAAGCGCTCATCCGCGATTTTCTTCCTGAGTAACCCCATCAGCAAGCCGTGCGAGATGGTGGTGAAGTAATCGTGGATATCCATGTCTATCAACCATTTGACCGCCGTCCATTCCTCTCCGATTTGTTCCAGTGCGGTGTGAGGGGAGCGGTGAGGTCGAAACCCATGTGAACTGTTCTCGAAGACAGGTTCATAAATGCGCTCCAAAAGGATTCTCACGACTTCTTGGACCAGCTTGTCATCCCCAGAAGAGATGCCGAGTGGGCGTTTCTTGCCGTTTTTCTTTGGGACGTAGGTCCGGCGAACCGGTTGAAAGCGATACGTTCCGTTTTTGAGGCGCGTCATGATTGACGTGACTCGTGCTTCGGAAAATCCGTCGAGTGTCCGGCTATCTACGCCTGGAGTGATGGCTCCTTTGTTGGCATAGATATTCGCATACGCTTCGTGCCACAGGATCGGGTTTTCCAGAAGTCGAAACAAACCGTTGATCCGTTTTTCTTGTTTGGAGATCTCGCTAAGTGCCTCTAATCTCCTAATCACTGTTGCGGTAAGCATCAGCACTACCTCGTTTTCGGTTGATTATCAGCTCAAGTAAGCTCCTTCCCTTCCTCCCTGACAGAAGAGGTTTCGTGGAAGTTAGCCTCCACTTATCCTCATGTCGGGATCGCAGAGACTTCTTCGTCTTGCGATCTGCGAAACCCATTACAGGCTCACTTTGAGTAATATGGAAGGTCCGTAACCATGCAGGGATCGCTCCCTGTTTAGGTCATCCCGCATTTTCAGCAGAAGTGAGATCCAGCGTGCTCCAGGTCTTCCGTTCGTCCCTATTCCCTCGTAGTGAGGGTCTGCCAGAAGAGTTGGATCGGGGGCAGAGATGCCATACCGCCCTGTCTTCTGGTCCAGCGTTTCAGCCATCTTTCGCTGGCGTCCGCAAATAGGCCAGAGGGACTGGAATTTAACCAGTGTAGGCTTAACCATACACGCTTTGCACTGACAACTCACAGGATTGATGACTTCCTCTTACGTTGCCTTTGACCCCGACATGCTGCACTCCCCCCTTCCTTTCGGAATTCAAGCCTTTCGGCAGGGATAAGTCGGGTATGCACAGGGTCTTCCAACAACCCTGATATCTTCCGATACACTCACTTTCCGCAGCTGATGCGGCGCACCAGCTCGTTGCGCATCCCGTGGGTGAGAGGAGGAAGTCAGATTCTCACTGTAAAGAGACCTTCCCGTGATGAAGTCTAGCACATTGGTGTGTCTATGTCTATATGCGTATGCAGCTTTTTGGAGCAAAACCCTGCTCATATGCATCTCAATGGATCGTATCATTTTACGGAGCTCGCACTCGAAAGCGATTTTCGTCCCTTACGGGAATATCAAGGGCCACGTGCCTCCCTCTCTGCTGATCCCGAGAGCGGAGAAACAGAAGCCGCTGCTGTACGGAAAGAAGAGGAGGCATCGCCCCCGCTTCAGCTCTCGTTCTTCACTGAAGAGGAATAGAAGTGACATTTCACTGTCAGTTATATGGTACGTCGTATCTTTTCGTCAAAAAAACACTGAGAGGCCAACTCTTCCGCATGGCTGTTCTCCGTACAGGTCTCCAATCATTTTCCAGGCGTGGCACAGACGCTCATCTGACCGGGCACATCTGGTGAAACCAAGAAGTGTATCAAGTTGCAATTGTGGTGGACGATTGAGCGTTTGATACAGCATGGCCAGGAGCCAGAGTACATCTGAAGCGGGATGAAGCTCTGCTAGTTCTTGTAGTAGTTGCTCTGCCTGTATGTAGAAACCTCGTGCTACAAGAGCACGAGCAATTAACCACTGCGTTTCCTCTTGAGGAGCACCATATGCTGTCAGCGACTGATAGAAGGCCAAAGCCAGATCATCACAACGTGGCTTTGGCGACCATTGTCCCACGATAAACCTTGCAACCGGAATAAGCCCGACTGGTACGGGAGGAGAGAGTTGTGAGAGGATAGAAGCGGCACGAGAAATATCGTTGCCGGTCACTAAGGCGAGGGCGTTAGCCTGCATCTGCCAAGGCAGACGTCCAAGGCGGATTTGAAGCGTTTGCAGAGCCGATAACGGACTACCTGGCTCAACTCTGCTCCAGAGTATGCATGATGCGCATAACACGTTTATACCCGGAGATTTGACCTGAAGGAGATGCTCCAGAGCCTGTGCGGGGTTGCCCCATTTCTTGATAGACTCATCTGCTACCCTTTGTGGTGGCATGTCATCGGTGATGTACCAGATGCCTAGGAATCTCGCAAAGAAAGAAACTACAGCAGTTATTAATACTACAAGATGTTCATGAAGCATGAGGTCAATTATCCTATCGAGCGTAAGAACCCTGGCGTAGAGTGCCGATTTATCGGGCACGTCCACGGGGATAGAAGCGAGTCTTTTTTTCGGGGCAGGGATGGGAAAAATCCGCTCCCCAAGCCAAAACACTTGACATTGTTCTCTCTCTCTGGTACACTTGTCCCAGTAAGTCGGGGTTCATGACCCCGCATCTACCGCGGGGCTCGCGGGAAGTCAGGTCTGCGGAGGATGTGTAAGACACCCAGGGCGAGAGTCTTGTGCGCAACGTCCCGTGAAACAGAAAAGCCAACAGGTGACTGTTGGAAGCCCCCAGCTTTAGCTGTGGGGAGGATGTCACAAAGGAAACTTTGAGAGCCCCCTGGTATCCGCAAACCAGGGGTGGTGGGGTTGCATTGTTGCGCGGAAGTGTCTTCTATCTCCAGTGGATACTCCTTAGGTTGCACTATCACCTATGCGTGGTGTATAGTGCGAATGTCTGACACTCCCCGTCATAAATGACGAGGGTTCTTCCTTCACCCATGAGACTTGCCATCCAGTCTCGCAACTGAAAGGTAGAGGCCCACATGTCTAGAAGCGTTCACAGGGATTGCTCCCTGTCGGTTTCCGTGTGCCCCACGGTACCGGTGAAACCGAGCGTACACCCGGGGCCTCGACACCATCTGGCCGTCAGGCGAGCATGCGCTCCCGCGATGCGAGATTCTACGCTGGCTCTTGCACTGTTTCTTGGTCAACACGGTCGTGTTTTTACCGACTCTCCCTGTGCCAGAGAATCCACCGAAACGCGATTTGGAGGTCTCGGTACTGGAACAACTCTACCAGAAAGGAAGCACAATGTCAACTGACAATCAGCCTGTAGAGAGGATTGAGAGTGGGTATCCACTCATCCCAGGCCACCATCCAAGAAACGGCTTTTCATCCCCCGCTTGGAAAGACGGGGGCTTTCAAGCCCATTGACTGTAAGAGAAGCGCGAGTCCTGGCGTGGCTTCGCCTGCATGGCTACCCTGCCAGGATATACACCCCTGAGTTCATCCACCCACGATAAATCGGGGGACGTGCGCCGGGGGCCGATAAATCGGCCCCTACGGTACCCTTCGTGAAAGGAGCGATAGGTATGAGATACGAACTGATCGAGTTGGAGTATGAAGGTAATTTTGCCACGATTACTATGAACTATCCCCAGCGCCGAAATGCACTCTCGCTCAAACATATGACCGAGCTGACGGCTGCTTTTCGCGAGGTTGGGGAGAGTGCGGCACATGGCGTGATTTTGGCCGGGCGCGGGCCGGTGTTTTCCGCCGGTCACGATTTCGCCGATGTGGTTGGCCAGGACCTGGCCTCCGTGCGTGCACTGCTGAGAGTCTGCACGACGATGATGGATACAATTCAAGAGATTCCGCAGCCCGTGCTAGCCCGTGTGCATGGGCTTGCCACAGCCGCCGGGTGTCAATTGGTCGCGACGTGCGACCTGGCGGTGGCCTCCACGGAAGCGGGCTTCGCTACGCCTGGTGGAAAAGGAGGATGGTTCTGCACAACACCGATGGTGGCGGTCAGCCGCAACATTGGTCGCAAACGGGCACTGGAAATGCTGCTTACGGGCGATACAATCGATGCGCAGACGGCGGCGGACTGGGGACTGGTCAACCGGGTAGTGCCTCCTGACCAACTGGTGGAAGAGTCCCAACGACTGCTCGAGGCTGCGACACGGGGTAGCCTGATCGGTAAGGGGATTGGCAAACAAGCGTACTACGCGCAGATGGAGATGCCCCAACCACATGCCTATGCTTATGCGATAGAGGTCATGGCTGCTACGTCGCAGATTCCTGATGCGCAGGAGGGCATGCACGCTTTCCTCGAGAAGCGCAAGCCACATTTTAAACGATAGATGCCACCGTAGGGGCCGATTTAAGTTGGATGATACCGACCTGCTGCGACAGTCGGTCTAATCCAAGAGAGCCTCTTTGATTAGCCTGGGTGCCGCAGCAGCCCAGGATCATCAAACTATTTATCGCGGGCACCCTGCCTGGAGGAGCTTTTACAGGTAGGTTTTTTGAGCACGGAGACAACGGAGACAACGGAGACAAGTGTCCCCAACGGAGACAATGGAGACAAGTATCGTTCTACAAGGGCACCCTGTCTGGGGGACAGGATACCCATCCCCCAGATGGGATGCCCTGCCTGGGGGGCTGGACGCAGTCTGGGGGACTGTGTGCCCCCAGCGGAGCTTGCGGAGTGTCTATCAATTCCCTCGCGGCCGCGCAGGCAGTTCCTTCTGATGGATGGAGACCCTCTCGTATTGGTAGTGGACTGTCAACGTTCAATTGACGTGTGAAATGTTGTAGGCACCCTGCCTGGGGGGCTGGACGCAGTCTGGGGGACTGTGTGCCCGATTTATCGCGGGACTGCCCCTTGCGGGTACCAGGTCCCAATCCATAAGGAGAAGTGATGAGTCATGATCTCGCAGGCCCGTTTCCAGAGTTGGAAGAAGCGACCATTGTCGAGTTGCAGGCGGCGATGACCACAGGAAAGCTGACAACACGCCGACTCGTCGAGATGTATCTCGAACGTATCCGCGAGCTAGACCAGGGTGGTCCAGCAATCAACTCTGTGCTTGAAGTCAATCCCGAGGCACTCGAAATAGCCGAAGCACTCGACCGGGAACGCCAGACCAAGGGTCCACGAGGTCCTCTTCATGGTATTCCTGTACTCCTTAAGGACAATATCGCGACAGTGGACCAGATGCAGACAACGGCAGGATCACTGGCGCTGATAGGCTCACAGCCACCCAGGGATGCGTTTGTGGTGAGCAGGCTCCGTGAAGCAGGTGCAGTCCTGCTGGGTAAGGCAAATCTGAGTGAATGGGCCAATTTTCGCTCAACCACGTCCACGAGTGGATGGAGCGGTCGTGGAGGGCAGACGCGTAATGCGTATGTGCTGGACCGCACGCCCTGTGGCTCCAGTTCGTGGTCGGCAGTAGCGGTTGCGGCGAACCTGGCTGCGGCATCGGTGGGCACGGAGACGGATGGCTCGATCCTCTGCCCGGCTGCGGCAAACGCGGTTGTCGGCATCAAGCCGACGGTCGGACTGACCAGCCGTGCGGATGTGATCCCCATTGCGCACAGCCAGGACACCGTCGGCCCGTTCGGTCACACCGTGGCCGATGCGGCTACTTTGCTTGGAGTACTGACGGGAGTTGATTCGCGTGATGCTGCGACACAGGAGAGCGCTGGCAGGTTCCATAGCGACTACACGCAATTCCTGGATGTTGATCCCCACGATAAATCGGGGGACTACTTGCGAGGAGCACGCATTGGAGTTGCCCGGCAGGTCTATTTCGGCTACAGTACTAAGGTTGATGCCATAGCGTATGCCGCTATCGAGCAGATGCGAGCACTTGGGGCGGTAATCGTCGATCCCGCGGACAATCCCGACGGCAAAGCAGATTGAGTCGTCTGATGCGGAACATAAGGTGCTTGTGTTTGAATTCAAGGCCGATCTCAACATGTTCCTTGCAGAACTGACCGACTCGACTGTACGTACGCTTGCTGATGTCATTGCGTTCAATAGTACGCATGCCGAGGAGGAGCTGAAGTACTTCGGCCAGGAACTTCTTTTGCAGACGGAGGCCACTACCTCACTGGATGATCCTGTGTACCTGGCTGCGATCGAGGAAACCCATCGCCTCTCAAGGCAAGAAGGCATTGACGCGGTGATGGACCAGTACAATCTGGATGCGCTGGTGATGCCCACAAACAGTCCGCCCTGGCCGGTAGATCTGATCAACGGGGATCCTTCGCTTGGAAGCAGCTCCCAGCCAGCGGCCCTGGCAGGATACCCGGCTATCTCGTTGCTTGCAGGCTATGTATTCGGGCTGCCGGTCGGGATCACTTTTATGGGCCGAGCCTTCAGCGAGCCGACGCTGATCAAACTTGCCTATGCTTTTGAGCAAGGGACGAAGGTGCGCCGTTCGCCGCGATATTTGTCGACAATGCCTTAAAAATTCTAGTGTAGAATGTTTGATGATCCCGACCCCAGATGCCTGGGGGGCATCTGTCAAGGAGTCGGGCTAATCAAAGTGGTGGGAACTTTAGGCTGGGTGGTAGCGTCATAAAGGACATATTGAAGCTGAGAGGCGACCGCCAAAAACGATCGCCTCTCAGTGTGCAATCAGACAGTATCCAGAGCCATGACTACGGTATGGTCACATCCTGTAGTATGACGGGTCCCAAAGTAGGGTCGAGCTCAGTGGACTGGCTGACTCCTGGCGGAGTGAGTACATCCATGGCCTTGGGCACTGTGGCCGGATCCACCGAGCAGATCGGACTAGTGCCCCCGGGAGCGCAGACACCGAACAAGAATGGCTGCGGTGTCGCTGCGAAGCCTCGCGCCTGGTCGGGACTGAAGCCATCCTGGCCGGTCAGCACCACCGTGAAGCCCCAGCCAGACGCAGGGGTCCCCAGACTCGACGTTGGCACACTGAAGGTGATAAAGCGCGAGATGGCATTGGCGCTGATGTTTACAGTGCTCAATGTGGTGCCATGAGCATCTATGTAGCGTTGCCCGAACCCTTGCACCTCGATGAGTCTACTCCAAGCCGAACCAGCTGCGATTGCGTAGTTGCGCTGCGGGAAGGAAGCTGCCGTCGAGGTATTGGCTGCCGCAGCACTCGGGTCGTGCACGTAAACGTCCACCAGTTGAGCTCCAAGTGGGCTGCCGAAGGTCGGTGACAGGTCGCGTACCTTCAGCTTAAAGGTGGCCGTCAATCCATCAGGGCTAATGATGACACGGAACTCCAGGATATCGAAGGCTCCCGCGTGGAAATCGCTGGCCGTGGGATAGGCGTAGGTCCCGGGGCCGTTATCGTCGCCAGCGGGGTCCGTGACATCTAGGACGACTGTGCCTGGAGTAAAGTCGAAGACGATGGTTCTCTGGTCGTGGGCAGTGGCCCCCGTGGGACTCACAGCTACAGTATTCAACACGGTGGTTCCTCCCGTTATCGGAACCGACACGCTGAAGGAGCCACCAGAGCTGGTTGTCGTGCTGACCACCGTGGTCTGGCTGTTGTTATCCGTATTGGTGGCTGCTACATAGATCGTGTTGCCTGGCACCGATGTGCCCGTAACAGTTACCGGGGAACCATTGACTGCCGATTTGTCCGGTGGTGCAGTCACGGTGAGACTGGTCTGCCCCTGCTGATGGGCTACATAGCGGTTGAAGGTATCGGCTGGTTGCTCCAGCAGCTTGTTTTTGATGATGTCCTGGAGCAGTCGTACATATGAGCGGGGCCGCAGAGCCAGCTGGATGGCCATTCTGGAAACCGATCGAGGCCACAGTAGGATCGGTGCCAAAAGGCGAGGCCGCAAGGTTCGGCAACTCCCAATCCTGCTCGGGGATCAGGCCTACACCCGAACCAAAGCGCCGCATCGTATCGAGCAGGGTTATCGCCTTAGTCACGTCACCGTTGACCAGGGAGTACTCACCTCGCTCCTCTGTGAGCAACGGCCAGAGGTGTCCGGTGCCCTTCCCGCTGGGTGCCCAGGGATGCCCGTCGGAAGCGCCATCGCCATAGCCATCACCGTTGTAGCGGTGCCAGCCTGGTCCACTCGCTGTGTTGGTCTCAATGGTCGCATCGACCACTGGCAGCGACTCGGTCACCGCCGTATCATTGACGGGCTTGAGGCCGAGGCGCACCAGCTCCAGGAAGCCTGCATCGATCACAGAGCGTTGATCGAGCGTAGGACCACCATTGCCAACGTTGTAGCTGATCGCGGCGTTCGGGTCGCCCGTCTTGGAGAGGCGAATAAAGTAGGGGTGTGTGGCCAGGGGACCATTGGTGGTAACGGTCCATCCCTCCAGCGAACGCTGCCAGTCGTCGGCCACGCCGAGCCAGATCTGTGCGCTCTGCGTATCGCTGTTGACTTTGGCGATGTCAGCCGCCGCCACCAGGCCAGCGATCTCGGCGGAGATAGTGGATGGCGAGTAGCCGCCCTGCTCCTCCCAGCGCTCGGGACCGAACGATGGACCATGGCCTATCACAAAGTTCGCCGCAGGCTTGATGTGATTCTGGTAGAGAGTGGCATCAGCCATGCCAAGCTGGTTGGCCATGATGATGGGATAGCTGCACTCATCGAGTTGCGTGCCGAAGGAGTCGGGCGCAACTTTACCGTTGAGCAGGCTGTTGCGCGGCATCGAGCCGTCAGCCTGTTGCTGCCGACTGAATAGGAACTTCACAACATCACGCGCTGTCGCCAGGTCGCCATCGAGCACGAGGCCGGTCCACGCCTCATAAACGTCGCGCGCGAAGACCTCGCGGTAGGAGCCGAAGAAGGTATTGATGGGATCTCCAGCTGAGACAGCTTGCCCCCACGGCGAGGAGAGGCTTGCCACGATTGCACCAGGGAAGGTCTTATCCTCGGACGCCTTCACCACGTTCGCGCTCAGGTAGTATTCGGCTACCAGTTGGTGCCATTGGCTGCCTGGCACTCCGCTGAATTGTGATGGCGGGGCGATCAGTCCGCTATCGTAGGCGTCCCACCCTGACTCGTAGCTCTTTTGGAGTTGGCTGAATAGGGTGGCGAGCGACCCTTCGGTTGCGCTCACAGCAGCAGTCTGGCTTGTGCCAAAGCCGAGTGCCAGCGTCAAATTCCCGCCCTTGGAAAGGTCCACCTGCGCTGTCTGCACCAGGTTGCCATTGTCCGCTTGATTGTAGAGAGCGGTGAGTTTGTGGGAGGCGTCGAGTTGCACTAGTCCATCACTCTGGGCGCCGACGAAACCGTTGCTCACTTGGAGAAAAGGTATCGAGGCGTCCAGGGCGCTGTAGACCGGTACAGCGTAGTCCCGGTTGGCCGCCTGGGATGCCGTGTTGGTATCGAAAGCCAGTGGCACGTTGTGACCGGTGGAGGTATCGATGGTTCCTTTGTCACCGCCCCCGTTACCGCTGCCACCGCCGCCGTTGCCGTTGATGCTGGGATCGTAGCGTACGTAGAGCTTGTAGGTGGACAGATCGCCAACAAGCGGCACAAAGTGTACATTCATTACCAGCGTGTTCTGGTTAGGATCGGTCAGATAGTCGGTCGTGATGCGATACTTACCGCTTTTGGCAGTTGTCGTCACACGACAGTCAAGCGCGCGCGAGTCGAGAGCCTGTACGGAGTAGGTTGTATCGCGCGCCTGCAAGTCCGTGAAGGTGCTCCCATCCGTGACGATGTACTGTAAGGTCTCGACATTGGTATTGTCTATAGTGGGATAGTAGACATCGCTGAGGACACCATTGGCAAGCGTGAACCAGACTTTTGAGGTTGGGTTGCGGGCGGTGCCCAGGCAGTCTTTGCGGGACAGGTCGAAATGTGAGAGCGCTCCAGGACCATCTGAAGCTGTGCTCCCCGGTGAGAGCTGGCATGCGCAAAGCTGAGCATGTGCGTGGAGAGTGCGAGCAAGAGAGAGAATATAAGAGCCAGGAGTGTGATAACCGTAGGGACGCTAGCTCGCAAGCGCCGACGAGAAATAACTGACATTAGGTAGCTCCTCCTTTGAAATAGTTGGGTAAGGAATAATCCCTGCCCATCTAAGTTTAGGGGGAGCAAGCATGCTAACCGGTGATGAAAAAGTTAAGATATGGTTATAAATATATCAATTTGGTAAATATTTCTTAACTCCTCGGGAGGCCCATCCCCTTTTGAGCACGAAACAAGGGAACTTTTGGATGAGGGGTAGCGTCATAGTGGATGAACTCCCAGTAAGGGAGGGACGAGGAAAGAAAAAGGAGTATCCACTATGTTTCTGACGCTTAAAAAGATGCTTCCCGCTGTAGTGATTGCACTGGGAGTATTCGCATTCCAGGCTCTTCCGGCCTTTGCGTGTGGAGGACTGTTAGCCCCTGACGGCGATGTGCAGCTTGCTCGTGCGACGACGTTAGTGGCGTGGCATGATGGGATCGAGCGCTATTTCACCAGCTTTTCGTTCCAAGGAAATACTGCATCCGACCTCGGTTGGATAGTGCCGCTGCCCGCCGTGCCGATCAAGATTGAGGCGGGCGGCGCATGGACATTGCAACGCCTCTTCCGCGAAACCCATCCCCAACCGGTACGATTTGCCGTGGCTGCTTCTTCCTCAGCCGGGGTCGAGGACTCCGCGCAAGTGTTGGAGCAAGTGAAGATTGAGGCTCTCAATATTACTGTTCTGCGAGGCAGTGGTCGGGAAGTGCTCGACTGGGCAGCCAGCAATAGCTTCTTCGTCAGTGACGATGTACGTGCCCATCTGCTGATCTACGCCAAGGGTAGCCCAATTTTCATGGCTGCCAAGTATGATACTGCTGCTGCCAGGGCACGCGGTCAGCTTGTGGGAGATGGGGCTCCGATCCTGATCACGATGAAGACGCCGCATTTGTGGGTGCCTCTTGAAATTCTGGCGCTCGATGGCCAGCAAGTAAACGCTGATCTCTACTTGCTGACCGATATGCCGGTGAATACAAGTGACCTCAATGTGAAGATTGGGCAATCCGCGGTAGGTAGCCAGGTCCCCGGTGCAACCGGCATGCAGGTGGCATTCCAGGAAAAGATGACGCCGCTCCTGTATCATGATCTCTCGACCGACCGTAACATGAGCTGGGTGCGCTCCGATAGCTGGCTGACGTACGTGAGCCTGGATGCACCGGGCACAGCGGTAACGTATGATCTGGGACTCAGTTCGATGGGGGTGATCCGGTTGGCTCCGTTCGGGACGCCGCCGATGGCGGTGGTGGATGGTCAGCGGACCCGTGAGCTGCCACGATGGATGCCGGAGCTACCAATGGGGACACCGCAGGTGCTGCTGTGGGTGGTGATCTCGTTGGGCATCGCAGGTGTGTTATTCCTGTTTGCCAAGATGGTTGGCATCCCAAGGTTTGATGCTGCTGATGACCTATGGAGTGGTTCCCGTAACGCACAGGAATGATCTAATTGGCCTTATTCCTGCAATAGGATAGGTCAGCAGGATTTCAGGCTGCAACCTGGACGAGCCTGGTGACGGTAAGCTTCCCCGCCAGGCTCGTCGGTCATTTCAATCTATTTCTTCAAGATGGCTCCTACGGAAGGGGAGTCGCCACAGGCCTACTTTCTCCCTCAGTCTCAACGATCACCCGGGTGTCCTTGCCCTGGCCCATTGAGCGAGCGAAAAGCAGCAGGTTTGGCGCGAGAATGATGCCTGTAGCTGCTATCGCGGCACGTATGGAGACGATATTCCCAACGAGGCCGATGACAGGCCCACCGGCAATTTGTCCGATGGCATCGACCTGGCCAGACATCGAAATGACCGTTGCTCGCACCTTGGCATCGGTGTTGCGCGTGAGCCATGTCATGTATAAAGGAACATTTGCTTTGCGGCAGACACTGGCACTCCAATAGGCTGCGAGGGCCAGGGCAAAGTTTCCGGCCAGGCCAAAGACGATCACGCTGACCATCAAGAAGGCGTTGAAGGCAAACAAGGTGCGCACAATGGCCTGATGGTTGTTGATATCAACACGTCTTTTCACGATCTCTGTTGCAGCAAGCACCAGCAGAGTGCCGACGATGTTGATGATGCCAAACCAGACCACCGGATTCAGTTGCCCAAGACTGGGGAAGACGAAGTCTTTGATGAAGTGCGCGGTTTGTAGCCGATCAAAGCCCTCACTGGCCATGCCGGCGAAGAAGGTAATGCAGAGAATGGTGATGAGCACGGGGCTCTGCCGTACTGCTCTTCCACCATCAATCATGAGTCGCCCCATCGCCTTCCAGGAGTAGCGCTCTTCCCTGGGCTTCGGGTGGAAGTTGTGTTCGGGCATGAACAGCAGCAGGAAGAGACCCAATCCCAGCAGTATGCTAGCACCTACAATGATCGGCAGGTTGATGCGGAGGCTGGCCAGGCCGACACTCACAGGAACGCTGATGAGCGTGGCAAGTTGGCCAATCTGCGTACTGCGTATGAATGCTTTACCTACATTTTCCTCACCGATTTCGTCGGCGATCCAGGCTTCTTGAGCGCCATCGGTGAAGGTTGCGCCAATACCCCAGAGTACCTGGGCTAGCAGGACCGTGTCGAAGCGTGGCACTGTTCCTTCGAGCAGAAAGCCTGCGCCTATGAGGAATGTGCCGATGATGACCGCTAAACGCCGACTGTAGACGTCGGCAATCACGCCTGTGGGAATCTGGCAAACGAAGGCGACACTCTCTAGCATGGTGCCGACAAGCACCAATTGTAGCGGGTTGAGTTTGACGACCTCGACCTGGTACACCCCATTGATGGTGAAGATGGTGCTAAGCGCGAAAGCAATGACACCGGACAAGAGTAGGTAAATGGTATATGGCTTGAACCTGTTGCCATGAAAAATCAAGGTTGCACCCCTTTAGTGCTAAATGAAAACATGCGTAGGTGGAGTGCAAACCTGTGCTTGTTGCGCAGTCTATGAAGGTCAGATGCTATCTACGACCATAGCGATGGGCTCGGATGCATCGTGCTCTGGTGAACTGCTTGTTCTTGAGGTTGCTTTACCTATGAGATGTCACAGGACGCACTCAGCAGAAAGAACGCTGTTAGAGGCTACAGCGTTTGTGTGAGAGAAGATGAAGGCTTGCATTAGGCATGCTCCTAATTTGGTGTTTTGAGTGCGTTTACATTCGTTGGCTAAAGTATACCATGCTGCCTAGGCAAAATTCAAGTGAGCACAGCCATTAAGCGATGAAGACGCCGCATCTGTGGATGCCCTTCGAAATATTGATCCTCTGAGTGAGCTGACCTGGCAGGACAAGCCTCGGGCAACAAAAACGGGTATCCTTCGGGATACCCGTTTCGGCTGGCTGCCGTAGTTCATCAGGTCATCAGAAGGGACGGATCTCGGTTCTCTCTGACCGGTGACCATGGCAGATGGTGACAAAGACTAATCTCTCGAATAACCTGGTGAACACTGGATGAAATTCCCGTCCATGTCTCCCAAAGACAAAAACACCGTGCCTACCATTGAAGAAAGTCTCGTTGTCGAAGAATCGGCCAGTATCTTCGTCTTCGAATCGGTTAAATCTCTCTCTCGTCAGGACGAATGTTCGACATCGTGACCGATCTTGATTGGCCGCCACTGTGCTTACATGGGTCTGGACGGCCTGGGCGTAATGGGCCGAGGCCACACCGGTGGAAGAGAACAGTCCGAGCACGAGCGCCAGACATGAGAGAACAGCTACAAACGCTACTTTGAAACGTATTGGGAACATAGGTTTTTGCTCACTTTCTAGTGAAGGGATATTGACCTTCTTCAAGAAAAGTCACTAACCTAAACTACAACATTCGAATTTCGCAAATGTACAACGGCTAAATCACAGCAAAGCCAGTCTGATGGTTACTAACCTAAACCACAACATTCGAGTGTCGCAACTATCATACTGAAAAACTCTACTTACCATTCTCCTGCTTAATCAGGAATGTTTTCTTTTGCTATACATTTACCGTTGTATGATAGTTCAGATCAGTCGATAGCGCAAGTCAACAATAAAGACGCTAAGTGTTTCTTAATTTCCTAAGGCATGGTTCAGATCGATGTGACAATGTTCACACGGTATGAGCGAACAATTGTCACATTGATTTGAACACCCTTTGAACCATGCCTAATCTTTTTAATTTTCTATATGAATGATAGTATTCTTCTTCTTTGCCGATCCTTCAAACAAGGCCTGGTCATAGGATACAGCCTAACCAGGAAAAACGTTTCAAGTCAGCGCGGCCATCATGGTTTGAACGAAGCGGAGTTCATCCCGATTGACGGTGTGGCCCATGCGTGGATAGAGACGTGCGGTGACGTTGCCGCCGAGCCGTTGCAAGACTTCGGCGGATTGTTGCACTCGCTCTTTGGGGATGTGGGGGTCTACATCACTACATCCGAGGAAAACGGGTGTACCTGCGAGTGAGCCAGAGTAATCGCGTGGTGTACCATCGGGGCCGATGAGTCCGCCACTCAGGCCTACGACGCCACCATAGCGCCGGGCATTGCGCGCGACATATTCCAGTGACAGGCATGCTCCCTGGGAGAAACCGAGTATGATTGTGCGCTCGGCCGAGATGTTCGCCCCTGCTAATTGATCGAGGATCGATGCGATGACGGCAAGGCCGGATGAGAGGCCTGGTTCATTGCTAGGGATGGGTGCAAGGAAGCTGTTGGGGTACCAGGTATTTCCCGCTGCTTGTGGCGCAAGATAAGCAAAACCGGGCTGGTGCAGGTCGGCGGTCAATGTCAGGATGTCTTGCGCCGTGGCTCCGCGACCATGCACCATGATCATGGCTGCTCGTGCGCTTTCAAGTGGCGAGCCTTCGACTAGAAGCGGTTGACCCTGGTGCGGGCCTGTGATGTTAGCTGAGTGTTGGCTCATTATTATTTGCCCTCTAGCAGCTGTTGATATATTATCACTTTGGAAAGAGTGCATCGCGGACGTCTGTAACCAACTGTTCGGGGACGCCGGGTCGCCCGCGTACCCAGAACTTGGGCATGGTTGAGACGCGGGTAATGAAGACGTCGATTACGGGCTGGAAGCCAACCCGGACCATGCCGCTTTGGGAGGGCAGGTTGTCAGTGTCTGCGCCAATCCACGCACGCTGCAAGCCCTGACGGTGTAGTTCGCCGAGTATGTGTGCCAGCAGTGCAGGATAGAGACGTAGCCCACGATATGCCGGCAGTGTGGCACAATCCCAGATGTAGGCTTCTCCTGCTTTGAGACAAAATTTCAGGCCTAGCTCGCCAATGTCTTCTTCGTCAAACGTGACCCAACCGTAGGTGGCGAGTTTGCCCTCGATTCTGCCAGCGTAACAGTGACATCCCCTGGCAAAACGTTGCAGGACGACTGATGGATTGTCGAGTTGCATAGCCTGTGCCAATTCCTGAGCTAGCTCCGGACCAACGCGCATGAAGGTTGTTGGAACCCGAGGTATGAGACCAACCGGTAATGGCTGGTTGAGGTCCAACAACCAGAAAGTGCCCTGGGGCTGCGCATCGGCCTCGGCCGGTTGTGTCATGTCAAGGCTACCCCTATGCTCCCTAAATCCTAAAAAACATGTGGCGGACCTGATCGATTACCTTGGGGTCTCCGCTTGCCTCGCCACCTGGGAAGCGTTGGAAGGTGGTGAGAACAAAGTCTGATGCGTTTTTGAAGTGGAAAACGGCTTGCACGCCATCAAGATTATCGGCAGGTGCATAGGTGTACTGACCGTCTTTCACCCGTACACGCCACTGACCACCCCATTCGCCGTCAACGATGACGCCGAACTCAATATCTACGCCTTTGACCGATTCCTGGTCCACAGTGACCTGCATGAGGATGAACATGTAGGGCACGAGTACGCCGGCTGTGCGTTCGTCGAGCCTGGCATCTTTTTGGCCCAGGCCCCATTTCATATCCCAGGTGTGTACGCCATAGTCCATGACATGGAAGGCGGGATAGAAGAGGGTTGGCAGCGGACCCATGTAGGGATGGGTGACGTTGAAGCCTCCCCACTCTTCAGCGGTGAGGGAGTCGAAAATAGCGAGCATTTTGTCCGAATCGGCCTTGAGCCGGGCGAGGGCTTCTTCGGGTGGCAGGCTGCGAAATGCCTGGGCGTTCTCATTGAGTCGCTCGCCCATGGTCAGTAGGCCAAGGGCTCCGGCGGCTTCACCTTTGTTTGCCATGTCCCAGCGCGATAGGTAGCCTTCGGTGACGTCGATCATGTGGCCGACGATATCGCGCACTTCCCATTCAGTGCAGCGAGTCTGGACGTTCCAGTTTTTGGGTTCGTCAACGATGTCGAAGAAATTGGCGCGCTCGGTGCGCACTACGTCGAGTACGGTGTCTTTGCCGCTGTAATCCATCGAGTTGATTGGCATGGTGACCTCCTTTAGTCTTGTTCCTAAACATATTTTAACGATATCGTATTTTCTGGAATACCTCCCTTCTGTTACCAGGCTGCCCGCAGCAGCGCCTCGATCTGCGCGGGGTCGGTGATTGGTTTGGGGTTGTTTTGCACGGTACGGCTTTGGAACGCTAGCTGCGCCAGGTGAGGCAGGTCTGCTTCTCGCACACCTACATCACGCAGGTGCTGGGGCAGATTCATTTGTGCGATGAGAGCATAAATACGTTGTATGGCCTCTTCGACAGCTGCCTCTGCACTTCGACCCGCGAGGCTGATTCCCATTGCCTCGGCGGCTAGCGCTAACTGTGAGGCCGTGGCGTCAAGGTTGAAGCGCATGGCGTGAGGCAGGATAATACTATTGGCGATACCATGTGGCACTC